>CAJDUI010000104.1_pt1 | contig 9922 bp, 10 predicted proteins | sample 7390031 | NCBI WGS metagenome assembly CAJDUI01 (sample SAMEA7055675, study PRJEB34461) | soil metagenome | biome: terrestrial ecosystem; feature: Peninsula; material: soil | place: Antarctica | collected 2016 | reverse complement strand
CTCTCTCTCCTGACCGTCAATGCCCTGACCGCCGCCGACTCGGTCCTGATTCCCCTCCAGACCGAGTACTTTGCTCTCGAGGGTTTGAGCGAGCTCCTGGAGTCGGTTGAGCGAGTCCGCCACTCTTTCAATTCCCGGCTCGAGATCGAGGGAATCCTGCTGACGATGTATGACGACCGTACCAACCTCAGCCGGCAGGTCCTCGATGACATTCGCAAGCACTTTGGCGCCCTGGTGTACAAGACGGTCATTCCACGCAACGTGCGGCTGGGGGAGTCTCCTTCGTTCGGAAAACCGGTTCTCGCGTATGACATAAAGTCTAAGGGCGCCGAAGCGTATCTAGCTCTGGGTAGGGAACTTATAAAGAAGAGGAGCGCTCAATGACGCAAAAACAAGTACTCGGAAGGGGGCTCGCTTCTCTGCTGCCCGGTCGCGACGACGTTCCACGGGAAACCGGCGCTCGCGAAGTCGAGATCGGGCGTCTCGTACCGAATCGCTACCAGCCTCGACGCGACTTTTCGGAAGCGGGCCTGGCCGACCTCGCCGCGTCCATCCGGGAGCAGGGGATCGTTCAGCCGATCGTTGTCACGCCGCGCGGGGAGAAGCTCGAGATCGTCGCGGGAGAGCGGCGGTGGCGCGCCGCCGCGATCGCCGGACTCACAAAAGTCCCGATCGTGGTCCGGGAAAAGCAGTCCGAGACCGACCTCCTGGAGGTCGCGCTCGTCGAAAACCTGCAGCGCGAGGACCTGAATCCGATCGATGCGGCGGAGGCCTACGCGCGCCTGAAGGACGAGTTCCGCTTCTCCCACGAGAAGATTGCGGAGCGCGTCGGAAAAGATCGGACCACTGTCACGAACGCCCTGCGAATCTTGAAGCTCCCTTCCACCGTGCGTGACCGGGTGCGTTCGGGGCTCCTATCGGGAGGGCACGCTCGCGCCCTCGTCGCCCTCGCTTCGGCCGACGATCAGGAGAGGCTTGCCGAAGAGGTCGTCCGGCGCGGCCTGTCCGTACGCCAGACCGAGAAACGGGTTGCCAGCGTGGGCTCCGCCGACAAGCTGGTGCGCGAGCGTCGGCGCGACCCTTTCACGAGAGATGCGGAGGAAAAGCTCTCTCGGAGGCTACAATCCCGGGTTCGCATCGTTCGGCGCCGCCGCGGAGGAAAAGTCGAGATCGCTTTCGGATCGGAAGAGGAGTTGATCGGGTTGTACGAGCGGCTCGCGCGCGCGTAGGCCGGGCCGATGAACAGAAGAGCCAAGGGAGTCGAAGCGAAACCAGCCAACCAGGGAGGAAGCGCATGAAGACCGAGGGAGCCACGCTCAACGGATTTTTGGATCGAGGGAGCCATCTGACCGGCGATCTCAAGTTCGAGGACGGGTTCCGGATCGACGGAAAGTTCGAGGGGAAGATCACGTCGGGCAGCGACCTCGTCATCGGGGAGAACGCGGACGTCGACGCGGAAATCAAGGTCGAACGGCTCACGGTCAACGGCTCGCTCCGCGGAAACGTCGTCGCGACGGAACGCATCGAGCTCCATCCGAAAGCGCGAGTGCTGGCGGACCTGACGACGCCGAACCTCGCCATCCAGGAAGGCGCGTTCTTCCAGGGTTCCTGCAAGATGGGAGAGACTCCTTCGAACGTCATCGGAATGCCGGCGAGCGCGGAGCGACACAGCTAAATACTAATAACAAAAGAGTTATAGCTCCAACAGGCTGCGGCGACTTTTGTTGTTTCGAGCGAGACCTGGTTGTCTTCCCGAGCCCTACGCCGTTCCTGTTAACCGCCGTTCCTGTCATCCCGAGCCGCCGTTCCTGTCATCCCGAGCGGAGCGAGGGATCTGTGTCCCTCTACTGTGGTCGCCCGCTCCGGGCAGGCTCCGCGAGCGATCTGGATCTCTGAGGTAGCCCGGATTCCTCGGCCCTGGGGCCCTCGGATGATAAAAGGGAACCGCGTTTGACCCTTCTCCGGGCGTGTGCTATTCATCCGCGTTCCGTCCTCGCTCGCTCCCGATTCTCGAACTCGAGGTAAGCGCGGCAAACCCATGATCAAAGCGCCCGACGTAACGCTTCTCTACGTCATGTTCGCGTTCATCGTGTCGTACGCGGTCATGAAGCGATACCTCTTCACTCCCCTCGGGGCGATCCTCGAGAGACGCGAGCAAGAGGAGCGCGCCGCCGCCGAGATCCACGCCGAGGGCCTGCGCCGGCTCGAGAAAGCTGTCAGGAGCTCGGCGGGGCCCGCAGTGCGGCGGCGATTGCCGTCAACCAGGCCGGCCAGGAGATCTCCGCGGAAGCGAGCGGGGTCTCGCGGGAGCTCGCGTCCCGCTCGCGAACGCTGGCGGTCCTGCTCGCGGAAAAGATCCTCGGACGGAAGCTCGCCGCGTGACCCGCGCCGAGCGGATCCCCGAATCGGACGCACGGCGTTCGGAAGGCCGGCGACTGTTCAGCGTTCTGCCGCTCCTCCTGCTGGCGGCGAGCGAAACTGAGGAGCACGCGGCGGCCTTCCTCGGCATACCGCTCTGGATCTGGCAGGTCGCGAACCTTGCTCTTTTCCTCGGCGTGCTGCTCTATTTCGTCGCGCGCCCGGTCGCGGCGATGTTCCGGAAGCGCCAGCTCGAAGTCGAGGAGCGCCTGAGGGAAGCCAGGGCGATGCGGGCGGAGGCGACGCGGCTCGAGGCCGACGTCCACGAGCGCATGGCACGGCTCGACGTCGAGATCGAGGAGATCCGGGCGCGCGCCGTGACGGAGGGGGAGGCGGAGCGAGCCGCGCTCGGGGAAAGAGCGAACCACGAAGTCGAAAGGGCGCGCCGCGAGGCCGAGGCGGAGATCGGGCGCCGCCTCGCCGCCGCGAAGCTGGAATTGAAGCGCACCGCCGCGGACCTCACCGCCTCGACGGCGCGGGAGCTTCTCGCGGCCGAGATCACCGACGACGACCGGCGGCGGCTCCTCGAAGAGAGCGTGACGCGGCTCGGCGACGAGCGGCTCCAGAAGGAGGCGCGTCCGTGAGCCGCTACTCCCGCCCTTACGCGAACGCGTTTCTCCAGACCATGCCCGAGGGTTACAACGTCGAAACGTTTCTCGAGAACGCGTCCGCGATCTCGCGGGCGCTCACCGGCGACGCGCGGGTAAAGGGCTTCCTCGCCGCCCCCGCTGTTCCGATCGATGCGAAGCGCCGGGTTCTCGACGACCTCGCGAGCCGCGCCGGCGTCGACGACTTCGGCCGCCGTTTCCTGGCGCTCGTGCTCGAGAAACGGCGAATTCTCGCGCTCGGCGAGATTCTGTCAGCCCTTCGGTCGGCGAGGGACCGAGCCCTCGGAATCGTCGAGGCGGTCGTCACGGTGGCCGCGCCGGTCGGGGAGGCGGAGACGCGTCGGATCGAGGAAGCGCTCGCGCGACAGGTCGGTCGAGGCGTCCGGATGCGGGTCGAGGTGGACCCGAGCATCCTGGCGGGCTTCGTTGCGAAAGTCGGTAGCGAGGTTTTCGACGCGTCCGCGGCGCGGGCGGTCGAGCGGTTTAACGATATGACGACGACTGCCGAAGATCGGGGACAGCCTTAAGCCACGATGGGGGACAGACTTAAGCGACGATGGGGGACAGATTTCAATCTGTCCCAAGATGACCGCGATCGGCGGTTGAGCGACGTTGGGGACAGGTTTCAACCTGTCCCCGGATGACGGGGAGCCCGAATGGAAATCAAAGCGGACGAAATCACCGAGATCCTGAAGCGGCAGCTGGCCGGCTACGAGAAGTCGATCGACGTTGCCGAGGTCGGCACCGTTCTCTCGGTTGGCGACGGCATCGCGCGCGTCTACGGCCTCGACCGCGCCATGGCGGGCGAGCTGCTCGACTTTGGACACGACCTCTTCGGCCTCGCGTTGAACCTCGAAGAGGACAACGTCGGCGTCGTGCTGCTCGGCGAGTCGCGCGAGGTGCGGGAGGGACAGGAAGTCCGACGCACCGGCAAGATCATCCAGGTCCCGGTCGGCCCCGCGCTCGTCGGCCGCGTCGTCGATGCGCTCGGCCGCCCGATCGACGGCAAGGGCCCCGTGGCGACGACCGAGTCCTATCCGCTCGAGCGGACCGCACCCGGCGTCGTCGACCGGCAGCCCGTGCGGGAGCCGGTGCAGACCGGACTGAAGTCGATCGACGCGATGATCCCGATCGGACGCGGCCAGCGCGAGCTCGTCATCGGCGACCGGCAGACCGGAAAGACCGCGGTCGCGCTCGACACGATCATCAACCAGAAGGGGAAGGGCGTCATCTGCATCTACGTCGTCATCGGGCAGAAGAAGTCGACGGCCGCGCAGGTCGTCCGGACGCTCGAGGAATACGGCGCAATGGAGCACACGATCGTCGTTTCCGCGACCGCGTCGGAGCCGGCGCCCATGCAATTCATCGCGCCGTACACCGGCTGCGCGATGGGCGAATTCTTCATGTACAACGGCCAGCACGCGCTGACGATCTACGACGATCTCTCGAAGCACGCGGCTTCCTACCGCGAGATCTCGCTCCTCCTGAGGCGGCCGCCGGGCCGCGAGGCGTACCCGGGCGACGTCTTCTATCTCCACTCGCGGCTGCTCGAGCGCGCCGCGAAGCTCTCCGACGCGAAGGGCGGCGGCTCCCTGACCTCGATCCCGTTCATCGAGACGCAGGCGGGCGACGTGTCGGCGTACATCCCGACGAACGTCATCTCGATTACGGACGGCCAGATCTATCTCGAGTCCGACCTCTTCTATTCGGGAGTTCGGCCCGCCGTGAACGTCGGGCTCTCGGTGTCGCGCGTCGGCGGCAACGCGCAGATCAAGGCGATGAAGCAGGTCGCCGGCACGCTTCGCCTCGACCTCGCGCAGTACCGCGAGCTCGCCGCGTTCGCGCAGTTCGGCTCGGACCTCGACAAGGCAACGCAAGCGCAGCTCGCCCGCGGAAAGCGCCTGGTCGAGATCCTGAAGCAGGCTCAGTTCCAGCCGATGCCGGTCGAGCTCCAGATCGTCTCGATCTTCGCCGGCACCCGGGGCTTCCTCGACTCGCTTCGCGTCGAGTCCGTACTTCCCTTCGAGGCCGCGCTTCACGAGTTCATGCGGAGGGACCACGCGGACGTGCTGTCGGCCATCGTCAACACCGGCAAGCTCGAGAAGGCGACCGACGAGGCTCTCGCGTCCACGATCGGGGCGTTCAAGGAGAAGTTCCTTCGCGAGAACGCCGACTCCGTGGCCGCGTAACGGACAGCGGATAGGCCGATGGCTTCCCTGATCGACATCCGCCGGCGCCTGAAGTCGGTAAAGAACACGCAGCAGATCACGCGTGCCATGAAGATGGTGTCGGCGGCGAAACTGCGTCGCGCGCAGGACCGCGTCATCGCCGCGCGCCCCTACGCAAAGGCGTTGCGCGACGTGCTCGCGTCGGTGTCCGCGCGGGTCCAGGAGGCGCAACACCCGCTCCTCGCGTCGCGCGAGGAGAAGCGGGTCGTCCTGCTCGTCCTCGAGGGAGACAAAGGGCTCGCGGGGGCGTTCAACGCGAACGTCAACCGCTCGGTCGCCGCGCTCCTCGCGGAAAAGAAGGAGTGGGAGTCGGTCACGCTCCTGCCGATCGGCAAGAAGGCCTTCGACTACTGGAAGCGCCGTCCGACGCCGCTGACGGCGAAGTCGTATCCCGGCATCTTCGCGCGCGTCGAGTACGAGCACGCGAAGGAAATCGCCGACTACCTGACGGTCGAGTTCGTGGAGGGGCGGATCGACGCGGCCTACGCCGTGTACAACGAGTTCAGGTCGGTCGTGACACAGATCGTGCGCCGCGATCGCATCCTTCCCATTTCGCGCTCCGAGACGGTTGTCGCGGAGGCGGCGCCGGCGGGCGAGACGACGGCCGACTACATCTACGAGCCGGACCCCGAGACGATCCTTGCGCGACTCCTGCCGCGATACATCGAGTTCGTCATCTTCCGGATGCTGCTCGAGTCGGCGGCCGCGGAGCACGGCGCGCGGATGACCGCGATGGAGTCCGCGACGAAGAACGCCGGCGAGATGTTGGATTCGCTCAGTCTGATTTACAACCGCGCGCGCCAGGCGCGGATCACCCGGGAACTGATCGAAATCGTGTCGGGCGCGTCGGCGCAGAAGTAGAAAAGAGTAGAAAAGGGGACAGATTTATTTTTCGGAAAGGGACTGATTTATTTTTGCGGAACGGCGAGATCGACCCTCGACGGTAGAAGGCAAAAATAAATCTGTCCCCATTGAGGAGAACCCTCGGGATGACGGTGGGATCAATAGGAGATCGAAGGAAAATGGCAGAACAGAGAGTCGGTCGCGTCGTCCAGGTCATCGGGCCCGTGCTCGACGTCGAGTTTCCCGAGGGACAACTTCCCGAGATCCACAACGCCGTCACCGTGCAGGACGAGGGGAAAGAGACAGGGATCCGGATCGACGTGATCGCGGAAGTCGCCCAGCACCTGGGCGAAAACCGCGTGCGGTGCATCTCGATGAAACCGACCGACGGCATGGTCCGCGGCATGAAGGCGCAGGACACCGGCGGCCCGATCACCGTGCCGGTCGGCGAGGAGACGCTCGGCCGGATACTGAACGTCGTCGGCGAGCCGGTGGACGAGCTCGGCCCGGTGAACTCGAAGGAGCGCTGGCCGATCCACCGCGACCCGCCGAAGTACGAGGACCAGTCCACCGAGGTCGAGATGTTCGAGACCGGCATCAAGGTCATCGACCTTCTCGAGCCGTACTCGAAGGGGGGCAAGACCGGCCTCTTCGGCGGCGCCGGCGTCGGTAAGACGGTCATCATCCTCGAGCTCATCAACAACGTCGCCATGCACCACGGCGGCTACTCGGTCTTTGCGGGCGTCGGCGAGCGGACGCGCGAGGGTAACGACCTCTACCTCGAGATGACGGAGTCCGGCGTCATCACGCCGGGCGACCCGAAGAAGTCGAAGGCGGCGCTCATCTACGGGCAGATGACCGAGCCGCCGGGCGCGCGCCTGCGCGTGGGGTTGACCGGGCTGACGGTCGCCGAGTACTTCCGCGACGTCGAGGCGAAGGACGTCCTTCTCTTCATCGACAACATCTTCCGGTTCACGCAGGCGGGCTCCGAGGTGTCGGCGCTCCTCGGCCGGATGCCGTCCGCGGTCGGCTATCAGCCGAACCTGGCAACCGAGATGGGCGAGCTCCAGGAGCGCATCACGTCGACGAAGAAGGGCTCGATCACCTCGGTGCAGGCCATCTACGTTCCCGCGGACGACCTGACCGACCCCGCTCCCGCGACCGCGTTCGCGCACCTCGATGCAACGTCCGTTCTGTCGCGGCAGATCGCCGAGCTCGGCATCTATCCGGCGGTGGACCCGCTCGCGTCGACGTCGAAGATCCTCTCGCCGCGCATCGTCGGCGAGGAGCACTACGCCGTGGCGCGCGCGGTTCAGGCGGTCCTCCAGAAGTACAAGGACCTCCAGGACATCATCGCAATCCTCGGCATCGACGAGCTCTCCGACGAAGACAAGCTGGCCGTCGCTCGCGCACGCAAGGTCCAGAAATTCCTGTCGCAGCCGTTCTTCGTCGCCGCGCAGTTCACGGGTCTCGAGGGTCGGTACGTGAAGATCGCGGACACGATTCGAAGTTTCTCGGAGATCGTCTCAGGTAAGTGCGACGACCTCCCCGAGCAGGCGTTCTACATGGCCGGCACGATCGAAGAGGTCCGCGAGAAGGCGGAGCGGATGGCGAAAGAGGCGGCGTAACCTCCCGCGTGTTCATCGGGCACGTCGCGGTCGGTTTCGCGGCCAAGCGGGCCGCGCCCCAGACGTCGCTCGGGCTGCTCGTTGCGGCGCCGCTCTTCGCGGATCTGCTCTGGCCGATCTTCCTGCTCCTCGGCTGGGAGGCCCTCACGACGCGTCCGCGGGACGGCGTCGGACACTGGGCCTTCGCCGCGTTCGTCGCGCTCGTGCTCGTCATCTACGCCGCGAACGCTTCGAGCCCCGCTCCTCCGAGTGAGAGCGCGGTGGCGTGGGTCACGCTCTCCCTCTGGCTCCTGCCACTCTGGGCCGCGTGGTTCGACCGGCACCGCGACCCCGTTTCGCCCCCGCGATGACTCGCTGGCGGGCGCTCGGCCTCCTCGCGCTCGCCGAGCTCGCGGGGATGTCGGTGTGGTTCGGCGCGTCCGCCGCGGCGCCGGCGCTCGCCTCGCAGTGGGGCTTCGGCGCCGCCGATGCGGGCCGGCTGACGCTCGCCGTGCAGCTCGGCTTCGTCGTCGGGACGCTCCTGAGCGCGGTCGTGAACCTCTCGGACGTCGTCCGCGCGCGGCACGTGTTTGCGGTGTCGGCACTCCTCGCGGCAATCGCAAACGCGGCGTTCGCGCTCTTCTCCGCGGGACCCGAAGCGGGACTGTCGTTGCGCTTCGCGACCGGCTTCTTCCTCGCGGGCGTCTACCCGCCGGGCTTGAAGATGATGGCGTCCTGGTTCCGGGAGGGGCGCGGCCTCGCGCTCGGGGTCCTGATCGGCGCGCTGACGCTCGGCAAAGCGTCGCCGTACCTCGTCAACGCGGTCGGAAGCTCGGACTGGCGCGTCAACCTGATCGCGCTTTCGTTTCTCGCTGTCGCCGGAGGGGCGATCGCGCTCTTCGTGGGCGAAGGCCCCTTCGCGACCGGAACGGCGCCCTTCGACGTGCGCCAGGTCGCCTACGTCTTCAAGAACCGCGGCGTTCGCCTCGCGAGCTACGGCTACTTCGGGCACATGTGGGAGCTCTACGCGATGTGGACGTGGGCGCCCGTGATGATCCGAGCGAGCCTCGAGCGCACCGGCTCGCCGCGCGGGCTCGCGGAGGCGGCGGCTTTTCTCGTCATCGGGAGCGGCGCGATCGGCTGCGTCGCGGCCGGACTGCTCGCGGACCGTTACGGCCGTACGTGGGTCGCCTCCGCGGCGATGCTCGTTTCCGGAGCGTGCTGCCTCGCCGTCGGGTTCCTCTTCGGCGGGAGCGCCGCGGCACTACTCGCGATCGCCGTGGTGTGGGGAGCGTCGGTCGTCGCCGACTCCGCGCAGTTCTCCGCGTGCGTGACCGAGCTCGCCGACCCCCGATACGTCGGGACCGCGCTGACGCTCCAGATCTGTCTCGGGTTCCTGCTCACCACGGCGTCGATCGCGCTCATCGGGAGGCTGCAGGAGACCATCGGCTGGCGGTGGGCGTTTGCCGCGCTGGCGCCCGGCCCGATTCTCGGCGTCGTGGCGATGCTGCGCCTCCGCTCGCTGCCCGAGGCCGGGCGGATCGCGCAGGGAAGAAGGTGAAAGGCGGCCGGCAGATCCGCTTGGCCGAAGCCGGTTCAAATGTCGAGCAATACAATGCATCGATATCGCCCGTCCGCCGGAGGCTAAGGTGAGCCGCACTGCTTTCCGGTTCTCTTCGTCGTTAAGCGGCTTCGGAGAGTGCATGAACCTAGCCTTGGCAAGCCTGAATCACGAACGGCGTGAATTGGTCCTCGAGTTCGTCTGCTTTTTTTCACGGTTCGAGTTCGCCCTGAAAAACAGTGGCTTTCTCAAAGGCAATGAGAAATTGGCCGCGCCAGATTGGGACAAGTTCAGTGATTCTTTCAGCAGGAGGTGATTATGTATTGCCGAACCGTGACACGAGTGAAAGCCGCCCTGATTTCGGGACTGCTTCTTGTGGCCGTGGCGCCAGCGTCCGCGCAGGAGCCGGCCCTGACGTGGACCGCGAAGGATTCCCAACTCAAGTGGGGACCCTGTCCGCCGTTCCTGCCGAGAGGGTGCGGAATCGCGGTCCTTCATGGCGACCCGGCGAAAGACAACTCGGACATCTTTCTGCGAGTGCCCGCCGGTTCCCGTATCCCGCGCCACTGGCACTCGTCGGCAGAGCGCATGGTGCTGGTCTCGGGAGAGCTTCACGTGACTTATGACGGGCAGAAGACCACCGTCCTAAAACCGGGC
>CAJDUI010000079.1_pt1 | contig 9960 bp, 9 predicted proteins | sample 7390031 | NCBI WGS metagenome assembly CAJDUI01 (sample SAMEA7055675, study PRJEB34461) | soil metagenome | biome: terrestrial ecosystem; feature: Peninsula; material: soil | place: Antarctica | collected 2016 | reverse complement strand
GCCGTCGCGCGGCCGGCGGTTACTATAAGTCCGATGTCTCTTACGGACGTTCGCGGCCGACCGCTCGGAAGCCTGCGCGTTTCGGTGACCGACCGCTGCAACCTTCGCTGCGAATACTGCATGCCGGAACGGGACTACGTCTGGCTGCCGCGGGCGGAGATCCTCGGGTTCGAAGAGGTCGCTCTCGTCGTGGAAGCATTCTCGCAGCTGGGCGTTGACCGCGTCCGGCTTACGGGCGGAGAGCCACTCCTCCGCCGCGACCTCCCCCGCCTCGTGTCCCGGCTCGGGGCGTCCGCCCGGCTCGCCGACCTCGCGCTCACGACGAACGGCGTTCTCCTCGCCGGGCAGGCGCGGGACCTGCGGGCGGCGGGGCTCCACCGCGTGACGGTCTCCCTCGACACGCTGCGCCCGGAGCGGTTCGAAGCGCTCACCCGGTTCGACCGGCTCGGCCGGGTGCTCGAAGGGATCGAGGAAGCCGCCCGAGTGGGGTTCTCACCGCTCAAGATCGACACGGTCGTGGTGCGCGGGGTGAACGACGACGAGATCGTCGCGCTCTACGAGTACGGACGCGGGCTCGGCGCCGAGGTCCGCTTCATTGAGTACATGGACGTCGGCGGCGCTACGGGGTGGACCGGCGCGCAGGTCGTTTCTCGCGCGGAAATCCTCGAGACGATCGGACGCCGCTACGGGACGGCCTCTCCCCTTCCCCACGGCGGCGCGGCTCCCGCCGAGCGGTTCGCGCTGCCCGACGGCTCGGTATTCGGCATCGTCGCCTCGATGACGGCGCCGTTCTGCAACGCATGCGACCGCAGCCGTTTGACTGCCGACGGCGTCTGGTACCTCTGCCTCTACGCGTCCGCCGGAACGGACCTTCGAGCTCTCGTGCGCGCGGGAGCCTCAGCCGACGACCTCGCCTCCGCGATCGCCGCGGTGTGGAGTGGGAGGGCTGACCGGGGCGCCGAGGATCGACTCGCCCGGCTGGACCGACCTCCGATCCTTCCGGCCGACGTCCTTCGGAGCGACCCGCACCTCGAGATGCACACGCGCGGAGGATGACGCGTTCAGAACGCGACGATCGGCCCGGGTGGGCGTACTACGGCGCGATCGCCCTCTTCGTCGGCATACTCGCCTTTGCCGTCCTCGGCCTTGTCCGCTCTTCGTCGCCGGGCGGCGCCAGGCGCGCCTCGAGTCCGCTCGCACCGACGAAAGGACCGGACCCTGCGCGGTTTCCCGCCGCGGGGCCGCCGCCCACCATCCGAATTCCGCCGCCGACCGCGAGCGCCGCACCGGAGCCGCCGAGCCGGACCTACATTCATCCGCCCCCCGAGTCGGAAGGGGTCTATACCGACCGCGTGGAGGAACCGCGCCGGTAGGCCCCGGAGCGCCCGCCGGTCTTCTCGAGAAGGACGATCTCGCGAATCTCGATCGAGCGATCGAGGGCCTTCGCCATGTCGTAAAGCGCCAGGCACGCCCCCGCAACCGCGGTCAACGCCTCCATCTCGACGCCGGTTCGCGCCACGGTGGATACGGTCGCGGTTACGACGACTTCGCGGGTGCGGTGGTCGAGCTCGCACTCGACCGTCACGGAGTCGAGGACGATCGGGTGCGCGAGGGGGACGATCTCGGAGGCCCGCTTGGCGGCGAGGATTCCCGCGAGCCGGGCGACCGCGAGCGCGTCTCCCTTCGAGAGGCTCCCGCTCTCGAGCGCGTCGTAGGCCGCACGCCCCATCCGGACCCGGCCACGCGCGACCGCGCGGCGGCGCGTCGTCGTCTTTCCGCCGACGTCGACCATTCGGGCGCGGCCCCGCGAGTCGAGGTGAAGAGTCGACTTCCGGAGACCGGTCGCGCGGGGCCGCCGTGGTCTCTTCGGCGGGGCTCCTCCCGCGCTCATGCGCGCTCCCGATTAGCGACGTAGTCGGTCAGGGTATTCAGGTTCACGAAGGAGTTCCCGCTCGGATCGATCATCCGCCACTCGCGCTCGTTCAGAACCTCGGCGCCCGCTTCCCGGGCGAGCCCGGCGAGTGAAAGCTCGCCGCGGGCGATGCGATCCGCCGCGGTCGGCGCCACGGCGCGTCGCCAGACGGCGGCCAGAGGCTGGAGTCGACCGTCCGCCTCCGGCACCAGCGCCAGAGCCTCCGTCCGGAGACCGCGTCGGGCGATCTCCCGCATCACGTCGGCGGGCAGCGCCGGTAGATCCACCGCCATCACGAACGCCCGGTCCTCCACTTCCTCGAGAACGCGGAGAAGACCATGTATGGCCGCAACCTCTGGAGAGCGGTCGAGGAGCACGGCCGCGGGGCCGATCGCATAGTCCGGCGGCGTTTTCAGGACCACGAACACCTGCGAAAAGAGCTTTGAGAGCCTCTCCGTCTGAAACTCGAGGAGGTTTCCGGCTCCCCACGGAAGCCTGGCCTTTGACCGGCCCATGCGCCGCGAGGCGCCGCCGGCGAGGATGGCCGCCGGCATGGGAAGCTTCACCCGGAAGATGCTAGCAGACGCATGATCTCGGTGATCGTCCCGATCAAGAACGAATCGCCCGGGATGGCGGAGCGATTCGTCCGATTCACCCGTCCGCCCGAAGAAGTCGAGCTCCTGATTGTCGACGGAGGTGGGGACGATCGGACCCGCGAAGCGTTCCGCGAGGCCGGGGCTCTCGTGCTCGCTCTCCCCGGGACGAGGGGGGCGCGCCTCGCACAGGCCGTCGCGGGCGCGCGGGGAGACGTGCTTTTTTTTCTGCACGCCGATTCCCGACCGCCCGACGAGGCTTGCGCGCTCATTCTGCAGTCGCTTGCGAAAGGCGCCGACGCGGGCGCGTTCTCTCTCGCCTACGAAGATGGCGACGTGCGAATGCGATGGATTGCGTGGTGGGCAAACTACCGATCGCGTCTCGGAATGCCTTTCGGCGATCAAGGCATCTTCTGCCGCCGGTCGGCGTACGATCGCGCGGGCGGTTTTCGCGACCTGCCGATCTGCGATGACCTCGACCTCGTACGGCGCCTGCGGAAATCGGGCGTCTTCGTCGTGCGGCCGGAGAAAACGTTTACTTCGCCGCGGCGCTACCGCGAGGTCGGAGCGCTCCGGCAGGTCCTTCGCACGTGGCGAGTTCTCGTCGGCTACTACGCCGGGGTCTCGCCGGAGAAACTCACACGCTGGTACGAGGGGCGTTAAAGTCCCGAGCCGGGACACTCGAGTCGACCAGTCGCGCTTCGAGCCCGGCTTTCACTGCGGGCCACTCGTCGTCCAGGATCGAGTAATAGACCGTATCGCGCACGCGGCCGCTCCACGTCAGGGCGTTTTTTCTGAGAGTGCCCTCCTCCTTCGCGCCGATCCGCTGGATCGCCGCGCGGGAGCGCGCATTCTGCACGTCGGTCCGGAGCTCGACCCGAATGCAGCCGAGAACCTCGAAGGCGTGACGCAGCATTAGGTATTTTGCCTCCGTGTTGACGGCCGTGCGCTGCCAGTCGCGGCCGATCCACGTCCAGCCGATCTCGACCCGGCGGTCCTCTGCCGACCACATCGCGAAACGCGTGCCTCCAACCGCCTTCCCGTGCGGGAGAGCGACGGTCGCGAAGGGCATGGCCGTTCCGGTGTCGCGCGCCGCGAGGGCGCGGTCGATCCAGGCACGAAGCTCTTCCGGCGTGAGCGCGCGTTCGGTGGTCCACCGCCAGAGCTCTTCGTCGAGAGCGACCTCGAGGAGGTCCTCGCAGTGAACGTGGCTCAAGGGCTCCAGGCGGACGTTCGCGCCATGGAGAACGACCGGTTCGAGGGTCATCCCTTCAGGCGGTCATCCCGAGGGCCGGATGGGCCGGAGGATCCCTCCCTGAACGCACGGGATCCGTCGCTCCGCTCGGGATGACCCCGCTTGCGGTCACCGGCTATCTCCGCCAAGAATGATCGGGAGACCGTTCTTGCCGCTCCCGATGACGACGACCTTCGAGTTCTGACTCATCGCGAGCTTCTCCGTCGCCTCGATCCCCTTCCACTCGAGCAGCGCCGGACTGATGCCGGCGGCGACGATCCGCTGGAAGTCCGCGATTCCCTGGGCCTCGATCCGCTTCCGTTCCGCCTCCTGCGTCTCCTTCTGAAGCACGAACTTCATCTGTTCGGACTCCTGCTCGCGGCGGAGCTTCTCCTGGATGGCGTTGGCGACGACGTCGGGAAGGCCGATCTTCCGAAGGAGAACGGCTTCCGCGATGATGCCGCGACCGCCCGCGGTCTTGCGAAAGAGCTCCAGCGTCTCTTTCGAAATTCGTTCGCGCTCCGCGGAGTAAAGAACCTTTGCCTCGTAGGACGCAGTGATCTCGCGGATCGCCGATCGGATCTGGGGATGCACCGCGATGTCCTCGTAGTCCCTGCCGATCGTCCGGTAGATATCGTCCGCCTTCTCCGGGTCGAGCCGGTAGAGGAGGGAACCCTCGAGGTCCATGATGAGACCTTCCTTCGAAGGCACCTCCGCAGTCTCCTTCACCTCCCGGGTCTTGATGGACATCTTGATGACGCGGGTGAACGGAAGGACGATTCGAACCCCCGGGGGAAGAACGTCCGAGGAAACTCTCCCGAACAGATCCTTCACACCAACGTGACCGGCGGGGATCACGGTGATCGGGTTGCCAACGAGCAGAACCAGAAGGACCGCAGCGATCGCCACCAGTCGAACGACACGGCGTCCCGACGGAAAGGGAGGGACGATCTCAAAGGGCTTAACCATGAACTCCTCCTCTCGGATTGAGGGAGGAAGGTATCAGTTATGGGTTCCCGGCGATCGGCTCTCCCGCAAAACGATTCACACCATCTTCAGCAGGTGTCCCATTTTGTTCTTCTTCGCCTCCAGGTACTTGCGGGACCCGTCTGTCGGGCCAACTTCGAGCGGCACCCGTTCGACGATTTCGAGGCCGTAGCCTCCGATTGCCACGTACTTGGAGGGGTTGTTCGTCATCAGGCGCATCTTGCGCACCCCCAGATCGCGCAGGATCTGCGAGCCAACTCCGTAGTTGCGAATGTCGGGCGGGAACCCGAGCTTCTCGTTGGCCGACACGGTGTCGTGGCCCTCGTCCTGCAGCTCATACGCCTTGAGCTTGTTGACGAGCCCGATCCCGCGTCCCTCCTGGAGCAGGTAGAGAAAGACGCCCCGGCCCGCCTCGACGATCTTCTCCATCGCGAGCGCGAGCTGGGCACCGCAGTCGCAGCGGCTCGACCCGAAGACGTCCCCCGTAAGACACTGCGAATGGACGCGAACGAGCACCGGCTCATCCTCGCGAATGTCTCCGTGCACGAGCGCGATCTGTTCCTCGTGGGTGACGTCGCTTCGGTAGGCGTGGAGGCGGAACGCTCCGAACCGGGTCGGCAGGTCCGGCGCGGCGACTCGCTGAACCAGCCTCTCCGTCTTCATCCGGTGCCGAATGAGGTCGGCGACCGTCACCATCGCGAGCCCGTGCTTTTCACAGAACTGTGCGAGCTCCGGCACACGCGCCATGGTTCCGTCCTCGTTCATGATCTCGCAAATCACGGCGGAGTGATCGAGACCCGCGATCCGCGCGAGGTCCACGGACGCTTCGGTCTGGCCGGCGCGCTTCAGGACGCCACCCGTCTGCGCCCGCAGAGGGAACATGTGGCCGGGACGTGCGAGGTCCTTGGGCCGGGTGTTCGGATCGATCGCCGTTCTCACAGTGGCCGCGCGGTCGGCCGCGGAGATCCCGGTTGTCACCCGGCCGCGGGCTTCGATCGAGACCGTGAAAGCGGTTCCGAAGTTGGACGTGTTCTCGTCCACCATGAGCGGTAGCTCGAGGTCGTCGCAGCGCTCTTCCGTGAGCGCGAGACAGATCAGACCCCTGCCCTCACGGGCCATGAAGTTGATCGCTTCGGCAGTAACCTTCTCCGCCGCGAGCACGAGGTCACCCTCGTTCTCCCGGTCTTCGTCGTCCACGACGACGACGAATCGGCCGGCCCGAAGGTCCTCGACAGCCCTCTCGATGGAGGAAAACTCAGGTCTCTCAGTCACTTCGCTCGATTGTCTCACGGCCTGACGAGCCGATAGATAAATGCCGGCCCTTTAGAATACCGCCGGCTCCTCGTAGGTCGCGAAGACCTCGCGCATCACGTCGGAGATCTCGCCCACCGTTGCATACGTCTTCACGGCTTCGACCAGCGGGGGCATCACGTTGCGGCCATCCGCGCACGCCTGGCGCAGGACGGAGAGCGAGGACGTGACCGCTTTCCCGTCCCGCGAGCGCCGCAGGGCAGCGAGAGCCACCTTCTGCTTCTCCTCGACGGACTCGTCGATGTACAGCGTCTCGAGCGGTGCCTCGTTCTCCTCGACGAACTCGTTGACGCCGACCACGATTTTCTCCTTCGAGTCCACGGCACGCTGGTAGGCGTAGGCCGCGTCCATGATCTCCCGCTGCGGGAACCCGGCCTCGATCGCTTCGACCATGCCTCCGAGGGCGTCGATGCGCCGGAAGTAGTCGAAGCAGCCGCGCTCCATGCGGGTTGTCAACTCCTCTACGAAGTAAGAGCCCCCAAGTGGATCGATCGTGTTGGCGACTCCGGACTCATGGGCAATCACCTGCTGCGTCCGAAGAGCAAGCTTGACCGCGAAGTCCGACGGGAGGGCGAGCGTCTCATCGAGCGAATTCGTGTGGAGCGAGTTCGTACCGCCGAGAACGCCCGCGAGGGCCTGAAGCGCCGTGCGGACGACGTTGTTGTACGGCTGCTGGGCGGTCAGCGAGCAACCCGCGGTCTGGGTATGGAAGCGGCACATCCAGGAGCGCTCGTCCCGTGCACCGAAACGCTCCTTCATCGTCTTCGCCCAGATGCGTCGCGCGGCGCGGTACTTCGCGATCTCCTCGAAGAAATCGTTGTGAGCGTTGAAGAAGAAGGAGAGCCTCGGCGCGAAGTCGTCGACAGCCATCCCCGCTTCGATCCCGTACTTCACGTACTCGACGCCGTCGCGCAGCGTGAAAGCGAGCTCCTGCAGCGCCGTCGAGCCCGCCTCCCGGATGTGGTAACCGGAGATCGAAATGGTGTTCCACTTCGGGACGTTCTTCGCGCAGAACGAAAACTGGTCGGTGATCAGCCGCATCGAGGGGCGCGGCGGGAAGATGTACTCCTTCTGGGCGATGTATTCCTTCAGGATGTCGTTTTGAAGCGTCCCACCGACGCGCTCCCACGGAGTGCCGTGCTTCTCGGCAACCGCGAGGTACATCGCGAGCGCGATCGGTGCCGTCGAGTTGATGGTCATCGACGTCGTCACGCGCCCGAGGTCGATTCGGTCGAAAAGCACCTCCATGTCAGCGAGCGAATCGATCGCCACCCCGCACTTGCCCACCTCGCCGCGCGCCATTTCATGATCGGAGTCGTAGCCGTACAGCGTCGGCAGATGGAACGCCGTCGAAAGACCGGTCTGGCCGTGGTCGAGCAGGTAGTGGAACCGTTCGTTCGTCTGACGGGCCGTCCCATAACCGGCGAACTGGCGCATCGTCCAGAGTTTCCCGCGGTACATCGTGGGCTGGACGCCCCGGGTGAACGGGTATTTCCCCGGCCACCCAAGGTCGCGCTCCGGATCAAAACCCGCGACGGTATCGGGTCCGGCGAGCGCCAGGACCTCCGCCCCGGACACGGTCGTGAAGTCGCGTTTCCAGTGAGGATGACGCTCGAAGCTCCCTCCGGCGGACTCCTCCCAGAGACGCCGTCCCTCCCGGCTCCGAGCGGGGACCGTCGGGTCCGACTCTTCGTTTTTCCCCATAGGCCTACTTTTGACCTTTCCGAAGACACGATAGCCCAATCGGTTCAGAGCTTTCCAACGAATTGCTCTCGAATCCCACAAGGCATGAAAGATGCAAAGATCGGTTCGCGGCCCATTTGGGCGAAAACAAGGAGGAACTTCATGACGAAACGGATCACGACTCTTCTGGGGATTCTTGCGGCGGTGGCGTTCACGGTGGCGTGCGCACAGACCGACGCGGGGATCACGACAAAGGTGAAGTCGAAACTCGCGGCAGATGACACGGTCAAGGCGTATCAGATCGACGTCGACACGAAAGACAAGATCGTTACGCTCTCCGGCAGCGTGGACAGCCAGGCCGCCAAGGATCAGGCGGTCGTTCTGGCGCGCGGTACCGAGGGTGTCGCGGACGTGGTGGACAACATCACGGTTTCGGGTGGAACGGCTGCCATGCCGGGTGAGAATCCCGCATACGGAAGCGCCGGGGAACCCGCTCCTGGAGGCGAAGGTGACGCCGCGATGGGCGGCAACGCTCCGAACCCGGAGCCCGACCGTCCGGTCGGGACGGTCATGGACGACGCCGGCATCACGGCCGCCGTCAAGGCAAAGCTTCTGGCCGATCCGATGGTCGGTGGCCTGAAGATCGACGTCGACACCCGCAACGGCATGGTCTACCTCACGGGCGACCACATGAAGAGCCAGGCGGAGATCGACATGGCGATCAAGCTTGCTCGTGAGACCTCGGGCGTCAAGGGCGTCGAAAACAAGCTGGTCATGGGACGCGGTCCTGGCGCTTGGAGCGGCGGCTCGGCGCCGCCGGTAGAAGCAAAAGGCCGCTGCTCACCATCCCACGGTGAGCCCCCGGTGTTAGCGCTGGACCGCGGGGAGGAGCGCCGTGCGAGCCATCTTCGTCAGTCCTTTCACGGAGAACGGCAGCGACGACGACATGAAGCACGAGTGCGTACACCAGCATTCTCGTTTCGCGATGCGCTTCCGCATGTCATCCGCTTTTTCGGAGAACCACGCTTTCGCGAACGACCACCCGAAGTCCCGGATGTTCCCGATCTCCCATTGAACCTCGCAGAGCGAGACCGTCCCCTCGGGGTTGAGGACGCCGGAAACGGTGCCGGCGTAACACGGATAGACCATTCGCTCCTGGGAGAGCGTGTCGAGCTCCGCCTCCCGGGCCGCGACCTTCAGGTTCCGCAAAATCGGCCGATACCGGTCGAATCCCGCCCAGTAAGGCTTCAGGGTAGCGAGCGCCACTCGGTACTCCGCTGGCGTCAGAGGCCGGATCGAAGAGTCGGGAAACGGCGGGCGCAGGAGCTCAAAGGAATGAAAGTCGATGTCCCCGAAGTTCGCAGCCACCCAGCCGGTGATTTCCGGAAGGTCATCCCGGTTGAACGAGGCGAGTACGGACTGCACGTTGACAAGGAGTCCCGGCACGCGCCGCTTCAACGCGGCAAGGCGGCGATACGTCTCCTCGATCTTCGGAAAGTTGCCGGGCGCGCCGCGGATTCGGTCGTGGCGTTCGCCCAGGTGGTCGAGCGAGAGTCCGACGGTGAAGGTCTGCCGGTCGTCGCGGCGGGATTCGAGCACTCGCGCGACGATCGACTCGACCTGCTCGGGCACGAGCGAGTTCGTCGGCATCGTGACGTTCGAGGCCTCGTGCCGCCGGTAGAGAAGGCGCGTGATCTCCGGCAAGTCGCGATTGAGCGTCGGCTCCCCTCCCGTCAGAACGACGCTGTAGAGCGACGGCAGGTCGGCCAGGGCGCGGTCGTAGTCGGAGAGACTCATCTCGAGGTGGCGATTGACGTTCAGGTGATCCCAGTAGAAACAGGTGACGCACTTCGAGTTGCAGAGGTTGGTCATCCCGAGAATGAGGTACCGGGGAAGGGTTCTCCTCCCCCGCACCCATTGCGCCGCCAGTGCGAGCTCGTTCACCGCGCTCCCGAAGTCAGGAGCCCTTGCGCGATTCCCGCAAGAAGGCCCCCGAAGTAGGTCAGGTGATGGAGCGCGAACGCGAAAGGCACGGCGGGGAAGAGCGTTCTGTCGTCGCGCCAGATCGGGAAGGAAAGGACCCAGGTCGCGCCGGCGTACAGGAGTCCTGCCGGAAAGAGAAACGGGAGCCCGAAGAGCGCCGTGCCGGCCGTCGCCGCGAAACCGGCCGTGAGAAAGGCCGCGACTCGCCCCCGCGAATGGAGTCCGGGTCTCAAGACGAGGAGACGGCCGGTCTTGAC
>CAJDUI010000140.1_pt1 | contig 9963 bp, 6 predicted proteins | sample 7390031 | NCBI WGS metagenome assembly CAJDUI01 (sample SAMEA7055675, study PRJEB34461) | soil metagenome | biome: terrestrial ecosystem; feature: Peninsula; material: soil | place: Antarctica | collected 2016 | reverse complement strand
GGCGTCGAAGCCCGCTCCGAAACCGATCGAGCGCGAGACCCGCGAGGATCGCGACCGCGAACGTCAGGAGGGTTGCGAACTTCTCCGGGTTCCGAAGGGGAAGGGGCGACCGCATCTTCTCCCAGCTCAACGGTAGAAGACTGAAGGGCACGGAGAGAAGGAGCGCCAATAGGAACAGAGCCCGAGCGAACCGCGCTCCGGGAGAGCGGAGCTTCCAGCACACGACGATGGCGATCGCGCCGAACGCCCCCGCGTAGAGGGTGGTGAAAAGCCCCATCGCCTTGCCCCGGAAAATGGGCCATCCCCAGACGTCGCCGTTGGCGAGCGTCCACGTCCGACCGAACGGATAGGGCACGACGAGCTCCAGGAGTCGAAGCGGGTGGATCGAGAAGAAGGCCGAATCGCGGAGCAGGATCCCGGAGACGGCACGGTTCGTTTCCGGGATCCAAAGAGCCGTCGCGACGATCTGGGGAAGCGCGACGAGCCCCGCGAGAATCGCCGCGAGCGCGAGAATCACGGCCTCGCTCCACCGCCTCGGCCGCTCGATCTCGAGGAGGATCCAGAGGCCCGCCGCGACGAGCGCCATACCGATCGTGAAAACGTCGCCCGCGAGCAGCAGGAGCGACAGCAGGATGGAGAGCACGAGGAGTTTGGCGCCGCGTGTCGCCCACCGGCGCGCGACCGCCCACGTGACCCAGGGCAGGAGCGCCATCCCCGGCTGGATGTGCGGAAAGAAGACCTCCGCCACCACGACCCCGGAAAAGACGTAAGTCGTCGCGCCGAGCCACGCGGCCGCGAGCGAGCCTCCGGCCGTCCGGATGAGGAGGATCATCCCGATTCCGGCCGCGATCCAGTGCACGATTGGATAGATGCGCATCGCGGCGGGAAAAGAAACGACCGAGAGGAGTGGGCGCAGCGGATAGAGGGCCCCGGCGTTGGGATTCGGGAGGAGAGGACGGCCTCCGGAAACTTCCGGCATCCAGATCGGAAGGGCGCCGCGCGCATAGGCGTCGTGGATCGTTTTCTCCATTGGCAGGTTGTAGACGAGAAGGTCCCGGCCCGCGAAGTTGCGCCGGTGGAAGAGCGGATCGGCGTAGACGGCGACGACGAGGAGCGCGAAGAGAATGCCCGGCAGCGCCCGCGAGAGCGCCGAAGCCGGTCGTTCGCTCGAAGGAGTCAAGAAGGAGCGATCAAGTTTTCGCGAGTCTGCAGTTCCGGCTTCGGACTTGGAACTCAGGGCTCCCCGGTTAGGATAGGGCATCGCACCGCCCGCGCCAAGCCGTTCCCGCCTCGCGCTCGCGGCGGTGGTCCTCGTCGCCGGCGCATCGGTGGCGGCGCGCCTCTTCCTCCTCCTGCATCGCCCCCTCTGGTTCGACGAGATTTTCACCGTATGGGCGGCGCGGATTTCTCTCGACGCGTTGCTCGCGATTCTCGCGAGCGACTCCGGCCCTCCGCTTTTTTACGTTCTCGAGAAACCCTTCGTGCTGGCGGCCGAGCGTCTCGGCCTCTCCGATGCAGCGGCGCGTGCGGTCCCCTTCGCTGCAACACTCGCGGTCTTCGCCGGAGCGCTCGCGCTGCCGTCGCGCCCGGCTCGGCTGCGGTTCACTCTGCTGTCCGCCGTTTCGCCCCTTCTCCTTCTCTATTCGGCCGAGGCTCGCGCATACGCGCTCCTCGCCCTCCTCTGCTTCGCGCTTTTTCTCCTCACGGCGGTCGCGCGCGAGACGCCCGCTGCTCTCGTCGCCACCGCGCTCCTCTCGGCGGCTGCGCTCTACACGCACTACCTGGCGATCCTCGCGGTCGCCGCGCTCGTCCTGGTGGCCGCAGCGGAGAGGCGGGGGCGCTCCGCTCTCGCGGCACTCGCGGGCGGTCTGCCGTTCCTCCTCTGGATGCCCGTCCTCATCGGTCAGCCCCCCGAAGCTGTGGCGTGGATGCACGAGCGTCCCCGCGAGGTCCTTGTCGGCATCCTCTCCGCGCTCGGCGGCGCGGGCCGCGTGCCGCCGCCGCTCGGACCGCCGCTGCCCGCTCCGCTCGTCGCGCTCGGCGTTCTTCTCGGCCTCTCCCTCCTCGGCGGCCTCGCCCTTCACTGGCGCGGCGAGCCGGCTCTCCGCCGCGCGCTCGCGTTCCTCGTTCTTTTCCTCGGAGCGGTGGTCGTCGGGTCGATCGGCGCCCCGGTCGCGTTCGCGGGCCGGACCGAGATGGTCCTGTTGCCGGTCTGGCTCTGGGCCATCGCCCTCGGCTGCGAAGGAAGCCGCTTTCTCCGGGTGACGATGATCGGCGCGCTTTTCGTCGCGGCACTCGCCTCGGTACTGCTGCTCGCCGCGCCGCGGACCGAGGCGCTGCCGGCAAGAGCGCTCGACGCGCTCGCCGCGGACGCGCGCCCCGGGGACGTGCTCTTCGCCGGCGCTCACTTCTATCTCCCGGCCCGGCTCGCGGCGGACCGGGGGCGCCTGACGCTGGCCGTCCGGCCGTTCCCCGGAGAGCAGGCCCGGCACCCGGGTTGGTCCGTCCGCGCGGTTCCCCGTCCGGAGGATCTGGTCGCGGTGCAGACTGCGCTCTCGCGCGCCCCGACGGGGGGCCGCGTCTTCTTCCAGGTCCCCCCGTCCTACCGCATCGCGCTCGAGCCGCTCGTCGCCGGGCGCGGCGTCACGCGGCGGCTGGGCGAGAGTCCGGAGATGCTGTTCCTCGTCTGGTCACGAGACTGACGCCGCCGTCCGCTCGCCTCCCGGTTTCGTCGCGATCGCGATCAGCGAAAGCCCCGCGGTGGGGGGCCGCTTCTCTTCGCGCCGCAAGAGCGGCATGAGGAACTTGAACGCGAAGAGCTGACCGCGCGGCAGCACCCGGCGGCGCAGGACTTTGCCGTTCAGCCACCATCCGAAGATGCCCGGCCGGTTCACGAAACGCACATCCTCGAGGGTGAAACCCGCCTCCCGGATCTTCCGCGTCAGGTCGTCCTTCTCGTAGCGGCGGAAGTGGCGCAGGTGCACATCGAGGCTGCTGAAGAGACTCTGGAAGGCCGGCACGAGAAGCACGAGCCGGCCGCCCGGGGCGAGGAGGGAGTACATGTCGGCGAGCGTCGCGCGGTCATCTTCGATGTGCTCGAGCACGTTCAGGCAGACGATCGAGTCGATTCCCATCTCCCGGATCTCGGCCAGCGCATCGGCGTCGAGCGGAAAGCGGTAGGAAGCGATACGCACCTTCGGGTCGTCGCGGAACGTCCCCTTGAGGTGCTCGAGCGCGACCGGGTCGAGGTCGGACGCGACGACGAGCTCACGCCCCTTCAGGTGCTTCGTGATGTTGCCGAAGCCGGCCCCGATCTCGAGGACGCGTCGGCCGACCTTCTTCTCGAAGCGGGAGACGAGCCACCGGTTGTACGGCTCGAGCTTTCCCATCCGCATCAGCGTGACGTGTCCGACGTTCCTGGGGTCCTCGGTTTCGCGGGAGCCGTGCTTCACGATCGTCACGAGAGCCGAGACGGCGTCCTTCCAGCCGATCTTCTTGCCCTCGTCGTATGTGCGGCCGTAGTAGGAAATCGGGACCTCGTAGATCCGATATCCCCGCCGCGCGACCTTCGCGGTGATCTCCGGCTCGATCCCGAAACGACGCGACTCGATGGTCAGCGACTGAACGACCTCGCGCCGGAACATCTTGTAGCAGGTTTCCATATCGGTCAGGTTCAGGTTCGTGAACATGTTGGACGCGAGCGTCAGGAACCGGTTTCCGACGGTGTGCCAGATCCTGGATCACGACGACGTCCCCCATCGCGAAGCGGAAGCCGACGGAGACGGCGGCGCCCTTGCCCTGATTCGTCGGCTGGAGGAAAACGCGGATGCCGTCCTTTCCATCCAGTTCCCGAAGGAGCTCGCGGGTTCCGTCGGTCGACCCGTCGTCCACGATGAGAATTTCCTTCTCGATGGGGACGGCGAGCACGAGCGCGACGATCTCGCAGATCGTATCGGCTTCGTTGTAGACCGGCATTACGACGGACAGCTTCATCGCGCTTCTCGATTCTCGTTCGGGAGCTCGAAAAGATACATCGAGTACCCCACCCTCCCCGCCGCGCGCCCGCGCGACGCGATCTCGCTCTTGAGCTTTCGCAGGGCGGCGGCAATCTCGTGCTCGCCGTGATAGTCGTGGAACTCCGGCCCGACGGCGAGCTGGAAGGCCGAGATCGCGACGAGCGAGCCGCGAACGCGCGGCTCGGCGGCGAAGTCGGGGACGCCGATCCGGGCCGGGACGTCGTCGCCGCCAAAGTAGACGACGGTCGGGTCCCGGACGCTTCGGCGCGCGAGCTCCACGGCGAGGCGCTTCAGGTCCAGACCCCAGTCGATGTTCGAGTCGGAGAGAATCTCTCGGCCCCGCTCCGGCCCGCCCGCGAAGGCGTTGAAGTAGGAGAGCTCGTGCGGATGGATCCGCAGGAGCTCCCAGCCGGAAAGAATGGGAAGGAGCGCGAGCGCGGCGACCGCGACCCTCCGCCTCCCGCCATTTTCGACCGCCGCGGCGCGCGCAAACAGCGCGGCGCCCGCGAGCGCGAGGAAAGGGTAGACCGGCAGCATGTGGCGGATTCCGATGTTGTACGCGGAGCCGATCGAAGCAAGGAAGAGGACCGCGACCGGCAGGAGAAAGAGCCGCGCCTCCTCCGAGGCGGCTTTCGGGCGCCGGAAGAACCCGGCGATGACGAGCCCGGTGACCACCAGGAAGGCGAGCGTGCTCTTGAGCAGGAACGCGACGAGGAAGTAGAGCGGGAATCCCTCGACCGCCGTCCGACCGCCGAGGAAGTTCACGCCCCCGCCCACCGAGCTCTGTCGGATGACCGACGCGAGTCCGCCGGCGTAGTGGGCGAGAGGGCGGGAGACCGGGACAACCGACTCGATGGCTGCGGACAGACGGGGCGCCCCGCGTCCCGCGACCATCTCGCGGATCACGAGGCGCTGGTGCTCCGGGTTCATTCGCGAGGTCAGCGGCGCGTAAACGGCGAGGATCACGAGGAGCGCGACGAGGCCCGCGGCGGAGAGCCGACCGACCGCACCGAGGACGGCTTTCCCCGGCCGCGGCTCGCGCCGCGCGGCGAAGAGACTCTGCAGCAGCAGGATCGGGACGAGCAGGACCGCCGAAAACTTCGTCGCGAGGGCGAGGCCGAGCGCGAGGCCCGCGACGGCGACGCGAAGAGCCGTCGGGCGGCGCCGGGCCGCCTCCCAGGCGAGCACCGTCGCGAGAAATCCGGCCGCCGCACCGACGTCGGTGTGCACCACGCCCGCATGCGCGACGAAGTTCGGGTCGAGAGCCACGAGGGCGAGCGCGAAGAGTCCCGCCGCCGTACCGTAGCGCGACCGAGCCGCCGCGAAGACGATCAGGAGCAGCAGCGCGAGAACGCCGAGAAACGGGGCGCGCGCCGAGGCGGCGATCCGGTCCGCAGAGACGGCGTTCTCGAAGAGAAACGCGTGACCGTAGTCCGTGAAAGTCGTTCCCATGGGGACTTCCGAGGGAGGCCGGGGAATCGGCAACCCACCGAGCGCCAGGCCCGCCAGGACCTTCGCGACGGGCGGGTGCTCGATGTTCACGATTGCGGTGCGGCCGTGCACTCCGAACCACCCGGAGAGGATGTGGACGGGCTCATCGGCCGAAAGCGAGTCGTCGCGCGTGTGGTCTCGAACGAGGAAGAGCGAGAAGAGAACGAGCCCGGCGGCCACAACGGCCGCGAGAACGCCGCCGCGGCTCACCGGTTGAAAAACTTCGACGCCGCCCCGTTCAGGCCGGCTTCCCCGTGGTGGGCGCATCCGAAGGGGAAGTTCGCTCGGGAGACACCGGGGCCTCGGTCGGTCTCTCCCGGCGCGGCGCGAGAGAGTGCCTGGCGAGAGCACCGAGAGCGGAGAACCCGTCCTTCAGGCGGATCTTCTTGCCTTCGGCCTGAGATCGTCCGAAATACGACACGGGAACCTCGAAAACGCGGAAGCCACCGCGCGCGACCTTGACCGTGAACTCGGCGTCCACCCCGAACCCCTTCGACTCGAGATCGAGGGTGGGCACGACCCGGCGGTGAAACGCCTTGTAACAGGTGGCCATATCGGTCAGGTTCAGGTTGGTCACGACGTTCGAAATGAGAGTCAGGAGCCGGTTTCCGACGGTGTGCCAAAAGAACTGGACCCGCCGCTCGGAGCTGCCGCTGAAGCGGGAGCCGTAAACGACGTCCGCGCGCCCCCCCTCGATCGGGCGAAGCAGAAGTGGGTATTCGGCCGGGTCGTACTCGAGGTCCGCATCCTGAATCACGAGAATCTCGCCGCGGGCCGCGTCGAGGGCGGTCCGAACCGCCCGGCCCTTTCCCATATTGCTCGGGTGCAGAATCACGCGGACGCCGTTTTTCCCGTCCCAACGCTTCAGGATCTCCCGCGTTCCGTCGACCGACCCGTCGTCCACGACGAGGATCTCCTTGTCGATTGGTACCCGGGAGACGAGAGTTAGGATCTCCTCGATCGTGCGCGCCTCGTTGTAGACGGGGATGAGGACGGAGAGCTTCACGGTGTCCCGCAATGATAAGCGAGAGGGCCGGTTTCGAGTGTCCGCTCCGAGCAGAGAACGGAGAACCGACAACTGAGAACTTCTTCATAATGTTCGCCGATGGCACGCCGCCGAGCGGTCCTCCTTCTCGGCCTTGCGGCGGCGCTCACGCTCGGTACTCTCCTTCGACTGTCCACCTATCGGCAGCTCCAGGACGGAGCGCGAACTCGCGCACTCTCGTCCGACGACTACTACCACCTGCGGCGCGCGCGATTCGCGGTCGCGAACTTCCCCCGAACGATCCTTTTCGACCCGCTCATGAACTTCCCGTCCGGCGGCGTCGGAATCTGGCCTCCGCTCTTCGATCTCTCGCTCGCTCTGCCCTCGCGCCTCCTTCATGGAGCCGCCGCGCCAGCCTCTGCGATCGAGCGCGACGCCGCGTGCGTGCCCCTGTTCTTCGCCGCAGGCGCGATCATCGCGGCGGGGTTCCTCGGCCGGCGCCACTCGGGCGCAACCGGCGGCGCGGTCACCGCGCTCTTCGTGGCGCTCTCCCCCGCCCACATCCTGTGGTCTCGGTACGGCCACGTCGATCAACACGTCGCCGAGTCGTTCTTCGGCCTCGCCGTCCTGGTCGCCTACCTCTCCTCCCGCGAGAAGCCGGCGGCTCCCGGAAACGCCCGGCGGGAAGCGGTCGCGGGTGTCGTGCTCGCGCTGGCAGTGCTCGCGTGGCAGGGCGCGATTTACTGGGGCGCCATCTTTGCGCTCGCGCTCTTCCTCGAGTCGCTCCGAACCCGGCGGGGGGTTTTTCGAGCTGCCCTTCTGACGCTCGCTCTGCCGGCGGCGATCGTCGGCGCGGCAACCGCCGCCTGGACGAAGGGGCTCACGCTGCCGTTCACGTACGTCTCGTTCGGCTACTTCCAGCCCCTCTTCCTCGCCGCGCTCGCCGCCGGCTTGACGCTCCTCGACACCGTCGTCGCGATCGCTCGACGCTCTCTGCCGAAGCGCGGCATCGCCCTGCGCGCGGGGTTCCTCACGCTCACGGCGGTCGCACTCATCCCGTTCGCCCCCGACCTCGCCCGCAGTTTCGCGGGAGGCATCGGCTACGTGGCCGGCCGCACGCAGGAGGTGGCGGGAAGCGCCGGCTACGTCTCTTACCCGAGCGCGTGGCTGAAAGGCATTTTCGAAGCTCGACCGCTCTTCGCGGACGGAGCCGGGCTGCCCATACGGCAACTCTCTCTCGCGCTTTTCCTGACGCCGTTCGCTATCTGGGCCTGGGCGCGCCGGGCGCTCGCCGCGCGCCGCGCGGGCGTTCACGCCGGACTCGTCGTGTGGGGCCTGGTCACGCTCTTTCTCGCCCTCTCCCAGCGGGTCAACGTCTACTACGCCGTTCCGCTCTGCGCGCTTACGCTCGTCGAGGCCGTGCGATTCGCCGTGGCACGGATCCGCCGCGGGGTGACGCGCGGCAAACGCCCTTCCCGCAATCTCGTCGCGGCTGCGGTCGCGTTTGCGATCGTCCTTCCGATGGCGCCCGGAGTTCTCGAGGAGGTGCGCGCCCGGCACGTTGCCGGGTCCGACCTCTTCGCCACGCTCGCCTGGATGCGGCAGACGCTGCCGCGCGCCGTCGATGCGTACGACCCGCTTCTGCTGGACCCCTCAAGGTATCCTTCCGCGCTCTCTCGAGCGCCCTCGGTCATCGCTCCGTGGTCCATGGGGCACTTCCTCCTCTACGAAACGGAGCAACCCGTCGTGGCCAACAACTTCGGTTACGGCTTCCTCGACTCCATCCGGTTTTCTCTTGCTCTGACGGAGAGGGAGGCGCTCGAGATTGCGGCGCGCCATCGCGCGCGCTGGGTCGTCGTGACGGACCTCGTCCCGCGAATGAACGACTACGCCGGATACCTCGGCCGGAAGCCGCTCCTGACGCAAACCGACGCCGGCCCCGCGCCGACCGAGGCGTACTTCGCGACCCTGCAGTCGCGCCTCTACGACTTCGACGGCGCGGGTGCAAAGCTGCCCGGCTTGACCGTCCCGCCGCTTCAGTCGTTCCGGCTGCGCTTCTCTTCGCGCACCGGGATCATGCGTGGAGGGCGGTTCGTGGCGCGATGGAAAGTATTCGAGATCGTGCAGGCTCCGAAGCCCTGAGCAAGAGGGCTGTCATTCCGAGGCCGAAGGCCGAGGAATCCGGGCCCTGCTGACGAGGAGATCAGATCCCTCGCTGCGCTCGGAATGACAAAAATCATTCTCTGGGCCCCGCGGTCTTCCACGCGCGCTCGGCTTGCGCGCGCTCGATCGGCGTCGACGCCCCGGCAACTTCCCGCCGAAGCTCCTCGCGCCGCGGATCGAGGCCGGAGTAGTTGCCGAAGATGACCGCGCGCAGGAGCCGACCGGAGTAGTCGATCGGGGGCGGGACGAGAAGGAGTAGAGCGAGCGGCGTGATCCCCGCCGCGAACGCCACGGGAGCGGACGGGCGGGTGGGGCGCGCCGCGAGGAGCGCAACGCCGAGCGCGAGGGTGGCCACGGCGACCGGGAGCACGAGAGAAGCGGCGGGCGAGAGTCCCGCCTGAACTCCGAGGTTCGGCGCCGCCCAACCGCGCGCGAGGAACCAGCTCGCGCCGTTGACGGGCGGAAATCCGAAGTCGAGCGGGAAGTGCGGCCAGGAAAGCGTCGCAAGGACGTTCACTCCAGCGGACAAGACGGCGGCCGCCGAGAAAAGGCCCCGGGAGAAAGAGCCCTCGAGAGCGAACGGCAGCGCCGCGGCGACGAAGAAGAGGAGCGGCAGCAGGTACCGGCTGCCGAGAGCCCATCCACCGTGCCAGTTGGGGTACGCCGTGAGCAGGAGAAAGCACGACACCGTCGCCGCGATCGCGAAGAAGCCGTCGGCGCGATCGCGGCCGGATCGCCACCACCGCGCGAACCCGAACGCTGCCCAAAGCAGGAACGGCGAGAAGAGGAGCACACCCCGCGCGGGATGGAAAAGGTAATCGAGGGCGACTCTCGCGCTCGGCATCCCGAAGCCGAAGAGGCCGCGCCGGGAAAGCTCGGCGTACGCCGGAAACGCCTCGCGGGCGTACGAGGGCAGAAACGGCGACCCGAAGCAGACGGCCTGGTAGACGAGGATGAGCGCTGCCGGAATCGCCGCGCCGGCTGCGAACGAGAAGAGGTTGCTCCACCGTCGTCCGGCGACCGCCCGAACAGCCAGGAAGAGGACTGCCGGCGCGACGGTGTACTCCGAGATCAACGCCCATCCGGCGAGGAGACCGGCAGCGGCAAACCTCCCACGAAAGGTCGCGCCGGGGCGTGCGTATCTTCGATCGGCGTCGTCACGCATGTGATCCCATGCGAGAAAGATCAAGGCTCCGGCCCAGGCGTGCCCGAAGAACGAGCGGGCGTAAAACAAAAGAGGTGTTCCGAAGGCCACCGCAAACGTCACAATTGGAGCGGCTGCTTCCCACTCCCTTCGGAGCCGGAGTC
>CAJDUI010000088.1_pt1 | contig 9982 bp, 9 predicted proteins | sample 7390031 | NCBI WGS metagenome assembly CAJDUI01 (sample SAMEA7055675, study PRJEB34461) | soil metagenome | biome: terrestrial ecosystem; feature: Peninsula; material: soil | place: Antarctica | collected 2016 | reverse complement strand
CGTCCGGGCGCGCCCGCGCGATGCTCGCGGGCGCGGTCGACGAGTGGAACGCCGTGTACGCGATGGGGTTCGACCGCGTGGGCGCGCTTCGCGGAGAGGGCCGCGCGTCCGGCATCGTTCAGGGCGAAGGCGGCTTCGCCGTGCTGCTCGAAAGCGAGGAGCAGGCCCGCGCGCGCGGTACGCGCCTGCTGGCGCGCCTCGGCGGTATCGGCACGGCGGGCGTTCCCACCGAGCCCTACCGTTTTGTCCCCGATCGCGCCGCGATCGGCCGCGCCATTTGGGGCGCTCTGAACGCGGCGGAGGCGAAGCCTTCGGACGTTCACCTCTGGTTCCCCTCCGCGAATGGCGTCACCGAGATGGACCGGGCCGAGGCGGTCGTGATGTCGGAGATCTTCGGCCAGGACGTTCCGACAGCGATCCCGGTGAAGCAGGCAATCGGCGAGATGGCCGCCGCGGGAGGCGCGCAGATCGTCGCCGCATGCCGTGCCCTCGCGGACCCGGAGGCGCCATTTCCTCGGGATGCTCGTCCGCGTCGCGTCCTCGTCAACTCTTTCGGAGCGGGCGGCAACTTCTTTGCCGCGATCTTCGAGTCACCCGAATGAGCATGCTCAACCGGCCTCCGCTCGAAGGCCTGAGCATTGAGATTCCCGTCCGGTTCGCCGAGTGCGACGCGTACGGCGTCGTGTGGCACGGCCGCTACGCGCTCTACTTCGAGGACGTGCGCGACCGGCTCACCGGACGCTTCGGCTTCACTCCCGCCAAGGCACTCGCTCTCGGTTATCGCGTTCCGGTTACGCGCCTGGAGATCCTTTACCGATCCCCGGCGTTACCCGACTCTTCCGTGCGCGCGACCGCGCGGCTCCGACTGCCCGAGACCGCGCGGCTCGTCGTGGACTACGAGCTGAGGTCGGAAGGCGGCGCTCTCCTTGCCTCCGGAGTGACCGAGCAGGTTGTCGTCAACCGTCAGGGGGAGCTCCTCCTTACGCTTCCCGCAGACTTGAAGACACTCGTCGCGCGCATCCTCGAGTTTCAGGACTCGAGAGGCTGGCTATAATCCGGAGGATGTCGGACGCAGCCAAATCCTCACGCCGCCGCTCGCTCGGCTTTCTTCTGCGGTTCGTCGCGCTTCTCGTCGTGTTCTACCTGATCGTCGCGTCGCGGCCGGTCAACGACGCGGTCATCGTCCCGTTCACCGCCGGCATCGCGTACGTCTCGGCCGGGGTTCTAAACGCGCTCGGGGAAAAGGTGGAGGTCACTGGCACCGAGATCCGGTCTTCCTCGTTCGGAGTCAACATCGAAAACGGCTGCAACGGAGTCGAGACCGCGCTGCTCTTCGGCGCCGCCGTCCTCGCGTTTCCATCGAGCTGGAAACGCCGCCTGCTCGGGCTCGGAGCGGGGTTCCTCGCGATCCAGGTCCTGAACCTCTTCCGGGTCGTCTCGCTCTTCTGGATCGGACTCCATCGCCCGGCGCTCTTCAACTCGTCTCACACCGTCATCTGGCAGTCGATCGTCGTACTGTTCGGAGTGCTGCTGTTCCTGATCTGGGCCTCTCGACAGGGTCGGCTTTCCTCCGAGCCGGCGCCGGCGGTCCGCGAGCGCTCGCGGCGGAGCTGACCTTCGCGCGATGAGGGGGGCGCGTCGCCCCGCCAGCGCCCGAGGCGGACGATCCAATGTTGACGAAGCGTGCGGCTCTGCGGGGAACCCTCGGGTTTCTCCTCGCCCTCGGCTTCTGGTTCGGTTTCTCGCGGACATACGAGCGCGGGCTCGCAACCGGAGCGCAAGTGATTACGAACCTCTTCGAGTCGCCGAACGTCACGCGCCTGCGCACCGAAGGCTCGCAGATTCTCGTCGACCGCCGCGACTTCCCTCCCGGATCGGCGCGGCCCAGCCTTCCAGCCCCCGACATTCACTTCAATTTCGTTCTCCTCGGCGCGCTCTTCGCCCTGGACCCGCGTCCGCTTCGCGGAGCCCACGTGGGGCGGTTCCTCGCCGCCTCGGCGGCGCTCTTCGGAGTGCACGTCCTCGCCCTCATCTTCCAGGTGCACTCGGTGTACGCCACGAGTCTTGGTGCCTGGAGCGATGCGAACTACGGGAAGATCGCGACGAACGTCTGGGCGACGGGCTGGCATTTCTACCTGATCGCCGGACGATTCGCGGCGCCGTTCGCCCTCTGGTGGCTCTTCGGACGGCGGGAGGACGAGGACTCCCCCGAGAAGCCGAAGCGCAAGAAGCGGAGGGGCTGAGGGACTCTCGGTTCTCGGTTCGGTTCCGAGCGGAGAACGGATTGCTCGGAACCCTCTTTCAGGACCTTCGGGTCCGGTCCCGCCGCAGGTAGCGGTAATCGGGAATCTGGTATTCCTTCAGTTTCGCGATCAGCGATCCCCGCGAAATGTTGAGTACGTTCGCCCCGCGACTCTGGTTCCCTTCCACGCGTCGCATCGCTCGGTCGATCACTTCGCGCTCAACCGTCTCGACGATCGCCTTCAAATCGTCGGTCTGATTGAGAACCGCCTCGGCGCCGGAGGGCTCGCGAACCGGCGCGGCGGGTTCCGCCCTTTCGCCGGGCGCCGGGTGCGCCTCGGATCCGATGGCCGGCCGCGTTCCGAAGGCGATCCCGGCCAGGTCGACGACCTCTTCGAGGAAGAGCACGGCCCGCGCGGCGAGCCGGGGACTCTCCTTGACGAGGATCGCGAGGAGAGTCGAGCCGTTCCGCGGAGCCTCGACGATGAGAGTCAAGAGCCCGGCGACGCTGTCCATGCGGGCAACCCGCTCGCCCCCGCGCGCCTCCGCGACGACGCGCGGAGGAAGGGCCGGCGTTTCCCGGAAGGTCGAGGCGATCGGTCGAAATCCGTTCGCCGAGAACTCGCCGACCGCCCACTCCGTCGGAGGGAGCTCGCGCTCGAGGAAATCGGTGAGCTCCGTGGCGAGCTCCTCCCGCGATTTGCTCTCACGGCAGAGGCGGTACGCCGCCAGACGCATCGCTCGGAACTCCACCTCGGTCGCGGGCAGGGCCGACTGGAGCGCGGGCGCTTCCGGCGACTCGGGAAGCTCTGCCAGAATCGGAATGACCGTCGGCTGAGCATTCAACACGGTGATCGTGGCCTCGCCGATCGTAATGCGGTCTCCGGTTCCGATCGGCCCTCCTCCGAACTCCCGCCCGTTGACGTTGATGAGTCCGGCGCCCTTGTAGAGGTCGAGGTGATACTGCCCTTCCTTCTCGCTGATTCGAACGTGGCGTCCCGCGACGCCTCGCGCGCGCACGACGACTTCGTTCCCGGAAGACGCGCCGATCGTAATCGCCGCGCCGTTCAAGCGATGCACTTCACCGCCGCCGAGCTTCTTGCGGACCTCGAGGTTCAGCATCAATTCCCGTCCTCTTCCGTCGTCGTTCCGACATTTCCCACCGAATCACCGCGCAGAAGTCCGCGTCTCCGAGAGGACTTCGCGCCGCAAATCAAATTCGAATCGTCGAGTTTTGGGGTAACCCGGTTTCGGGATTATGTCACCGCAGGATTCCGGCGCAATATGACCAAAGTCGAAGATGGACAACCTGTGCGACGGACGGTTGGCGAACCGAGTTGCCCGGCTCCGCGGTCGACGCGAAAGGCGGACGGAAGCCCTCACCCTCGGCGACTGCGCCCCGCGTCTCGAGGAAGTCGTGTCGCGGACCCCCGTTAGTCGCGAGTCGGCGAGAGTGCGAGCGGGTGAGGCAACATCCCGTATTTTGGGGCTACGCCTCGAGCTACCCCAATATTTTGTGGAAGTTAGGCTCCGGGTTTGTTAAGTTCCGTTCCAACTCCCATGCTCCGCCTGGAACGGGTCGAGATCTCCGGCTTCAAGTCCTTCTACGAGAAGGTCGACCTCGCATTCCCGGGCCGGGTCACCGCCGTCGTCGGCCCCAACGGATGCGGGAAGTCGAACATCTGTGACGCCGTCGCGTGGGCGCTCGGCGAGCAGAGCGCGCGGGTCCTGCGCGGGGAAAAGATGGACGACGTCATCTTCAACGGGACCGCGAAGCGGCGGCCGCTCGGAATGGCTGAGGTCATCGTCACGCTCGCCTCCGAGAACGGCAATGGAGATCCGGAGCACGGACGCCTCCGGGTGGGACGACGAGTTTTCCGCGACGGTGAGGGTGAGTACTTCCTGAACGACAAGCAGGTGCGGTTCAAGGACGTACAGGATCGCCTCCTCGGGACCGGATTATCGGTGCGCGCTTACTCCGTGATCGAGCAGGGCCGCATCGATCAGGTTCTCTCGACCAAGCCCCAGGACCGGCGGAGGCTCATCGAAGAGGCAGCGGGGATCACGAAGTACAAGGCGAAGCGGAGGCTCGCGGAAGCGAAGCTCGACGAGACCCGCGCCAACCTGCTCCGCATCGCCGACATCGTCAACGAGGTTGAGCGCAACTGCGGGTCGCTCAAGCGTCAGGCGTCGCGTGCCGCGCGACACAAGGAGTACACCGAGGCCCTCCGCGTCCGGCGGGCGGGGCTCGCGCGGGTTCGCGGGGACGCGCTCGTCGAGGCTCTCACCGCCGCGGAGCGTCTTCGCGACGAAAGAAAAGACGCGGAGTCGGCGGCTGCCGCGGCCCTGGGACACGCCGAGGCATCGCTCACCGCCGCGCGCCTCGCGGCCGTGGAATCCGCCAACGAACGCGACCAGCTCCGCGAGGGCCTTGCCGCGCTCGAAATGGCGATCTCGCGCGACGATGAGCGGCTCGAGTCGACCCGGCGCGCCGCCGCGGATCTGACCGTGCGCCGCTCGGCCTCGGAGCGCGAAGGGCGGGATTTCTCCGGCGAAGAGACTCGGACCGCCCGTGAGATCTCGGAGCTCACCGGCCGGCTCGACCGCGCGGTCAGAGAAGCGCGTGTCCGATCTCTCGCCCGCGAGGACGCCGACCGTCGGGCGTCCGAAGCGGCCGCGGCGCTGGCACGGCTCGAGGAGAGCCTCGAAGGGGCTCGAACCGACGCGCTTCGGGCGGCGGGCGAACGGGTCGCGGCGCGCAACGCCCGCCACGAGGTCGATCTCGCCTTCGAACGAATCGGCGCGTCCGCGGCCCGGCTCGAAGAAAGCCTCGCGCGGCTCCGCCCGGAGCAGGACGAGCGGAGCCGCGAGCTCGACACAGCGGGCCGCGACGAGCAGGCGCTCCGCGCCGAGGCAGACTCGGCAGCCGATGCGGTGAGGCGCCTCGCGGATGAGATCGCGGAGATGGGCCGCGCGCTCGTGGACCTCGAGAACGGCCGGGAAGACGCGCGCACGACAGCGGCGACGCTCGAGGAACGCGCGGCTACGCTCGAGGAAGCGTTTCGCGCGCGCGAGAGCAGCGTGGCCGCCGTTCGGCAAGCGCTCACCGCGGCCGGGGTTACGCACGGAGAGACCCTCGCGGAGCGGCTTCGCGCCCGGCGCGGCTGGGAACGCGCGCTCGATCTCCTCCTTGGCCGGGATGCCGACGCCCTCGTGGCGCGCGGAGACTTTGCGCATGCCGCCTCTGCGGCGACCAACCTTCCCGCGGCGCGGCTGCTCCGTTCCGACTGGAAGCGCCCCCCGGTGGACGCGGGCGCCGGCTCGTTCCCGGGATGGGAAGCCGCGCTCGTGGAAGTCGACGCCCTCAGCCCAGCCGAGCGGGCGGCCTTGCCGCGCGCCGGTTTCGTGCGATCCCTCGACGAGGCGCTTTCGCTCGCCGAGGAGAACCCGGACGTCGCTTTTGTGACGCAAGCGGGAGAGATCGTTCGGGGGCCGCTCCTGCGTCTCGCGGGTCCGAGAACGCGCTCCTCCGGAACGTTTGAGCTCGAGCGCGACCGCGCCGAGATCGGCGAGCGCATGGAGGCCGCGCGCCTCTCCGTCCTGACAGCCGAGACCGCCCGGGCGAAGCTCGCCGCCGCGCGCGAAGGACACGAAGCGGAGATCGGCGCAGCCCGGGAACACGAGGGTCGAACGCGGTCGGAGCTGTTCGCCTGCTCGGCTCTCCTCGAGGAGCGGCGGTCCGGCGCGGCGCGACTGGCTCGGGAGCTCGAGGCGGCTTCCGCGGAGCGCGACGCGCTGGGTCGCGAAGGTGCAGTCCTCGCTCGGCGCCGCCGGATCCTCGAAGAAGAGGAGCAGCGGTGGGAGCGTGGAGAGCTCGAAGCGCGAGAGCGCGCGGAAGCACTGGCCGGCTCACTCGGCGAGGCGCGGGCGGGAGCGACCTCGGCCGCCGAAGAGCTCGCGCACCGTCGCACGGAGGCTGAAGTCGCCGCCGAGCGCCGGCGGTCCCTCGAGGCCGCGCTGGCGGCGCTCGCGGACTCTCAGCGTCTCTTCCAACGCCGTGCGCAGGCCGCCAACGAGGAGATCGACCGACTCGCCGCGCGGGCAGTCGAGTTTGCGCGGGACGAGGAGACGACGTCGGAGCGCAGAAAAGGGAACGTCGTACTCCGCGACGAGCGAAGCTCGGAGCTCGAGGTCGCGGCGCGCGCGGCCGCAGAGGGGGCGGCCCTCGCCGAGGCGGGCGAGGAGTTCGCAAAGGCGACCCGCGCCGCGCTGGACGTGACGCGGGAAGCGAGGTTCGAGGCGGAGGTGACATCGACCCGGGTCGCCTCGGACCTCGAGCACCTGGTCGCGCAGACCCGGGAGGAGTTCGGGTCCGCCCCGGACGAGCTCCCGCCGCCCGAGGACCCCTCCCCGGAGGCGCTCGGCAAGCTGGAGATCGAGGCGACGGAGATCGCCGCGTCGCTCGAGAAGCTTGGCCCCGTCAACCTGCTTGCCTGGGAGGAACACCGGGTCGAATCCGAGCGGCTCACGTTCCTGACGACGCAGAGAGATGACCTCGTCCGCTCCGTCAACGAGCTGCAGGACTCGATCCGAAAGATCAACGCAACGTCCGCGGAGCGTTTCTCCGAAGCCTTCGCCGCGATCAACGCCAACTTTAACGCGACCTTCACGCGGCTCTTCCGCGGCGGGACGGCCGAGATGCGGCTTCTCGACGAGAACGATCCGCTCGAGTCCGGAGTCGAGATCATCGCGCAGCCGCCCGGCAAGCGGAACCAGTCGATCCTCCTCTTGTCCGGCGGTGAAAAAGCGCTCACCGCGATCGCACTCCTGATGGCGATCTTCCGCTATCGCCCATCCCCGTTCTGCATCCTCGACGAAGTCGACGCTCCGCTCGACGAGGCGAATATCGACCGCTTCACCCGGTTGCTGCGCGAAATGACCGACGAGACGCAGTTTATCGCCGTCACTCATAACAAGCGGACGATGGAAACCGCGGACGCGATGTACGGGGTCACGATGGAAGAGCCGGGGTGCTCCAAGGTCGTTTCCGTGCGCTTCGACTGACTCCGCCTTTCGAGGAATCGGGAATCGGGCCACGGCCCCGCGGGGTTCCTTCGGTCGAATGAAGCGACACTTTCTGGCCGGGCTCGCCACGCTCGGTGTGTTCTTGGTGCTCGGAGGAGCGCCGGCACCCACCCGCGAGCGTTCCGAGCCTCCCGCACGGGGGCTGACCCCCGCCCACGAGGAGCCTTCCACGGGAGGAGTGGGGCGGGACCTCACCGTCGATCCCGGCGCGCTCGAGGCGCTTCTCGGGCTCCAGGCGCCGGCGGCCTGCGTGGACGGGCGCGCCGCGGGAGTCTTCCCGTGCCTTGCCATTGCGCTCACGGGTTTCCTGCCGCTCGGGAACCTCCAGTCGGGGGCCCGCTCAGGCAGCAACCTGTGGGGCTTCGTTGATCTCGACGATGGTCGCGAATATGCGGTGATGGGACTGAACACGGGCACGACGGTCGTCGAGGTTACCGATCCGGTATCCCCGCGGGTCGTGGGCGCGATCGCCGGGCCGACGTCCTCGTGGCGCGAGCTCAAGATCTACCAGCGATGGAACGCGGTCCGCGGCCGGCACGACGCATGGGCCTATGTCGTCAGCGAAGCGCCGACCGCTGGACTTCAGATCATCGATCTGTCGAACCTGCCAGCCTCGGTCTCGCACGTCGCCACGTTTCGCGGCTTCGACACGGCGCACACGATCTTTCTCGCGAACGTGGATCCGCGCTCGGGCGTCCGCAACGTGGACGACGTGTCTCCGGTCCTCTACATTGCCGGATCCGACCAGGGGCTTCTCTCGCTCGACCTCTCCGACCCGATTGCGCCGACGATCTCCGGCCGTCTCGTGAACTCTTACGTCCACGACGTCTGGGCCGGCGTTTTCCGGGGTCCGCGCGCCTCCCGGTGCGCCGCCGGGCACGACCCCTGCGAGCTCCTGGTCGACTGGGGAGGCGACGCCGTCCGTCTCGTCGATTTCACGGAACGAGCTCGTTCGCGGCGGGAACTCGCGGATCCGGGTCCTCGACATCTCCGATTTCGGTTCTCCCGCCGTAGCGGCAATCTGGACGAGCTCCACGCTGGCGATCGAGCACAATGGCTACGTCGTCGGGGATCGGCTCTACGCCTCGCACTACGAGAGGGGGTTGACCATTCTCGACGTGTCGTCGCCCACCGCGCCGAGAGAGGCCGGCTTTTTCGACACGTATCCGACGAGCGACGACGCGAAGTTTCACGGCGCCTGGGGTGTCTACCCTTTCCTCCCGAGCGGGACCATCCTCGTCAGTAACATCGACGGTGCCGGGGGCCTGTTCCTGCTCCGGGAGGAGGTCCGGGCCGCGGTGCCCCCCGGTGACCCGCGTCCCCCCGTCGTTCCCGTTGCTCCCCGCGGCCGCGTCGCGCGCCCCGTGCGCACGCTTTCACGTTGACGGCGAATTCGGGTTTCCTTAAACTCCCCGCTCCCGCTCCCGTTTCGCCGACGTAGCTCAGTTGGTAGAGCAGCGGTTTCGTAAACCGCAGGTCGTCGGTTCAAGTCCGACCGTCGGCTCCAGATCTTCCCCCGTCCAGGCGGCGTACGCGCGGCCCGCCGGCGTCGCGTCGGCTTGGCCGGCCGATTGGCGCTCCGCTGCCGTCTGTGCTGTACTCCGCCAAAACGCCGATCCAAAGGAAGAGAGCAACGCTGCGATCGACTCTCGGACGAACCATCCGGACCTCGGCTCCGGTCCTCCTTCTTATCGCCGGCATTTCCGGTTTCGCGGTGCCGGCCCGCGCCGATTCGATGTACCTCAAGATCGATGGGCTCCCGGCGATCGAAGGCGAGGCGACTGCGAAGGGCTACGAAAGGCAGATCGAGGTCCTCTCCTGGGGCTGGGGCCTGGCGAATCCCGTGACCGTCGGATCGGGCATCGGTTTGACTGCGGGCAAGGTTTCCATGTCCGAGCTCACGATCATGAAGAACGCGGATTCCGCGACGCCCCGGCTGATCGAGCAGGGCAGCTCCGGGAAGCATGCGCCGCGGCGGTTCTGACCGTCGTCCGGGCAAGCGACGCCTTCGCCTACCTCAAAATCACTCTGTAGGACGTCCTGGTGAGCTCGCTCCAGCTCTCGGCCGGCGGCGAGAGGCCGTCGGAGAGCGTCGCGATCTCGTTCGGGAGAGTGGGGATCGAATACCGGCCCGGACCGGGAAAGACCAGGGTCGCTTCCGGCTGGGACGTCACGAAGAACGTGGCGTTCACGCCGTAGCCGTGGAGGTGTTTTTCTTTCGTGGACCTCGCACCTCGTTTTGGACATAATTCGCCCCACCGTATGGATCTGAAAACCTCCGAGAACGATCGGGTCACGATCCTGACCCTGAATGGGGACCTCGTCATCGGCGAGGCCGAATCGAGCTTCAAGAAGACCGTGACCCGCCTCCTCGAGGAGGGAAAGATCCACCTGCTCGTCGACCTGAAAGGCGTCGGGTTCCTGGACAGCTCCGGGCTGGGCGCTCTCGTCCGTGCTCTCACCAACGCGCAGAAAGAAGGCGGGCAGACGAAGCTCGTTCACGCGGGCCCGCAGATCCGAAAGCTGCTCGAGATGACGAAGCTCGACTCGGTGTTCGAGTTGCACGACGACCTTTCCACGGCCATTTCAAGCTTCTAGGGAAGGTTCGGGGTAGTCCGCAAGGACTTTCGATCGGTTCGCGTCGGGGGGAGGATTC
>CAJDUI010000060.1_pt1 | contig 9988 bp, 9 predicted proteins | sample 7390031 | NCBI WGS metagenome assembly CAJDUI01 (sample SAMEA7055675, study PRJEB34461) | soil metagenome | biome: terrestrial ecosystem; feature: Peninsula; material: soil | place: Antarctica | collected 2016 | reverse complement strand
TCCGGAGCCCATCGCCCGATCTGGACGCCGCCGCTCAAATCCACCGTCGTCGCCGGGAAGCGGAGCGTCACGCCTTCGAAACCGATTTTCCCGTCCACGACCGAGAGCGGGCCGCCTCCGCCCGTCGGCAGACCGTACCGGCCCCGGACAATCGACGCGGCTGGACCGGGCCGGAGCTCGATTCCCCCGCCGCCGTTCGCATGTTCGATTCCGGCCCCCTCGGCGAACCGAAGCGCGAGGACGAGGTCCGCGGCGGCCGAGAAACCGATCCCCGGCAGATCGAGGTCGCCGAAGAACTGTTCGAGCGAAAGACCCTTGCCTTCGAGAGCGACGGTGAAGTTGCGCGGCCCCTTGACGAGGCTTGCGATCCGAATGACCCCCTCGGCGTCTCCCCCGGCGTAGCGGCCCCGCTCGATCCGCGCGACGAGCCCGTCCGGCCTCGCGTCGACGACCGCTTCCACGTCTTCGAGAAGAAATCCCTTCGCGTCGATTCGCGGTGACAGGAGACGCCCCGCGATGCGGAAGTCGCCGCCCGCGGGAATCACGCCGCGCACCTCGAGTCGCGCATTTCCATCGAATCCGAGATTCGAGTGAAAGATCCGCTCGACCTCGGTGATCGATAGCTCGCCCGACAGGACGAACGTCGTCTTCGCTCCGCCGCTCCCGGTCTCGATCGCTCCGGCGGCCGACAGCCGGCCAAAGGCGCCCGCGAGGCGGAGCGATTCGAAGACGATCCCGCGCCCTGGTTCCATGTGGAAGCGGGTGGACAGGTCCGACACGATCGGCTCCGCGGACGGCAGGCCGAGCGTCATCCTGCGCGCGGTCAGGGCGCCGCTGTAATGGTCTTCCCCGATGGCGGCGAGGTTTCCGTTGAAGTCTTCGAGCGTGAGGTCCATCGCCATCTCGTTCCCGTCGAGGGCGAACACCCCCTGCTGGAGCACGACTTCCCCCACCCGGACTTTGAGCCCCCCTTTTCGCGCGGGCCGGTTGATGCCGGGCGGCAGGTTCCAGGTTCCGTCCGGAAACTGCACGAGCGAGATTTTCGGCCGCACCGCCCGGATCCTCCCCAGCCGCAGCTCTCGCCCGGAGAGCGAGAATCCGCCCCCGATCGAGAGCTCAGCCGCCTCCAGGAACGGCTCATCCCCGAGCCGCGGATCGTTCCCGATCCGGACGTCGGCCAGGCGGATCGAGGGGGGGAGAAAGCGGAACTCAACCTGCCGGAAAGTGACGGGACGGCCGAGCGCGTTCGAGAGGCGAGCTCGCGAGACCCCCTGAAAGAGGGTGTGAAACCGCTCCGAGTTCCAGACCGCGTAGCCGGCGAGAACGAGAAACACGACGAGCACGAAGAAGAGCCGCACGGGCGAGAGCTTGAGCGCGGCATGAGAGGGTTCCGTGCCGGGCGCAGGAGGCGTCGACTCCCGACTCACCGCCTAGATCCCCCAATTCAGTTTTTCGGCCAGGTTTCGGAAGTGGTCCCCTTCCGGAGGCCGTAGCAGCGTCACCGGGGAGGATCCCTTCCGCACTTCGACCCGCCGGTCCGGGCCGATGGGAAGTCCCTCCTGTCCGTCGATCGTCAGATAGACGCCACCCGGCTCGCGCGCAGAGTCGAGGATGCGAACGCCTATGACCGTATCCGCCGGCACGACGAGCGGCCGCTGCGACAGCGTGTGGGGACAGATCGGGGTGACGACGACGGCGGGCAACTCCGGGTGGAGGATCGGGCCGCCGGCGGAGAGGTTGTAGGCGGTCGATCCCGTCGGAGTCGAGACGATGACGCCGTCTGCGCGAAACTCCGCCACCTTCCGGCCGTCGAGGTCGACGCGGAAAGTCGAGATGCGCGCGAGAGCCTCCTTGTTCAGCACTGCGTCGTTCAGCGCGCGGAAGCGTGCCGGTCTCGCGCTTCCGGAAACCGAGACGTCGAGACGAAGGCGCCGGTCTTCGCGGAATTCCCCGGCGAGGACCTCGTCGAGTCGCGTGAGGGCTTCCGAGCGCGAGAGGCCCGCCAGGAAACCGAGCACGCCGACGTTGATCCCGAGCACCGGAGTCGACGTCGGCGCGGAGCGCGCTATGGACAGGAGCGTGCCGTCTCCCCCCACGACGATGACCAGGTCGACGCTGCGCGCGAGCCGGTCACGGGAGACCCCGTCCGGTCGGGCGAGAGCCGCGGCGCTGTCGGCGTCGAAGCAGACCTCGAGGCCCCTCTTCCGGAGCGCCACCTCGAGGGCGGACGCGAGGGCCAACGCCGCTTTCGACGTGCACTTACAGGCGAGGCCTACCCGCCGGAATCGCCCCGTCAGCGGGCGACCGGAGCGCCGCCTCCCGGGCGTTCCCTTCATCCTGTCAATTTACACGAAAGCCGAGCAGGATCTCCTCGTTGCCGTGCGCGCCGCGAATGGGCGACGGAAGCGATCCGATTGGTTCGAGACCTGCGTCCCGACCGTAGCGCTCCACCTCTCCGAGAACGCGGATCCGGACGGCCTCCGAGCGCACAATGCCGCCCTTTCCGACTTCTTCGCGGCCCGCTTCGAACTGCGGTTTCACGAGAACGACGAGCGCGCCCCTCCTCCCGACGAGCGGAGCGACCGCCGGCAGGATGAGCCGCGTCGAGATGAAGGAAACGTCGACGGTCGCGAGATGAACGGGTTCGGGGACGTCCTCGTGCGACAGCGACCGCGCGTTAACTCTCTCCCGCACGACGACGCGCGGATCGGCGCGGAGTCTCGCGTCGAGCTGGCCGTGACCCACGTCCACCGCGTACACCTTCGCCGCGCCGCGTTGAAGAAGGCAGTCCGTGAATCCGCCGGTGGACGCGCCGACGTCGAGGCACACGGCGCCGGCCGGGTCCAGGCCGAAGGCGTCGAGCGCCGCGGCGAGCTTGAGACCACCGCGCGACACGTATGGGTGCGGCGGCCCCGCGACCGTGATCTCGGCCGTTTCATCGATCGGGGTCCCGGCCTTGTCGACGCGGCGACCCTCGACAGACACCGCGCCGGAAAGGATCAGCGCCTGCGCCTTTTCGCGCGTCGACGCGAGGCCGCGCGCGAAGAGGAGGCGGTCGAGCCGGGTGCGAGCCACGCGTCAGGGGAAGGTCAGGAGAACTTTCAACGAGCCCTCCGGCTCTCCCGCGCGCGCGAACGCTTCCGGGGCGCGGGCGACGGGAAAGCGGTGGGTGACGAGGTCCGCCACCGCGACCTTCCCCGCGGCGATCGTTGCGAGGGCTTCCCGCATGTCTTCGGGCCCGCAGGAATACGACGGGACGATCTCGAGCTCACCGAAGTAAAGATCGTGCAGAGAGAGCGACAGGCGCTCCTCGGGGGACGCCATCGTGAACGCGAGGAGGGTCCCGCCCGGAGCGACGGCGGTGAGCGCGGCCTCGATCACGTCCGCCTTCCCCGGACCCACGAAAACGAAATCGTAGCCGGCGCCGCCGTTCGCGCGCCGCGCCCCTTCTTCGAGCGGCTCGCGGGAGACATCGATGACTTCCGTCGCGCCGCTCTTCACCGCGAGGGCGATCCGCGACGCCACGCGGTCCGCGCCCGCAATGCGGGCCGCGCCGACCGCTTTCGCGAGACGGATCGCGAGCTGGCCCGTTGCGCCGAGCCCGACGGCGAGGAGTGACCGCGAGGGTGAGTACGCGCCGCGCCGGAAGGCCTTGACGACGGTCGCGAGCGGCTCGACGAACGTCGCCTCCTCGTCGGAGAGCGCGGGCGGCGTCCTCCAGGTGTCGCGCGCGAGGTTGCCCGCCGGAATGCGGACGAACTCCGCCATGCCTCCCGGATCGAGGCGGGACGCGCGCCACTCACCGCAGTGGACCGGACGGCCGCCGCGGCACGCCTCGCACTCGCCGCACGGCGCGTGGTGGTGCGGGATGACCCGATCGCCCGTCGCGAAGGCGTCGACCCCGTCGCTCACTTCCACGAGTTCTCCGGCAACCTCGTGGCCGAGAATCGATCCCGCCTTGCGTCGGACGTACCAGCCGAGGAGGTCCGACCCGCAGATGCCCGCCGCGCGGGTCCGCATCAGCGCCTCGCCCGGTCCGATCCGCGGAACCGGCTCTTCGACGACCGAGACGATGCCGTCAGCGGAGACGCGGACGGCTTTCATCGTTTGACCCCTCACGCACGCACCGCGTACCGGATCCCCTCGCGCGCCGCCTGCGCCGCGAGGAAACGGGGAAGGTCGGAAAGCGTGCCGCGATCGCTCAGGAGCGGCGACGGGTCGATCTCCCGCGCGGCCAGAAGCCGCAGGGCCTCGCGCGCTTGCGCGGGGGTGGAGTGGAAAGACCCGACGAGCGAGATTTCCGAGTAGTGAAGGCGCTCCGCCCCCCAAGAGATCGCCGTCCCCGGCGCGCAGCCGCCGAAGAGAAGGACCTTTCCGCCGGGGGCGACGATTTCCGGGAGCCTCCGCCACACGTCCGGGTCGCCGGTGCAGTCGACGGCCATCTCCGGGGCGCGCTTCGCGAGGTCCTCGACCCCGTCGTGCGTGAGGTCGAGGACTTCCGCGCCGTAGGCCACCGCAATCGCGAGCCGCGCCGCGCCGCCGCGGGCGGCAACGATCGTCCGTACGCCGCGGGCGCGCGCGGTTGCGACCCACAGCAGCCCGAGAGCGCCCGCCCCGTAAACGAGAAGCGTTCCCTTGACGGGCGCGAGACGCCCCCAGCCGTGCAGGACGGACGCGAGCGGATCCAGGAACGCCGCGGTCTCGTCGGGCAGCCCCGCCGGGACGGCGTGGAGGTTCGCCCGGACGACACCGGCCGGAACGCGAAGGAACTCCGCGAATGCGCCCCATGTCCGGTCGGCGTGGGCGAGCGCGCAGAGGTTCGGCATTCCCGCCTGGCACTCGCGGCACTGCCCGCACGGGCCCGAGATCCCCGGCACGACCCGGTCTCCGACCCGGAAGGTCTCAACCGCTTCACCGGCTTCCACGATCTCGCCGCACGCCTCGTGACCCATCGTCACGGGAAGCGAGATCTTCGCGTGACCGCGCGAGAGGAGCTTGACGTCGGTCCCGCACGTGAGCGCCGCTCGAACGCGCAGCACCACTTCTCCCCGGCCCGCGCGCGGCACAGGGAGATTCCTCTCCTCGAAGGCGCCGATCGCGGTCTGGACGAACGCGCGCATGGGAGCGGCTGGCTCAGACCTGCCGGTTGCCCACGAATCGCGCGAGATCCGGGAGCCGGCCCCCGCCCCCCGGGAGAGTGCGAGCGGCGGCGATCGCCTCCTCGATTTTCTCCAGGAGCCACGCGCGCGAGCGATCCAATCCCCACACCGCGGGGAAAGTGAGCTTGTCGGCGGCAGAGTCGGAGCCGGTGCGCTTTCCGAGTGTCGCCGCGTCCGCCTCGACGTCCAGCAGGTCGTCCTTGATCTGGAAGGCGAGGCCGAGGGCTCGGCCGTAGACGTCGAGCTTCGCGAGGACGTCTTCCGGCGCGAAAGCGAGGAGCGCCCCCGCCGCGAGCGCAGCCCGGAAGAGCCGTCCCGTCTTCGCCTCGTGGATCGCGAGCAGGCGCTCGCCCGAGCGGCTGTGCAGGCGTTCCGCCTCGAGGTCGGCCACCTGGCCTCCGATCATCCCGCCGCTGCCGATCGAGTCCGTGACGAGCGCGAGAATGCGCAGCTTTACGCCGGCGTAGCTTTCGCCGGGCGGGTGGCGCGCGAGGACGGCGAGTCCGAGAGTCAGCAGGGCGTCGCCGGCGAGGATTGCGACGGCCTCGCCAAAAACCACGTGGCTCGTGGGAATGCCGCGACGAAGCGGGGCGTCGTCCATCGCCGGAAGGTCGTCGTGAATGAGCGAGTAGGTGTGAAGGAGTTCGAACCCGCAGGCGGGCGCAAGCGCGACCGCGGCGGAGGCGCCGAGCGCCTCGGCCGCTGCAAGGCAGAGGATCGGCCGCAGGCGCTTGCCCCCGGCGAACAGGCTGTGGCGGATGGCGCGATGCACTGTCTCCGGCCAGCTCGACTCGGCAGGCACCAGCCGCTCGAGCTCCGAGTCGATCTCCTCGCGGCGGGCGGCGAGGTAATCGGCGAGTGGTTCAGTCGCGGTCGTCGTCGTCGGAGCCCTCGGCCGGGGAGAGCGCGGTTTCGAACGGGACCGTCTTCCACTCCTCGCCCGACTCCTTCAAGACGAGCTCTACGGACTTCTGGACCTCTTTCAGCTTCGCGTCGCAAAAGCGGGCGAGGGTCATTCCCTCCTGAAAGAGCTCGAACTGTTTCTCGAGACCGAGCTCGTCGGACTCGATCTCCGAGACGATCGCCTCCAGCCGGTCCATCGCCTCCTCGAAGCTCCTCTCCTTCTTCGCCGAACGCGCGGTCACGTTTCCTCCTCCGGCTCCGAAAAGAGCGGACCGAATCCCGACGCCGACACCCGGGTCTCCCGCGGCGCCGGTACCCCCCGGACGATCGCCGCGATCTCGCCTTCGTGAAGGCGGACGCGGATCCGCTCACCGGTCTGCACCGCCTTCGCCGACAGGAGGGGCGCCTTCGCCCCCTCCCGATACGCCACCGCGTAGCCGCGCGCGAGAATCGAGAAAGGATTGACGAGACCGAGCTTCTCGGTGCACTCACGCAGCCGCTCCATCCGCCGCTCGATCGCGCGGGCGAGTCGGTTCTCGAGCTCGCGACGCCGATTCACGGTGGCGTCGCTCTTGCGCGCGAGCTCGGCAACCTTCGGGAACGCGTTGAGGACGCTTTGCGCCCTCTGGAGACGCGCGGCGTCACGGACGGGACGGCGCTCGAGTGCTTCCTTCAGAGCGACCTGACTCTGCGCGACCCGCTCGCTCCTCTCGCGCAGCCGGTACCGGAAGCGCAGCAGTCCCTCCGCACGGATCGTCCGGGAGAGGTGGGCGCGGCCGAGCGCGAGGCGCGTATTTACAACCCTCTCGATCCGGTTACGCCAGCCGTCGGCGCGCCGGCAGAGCTCCGACTTCTTTTCGGCGACGAGCTCCGCTGCCGCGGACGGGGTTGCTGCCCGAAGGTCCGCGACGAGGTCGGCAATCGTGACGTCGGTCTCGTGTCCGACGGCAGAGATCGTCGGAATCCCGGAGGCCGCGAGTGCGCGAGCGACCCTCTCGTCGTTGAATGGCGCGAGGTCCTCGGGGGAGCCGCCGCCGCGCGTCACGATCAGGACGTCGAAGCCGCCCCGCCGGTTGAGTGCCCGGATTCCGTCGGCGATCTCCATCGCGGCCCCGACGCCCTGAACTCTCGTGGGATAAATCGTGACCGCGAGCCCGTCGTGCCGCCTCCGCAGAACATTGACGATGTCGCGGATCGCGGCTCCGTCGGGCGATGTGACGACGCCCACGGATTGAGGCAGGAGCGGGATCCGACGCTTGCGCGCGGGATCGAACAGCCCCTCCGCGGCGAGCCGGGCTTTGAGCTGTTCAAAGGCGAGCTGCAGGGCGCCGGCGCCGACGGGCTCGATGTGGTGCGCCTTCAGCTGGAACCGGCCCTGTGGGGCCCAGAGGTCGAGAGAGCCGCGTGCGACGACTTCGAGCCCCGGCTCGACGCGAAACGGGATCCGCTCCCGGTCGGACGCGAAGATGATCGCGCTCAGGCAACCCGTCCGATCCTTCAGGGCGAAGTAGCCGTGCCCCCCTCGCACCTCCCAGCGGCTGATTTCGCCGACGACGGCAATCTCCCGCCAGGACTGGCGCAGGCTTCCTCCCACCTCGGCCAGGAGCTCCGAGACGGTGTAGGGGCGCGGGGGCGCCGCCGCGGGAACGGCACGCGGGAACATCGAGCTCACGATTGTACCCGGCGGCAGAACGGAAGCGCGAGGAGCGGGAGCGTCGCCATCAACACTTCGGTGTCGCCGAAGTTGTACTCGAAGAGCCCCGCCACGGAGAGAGCGGTAACGGCCAGAAAGGCGGCGGCGGCAATTAGGATCTGACCCCCGGCGGGGGTCAGATCCACATTTCTTCCTCCGGGGGTCAGATCCACATTTCTTTCTCGGGAAGCCCAATCAACTCTTCTTTGGTCGCCGATCAGCCGCACCGTCCTCGTAAAAAAGAGTGCGAGGAGCGCCAGGTAGGTCGCCGCGGCAAAGACGCCGCTCGCACTTCCGATCTGAAGCACGTTGTTGTGGAGATGAGGCACCCGCCACCGCGGCGCGTCCGGATCGCGGTACAGCGGGTAGTACGGCTTGATGAGCTCGGGGCCAAGCCCGAAGACCGGACGGTCCGCGATCATCCGGCCGCCCGCGCGGGCCATCGCGATGCGGTCCCGGTTCGTCGTCTCCGTCGGATCGATGATCGACCGGGCGCGGTCCCGGACGTCCGGCGGCATCAGGTAGAAGATCGCGAAGAGCGCGGGGATGAGGACCAGGAGGGCTCGAGGCCGGGAGAGGGCGAGATACAGAGCGACGGCGCCGACCGCGGCCACGTACGTTCCTCGAGTCAGCGTAAGAACCATCGCGGCGAAAGGCACCAGGGAGAGGAGTCCCAGCCAACGCTCCCGCCCCCGACCTTCGAAGAAGAACGCAAGGAGCAGGCAACCCGCCGTCATCGTGAGCCCCGAGAGCGTCATGTAATGCGACAGCGGCCCGCGGATCCGGTTCTGGAGGTCGCCGCCGGCGGACGCGAACCGGGCGAGACCGAGGATCGCGAGCCCGACGCCGCTCGCCGCCGACGCGAGGAGGATCGCGCGAGCGCGGCGTTCGGTCTGGACGAGGTCGAGAGTGATCGGGACGAGCAGAAAGACCGTCAGCCCCGGCAGCGTGCGCAGGCTCGCCCTCGGGTCGAGGGAAAAGGCGACCGAAAGCACGACGAGAAGTGCGTAAGCGCCGGCGAGCAGCGAGAGCGGGTGGGAAAGCGCGCGACGGAGGCTATCCTGTCGCCAGCCTGCCGCGATCCACCCGGCCGCGAGGAGACCGAAGAGCGCGTAGCCGAGAGAGATCAGCGAGGAAAGAAGAGCGAAGAGAACGAGAAGGGGAAAGAGCGACTTGCGGATCAAACCCGATCGTCTACGACTTGCGTCTCACGCCCCGCGCTGGACGCGGGCGGAGCCGGGGAGCGCCTCCTCGATGAGCATGACCGGGATGTCGGAAACGATCGGATAGACGAGGTCCGCGTCCTTCGAGTAGAGCCCCTGGGTCACGACCGGCTCCTCGTCGCGGAACTTCTCGCGGTACTTCTCGATGAGCGCACGGCGCGTCGCTTCGTCGAGGTCCACGACCTCGAGCGCGCCCCGGGTCTTGGGGCAGACGAGAATGGCGAGGAGCTCGGCGTCGACGGCCATTGCCACTGAGTCTAACCCGCGGGCGGGCAGGGTTCTCGGTTCTCAGTTGTTCGTTCTCAGCAGATCACCGAAAACCCACAGCTGATAGCTTGTTTTCATGCGCATCCTGCACCTCGTGGCGGGCGAGAAGTGGACCGGCGCCGCTGCCGTCGTCTTCGACCAGACGGCCGCGCTCGTCGCCGCCGGAATGGAGGCCCAGTTCGGCTTCGTGCGCGACAGCCCGCTCGCCCGGCGCCTGTTTTCGCTCGGCTGGGCCCGACCGCTCCTCTCCCCCGCCCGCAAACGGTTGCGCTTCTTCCGAGACGTCCGAGAGCTGCGACAAACGATCGATCGTGAGCTCTTCGACGTCGTGCATTGCCATTCGTCGCACGACCACTACGCGGCGGCGGCCGCGCGGCGCCCCGGAGCCTCCCTCGTCGTTCGCACGATTCACAACCTCGCGCACGCGAAGGGCGATCCGCTTTCGCGGAAGCTTTTTCGGCGGACGGATGCGTTTACGTTCGCCAATCGGGCGATCGCGGAGGAGTTCGGCGGCAACGGACCGGTCCACGCTCCTGTCATCGACACCGAGCGATTCCGTCCCGGCGAGAAGCCGATCGATCGTCTCCGATTGCTCGGGGCGCCGGCATCCGGCACCGCTGTCGGCACCGTCGGAAAGATGGCAGCCGGGCGCGGGCACCGGGAGGCCATCGAGGCGGCCGCGCAACTTCCGAGCGACACCTTCCTCATCCACGTCGGCAAGGGAGAGCTGCGACCCGAGCTCG
>CAJDUI010000154.1_pt1 | contig 10025 bp, 8 predicted proteins | sample 7390031 | NCBI WGS metagenome assembly CAJDUI01 (sample SAMEA7055675, study PRJEB34461) | soil metagenome | biome: terrestrial ecosystem; feature: Peninsula; material: soil | place: Antarctica | collected 2016 | reverse complement strand
TTCGCGGCAGCCGCGGGCGTCGCTGTGGCGGCCTCGCCGGCCGCTGCGGAGGCCTCGCCGGCCTCGCCGATCAGCGCCACGACGGTGTTGATCGCGACGGTCTCGCCCTCCTGGACCCGGATCTCGAGCAGCGTGCCGGCGGCGGGGGCCGGAATCTCGGCATCCACTTTGTCGGTGGAAATCTCGAAGATCGGCTCGTCTCGCTTGACAGAGTCGCCCACCTTCTTCATCCACTTCGTGATCGTGCCCTCGGCGATCGACTCGCCCATCTGGGGCATGATGACCTCGCTCGGCATCCGGCTCCTCCGAGAACGAGAATAGCATCGGGGGGACAGACCTCGGTTTCCTGCGAGCCCTGTCCGAGGCGACGTTGTCGTCGGAAACCGTGGTCTGTCCCCGGTTCCCCTTCCCCGACGGCTCGCCACCGTTCGCCGGTCGCAAGGCGCCGTTCGCCGGATTGGGCGAGACGACCGGGTCCGGATCCCGTAGCTTCTCGGTGACGAAGGAGGCAACGATGGTTTCGGAAACAGTTCAACGGCACAGGCGAGTCTCGGCCGCGGTCTTCGGGGTGATCCTGATCGGGCTCGGTACGCTCTTCACGCTCGACAACCTCGGCTACGTGGACGCCCTTCGGGTCTGGGACTACTGGCCGGTCGTCATGATCGGCTTCGGTCTCGCCTCTCTCATCGCGCCGAAGGACGCCGGAGACCCGGCCTCGGGAGCGGTCCTGACAGCGCTTGGAACGTTCTTCCTGCTGCGCCAGCTCGACGTCATCGACTGGCGGTTCCGCGACGTGTGGCCGATGTTCCTGATCCTCGCCGGCGTCGCGCTGGTCGCGCGGGCTCTGACCGAGCGTCGGGCTATTCGTCCGGAAGATTCGCGCTCGCTCTCGAACGGAGGCGCGCGATGACGGAAAACCTTGCTTCGCGGATCTCAGGCCGGGTGATCATCGGCGGTCTGCTGATTTTCTTCGGGCTGATCTTCACCCTCGACAATGCCGGCGTCCTGGACGCGGGCGACATCTTCGACTACTGGCCGATGATCCTCATCGTCCTCGGGCTTCTCAAGGTGCTCCAGCCGCGAGAAGACGGGCAGCGCCCCTTCGGCATCGCGCTGCTCGGCCTCGGCGTTTTCCTGCAGCTCCAGATGGTCTTCTTCACTTCGTGGCGGCTTTCCCTCTTTCCGACTCTCCTTATTGGGGGCGGAGCGCTTCTCGTGTGGCGCTCCCTCGGTCGGAGCCGCGACCAGGCACCGGCTCACCTTTCGGATGGAATGTCGGACTTCGCTTTCATGGGCGGCGTCAACCGCGTCGTCGAGAGCCGGGACTTTCGCGGCGGCGAGGCTACGGCGGTGATGGGGGCAGTCGAGCTCGATCTGCGCGGCTCGACGATCGCGACTTCTCCCGCGATTATCGACGTCTTCGCCCTCTGGGGCGGGATCGAGATCAAGGTCCCGCCGGAGTGGAAGGTGGACGTGCGGGGTCTTCCGATCCTCGGGGGCTTCGAGAACAAGGCGCGCTCCTCGGTCCACGACGCCACGGCGCCGGAACAGCTGCTCGTGATCCGCGGAACGGCGCTGATGGGCGGCGTCGAGATCAAGAACTGAAAGGGGCCGATGCATCCGATCCTCGCCCGCAGGGGTCGCCTCCTCCGGCTTCTGATCGCCGCGATGCCGCTCGCCGCGCTCTTGACCGGCATCCTCGCGCGTCCCGGCGCGTTCACGCTGGCGGAGGGCGTCTCTCTCGCCCTTCCGCTCGCCTTCGTTTCGCTCTTCCTCTTTCTCTCCGTCTGGTACACGTGCCGGGCCGCGCCCCTCCGCGGGCCAAGCGTGCTCCGGACCGCCGTCACGCACGGAGCGGCGGCCGTTCTGACGAGCGCCGTGTGGGTCATGGGGGGCGCCGGCGCGGCGCGCCTTCTGATACCGGCCTGGGGAAGCTCGTTTCCCTCTCGCTTTGCGGCGCAGGTGCCCGTCCTGTTCTCGACCGGCGTCCTCCTGTACGCGCTCTCGCTCGCCTTCCATTCGATGCTGCTGGCGTCGGAGGCCGCCCGCGACGCCGAGCGGCGAGCGCTCGAGATGCAGGTCCTCGCGCGCGAGGCGGAACTGAAGGCCCTGCGCTCGCAGATTCATCCCCACTTTCTCTTCAACAGCTTGAACTCGATCTCCTCTCTCGCCGGGACCGACCCCGGCCGGGCCCGCGAGATGTGCCTCTCGCTGTCCGACTTCCTCCGCAAGAGCCTCGCGCTCGGTGAGCGCGAGAGAATCCCGGTGGGCGAAGAGCTCGACCTCGCAAGGGCGTACCTCGACGTCGAGCGACTGCGTTTCGGATCACGGCTCACCGTCGAGGAGGACGTCGAGCCGGAGGGGCGGGCATGTCTCATCCCGCCGCTCCTCCTTCAGCCCCTGGTGGAGAACGCCGTGCGCCACGGAATCGCAACCCGGATCGAGGGAGGCGTCATCCGGCTGGAAGCCCGCCGAACGGGAAACCGGCTCCGGATCGTGATCGAGAACCCTTTCGACCCGGAGGCGCCCGCGCGCGCCGGCACCGGCGTGGGGCTTCCGAACGTCCGCCAGCGGCTCGCCGCACGCTACGGCCCCGACGCTCTTTTCGCGGCCCGGCGACTCGCGGACCGATACCTGGTCGTCCTCTCCGTACCCGTGGACATCCCGGCGTGAAGCCGGGGCCGGCCACCGCCACGGGAGTTCTCATCGTCGACGACGAAGAGCCGGCCCGCTCGATCTTGCGCGAGGTCCTGTCCGCACAGCCCGGGGTCCGCATCCTCGGAGAGTGCTCGAACGGATTCGAGGCGGTGAAGGCCGCCGCGGAGCTCCAACCGGACGTCGTCTTCCTCGACATCGAGATGCCGAAGCTCGACGGCTTCGAAGTGCGGGAGCTCATCGATTCGAGGATTGCGGTCGTGTTCGTCACGGCGTACGACAGCTACGCCCTGCGCGCTTTCGAGGTCCACGCGGTGGACTACGTGCTCAAGCCGTTCCACCCGGACCGCCTTGCGGCCGCGCTCGAGCGAGCCCGAAGCCGCGTGGGACGAAAGGGGGAAAACGATCCCGCCGCGCTCGCCGTGGCGGCGCGACCCCCCGGGACCCGTCTCACTCGTATCGTCGTCCGCGACGGCGCGCGAGTCCACGTGATCCCCGTTTCGAAGCTCGACCTCGTCGAGGCCCAGGACGACTACGTGTTACTCAAGAGCGAGGGAAAGAAGTTCCGGAAGCAGCAGACGATCGGGGGGCTCGCCGCGGCGCTCGATCCGAATCGGTTCGTGCGAATCCACCGCTCGTACCTGCTGAACCTCGACCGGCTCGCCCGGCTGGAGCTCTACTCGAAGGGGAGCTACGTCGCCATCCTTGCCGACGGCTCGCGCATCCCCGTCAGCCGCGAAGGGCACGCCCGGTTGAACGCGCTCCTCGACGGTGGGAGACGGTAAAGCCTTACGGGGCCTCGAGGGTGCGTCGCCGGCAGGGGGCCCTTTCGAGAATAATGCGCCTCAGTGTCCCGAGTGCCCGGATCTCTCGCGTCCCCGGCCGTCCACAAGTTCGGGGGAGCCTCGCTCGAGGACGCGAGCGCGATGCGCCACGCGCTGTCGATCGTCGAAACCGGACCTCGTCCCACCGTCGTGGTCGTCTCGGCCTTCGCGGGCGTGACGGACGCTCTTCTCGGAATTGCCGACGAGCTCCCCCGGGGGAAGGACCCGTCGATCCGCAAAACAGTGAGGGATCTTCGAAAGCGATACGAAGATTCGGCGCGCGCGGCGATCCCCAGGGGGGAGGAAGGCCTACGGCGACTGCAGGCCTCCATCCGCCGGGTTTTCGACGAAATCGAATCTCTTTCTCGCGTGCCCGCTCTGGTCAGGGAGCTTTCGCCGCGCGCGCTCGACCATCTCCTCGCACAGGGAGAGGATCTGGCGGCGCGCGTCTTCTCCGCCGGACTCGAGGCGCGCGGCGTTCGTTCCGAGCACGTGAGCCCGCTCGAGCTCATCGCAACGGACGGGCACTCCGGTCAGGCCTCCCCCGACCTCGCCGCGACGGACCGACTCGTCCGGCGGCGGCTGCGTCCGCTGCTCGCGAAAGGGGTGGTGCCGGTCGTGCCCGGTTTCGTCGGCACGGACTCCGAGGGTCGCGCGGTGACGCTCGGCCGCGGCGGTTCGGACCTGACGGCGACGCTGCTCGGTCGGGCGCTCGGCGCTTCTGCCGTTCACCTCTGGAAGGACGTCGACGGGTTCCTGACTGCGGATCCGCGAGTCGTGCCGGACGCCCGCGTGATTCCGCAGCTGAACCTCCGTGAGGCAGCGGAGCTCGCCTACTACGGCGCGAAAGTTCTCCACCCGCGTGCGCTCATCCCGCTGGGCGGCCGCGTCCCGGTTCTCGTGCGGCCCTTCCGATTCCCGGACCGGCGGGGCACGGAGATTTCCGGGCGCCGTACGCTCGAGCGTTACCCCGTAAAGGCGCTCTCAGCGATCGCGAACCAGGCCCTCGTGACGGTGGCCGGCAACGGGATGCTGGGCGTTCCGGGAATCGCGGCCCGGACGTTCAGCGCCCTGCACAAAGCGGGGATCTCCGTTTCGCTCATCTCGCAGGCGTCCTCGGAGCACTCGATCTGCGCCGGGGTTCCGGAGCGGCAGGGCGAGGCCGCGAGACGAAGTCTTCTCGAGGCTTTTCGCGAAGAGATTGCGCGCCGCGAAGTGGACGGGGTCGAAGTGCTCGGAGGCCTGGCCACGATCTCGGTCGTCGGGCTCGGAATGGCCGGTACGCCCGGTATCGCGGCGAGAGTGTTCGGTGCGCTTTCGAGCGGAAGTATCAACGTCGTCGCAATCGCGCAGGGCTCCTCGGAGCTGAACATCTCCTTCGTGGTTGGGGCGGGACAGGCGGGAGAGGCGCAGCGACGGATTCACGACGCATTCCAGCTCTCGAAGATCGGTGGAGGGCAGGCGGCGGCCGCTGAACGCGCGGACGTGGTCCTTCTGGGATTCGGCCAGGTGGGCCGCACGCTGGCGGCTCTGATCGTTCGTTCATCGCGCCGGTCGAAGCTTTCCCTCGCCGGTGTGATCGATCGGGGTGGATACGCCTTCCGTCCGGGCGGCCTCTCCGTTCGCGACCTCACCGAGCTTTCGGCTTCGAAAGCCGGCTCGCGGTCCGTTCGCCATGGGGCCCGCGGCGTCCGGTCGAGCGCTCCGGAAGCGGTCGCCGCGCTCGCCGAGCACGCGCTCTCGCGGCCGATCCTTGTCGACGTGACGGCAGAGGAGACCGGCGCGCTTCTCGAGAAGTCCGTCGCGGCCGGCTTCGACCTCGTACTCGCCAACAAGCGGCCGCTGTCGGGGCGCCGGGAACACGCGGAACGGCTCGAGCAAGCCGTCCGGACGGCCGGGCGCCGCCTCCGATTTGAGGCGACGGTCGGGGCTGGTCTCCCGATACTCGACACCTACCGAAAGCTCGTCGAGTCGGGAGATCGAGTCGTCAAGATCGAAGGCTGTCTCTCCGGCACGCTCGGTTTTCTCCTGACCGAGATCGAAGCGGGGCGTCCGTTCTCGCACGGCGTTCGCCGGGCGATGGAACGCGGATACACCGAGCCCGATCCCCGGGACGACCTTTCGGGAGCGGATGTGGGAAGGAAGGCCCTCATCCTCGGCCGACTGCTCGGATTCCGGGGCGAGCCCGAGGACGTCGACGTCGAACCCCTCCTTCGCCCGGGCGTCCGGCGTGTCCCACTGGCGCGCTTTCTCGAGCGGCTCGCGGACGGCGATCCCGGGTGGGCGGACCGTTTTGAGCGCGCCCGAAAGCGCCGGAAGGCTCTGCGCTACATTGTGGGGTCTGAGAGTCCGTTCGCGGGGCTTCGCGGCACCGACAACCAGGTCGCCTTCACGACAGTGCGTTATCGGTCGAACCCCCTCGTGATCCAGGGACCCGGCGCGGGCCTCGCGGTCACGGCCGCGGGCATCTTCAACGACATCGCGGAGCTTGCGGGCGGATGAGAAGCGTCCGCGCCTTCGCGCCCGGTACCGTGGCGAATGTCGGTCCGGGCCTCGACATCCTCGGCCTCGCGGTCGTGGGCGCCGGTGACACGGTCACGGCGAAGCGTTCGGGGAACCGGGAGATCCGCATCCGTTCGTCCGGACATCCGGGGATTTCGGGCGATCCGGAGAGGAACACGGCGGGCATCGCCGCGGCGCGGGTGCGTGCGTTGGCGAAGGCGGCTTCGACCGGGCTCACTCTCGAGATCTCGAAGGGCCTTCCGCTCTCGGGAGGGCAGGGAGGCAGCGCCGCCTCGGCCGTCGCGGCCGCGGTCGCAGTAAACGAGCTCCTGGGTTCTCCTTTGAGGCGGTCGGACCTCCTGGAGCCTTGCATCGACGCCGAGGCGGCCGTGTCCGGTCGTCATGCCGACAACGTGGCCGGCGCGCTCTTCGGTGGGGTGGTCCTGATCCGTACCCTGGACCCCATCGACGTCGTTCGGCTCTCCTTCCCCGAGGAGCTCCGGGTCGTCATCGTTGCACCCGAACAGACCTTGCGCACCGAGGAGGCGCGCACGCGGCTTCCGCGCTCGGTCCCGCTTCCGGTCGCCCTCGCGCAGGCGGCGGCCGTCGGCGCTCTGGTTGCCGCTCTCGCGACCCGCGACTGGGATCTCCTGCGCCGGTCGATCGAAGATCGAATCGCGGAGCCCGCGCGGGCGCCGCTCCTTCCCGGATTTCTCGAAGGGAAGCGTGCGGCTCTCGAAGCCGGTGCACTCGGCTGTTCGATCTCGGGGAGCGGGCCAGCGTCGTTCGCCTTCGCGGTCGGGGACGGGACCGCACGCCGGATCGGAAAGGCGATGGTCGCGGCCTACCGGTCGGCGGGCGTTCCGGCGATCGCGCGGGTCGGGGCCATCGACGCCCTGGGGGCCCGGGTCGTCGGCGTCGAAGGCTGACGCAGTGGCCGCCGAAAGGTCGAGCTGGCAGATCTGCCCGCGATGCCGCGAGGAACTTCCGCTGTCGCTCGCGACGAGCCGGTGTCCAGGGTGCGGGGGACTACTCGAGGTGCGGCATCGCGCGCCCGAGATCTCCGGCCGCGCGCTCCGCGACCTGTTCGCGACGCGACGCTCCGCGCCGGGTGCGCTCGACGCCTCCGGCGTCTGGCGCTTCCGCGAGATGGTGTTCCCGACCTCGGGACAGGACGTCGTCACGCACCCGGAGGGGAATACCCCGCTCCTCGTGCGTACGCCCGTCTCCCGATGGGTGGGCCTCTCCGATCTCTTCCTCAAGCACGAGGGGCACAACCCGACCGGCTCGTTCAAGGATCGAGGCATGACCGTCGGAGTGACGCACGCAAAGAGCGTGAACGCCCGGGCGATCGCATGCGCCTCGACGGGGAACACGTCCGCATCGCTCGCCGCTTACGGGGCGCTCGCCGGAATCCCGGCGCTCGTCTTCGTCCCGAGCGGGCAGGTGGCGGCGGGCAAGCTCGCGCAGACGATCGCCTACGGCGCGAGGACTCTCGTTGTCCGCGCCGACTTCGATGGCTGCTTCGCTCTTGCGCTCGAGGCGAGCGAGAAGCTGAACGTGTATCTCCTGAACTCGGTCAACCCCTTCCGGCTCGAGGGACAGAAGACGATCGTCTTCGAGACTCTGGAGCAGCTCGGGTGGGAGCCCCCGGACTGGATCGTTTTACCGGCAGGCAACCTCGGCAATACGTCGGCGTTCGGGAAGGCGCTTCTCGAGGCGCGCGACCTCGGTCTGATCGAGAGCCTGCCCCGGCTCGCCGCGATCCAGGCGCAGGGCGCGAATCCCTTCGCGCGGGCTTTCCGCGATCATTTCGCGAGACGGCATCGGGTTCAGGCGGAGACGGCCGCGACGGCGATCCGGATCGGCGATCCCGCGTCACACGACCGTGCGGTCGAAGCGATCCGCGCGACGAACGGCGTCGTCACCGACGTAACGGACGAGGAGATCCTCGAGGCGAAGGCGGTCGTGGACGCCTCCGGCGCGGGCTGTGAGCCGGCGAGCGCGGCGAGCGTGGCCGGAGCGAAGAAGCTCCTCGCGCAGGGCGTCATCCGGCCGGGCTCGCGTGTCGTGGCGATCCTGACGGGCCACATTCTCAAGGACCCGGGTCTTCTCCTTCGCTATCACCAGGAGACGACGCCCGCCCCGAGCCGCGCGAACCGTCCCGTGGAGATCGAGGCGAATCTTCTGGCAGTCGAATCCGTTCTTCGCGAACGTCCTTGAGACACGCGCTCGCCGATCTGCTCGCGAGACTCGAGGAGTCTAAGACGCGGCGACCCGATGGTGGCAGGACGGCGCGTCTCCTCCGATCGTTCGAGCGACGCATCGTCTCGGAAGCCCGGGACCTCATCCGACTTCACGAGGCAGTGCTCTTTCTGCGCGCGTATCCGCACGACCGGGGCGTGCTGGTCGCCGCCGAACGTCTCCTCTCTTCCTTCCCGGTGCGTCTTTCCCGGTACGCGCTGCGGGGGCGCGGCTTCTCCGCTTTCGAGCGCCCGGAAGTCGCGGGCATCACCGGAACGAAGATCATGACGACCTACTCCTACGACGTCGTCCGGTGGCTCGCCGGGCGCTTTCCGCGCCGCGTACGGATCGACTGGGAAGGCTACGCGGGCCGAGACCGCCTGCGGGCGCTCTTTCCGCGGTTCCTGCCACTTCTCGAGGAGGAGGCGCTCGAGGACGCCAACGTGCCCTATCTCGAGTGGCTTCGGGCGAGCGGGATCGCCCCCGACCGGGACCTGCGGTGGCTTCTGACCTCGGTCGCGCGACAGGACGAGCGGGAGCGTGAGGAGCGGTTCGAAGCACTCGAGGTCCCGATCGTCTGGGAGGTGTACGGGCGCGCGACCCGGACGGGTCTCCGGCGCAGGGTCCGTGCGGCGGAGACCTTCTTCCACTCCTCTCCGCTCGTCCTGCGGCGAGAGGTCTCGCTCGATCGCGAGCTTTCTTCGCCGCCCCTTCCTGTCCGGCGGCTGTCGCGAGCGGAAGGCGCTCGGCTACTCGATCTTGCCCGGGAGTCGACGGCGCTTCGCTATCGGGAGTACTACGGCTTCACGTACGGCGATCCCGCCTCGGTCCGGTCCTCGAAAGTCGGGCGGGGCGTCGAGATCTTTCTCGTCGGCCTGGAGAGGAGGCGCCGGCTTCCGCTGCGGTCGGGATTCGCCGCGTTTGTGTTGAAGAATGGCGTGCCGGTAGCGTACTTCGAGGGACTCGCCTTCTTCGACCGGATCGAAGTTGGATTGAACGTCTATTACACGTTCCGCGAGGGAGAGTCCGCGTGGATCTTCGCGAAGATCCTGCACGTGCTTCACCAGGTTCTCGGTGTCGCATCCTTCTCGATCGATCCTTATCAAATCGGTCAGGAGAACGACGAGGCGATCGAGTCCGGCGCGTTCTGGTTTTACCGCAAGCTCGGTTTCCGGCCTTCGGACGCGGGAGTCGCGCGGCTCCTCGAGCGCGAAGAGCGGGCGATCGCCGCCAACCCGCGCCACCGCTCCTCTCGCGCCGTGCTGCGCCGGCTGGTCGTGGGGAACCTTCTCTACGACGCCGATCCGGCGCGTGCGGGCGAATGGGATCGCTTCCACGTCCGCCGCCTCGGGCTCGCCGTGCAGCGGAGAATGCGCGCCCGCTCCGGCGGCGACCCGCTTCGCGCGCGAGGCAGCTCGTCGGCGCTTGTGTCGCGGGCCCTCGGGATGCGACCGACGGGGGACACGGTCGCGCGAAAGTCCTTCGAGGATCTCGCGCTCGTTCTCGCGCTCGTTCCCGGCCTCGGCCGGTGGAGCCCCGCGGAGAAGGGCGCCGCCCGGCGAGTGGTGCGGGCGAAGACCGCGACGGAAGAGGTCCGGTATCTGCGGCTTTCTCAAGGGCACGACCGGCTGCGTCGCGCGGTCATCCGGCTGGGTTCGTCGTAACCAGCGACTCACGCCGGCGGAGAGGGAGAAGGCTTAGTAGCCCACGAGCACCCGCACCGCGCGGCACAGCTTCTCCGCGTTCGGGAGGAACGCTTCCTCGAGGGCCGGGGCGAAGGGGACGGGAGTGTCCGGCGCG
>CAJDUI010000111.1_pt2 | contig 10097 bp, 9 predicted proteins | sample 7390031 | NCBI WGS metagenome assembly CAJDUI01 (sample SAMEA7055675, study PRJEB34461) | soil metagenome | biome: terrestrial ecosystem; feature: Peninsula; material: soil | place: Antarctica | collected 2016 | reverse complement strand
CGGTAGAATCCGGTGAACTCTCGTGACGCTCGCCCCTGGCACGCACTTGCACTCGTACGAGATCCGGTCGCCGCTCGGGGCGGGCGGGATGGGCGAGGTCTACCGCGCGCTCGACACACGGCTTCAACGCGAGGTGGCAATAAAAGTGCTGCCCGACTCGTACCTGGCGGATCCAACCCACCGGGCGCGATTCGACCGGGAGGCTCAACTGCTGGCAGCGCTCAACCACCCGAACATCGCCTCCGTCTACGGGTTCGAGGAGTTCGGCAACTCCCGCTTCCTCGTCCTGGAGCTCGTCCCGGGCGAGACGCTCGCCGAGCGCCTCGTGGCGGGGCCAATTCCGCCCCGGGACGCCCTCGTCCTCATGCGACAGATCGCCGAGGCGTTGGAGGCCGCGCACGAGCAAGGGATCATTCACCGCGACCTGAAGCCCGCGAACGTCAAGGTCACGCCCTCAGGCAAGGTCAAGGTTCTTGACTTCGGGCTCGCCAAGATGGTCTCCGCCGAACCGGCCTCGGGCGACCTTTCTCTTTCGCCGACGGCAAGCCATGAGGCGACCCGTCAGGGAGTGATCCTCGGCACCGCCGCATACATGAGCCCCGAGCAGGCGAGGGGAAAGCCTGTCGATGCCCGCACGGATATCTGGTCGTTCGGCGCGGTGTTCTACGAGCTGCTGACCGGCCGCAAGGCCTTCGGCGGCGAGACGATGTCCGACATGATCGCGGTCATTCTCGAGCGTGAGCCGGACATGGCCGCGCTGCCCGCTGCGCTTCCACGAAAGATCCGCGACCTCGTTCGCCGCTGTCTCCAGAAGGACCGCGACCGCCGGCTCCACGACATCGCCGACGCTCGCATCGAGATCGACGAGGCGCTGACGGAGCCGGCGGAGTCTTCCGCGGCAGTGGTGCCCGTCGAGGCCGCGCGGCGCCGCGTCTCTCTCGGGGCCATCGCCGCGATCGCCCTGGTTTCCGGACTCCTGGGCGCCGCCGGCGTCTGGCTCGCCGTCCGATCCCGGGTCGTTCCGCGGACCGGGCCGGTGCTCGAGTCGGTCGCCCCGATCACTCACGATCCGGGCATCTCCGAATACCCGACCTGGTCGCCCGATGGCAGCCTGCTCGCTTTCGAGTCGAACCGTAGCGGCGACTTCGACGTGTACGTGCGCCGCGTCGGGGGGGGCCAGGAAGTGAATATCACCTCCGATCCCGCGCAGGACTACCAGCCCTCCTTCTCTCCGGACGGCAACTCGGTCGCGTTTGTCTCGACCCGCTCTTCCAGGAGCGGAATGATCAAAATCGGCTCCACCTTCGGATTCGAGTTCCGGACCTACGGAGGCGACGTCTGGGTCGCCCCCGCGCTGGGCGGCCGCGCGCGGCGACTGGCACCGGACGGCAACTTCCCCGTCTGGCATCCGGACGGAAAACGCCTTGCCTTCGTCAGCGGCTCGGAGTCACACCGCTCGATCCTCGAGGTCGCGGTGGGAGGGGGCCAGCCGAAGGCCATCCTGTCGAGCGACTCATCCAACTGGGAGATTACGCGGATCCAGTATTCGCCGACGGGCCGGTGGCTCACCTTCGAGACCCAGGACCTCGAAGTGTTCGCTGTCGAGACGTCTGGCGGGACTCCGCGACTTCTGCTCCGCGGCTCCAACGTGGCCTGGGAGGGCTCGGGCAAACGGCTTTACTCTCTGCTTCGCGAGCCGTCCGGAGGAACTCGGCTTCAGACCGTCGAAATCGACGAGCCCAGCGCGACCTTGCGAAGCGAGCCTCGAACCGTCGGGCTGATGACGGGCATCCTCCGGGATCTCGCGGTCTCGCGCGACGGAACGAAGCTCGTCGCCTCGGAGCTCGAGGGCTCCCTCAACCTGACGCGCCTCCCGTTGACCGCAGACGGCGGATCGCCCGCCGGACCCGAAGAGGAGCTCTCGAGCGGACGCGTGATCGACCGGTACCCGAACTACTCTCCCGACGGAAGGAAGATCGCTTTCGCGAGCGACCGGCTCGGGGCAGAGGAAATCTGGATTCTCGATCTCGAGACGCGGCGCTCGGAACGGGTCGAGCTGACCGGCGACGATCTCGGCGTGAATACCGCGTACTGGTCGCCGGACGGAAAGCGGCTCGCGGTCGCGCGGCGCTTCGCCAACGGAAAGGAGTCCGTCTGGGTGGCCGCGACCGACGGCAGCCAAGCGGATGAGGTCGTGCCGGCCGCGCCAGGAGTAGATGCCGGGCCCTTCTCGCCCGATGGCACTCAAGTTCTGTACAACGCGAGGACCGAAGGGTGGAGCCAGCTCTTCGTTCTCGATCTGACAAGCCGGAAGAAGCGCCAGGTGACCCGATCGCCCGGAGACAAGCGAGTCATGACGTGGTCTCCCGACGGGCGGTGGATTGCTTTTTCCTCGAATGCGACCGGCGCGACGCAGCTCTGGAGGATTCCATTCGAGGGGGGAAAAGCCGAGATGCTGACGTCCGGCGCCGAACGGATGTATCACCCGATTTACTCGCCGGACGGCCGCTGGATCTACGTCCAGCCGAGCCACCGCAACATCTATCGGTTGCCGGCCGCCGGCGGACCGCTCGAGCAGGTCACGAAGTTCCCCGACGCGGGGCTCTTCCTCGAGGAGCCGACGCTTTCACCCGACGGACGGTGGCTCGCATACTGCCGGAGCAACGGCGGGTCGTCTTTATGGTTGCTCACGATCGGGGGAGAGAGCGAATCGAAATGATCGAGCGAGGTCGAGGGTGACCCCGTCGGGGGACGTTGTATTGCTCCGCGGGTTGATGCCGTGAAAGAGGCGCGCCGATGACGCTCTCGTCGGGCGACCGCCTCGGGCCCTACGAGGTTCTCGCGCCGCTCGGCGCGGGAGGAATGGGAGAGGTGTACCGCGCGCGCGACACGCGGCTGCACCGCGAGGTGGCCATCAAGGTCCTGCCATCGTCGTTCTCGCAGGACCCCGACCGGCTGCGGCGATTCGAGCAGGAGGCGCGCGCCGCGTCGGCATTGAACCATCCGGGGATCCTGACGATCCACGACTTCGGAGCGCACGACAGCACTCCCTACGTCGTCAGCGAGCTGCTTGAGGGGGGGACGCTCCGGGAGCGGCTGGCGGCGGGCGCACTTGCGCCGCGCAAGGCAGTCGAGTACGGAGTCCAGATCGCGAACGGACTCGCCGCGGCGCATGAAAAGGGGATCATTCACCGCGACTTGAAGCCGGAGAACGTGTTCGTGACCGAAGACGGCCGCGTCAAGATCCTCGACTTCGGGCTCGCGAAGCTGACGAGGCCCGAGCTCGATAGGGGCGCGACGAATGCGCTTACGGAAGCGGCCGGCACCGAGCCCGGAGTCGTGATGGGGACCGTGGGCTACATGTCCCCCGAGCAGGTGCGCGGACAGCCGGCGGACAGGCGGTCCGATCTCTTCGCCTTCGGCACGCTCCTCTTCGAAATGCTTACCGGACGGCGAGCCTTCCGGGGCGACACCGCCGTAGAGACGATGAACGCCATCTTGAAAGAGGAGCCGGCAGAGGTCTCGGCGACGGCCCGGAGCGTCTCGCCCGCGCTGGAAAGGATCGTTCGGCGCTGCCTGGAGAAGAGCCCGTCGGAGCGATTCCAGTCCGCGCGCGACCTCGCCTTCGCGCTCACCGAGGCCTCCGGAAGCTGGGCGGTCGCCACGCTCGTTCCGCCCCCCGGTCGCCGCCACGCGCTCGCGCTCGCCGTCTCCGCCGCGATTCTCGCCGCCGTCGTGCTGATCTGGAACATCGGAGGTCTGCGCGACCGCTTCCGGTACGAGGCTTCGCCCGCGCGGATCCAGTCGCTGGCCGTGCTGCCGCTCGACAACCTCTCGCGCGATCCCGAGCAGGAGTACTTCGCCGACGGGATGACCGAAGAGCTGATCACCAACCTGGCTCAGATCCGCGCGCTCCGCGTCATCTCGCGGACGTCCGTGATGGCCTACAAGGGCGCCAGGAAGCCGCTGCCGCAGATCGGAAGAGAGCTCGACGTGGACGCCATCGTCGAGGGGTCTGTCGTCAAGAGCGGCGAGCGCGTCCGGATCACGGCGCAGCTCATCGAAGTGGCCACCGACAGGCACCTCTGGGCGAAGAGCTACGAGCGCGACCTGAAGGACGCGCTCTCGCTCCAGAGCGAGATTGCCCGCGCGGTCGCCAGCGAGATCCGCGCGGCCTTGACGCCCGACGAGAAGGCCCGGCTGGCGAAACCTCAGCCGGTCGATCCGGAGGTCCACAAGCTTTACCTCCAGGGCCGTTATCACTGGAACAAGGGCGCCGAGCCGGAGATCCGCCGCGCGATCGAGTTCTACGAACGCGCGCTCGCGCGCGACCCCCGATCCGCGCTCGCTTACGCGGGCATCGCCGAGGCGTGGGTGTCGCTCACGGACCACTTTCTCCCGCCGCTCGAAACGATGCCCCGGGCCAAGGCCGCCGCGATCCGGGCGCTCGAGCTCGACGAAACGCTCGCGGAGAGTCACGTCGCGCTCGGCAACGTTTACCTCCTTTACGACTGGAACTGGTCGGACGCCGAGAAGAAGTACCGGCGGGCGATCGAGCTCAACCCGGGCTATGCCGAGGCGCACGGAGGATACGGGCACTCCCTCGCCGTCGTGGGGCGCCATGCGGAGTCGGCAGCCGAGATGACGAAGGCCCGAGAGCTCGATCCGCGCTCGGTCTTCGTCCACACCAACTCCGGATGGGCCTTGCTGCTGGCGGGGCGGGTCGACGAATCGATCGCCGTGAGCCGGAAAGCCGTCGAGCTCGACGCGAGTTTCGGCTGGACGCGAGTCAACCTGGCGATCGCCTACGTCGAAAAGGGACTCCTGGCGGACGCGGTCTCGGAGGCGGAGAGAGGGATCGAGAACTTCGACAGCCCTCTTGCCCGCGCCACCGCGGGAACCGTGTTCGCCGCGGCGGGTGATCGGAAGCGGGCGCTCCGCGTGCTCGACGAGCTGGCGGCGATCTCGAGCCAGCGTTACGTCTGCCCCTACGAGGTCGCCCTCGTCCACCTGGGGCTCGGCGATCGCGACGAGGCCTTCCGCTGGCTCGAGAAGGGGTTTCGCGACCGATCGGTCTGCATGGTCTACACGAAATACGATCCCCGTCTCCGGCCGGTCCACGGCGATCCGCGGTACGTCGACCTCGTCCGGAGGATCGGATTCCCGCAGTGACGCTGGCCGCCGGAGCCCGTCCGGGTCTTTACAGGATCGTTCACCGCGGTCTCGAAGCGCGAGGCGCGGCGAAGGCGTCGTAGACCATCCGGGAGATCCTCGCTCCGGTGACGAGAGCCTCGTTGTCCGCGCCCCGGGCTCTCGTCCTTTACGGGCCGGCGAGAATCGTCGCGATGAGACGCACCGACGCATATTAGCGTCGCGGCTTCGGAATGGCGCCGGTCGCCCCCCGCTCTTCTGCTAGCCTTTCCGCGCCGTGACGGAAGGCAAACCGTTCTCGGAGACCTACGGCACGCTCGCCGCGCTTTCGGCGCTCGCCGACGCGTGGAACGCGTCGCCCCCGATGGAGCGGCTCGGCGCCCGCCTCGACTTCCAGCGCGTGGACCGCGTGCGGGCGGTGATCGACCCGGTCGAGATCTACCACCGGGGCGGGATGGGGACCGACGCCGTGAACGGCGTGATTCTCGCGGGACTCTTCGATCTCGCGATCGGGACGGTGGGGTGGCTGACTCGTCCGGAAACGCGTTCCGCCACCGTCTCGCTCGCGATGACGTTCTTGAAGCCAACCCGGGGCAATCGCGTGACGGTGGAGGCGCAACTCCTTCGCGCCGGGACGAACCTGACCTTTGCCGCGGCGGAGATTTTCGACGGAGACGGCCACGTAACCGCGCGCTGCGATGGAAGCGTCGCCGTCGCTCGCGGCCGTTACGGGACCGACGACGTCTTCGCGGGGATGCGGGGAGGGTTGTAGGAGAGTCTCGAGTCCCGCGTCCGAAGTTCCGGCGTGGCAGAAGCGTTGCGCGGACCTCGCCGCTGCTCTAGAATGATCGAGGCAGAGACGAGGCAGGATCCGGGAGCTCCGGCGTCGCTCCCGGATGTAGCGGAGGGCGAATGGGTTTCGACCTCGCTCGGAGCGCATCCGCGCAGCACTTCGGACGCCGTTTTCGGTCGTGCCAATGAGACTCGTGTGGTCGCAGCCCTCCCGTCCGGCGCATGACCGTGCGCGGCATCTTCTCCTGCTGTCGGTTCTCTGTCTCTTCCTGGGAGGAACACTCGCGGGATCGGCCGGGCGAGATCCACGTCACACCCCGCGCGCCTTTCGAGCCGCGGTGGCAAGCCTGCTCGTAACCGGCGGGGTTTTCTTCCTGCTCGGTGTGGCGCTCCTCGCGGTCCGAAAGTCCAGAAAAACGTCGACGAACCTCTCTCTGGCTCGCCCATTCGACCCCTCCGACGTCGCGGCGCGCGCGCCGCGCTTCGGATAGGAGGAACGACGGTGAAAGACAACGTGGCTCCCTTCGATCTCCCGCGAATCGGCCTTGCCCGGCGGGGCGCCCCGGACAAGACGGCGGACCACTCACGCGAGACCGTCGAGGTGGATTGCCCGCACTGCGATGCGGTCCTCTGCCTGGACGCCCGCCTCGTGGCGTTGAACCCCGAGGTTCTGTGCGCGGGCTGCAATGCGACGATTCCGCTGGCGTTGCGAGCCAGCGGAATCGGTTAGCAGCGTTTCGCCGCCTTCTCAAGTAACGGCCGCGCCGAAAAGCCCGACGGGCCACGCCTTGAAGTGGCTGGCGAGCGGTCGCGACGGCGGAGCTGCGCGCGGTTCCCACAAGAGGATGCCGCGGGCGATTTGGGACCTTGCTGTCCGGCATCCGATCAGCGGCGTGACGCGTGAGGATGAAGGAGCGAGCTTACGTGACGACCTTGCGGGCCGCAGTCAAGCCCAGGATCAGGAAGATCATGAACAACACGAGGAAAAGGAACGCGACCAACTTTGCGGCCGCGAAGGACGCGCCGGCAACTGCCGTGAACCCGAGGAGAACCGCGACGAGTCCGACGACGAGAAAGATCAGAGCGAGCTTGAGCATTCGTGGCTCCTTCCGCCACCGACGAATTGCGAAACCCGTGCCGCCCTGCCTCCTACCTTTCGATTGGCCGGAGGTAGATCCAGCGGTACGTCATGTCGACGAAGGCGTGGAAGCGCAGGAGGGCCGGCGCCGAAACTCCAGTCTCGCGGACGGCGGAGAGTCCCTGCAAGGCCACGCCTCCCCACCGGAAGCCGTCGGCGGTACCGGGCAGTTCGACACCGACCCGGTCCGCGGCTTCCGAGGCGAGCCCTACGTCCGCGCGGCCGGTCGGCGAAGCGAGAAGTAGCCGCACGTCTTTTCCTCCCCTGCGGAGGATGGTGACGGGCCGGTTGCCGTCGTCGTCCACGAGAACGCGCGTGAACCCCTCGGGCGGGACGAAGCGGTTGGGGTCGTGGAGAGCAAGGCGCGACGTCAGCGGGTCGATCTCAACGACAGTCTCCCGGAAGAGCGTCCCGCCCGCGACGCCGTCGGAGCCGTCGGGAGCGCGCGCGAGCGCTTCGACGTGGATTCCTTCGCACGAGAAACCTCCCGCTTCGAGCCGCGCACCCGGCGCGACCCGCCGCCCGAAGACGTCCGACGCGAACGGGAGGCCGAGCCTTGCGGCCACTTCCGGTGAGACGCCAAGGGGTCCGTCCGCGGCCGAGTCGATCGCGAGAGTGATCGGCACACCGTTTACTGTGGCGGGAAAGGCGATTCCCCCCTCCGGCGTGCGGGCGAAGCGGAGCGGGGCGGCGGCCTCCGTGAACCTTCCGCAGCCGCCCCCCACGGCGGCGTCGGTGAGCGGTCCCGTTGGTAGTCCGACCCACGTGATCTCGGCCCGCACCGGCGGCCGCCGACCGGACGTCTCGCGGAAGCGGGAGGGGCCCGAGAAGTCGAGGTCGAATCGGGGGGACCGGACAGAAACGAGCCGGCCGTCACCGCGCGAAAACGACAGCAGGAGAGGGAAAGCGCCCCCCGTCGGTGCAAGGCGAATGGCGACCGTCGCCTCGTCCGCTGGACCCAGGGACAGACGCGCGCGTTCGCGGTCCTCGAAGAGCCAGGCCCGCCTCCAGAAGTAGGAACGCGCGAGGAGCTCCGCCAGCGCGGGTTCCGAGACGACCCGCGTAAAACCGTCTTCGTCCACGTAGTAGGCCTTTCCCCCCTGGATTCCCCGCTCGGTTGTCGCGCCGGCCGAAGTTGTCCTCTCGCGGTACCGGCCGCGGCTCCACGTCACCTCCGCGAAGCCAACGGCCGGGGTGTCGCCGGGAGCCTCCGGCGACAGACGCATCCGGATCACCTGGGATGGCGCGAGCGGTCGGGCTCCGGTCGCGCTTCGATAGCGCTCGAGGATCCGCAGGGCGACCCGGCTCTCCGACTCGAAACGGCAGCCGTCCGTCGCGAGGAGGGCGAGCAGGGCGAAAGCCGTTTCCGCGATCCGACCGAAGGCCGGGGACGCCCGGGACCTCGCGGCCGATCTTAATACCGGCCGGCGCCCCGTTCCGCACTCCGCGCGGCCTGCGGAGAAAATTGCTGCCTGCCTCATTTTTTCTGCTTGACGCTCCACGAGCGGACTAGAATAGCCGCCAAATTTGATCAGCCCGTCAAGGGCGAATCTGCAACGAAGAAGGGATAGTGCAAATGGCAGAAAAATCCGGAAAAGCGATGTCCAAGTCTGCGATCGCGGATCAGCTGGCGAAAACCTCCGAAAGTACGAAGCGGCAGGCGACCCAGTTTCTCGACGACCTCACCGCTCTTGCTTACAAGGAGGCGAAGAACAGCTTCACGATTCCCGGCGTCGGAAAGCTCGTCCTCGTAAATCGTAAGGCGCGCATGGGCCGCAATCCCGCAACCGGCGAGGAGATCAAGATTCCCGCGAAGCGCGTCGTGAAATTCCGCGTGTCGAAGAAGGCGAAGGACGCCATCCTGGGGGCGAAGCGCTGACCGGTTAACCCGTCGCGGTAATAAAAAGCGGTCCCTCCGGACCGCTTTTCATTTGTGCGCCGAATGTGTTCCTCGCTCACCGAGCGACGAACACGAGCCGAACGGTGTTCGTTTCCTCGTTCACCCGGCCGGCGTCGGCAGAGAGAGCCGGGCCGACAAGAGCGGAGAAGGCGATGCCTCCCTGCAGCCGCTCGGACCGCACGATCCTCGCCGAGAGCTCAACCTCTCGGAGCTTCTGAGGCAGGCCCTCCCGGGTAGCTGCCGCAGCGAGCTCGCGGGCGGACGCCATCGCCGCTTCGACGAACTCCACGACTCCCGGCACGGCGGGAGCGGCGGCTATGGACCGCGTGCGCGAGGGAGGGGGAAGTTCGAGGGTGAAAGCCTGCGCGAACGAGATATCGCTCCTTCGCGAAGCCTCCAGGTCGAGCACGATGAAACTCACGCGGCCGCCTGCGCGATTCTCCCGACCGACGAGAAGCTTGAGCTCGATCGTTTTGAGGACGAGACCGGTCTCGGCCATGTCCGCGTTGCGGCCGTTCGCGACGTCCGCAAGCGACGCGACCAGGTCGGCCGGCGCGAGGAGCGTCGGCTCTCCGGCAGGAGGGGGATCTTTCGTGGACGCGCACGCGCTCACGAGAAATAGAAACGCGTATCCGACGATCGAACTCCTCCGTTTCATCTCGCACCTCCAGAAATCCAGGCGCGTCGCACGCGGCGCACGCCATCCCGTTCGCGGGCGACGAAGTGAGACTTTCCCTCGCGATGCAGCGAGCGAGCGTCGGGAGTCGCCGCGCCGTCGCCGGCAATGCGGCCCTGCCGCGCCAGCGTCCGGACGAACTCGCGCGAGTCTTCCTCCTCGTCGCCGCCGGCCCGCTCCACCTCCGAGGCCGTGACGTAGCCGCTCTCGGAAACGCCGAAAGTGAATGAGTCGGAGATCTCGACCGCCGCCCCGTCGGCCGGACCGTACTCGGGACCGTTCAGGAAGAGGTCGCGCACCCGCCGTCCTCGGAGGCTGCCGTTCTGTGACGGACGAAGGAGGACCTCCTCGTCCAACGACGCGCCCAGTCGCTCGCGGATCGCGCCGAGTGCGCGGGTGGTGAGCGGCTCCGGCTCCATCCCGGCCCGGACCTCGGCGCG
>CAJDUI010000057.1_pt1 | contig 10114 bp, 9 predicted proteins | sample 7390031 | NCBI WGS metagenome assembly CAJDUI01 (sample SAMEA7055675, study PRJEB34461) | soil metagenome | biome: terrestrial ecosystem; feature: Peninsula; material: soil | place: Antarctica | collected 2016 | reverse complement strand
CGGCGTCTGCTCGCGTACGAGCTCGCGCCGAGCGGTATACAGGTCCTGGAGGCGTCCGACGGGCGCTCGGCCCTCGAGATCGCCGTCGCCGAAAGACCGGGCGCGATCCTCCTCGACGTCCTGATGCCCGGTCCGGATGGCTGGGAGACGCTCCACAACCTGAAGCAGCGCCCCGAGACACGGAACATTCCAGTCATCATGCTGTCGGTCGTCGAGAACCGGGCATTCGGACTTTCCCTCGGCGCCTTCGACTATCTCGAGAAGCCGCTCGATGTTTCGAAGATCACCGACAGCCTTTCGCGGGCCGGCGTGCTCGCGTCGCGCGGGCACCTGCTCGTCGTGGACGACGACGCGGACGTCCGGCAGCTCCTCTCGCAGGAGCTCGCGACCGCAGGCTACCGCGTCCTCGAGGCCGAAGGGGGGGCCGAAGCCCTCGCGGCGATGCAGCAGGAGAAGCCGAGCGCCGTCGTGCTCGACCTCATGATGAAACCTCCGGATGGGTTCGAGGTTCTCTGCCGGATGCGGGAAGATCCCGAGTTAAAGGAGATCCCGGTCGTCGTCGTTACGGCGAAAGAGCTTACGGAAGCGGATTACAAGATCCTCCGGGGAGCGGCACGTCGCGTCGTCCGTAAGGGCGCCGACCCCTCGCGCCTGGTCGCCGAGGTGGTGCGCGCCGTAAACGAAGACAAGACCGCCTGATGGCGCGGATCCTCGTCGTCGAAGACTCGCCCGACATTCGTGTTCTTGTCCGCATGCTGCTCGAAGCCGCCGGCCATCAAGTCTCGACTGCGCCGGACGGCCGCGCCGGCGTCGACGCCGTGCGGGCGGAACGCCCCGACCTCGTGCTCATGGATCTCTCGCTTCCGGTGCTGTCCGGCTGGGAGGCGACGAAAGAGATCAAGGAAGACCCGGCGATCGCAGCGATCCCGATCGTCGCGGTCACGGCCCATGCGATGCACGGCGATCGGGAGCGCGCGCTCGCCGCCGGCTGCGACGGCTTCATCCCCAAGCCGATCGACGAGGAAACCTTCGAGGCCCTCGTTCGCTCCTATCTGCGCCGGCCGGTCCACGAAGAGGCGCCGACCCCGGAACACTCACGCTCCCCGCCGCCGTCCTCCGCGCCCCGCACGGCCGAGCCCGGACGCATCCTCGTCGTCGACGACCACGCGGAAGTTGCCGAGCTCATCCGTCACGACCTCGAGAGCGAGGGTCACGAAGTCGTCGTCGCGCACACCCACGGTCAGGTCGGCGAGGTTTGGGCAGGGGGCGACGGGCAGTTCGACCTCGCCATAGTGGACGTGATGCTCGGGCCGGATTCCGGCTACGACCTGACCGCGGATCTCGTGTCGCGTTCAAACGAGTATCTGCCCGTGCTCCTCGTCACCGCCGGCGAGATCGATCGCGAGAAAGGATTCGCGGCGGGCGCCGACGACTTCATCGCGAAGCCTCTCGACGCGACGGAGCTCGTCGCGCGGGCCCGCTCGCTCATCCGGGTCGGGCGCGCGATCCGATCGCAGGGGCGCGCCGCCCGCGAACGATCCGAGGCTTACGAAAAGCTCGCGGAGCTGGACCGATTGAAGTCGGACTTCCTCTCGACGGTTTCTCACGAGCTTCGCACCCCTCTGAACACGATCATCCTGCTCTCTCATCTGATCGAGCGCGAGGGAAAGACGCCGGCGGACGAGGATCGGAGGCTCCACGACATCCGCGTCATCCGGGAAAGCGGCGAGACACTCCTCCGGATGATCAACAACATCCTCGATCTCGCCAAGCTCGAGGCGGGTCAACGCGATCTGCACCCTCAACGGGTACCTTTGAAGCCGATGCTCGAGGAAACCGCCGACCTTCTGGAGCCGCAGGCACGGGCGCGCGACCTCGCGCTCACTATGGAGATCTCTCCCGAGCTACCCGAGACGGCTGTCCTCGACCGCGAGAAGGTCTCGCGCGTCCTGATCAACCTTTTGTCCAATGCCGTGAAGTACACGCCGAAGGGGAGAGTTGTGCTGCGGGCATCGCCGTGGCAGGACAGTATTTCCTTCGAGGTCGAAGACACCGGAAGCGGCGTTCCAGCGAACCTCGTCGGAACCGTCTTCGAACCTTTCCGCCAGATTCGCACGGGGGGAAGCGACGAGGTGCCTCGCGGAACCGGTCTCGGGCTGACCATCTCCAAGCAGCTCGTCGAGCTCATGGGGGGCGACCTGCTCTTTCACAGCCGCGAGGGGGTGGGGACGCGGGTCGCGTTCACGCTGCCCCAGCTCCCGGTGGGGGAGGAGATGCCCGCGCCGTTGCAAGCGGTGGCTTCCGACACGGGAGAGAGCGGGAAGGGCCGGCGGGTGCTGGTCGTGGAGGACGACGCGTTCTCCCGCTATGGCCTGAAGAGCCTTCTCGAATCGGAAGGATACGAGGTCACGGAAGCGGGCACGCTCGCGGAAGCGGACGAATCCGCCACCCGAATTCCGCCCGACGTCGGGATCCTCGACATAACACTGCCCGACGGCGACGGTGCGGAATGGTTACAGCTCGTCGCGAAGCGCGACGGGAAGGTGCCGTTTCCCGTGATCGTACTCACCGGCATTACGGCGGACGAGGACACCCGTCGGATCGAGCGGGCGGGCGTGTTCGCCATCCTGCAGAAGCCGGTCAACCTGAGGCTTCTCTTCCAGGCGCTGCGGGACTGTCAGGCGTCGCGGGAGCCGGTAGCCGGGAGCCGGTAGCACCCCCCTGTCATCCCGACCTGTCATCCCAGGGCCTTCGCCCTCCCTGTCATCCCGAGCGAAGCGAGGGATCTGGTCTCGCCTGGTGCAGCCGTCTGCCCCTCGAGGCTCCAATTCGTCGGCCTTCGGCCCGACTACGCCAGCACGTCCCGCTTCAGGAAGACAGCGTAGGCCACCACCGCCGCGGAAAGAGCCCACACCGCCAGCACCACCACGCTGAACGGCACGGTCATCCCCGTAATCGGCGCCGGGGAGCCGGAGTAGTAGTCGGGAAGCGGCAGGTTCGTCACGAAGAGATATCGCTGCGCCTCCCACGTGGGCGCGACTCGCGGCAGGATCGTCCCCGCGATGAGCGCGGCGAGCATCGTTCCCATCGCCGCCGCGGTCGAGCGCAGGACCACCGAGGTCAGAAACGCGATCGCGCCCACGGCGAGCGTCGCGAACCAGGCGAGCCCGAACGCGAGAAGCGTGTCCTTCCAGAGCGGCAGGGAGCGCACCGCAGTGGGATCGAACGTATCGCCGGCGAGACGAAACCCCGCGAGCACAGGCGCGCCCCACCCACGATAGCCGAACGCGAGACCGCCGAAGAGATAGGCGACGACACCTCCGAGCGTCACCGTCAGAGTGATCGCCACCGCGAGCGCGGCGAACTTGGATGACAGAACGCGCGCGCGGCCCACCGGTCGCGTCAGCAGGAGTTTGATCGTCCCCTGCGCGAACTCGGAGGAGACGATGTCGGCCGCGAAGAGTATGGCGAGGAGCGGAAACAGCAGGTAGCTCGAGGCGCTCGCGAACCCGCGTGCGAAGAGCGGTCCGGAGATCGCGTCCGGATCGACGTTGCGGTCGAGGTGATACTGCACGCGCGCGATCTCGTAGCGCACCCAGCGAAGCTGCGTTTGCGGCAGCCGTCCCGAGCGCTCCCAGTTCTGCATCCTCGCCACGCGCTCCTGAGACTCGATCCGCCAGTCGCGCTTCGGGCGTCGGTCGCGCGACTGCGTCTGCGCGAACACGATGAGGCCGTTCAAGGCGATGAGGATCAGGAGCGCAACCCGGAATCGCCGGCGCTTCAGCAGCTTCAGGACTTCGTTCTCGACGAGGGGGGCAAACTTCATACCGTCTCCCCGGCCGTAACCTCGAGAAAGATCTCCTCGAGCGTGGAGGCCTGACGCTCGACGCCGAAAACCTGGACTCCGGCGGCGACGAGCGCGGCGACCGCATCGGGCACCCTCTCGCGCGCCACCGGGGCGGACACCGCTTCGTCGCCGTCCACGCGTGCATCCCCGTTGCGCGCGAACGGCCGCAGGACTTCCGCCGCGCGATCCGCCGGCCGCGCACGGAAGAGCAGCCGCTCCGCTCCCCCTCGTTCGAGGAGCTCGTGGACCGGTCCCATCGCGAGCGTCCGGCCCCGGTGGATGATGGCGACGCGGTCGCACGTGAGTTCAACCTCGGAGAGCAGGTGGCTCGACACGAAGATCGCGATGCCGCGGTCCGAGGCGAGATGGCGGATGAGCTGCCGGATCTCGCGGATACCGGCGGGGTCCAGTCCATTCGCCGGCTCGTCCAGGATCAGGAGGTCGGGCGCTCCGAGAAGGGCCTGCGCGAGGCCGAGCCGCTGGCGCATGCCGAGCGAGTAGGTCGAGACCCGATCGTCCAGGCGCGCATCGAGGGCGACGAGAGCGGCGAGCTCGGGGATCCGAGTGTCCGCCCCGTCCGGAAGCATTCGGGCGAAGTGAAGGAGGTTCTCCCGGCCAGTCAGGTAGGGATAAAGGTCCGTAGACTCGACGATGCATCCCACGTGCGACATCGCCTTCGCGAAGTCGCGTGACACGTCGAACCCGCCGATCCGGACGCGGCCGCGATCCGGACGCGCGAGACCGACCAGCATGCGGATCGTCGTCGTCTTCCCGGCGCCGTTCGGACCGAGAAAGCCGAAGACCTCGCCTGCCGTCAGCTCGAAGGAGACGTCGGAGACAACCTCGCGCCGCCCGAAACGCTTCGTGAGCGTTTCGGCGGAGAGAACGATCGGGCGAGAGGGTTCCAGGTCAGAAGTCCTGAGCCCTAAGTCCTAGGTCCCAACGCCGGAGTCCGGTTCGTGGTTCGGCACGGACACGTATTATCGCGGCATGCTGCGCCGCTCTTCGCGCCTCTGGTTGTGGTACGGACCGGCGGCCCTTGCGACGATCGCCGGCGGCCTCCTGGCCGTGGGTTTCTCTCTCGCCCTTCGCGGGTCGACGGGGGACCCTCTCGGCGAGCCTCCCCCTCCCGCCGTTCAGTCCGCCCCGGCAAAGAAGCCGGGGAGCCGGCTCCTGCTCGTACTCGGGGACTCGCTGTCGCACGGAACCGGCGATCCGTCGGGGGGAGGCTACGCGGCCGACATCGTCACGTTTCTCCGCCGAACCGGGCCCGTCGAGTCGGTGAACCTCGCGGTAGCCGGCGTGGAGTCCTCCGACCTCCTCGCGTTGGTGGAGGGCGCAAACGTGAAATCGCTCGCGGCGTCGGCCGATCTCATCCTCCTCTCGGTAGGAGGCAACGACCTCTCCCATTCATTCGGACGGGCCGGCGCGCCGGCTGAGGCTTTGACCGCCGTGACGGCCGCCCGCGCGCGATTCGCCGGGAACCTTCGGAGGATCCTCGAGAGGATTCGCGAGGCAAACCCGTCCGCGCCGATTCGACTGGTCGGTCTGTACCAGCCCTTCTCGGGCGACGGGCGCGATGCGCGGATCGGCGCCTCCATGGTGATGTCGTGGAACGCCCTGATCGCGGAGACCGCGCTCGGCTTCGCCAGCGTGTCCGCCATCCCGGTCTTCGACCTCTTTCAGGGTCGTGCCGACCGCCTCGCGACCGATCAGTTTCATCCGAACCGGGACGGATATCGCGCGATCGCGGAGAGGGTGATTCAGTCGCTGCCGGCCGGGTTGTGAAACCGGGGACAGACCACTATTTCGGCAAGCGGTTGCCTCCTGCAGGTTCGCCTCTGGAAACTGCGGTCTGTCCCCAAAAAAAAGGCCGTCCCGGGAATCGAGACGGCCTTGCCGGGAAAGGAGGAGTACCCGGCGGACTCAGGTCGAAGACTTAGTCGTCATGCCCGCACGAGTCCGAGTGGGCGTGCCGGCCCGCACCTGGTCCATAGCTTCGGTCCCAGTACTCACGGTTGAAGTCGTAGTACGGGTCCTCGCCATAGACATGTTCCTCTCCATAACTCCGGTCATCCCGATAGCTCCGGTCATCCCGATAGCGTCGGTCGTCGCGATAGCGGCCGCCCGTGTAGTAACGATCGTCGTACCGACGCTCATAGCGGCGTTCCACGACCACGACGGGCTGCTCGACGACGACCCACCGGGAACGAACGCGGTGAACGGGAACCCAATGCGAGTGATGCGCCCGGTGCGATCGACAAGCGAACGCGGGGCTCGAGAATCCGTACCCGTAGCGGGGACGCTGAATGACACGGTATCCGTACGGCACGTGCGAGCCGACGGGGTAGGCCGGACTCCCGTAATACCCGCCGCTGTAGTGCCGATCTCGACCGTAGTACGGATCGCCGACGCCGACAGCGATGTCGCCGTGAGGAAGTCGGAACCTCCCCTCGACTCTCACCTGGGCCTGTCCCTCCGAGGGAACCAGAAACAAAGACACCGCCGCCATCGCGGCGCCAACCGCTACGATTCGAAAACTTCTCTGCATCGTGACCTCCGGCCGCGTCCTCCGCGCAGGCGTACACAGATAAGGCAACGGCGATGCCATCGCGAGAGGACTGGAACAAAAGGACTTAGGGAATTCCCATCGAGCGCAATTGTCCGCTGCGAAGGTCAGAAATCACCAGAAAGAGAACACCTCGTGCCGGGAGGCGCTAGATGAACCGGCGAAACTTTCCGACGGCTTTTCCGAGCCCGAAGAGAATCGACGCCGCCGAGGAGACCCTGCCGAGCTTCGCGGCGAGCGAGTGCTTCCCGAAGAGTTTGTTTCCCACCGTCCACGCAGCCGCGAGACCCCCCGCGACGAGCCCCGCCGTCTTCCAGTGCGAGCGCCGCTCCGCGAGGTCGGCGCGCAATCGCCCCACCTCGCCCGCCAGCACGTCGCGCTCGAACTCGCCGCGCCGGCGAAGTCCCTCGATCCGGTCGGAGCGCCGCTCCTTCGCCGCGGTGGGCGCCGCGTCGGTCATTCCGACCCCGCCCGGAAGCGCTCTTCGAGATCCGCCGTCTCCATCGCCTCTTCCTCCTCGTCGTCTCCCTCGTCGTCCCCATCGTCTTCGTCTTCACCCGGACGGATGCTCGCGCGCTCCGCCGCAAGCGCGTCCGGAGTCGCCGGGCCTTCGTCGGGCGACGGTCCCTCTTCGCCCACTGCCTCGAGGTCGCGACGGATCTCGTCCCGCGTCACCGGAAAGTCGAACGGACGCACGCGCGAGAACGACCTCCATCCGAGGTATCCCGCCCCGCCCGCTACGGCGAGGTACACCACGAAAGCGGCGGTGATCCCGGCAATCGGCCCACCGAGCAGACGCGCAAGGAACGCGGCTACGAGAGCGGTGAGGAGGAGGAGAGCGAGAACTCCGAACACGGCGGCGATCGAGAAGCCGACAGCGGCCTTTCCGAAGAGCGCGCCCTTTTCCGCGAGTTCCTCCTGAAAGATTGCGGCCCGCGTGGCGAAGAGCGCCCGAGCGGCGCGAGCCGTCGAGGAGAGGCGATCCCGCCAGCCCGGCTCCGGGACGGCTTCGAGCGGGTCCACGGCGTCGACCTTGGCTTCGCGACCGCTCACGCGAGACCTGCCTGGTGGGAGCGGGACGGCTCGACCGGGGCGATCCGTATCCCGGCTGACCGAAAGAGCTCGTGGATCCGTTTCGCGATCTCGACGGCCCCGGGCGTGTCGCCGTGAAGGCAGATCGTATCCGCGCGAACGCAGACCCGTGTCCCGTCCTGCGCAATCGCGACGCCGTCACGGGCCAGTCCGACCGCTTGCTCGGCGGCCTCGTCCGGATCGGTCAGGAGCGCGCCGGTCTCCCCTCGCGGCACCAGAGTCCCGTCCGGGCGATAGCGCCGGTCGGCGAACGCCTCCTCCGCGACCGCGAGGCCGGCATCCTCTCCGGCGCCGGTGAGGAGGGAGCCCGCCGCACCGACGAGCATGAGGTCATCGCCTACCCGCCGAACGCCTTCGGCGATCGCGCGCGCAATGTCCGGGAACTCCGCAGCGCTGTGATACAGCGCGCCGTGCGGTTTCACGTGGGTCATGCGGCCTCCACGCGAGCGGACGAACCCCTGCAACGCGCCGACCTGGAAGACGATCAGGTTCTCTATATCGTCCGCGGACATCTCGACGAACACACGGCCGAAGTTCGCACGGTCGGGATAACCGGGATGCGCGCCGACACGCACGCCGCGGGTGAGAGCGGAGAGAACCGTCTGGTCCATCGTCGTCGGATCGCCGGCGTGCACGCCGCACGCGACGTTTGCCGAGGTGACGTAAGGCAGAAGCGCGGCGTCATCCCTCCCCTCGCCCACGTCGGCGTTCAGGTCAACGCTCAAAGCCCCGCCATGTTAACGCGGCGTCCTCCGGGGCGACCGCTACCGGCTCCCGTTTGCGAAGCTCTTCCATGGCCTCCGGCAGCGTGGTTGGACGAAAGCGAACCCGCGTCCCCGGCGGCGACTGCGCGAGGAGCGGCCAATCCCGGGCGATCACTGTGGCGATCTTCGCGTACCCGCCCGTCACCGGGCGATCCGGCCCGAGGACGATCGGAAGCCCGTTCGCCGGAACCTGGATCGCGCCGAGAGCGGTTCCCTCGGGCGGAACGTCCGGAGCGCGGCGCAGGTCGAGGGCCGGGCCCTCCAGGCGGATGCCCCGGCGGTCGCTCTCCCGCGACACCCGGTAAGTCGTCCGGAAGAACTCTTCCTCGGATCGAGCCTCGAGGACATCCTTCTGAGGACCGGGCAACACTCGAAGAGTCACGCCGCCCTCCATGGGCAGAAGGTCTACGACCGCCGGGGCCCCGACTCCCGGCGATCGACCGGGAACGTCCCGGATCACCCGATCCCCGCCCGCCAAACGCCGGGTCGCCTCCCCCGGACGGCCTTCCGCGAGGCCGCCCGCAACGCAGAGATAGGCACGCGCTCCGATCCGCGCCCGCCCGAAAGCGATGCGGTCTCCCTTCCTCACTGAAAATGCTCCGATCGGTGCGGCGTTACCGTTCCATTTCGCGTCGAGGTCCGCGCCGGCGATCGCGAGGGTCGCTTCCGAAAGAAGGAGGAGCTCCGGCCCGGAGAGCGTCACCTCGAGCGCGGCGGCGCCGGGGTCGTTTCCAACGCACACGTTGCCGGCCGCGAGCGCATCGAGATCCATCGCACCGCCGGCCGGGACACCGCTTCGGCCGAGCCCGAAGCGCGGAGCTCCCTGCATGGAGGTGAACGCCCCGGGCGTTACGACCTCGAAGAGCGCCTCGCCTTCGCCCGGCGCTTTCGAGACGTCCCCGGCGCGGCGCCGGGCGAGTCGCCGGAGGAGATCGTGTTCGCCGATCGGCTCGAACGAAACGCGGTCGCCGGGCGAGAGGAGGGCAGGCGGTTCCGCGCCAGAGTCGAAAAACGACACGGGCGACCGCCCGATGAGCCGCCAGCCTCCCGGCGTTTCGGAGGGATAGATCGCCGAGTACAAGTCCGCGATCGCGACGCTCCCGGCGAGAACGCGTGAACGCGGACTCTCGCGGCGGGGCACGGCGAGCTCGGGCGGGAGGCCTGTGAGATACGCGAATCCGGGCGAGAACCCGAGAAACGCGACGCGATACTCCGCCCGCGCGTGCCGGCGGCAGAGCTCGACCGGATCCAATCCCAAGCCATGCGCGAGCGGGAGGAGGTCGGGTCCGCCCGCGCCGCCGTAGGCGACGGGTATGCGCAGCAATCGGCTAGCCGGTGCAACGGGCCCGCTCTCGGCCGCGAGCCGGCGCAGAAGCCGGACGAGCCCGCCCGACTCCCGCGCCCGCGGATCGAAGAGCACGAAAAGCGTGCGTGCGCCCGGGATCGCGTCGAGGACGCCGCGAATGCGTCTCTTCAAGAGTCGTTCCGCGAACAGGACGGCGGTTCTGTTTGCGTCGGAATCGGACCAGCCGGGGAAGTGGACCAGGAACGAGCCCTCGGAGACGGGGGTCACGTCTAGACGGATCATCGAGTGGCGAACATGCCGCTGCTGTCCCGGAAATCTTCGCGAAGCGACGTGTCCCGTGGAGACCTGACCCCATTCACCGGCGCCGATTCCACAACCAGAAGACGGGGACGCCCGCTGCGACGAGGGCATACCCGGGCCACGTCGTCCGCGGATTGGCGGCAAGCAGCACCGCGATGAGAACGATTCCGGCGACCGCGTACACGATCGGCAGGTAGGGATAGGCGGGAGACCGGAACGGCCGCGCAAGGTCGGGA
>CAJDUI010000054.1_pt1 | contig 10279 bp, 7 predicted proteins | sample 7390031 | NCBI WGS metagenome assembly CAJDUI01 (sample SAMEA7055675, study PRJEB34461) | soil metagenome | biome: terrestrial ecosystem; feature: Peninsula; material: soil | place: Antarctica | collected 2016 | reverse complement strand
CGCCTGCTCCGCCGTCAGCTCGAGGATGTCCGCGATCGACTTCCCCTTGTATTGGACCTGGAGAGTCTCCCGGTTGTAACGCTTGCCGGCGCACACGTCGCAGGTGACGTAAATATCCGGCAGGAAGTGCATCTCGATCTTGATCTGACCGTCCCCCGCGCACGCTTCGCAGCGCCCCCCCTTCACGTTGAAGGAAAAGCGGCCCGGCGCATAACCGCGGGCGCGCGCTTCCGGTGTCCGGGACATCAGCTCGCGGATCGGGTTGAAGACGTTTGTATAGGTTGCCGGGTTCGATCGGGGTGTACGGCCGATCGGAGACTGGTCGATGTTGATGACTTTGTCGACTTCGAAGAGCCCTTCGAGCCGCTCATGTCGGCCCGGACGTTCGGTGGCTCCGTGAAGGGCACGGGCGAGCGCTCGATGAAGGATGTCGTTCACGAGAGTGGATTTCCCGGAGCCCGACACTCCCGTCACCGCAGTCATCACGCCGAGCGGGAAGCGCACGTCGATGTCCTTCAGGTTATGCTCTTTCGCGCCGCGGATGAGGATTGCCCGGCCCGTCCCCGCACGCCGGATTGCCGGCACCGGAATCCCGACCTCGCCCGAGAGGTAGCGGGCTGTGAGCGATTCGGAGAAGCTGCCGAGGTCTTCCGGCTTGCCCTGTGCCACCAGACGCCCTCCGTGGACTCCGGCGCCCGGGCCGAGATCGAGAACCCAATCGGCGGAAAGGATGGTCTCTTCGTCATGCTCGACGACGATCACCGTGTTGCCGAGGTCCCGCATCGAGAGGAGTGTCGCGATCAGCTTACGGTTGTCGCGCTGGTGGAGGCCGATCGACGGCTCGTCGAGCACGTAGAGCACGCCCATCAGCTTCGAACCGATCTGCGTCGCCAGTCGGATGCGCTGCGACTCTCCGCCTGAGAGCGACGCAGCGCCGCGCGACAGGTTCAGATAACCGATGCCGACGTTCGAGAGGAACCCCAGCCGGTCCCGGATCTCCTTGAGGATCTTCCCCGCGATCTCCCGCTCTCTCGGGGTCAGCCGAATCTCGTCGAAGAACGACGTTGAGTCGGCGATCGTCTCGCCGGAGATCTCGTCGATCGATCGGCCGCCGACCTTCACCGCAAGCGCCTCCGGTTTCAGACGCCGGCCTCCGCAAGCCGGACACGGCTCGGAGGACATGTAAACCTCGAGATCTGCGCGATGCTCCGGGTTTTCGCTCTCGCGATAGCGCCGCTCGATCATCGGCACGAGCCCTTCGAACGAGGAACGCCAGCGATACTCCCCCTTCTCCGCGACCCACGAGAAACGGATTTCCTCTTCGCCGGAGCCGTAAAGAATTACATCGCGCGCCGCCTGCGGGATCTTCGAGTACGGCTGGTCGAGCCGGAACTTGTAGTGCTTTGCGAGAGTCGCCATCTGGCGCGTGCGCCAGTTCGTGGAGCCGGGCTTCAGGATTGCGATTGCTCCGTCCTGGATCGATTTCTCGGGCGCGACGATGAGCCGACCCGGGTCGGCCTTCAGGATCGTTCCGAGGCCGGAGCACGTCGTGCACGCCCCGTAAGGAGAGTTGAACGAGAAGAGCCGCGGGGTGATCTCGGTCAGCGAAGTGCCGCAATCGGGACAGGCGTAGTTCGCCGAGAGCACCTCCTCCGGGCCGTCGACGATCGAGAGAATGACGAGCCCTCCGGAAACGCGTGTCGCCGTCTCAATCGAGTCCGCGAGGCGCCCCCGGTACTCGTCGTCCCGCGAAGATTTCGCCACGAGACGATCCACGACGACCTCGATCGTGTGCTTCTTCTGTCGATCGAGCTCCGGCGGATCGTCGAGGTCCACGAGCACCCCGTCGACCCGCGCGCGAAGGAATCCCTCTTTGACCATCTCCGCCATCTGCTTGCGGTACTCCCCCTTCTTACCGGTCACGTAGGGAGCAAGAATCTGGAACCGACTTCCTTCCGGAAGGCGCAGCGCCCGGTCCACCATCTCCTGGACGGTCTGCGCCTGGATGGGACGGCCGCAGGTCGGACAGTGCGGCTTTCCGATCGATGCGTACAGGAGCCGGAGGTAGTCGTATATTTCGGTCACGGTTCCGACCGTCGAACGCGGATTCTTCGACGTCGTGCGCTGCTCAATCGAGATCGCTGGCGAGAGCCCTTCGATCGAATCGACGTCGGGCTTCTCCATCTGCTCGAGAAACTGGCGCGCATACGCCGAGAGCGACTCGACGTATCGCCGCTGACCTTCCGCGAAAATGGTGTCGAAAGCGAGAGAAGATTTTCCGGAGCCCGACACGCCGGTGATCACGACGAGTCGGTTGCGCGGGATGTCGCAGTCGAGATTGCGGAGGTTGTGCTGACGCGCCCCCCGGATGCGAAGAAAGTCCATGGGAGGGGCGATTCTACGAGTTCGCCGGCTGACCCGACCGGGCGGCCTCCGACGCGAGTTCCTTTCGCAGCTCGAAGGCCGCGAGCCCCGGGCCGTAGTAATCGGGAAGACGGCCCGACTCGCGAAAGCCGAGCACCCGGTAGAAGGCGATTGCTCCCGAGTTGCGGACGTCGACTTCGAGAGCCGCCCGCTTCGCGCCGGCGCGAGCGGAGCGAAGGAGGACGGATTCGATCAACCGGCGGCCGAGGCCGCGGCGCCGGAAGGCCGGATGGACGTCCAGAGTCACGACGTGAGCCAGATCGGGAGGTAGCGGGCATGTAAGCGCGAAGCCGCCGAGGTCCGGGCCGATCTCGGCCACGACGCATGCGGCGCGCGGCAGTTCCAGGAAGGTTCTGAGCTCGCGCCGCGAGTACGCGATGCCCCGCTCGAAGCAGAGCTGATCGAGACGCCAGAGGTGCTCGAAATCGTCGCGAAGTGCGTCGCGGAATGTCGCCGGGGGGCGATCGTCCGGCGCGGTAGAGGTGGGCATCGAACGATGCCTAGTCTAAACTCGCGCGCGGTGCAGGGTCACGTCGTTTCGATTCACATCGCACCCACGGCCGGCGCCGTCATGATCCCGGTCGACGAGATCCGGGCAGTGCCGGGCTACGGACTGGAAGGAGACCGCTACTTCCTTCGGGCCGGAACCTTTTCCGGCACGAAAGGGGTGGACCGGGAGATAACGCTCATCGAGACGGAAGCGATCGCCGCGCTGCGCCGTGACTATGGCGTTGCGCTCGGGGAAAGCGAGACGCGTCGCAACATCGCCACCCGGGGCGTGCCGCTGAACCACCTCGTCGGTCGCGTCTTCCGGGTCGGCCAGATGACCGCTCGGGGCCTGCGCCTTTGCGAGCCCTGCTCGCACATGGAGAAGATCGTCGGGAAGCGCCTCCGACCCGGGCTCATTCACCGGGGTGGACTCCGCGCCCAGATCCTGACGGAGGCCCGAATCCGCGTGGGGGACGAGGTGAATGACGCGAAGCTCGGGAAGGTCTCGGACTAGCGCGACCGGTCCCTCATCGCCCGATCGGCTTCGCGCTTCAGCTCCCGGTCTCGTATGGCGTCCCGCTTGTCGTGCAGCTTCTTCCCCCGCACGAGGGCGATCTCTGCCTTCACCCGCGCGCCTCGAAAGTAGAGAGAAAGCGCAACGCACGAAACTCCCCGCGTGGCGACCGCTCCCGCCCATTTGTGGATCTCTCTTCGGTGAAGAAGGAGCTTCCTTTCCCTCTCCGGCAGGTGGTTTGACCAGGAGCCCGCGTTGTAAGGCGAGATGTGGGCTCCGATGAGGAAGGCTTCACCGGCGCGAAAGAGGACGTACGAGTCCTTCAACTGCGCCTGGCCGTCGCGTAGCGACTTCACCTCGGTGCCGGTCAGCACGAGGCCAGCTTCGGTGCGATCCTCGATGAAGTAATCGTGGAAGGCCTTCCGGTTGGTTGCGACGGACTGAACGCCCTCGCCCGGCTTCGCGGTGGATGCTTTCTTCAAGTCGTTTTCTCCGCTCCGATTATTGCCTTTCGGATTCGACGCTCCTTCCCTCCCGGACGCCTCTCGTGCGAGAACACCGTCGCGCGGTGACCACGCTTCTGTGTCCGCGCGACCACAGCAGACCGGTGTGACACCGACCCCCTCAGGTCCGTAAGCTTCTTTGACTCAATTGGATGAGCGAAAAAGCGTGACCGCCGGGCGGACTGGCACCATCGGTGCGATGGAAGGATCGAACGTGTCGCGCTCACAGACCACCCTTCGCACCAAAGTCTCGATCGAGGGCGTCGGCCTCCACTCCGGCCACCCCGTCCGAGCGCGCTTCTGCCCCGCCCCGGCCGGGCATGGCATCGTCTTCGTTCGTCTCGACCACGCCCGGAAGGCAATTCCGGCGCGCATCGAGTCGGCGAGCACGTTCGACTTCGCGACGACTCTCGCCGTCGGGGGCATTTCCGTCGGCACGGTTGAGCACGTGCTTTCGGCCGCGTTTGGCGAAGGACTCGACAACTGCACGATCGAGTTGGACGGCCCCGAGGTCCCGATCCTCGACGGTTCTTCGCTCCCGTTCGTGCGGTTGTTCCACGCCGCGGGATTCGAGCGGCTGAACGCCCCCGTCCGAACGCTCCCCGTGACGCAACCGGTCGAGGTTTCGCGCGACGGGCGCTCGGTCTCCTTTCGCCCGGACGGCCCGGGTCTCACGGTCACCTACGAGATCGACTTCCCTCACCCGGTCGTCGGGCGGCAGGAATTGACGGTGGCGATTCGTCCGGACGAGTACTCGGCCCGGATCGCTCCCGCGAGGACCTTCGGGTTTGCACGCGACGTCGAGGCGATGCGTGCGCGCGGGCTCGCCCGCGGGGGCAGCCTCCACAACGCGGTCGTGCTCGATGACGAAGGCGTGCTTTCCGGGCCCCTGCGCTTCCGTGACGAGTTCGTGCGGCACAAAATACTTGACCTGCTCGGCGACCTGGCGCTTCTCGGGGCGACGCTCGATGGACACATCGTCGCGCGCCGGGCCGGTCACGCGATGCACATCGAGTTTGCGAAAGCGCTCGCGGCCGCTGCGGCGGCGCCCGCGCACTCCGCGACTCGCGAGCCGCTGACCGAACCCACCCGCCGCCGCGCGACGGGCCGAGGGTAACCCCTCGGGGGTCCGGTCTCCACCGGACACTTTGCTCGCAAAGTGTCCGGGCCCACCGGGCTCCACGACTGTCACGCTACCCGTGTAGACCTGACCCCCGGCTACAATCGCGGGTCAATGTTCAAGCCCATCGGGGGCGCGCTCCTCGTTTGCGGCCTCCTGACGGCTTCCGTCGCCGCCGCCCAGGACGACAGGCAGCCACGGGTCTCGCAGGTCCGCGTTGAGCCCCGCGGACGCGACGTCTTCATCGGGTTCACGATCGCCGGGGCGCTGGACCCCGGGCTCGCGAAAAAAATGGAAGCGGGGCTCGAGACGGCTATCCGCTACGACATCCGCCTCTACCGCCGTTATCCTTACTGGTTCGATGACTTCGTCGAGCAGCGCCGGTATCGGGTTGCCGCAACGTTCGATCCGGTGACCCGAGAGTACGCGATCGAGGAAACCCTCGACGGGAAGCCTCTCCGCCGAACGACCGCGCGCGAGTTCACGGAGGCCGCGCGACTCCTCCTTTCTCGCGACAACCTGCTCGCCTTTCATGTCGCCCGGGGCAAGCCGACCCGAAACCTCTTCATCCAGATGCGTGCGAAATTCGACGCCGGGTACGTCTTCACCATCATCCCGGTCGACTCCCGAACCCCGTGGAAGAAGTCGAAGCGGTTCAATGTGCGCGCGACACCGCGATGAACGTGAGCGTCCCCCCCGACCCGCCCGCGCGTCCCTCCGGACCCGCGGCCAGCCTCGTCGGCGAGCTCCACCGCCACCGGCGCGAGAACCGCCTGGTCGTGATCCTCGCCCTCGCGGTGCTCGTCGTGTGGTCCGCGGTCTCCGTTCTTCGACAGCGCGCGGAGGAGCTGGAGCCCGACACGATCACCCGAGGTCTCCTTCTCTTCGTCCTTTCGTACCTGAACGTCACCCTCATCGCAGCCACCCTGTTCGTCCTTTGCCGGACGCTGATCAAGGTCTGGCTGGAGCGACGCCGAGGCGTCATCGGATCGCAATTCAAAACACGGCTACTCGTGACCTACGTCGGCCTGACCGCCATTCCGATCGGACTTCTTTTCTTTACCGCCACTGGATTCCTTCAGCGTTCGATCGACCGCTGGTTCTCCTCGCCGGTCCGCGAGGTCGTCGTGAGGGCAAGGGCCGTCGAAGACATGGCGGAGCGCCGAATCTCCGAGGCGGCGATCGAGGACGCCCGCGCCCTCGGGCGGTTGCCGCTCGACGGCGTGCCGGTCGAACGGCTGCCCGAGGCGCTCGAGAACTTTCGCCGCGAAGAACGCCTCGACACCGCCGAGATCTACGCGGGGTCCACTCGGGAGGCATCCGCCTCTTCGGCCGGGGAGGTTCCGCCTCTTCCGCCGGAGACGATCCGAGACGCGCGGCAGCGCGGCGAGTCGTTGAAGATCGAGGTAATGGCCGACGGCTCACACCTCTTCCGGGCGGCGCATCGGTCGGGCGGCCGGGTCCTGGCGGCCGGGGTTCGGATTCCTCCCGCGGACGCACGGGCGATGCGGGCGATCGCGTCCGCGTGGAGCGATTACCAGAAGCTCGAGGTACAGAAGCCCTCGATCAAGGCAGCGAACGTCTCTACGTTCCTGCTGATCACGCTCGCGGTCCTGCTCGCCTCGATCTGGACGGGAATGACGCTCGCGCGCCGGATCACGGGGCCGATCGCCGCGCTGTCCGAGTCGACGCGGCGGATCCGAGCGGGCGACCTGTCGGCTCGCGTGGACGTCGCCGCAAACGACGAGCTCGGCGTCCTCGTGGACTCCTTCAACAGCATGGCGGCGGGCCTCGAAGATGCCCGCGATGCGACACTCCGCTCGAACGAGGAGCTCCAGGAGATCAACCGCAGGCTCGACCTCGAGCGGCGACTGCTCGCGACGGTCCTCGAGTCGGTCACCACGGGCGTGCTCGCCTTCGACTCGGAAGGCCGGGTGACCGTCGCCAACCCGGCGGCGCGATCGCTTCTTTCGCTCGGCGAGGAGGACCAGGAGCTCGCGCGCTTGCAGGAACGCGCCGACCTCGCCCCCTTGATCGCGCTCCTCGAGGGGGCGGAGTCGGGAGGAGCGCCGCCGGGCCCGCGCGAGCTGATCCTCTCGGGGGAAGGCGGCGAACGCCGTCTCGAAATCTCGTTGAGGCCTCTTTCGTCGGCCGTGCCCGGAAAAAGGGGCGGATGGGTCGTTGCGGTGGAGGATACGACGCACGTGGCGCGCGAGCAGAAGCTTGCGGCCTGGAGCGAGGTCGCCCGCCGCGTAGCTCACGAGATCAAAAACCCGCTCACCCCGATCCGCCTCTCGGCGGAACGCATCGCGCGACGTCTCCACGCGGGCGCGGCGGACCTGCCGGAGACGATCGAGCGCGGTACCCGGACGATCGTGGAGGAAGTGGGCGTCCTGAAGGCGCTCGTCGACGAGTTCTCACGCTTCGCGAGACTTCCCGAAATGAAGCCGGAGCCGGTGGACCTGGCCGCACTCGCGGCTTCGGCGGTCCGTCTCTTCGAAGGGGCACGAGAGGGCGTTCCGGTGAGGGTCGAGTCACGCCTCACCCGGGACCGCGTCCAGCTCGACCCGGAACAGATCAAGCGGGTCCTGATCAACCTGATCGACAACGCCCTCGAAGCGTGCGCGGCGAACGGTGAGATCGTGGTTCGGCTGTCCGACCGACCGAGCGGTGTCACAATCGAGGTGGCGGATACGGGTCGCGGCATCCCCCCGCGCGATCGCGAGAAGCTTTTCCTGCCCGACTTCACGACGAAGGGGCGGGGAACGGGGCTCGGGCTCGCTATCGTGTCCCGCATCGTTGCCGACCATAACGGGACAATTCGCGTCGAGGACAACCGGCCGCGCGGAGCGCGGTTCATCATCGAGCTTCCGGCCGCGTGAAGAAGCGACGTATCCTCGTCATCGACGACGAGAAGTCGATTCGGGAGACGCTCTCGGCGATCCTGACCGACGAAGGATACGCGGTCACCGCCGTCGAAAGTGGCGAAGAGGGGCTTCGCCGCCTCACCGAAGAGAGCTACGACCTCGTATTCCTCGACGTCTGGCTACGCGATCGCGACGGCCTCTCACTCCTCGAAGCGACCGACGGACGACGCCGCGACGTGCCGGTCGTGATGATCTCCGGCCACGCCAACGTGGAAACCGCCGTGCGCGCCGTTCGGCTGGGTGCGTACGACTTTCTGGAGAAGCCCCTCTCGCTCGACCGCGTCGTGCTCACCGCTCAAAAGGCAATCGAGCGGCGGGACTTGCTTGCGGAGGTCGCCAGCTTCCGCGGCCGCCGCGAGTACGAGTCGGCTTTGCTCGGCGACTCCGCGCCGATGCGTCGGCTTCGGGAGGAAATCACCCGCGTCGCATCGGCCGACGCGCGGATTCTCATCACCGGGGAGAACGGCACCGGGAAGGAGCTCGTCGCCCGGCAGATCCACCGACTCTCCGAGCGGGGGACCTCGCGACTGGTCGAGGTCAATTGCGCGGCCATCCCGGAAGACCTCATCGAGTCGGAGCTTTTCGGGCACGTCCGAGGCTCGTTCACGGGGGCGTCCGAGGACCGCCGGGGCAAGTTCGAAGAGGCCGACGGCGCGACGCTCTTCCTGGATGAAGTCGCGGACATGTCGGCAAAGACACAGGCGAAAGTGTTGCGGGCGCTGCAGGAAGGCCGGTTCACACGCGTCGGTGGCACGCGCCTGATCGAGTCCGACGCCCGGGTTCTGTCGGCGACCAACAAGAATCTCGCCGATGAGATCCGGCGGGGAGCGTTTCGCGAGGACCTCTATTTCCGGCTCGCGGTCATCCCGATCGACGTGCCCGCGTTGAGGGAGAGGACCGATGACATTCCCCTCCTGGCGGAGAACTTCCTCCGCGAAGCGTCCGCCCGCTTCGGCCGTAAGCCGAAGTCCCTCTCTCCCGCTGCCGTCGAGGCTCTCCAGGCCTACCGCTGGCCTGGGAACGTGCGGGAGCTAAAGAATCTGATCGAACGCCTCATGATCCTTTCTCCTTCGGAAGAGGTGAGGCGCGAGGATCTGCCGGCGGAGATCCGCGACGCGATTGGCGAGGCAATCGTTCCGGGCGCCCCGCTGCGCGACGCCCGAGAAGACTTCGAGCGGCGCTACATCCTCGCCGCGCTCCGAAGAAACCGGGGCAATGTCTCCCGCACAGCCGACGCGCTCGATCTGGAGCGATCGAATCTGTACAGGAAGCTGAAGGCCTACGGGATCGAAGTCGAGAGGGAGTGAGTCCGGTCTCGGGTTCCAGTCACGGGCGGACCACTCGGAACCGACTTCCTGAGAACTACTCCTCCAACAGCCGCAACTCCAGAACCTGCTCGCTCGAGAATCGTTCGAGGCGTAAATAGTGTTCCGCCGCCAGGACCAGGGCTTCCGCCGGGCACAGGCCCACGATCTCCGAGCCGACGATCGGAACGCCGTGTCGCTCCGCTTCCGAGCGCACGCATTCGAACACCCGGTGGAGCGGGCTCTTCCGATAATTCGTCATGTTGATTGAGACCTGCACCTGGCCCCGATCGGCAAGCTCCACGGCCATGGCTTTCACGTAGCGAAACCCTCCACCTAGATGCCGGATCGATTTCGCGATCCGGTCGGCGACTGCCAGGTCGCGCGTTCCGAGGTTGATGTTGTAGGCAATGAGCGGCGCACGCGCACCGACCGCCACCACTCCGGCCGTCGGGTGGGGGGCTTCGGGGCCGAAATCGGGCTCCCACCCGGGGGCGTTCATCTTCTCGAAGAACCCCTCGAACTGCCCCTTCCGGATCTCCGCGAGGTTTCGGCGGCCCTCCGAGCTCGCCGAGTCCTCGTACAGATAGACCGGAACGCCATGCCGCTCGGCGATCTCCGCCCCGATCTCTCGGGACAGCGCCACGCAGCGCTCCAGCGTCGTCCCGCGAATGGGGATGAGCGGAACCACGTCGACGGCGCCCATTCGGGGATGCTCGCCAGCGTGCCGCGTCAGATCGATGCGCGGCAGGACGGCAGCGAACAGCGCGCGGATCCCCTCCTGAATGCCCGCCTCGTCTCCCACAAACGTCAGAACGCTCCGGTTGTGGGACGAGTCGGAGGAAACGTCGAGCAATCGAACGCCGGGCGCGGCGCGAACGGCCGCGGCAATTTCGGACACGACCGTCGGATCCCGTCCCGAGGAAATGTTCGGGACGCACTCGATCACCGTTCGCATCGCGGGATTCCCCAGGCGCCGCAGTCTATAATTTCCAGAA
>CAJDUI010000052.1_pt1 | contig 10364 bp, 6 predicted proteins | sample 7390031 | NCBI WGS metagenome assembly CAJDUI01 (sample SAMEA7055675, study PRJEB34461) | soil metagenome | biome: terrestrial ecosystem; feature: Peninsula; material: soil | place: Antarctica | collected 2016 | reverse complement strand
CGATGGCGCCTCTGGCACCGACACCCCCGGCCGCGGCCGTGCCGGGACCCGGTCGCCCCCCTCTCGTCGCCCTCAAGGCCGCGCGGATTTTCGACGGGCGTTCCGACCGGGCGACCGAGAACGGTGTGGTGCTCATCGAGGGGACGCGGATTCGCGACATCGGAACGGGAATCACAATCCCGCCGAGCGCGACGGTCCTCGACCTCGGTGACGCGACCCTTCTCGCGGGGTTCATCGATTCCCACACGCACGTCACCGACGAGGCGTCGGACAACTGGCTCGGCGACTTCTACGAGGGTCTACGGAGGCCCGTCGCCGAGCAGGCGATCTTCGCCGCCGGATGGGCGCGCCGGACTCTCGACTCCGGCTTCACGACGATTCGCGACCTCGGCTCCCGCGACGGGATCGACGTGGGGTTGCGCAACGCAGTCAACCGCGGCCTCGTTCCCGGTCCGCGAATGATCGTGGCGCGCGAGGGGATCGGCTCTACCGGCGGCCACTGCGATCGGGGCGGCTTTCCTGCAGGCACGTTCGGCGAAGAACCCGGCCCTTCGAAGGGGATCGTCAGCGGCGCGAACGAGGCGCGCGCGGCCGTTCGGTTGAACATCAAGTACGGCGCGGACGTGATCAAGACGTGCGCGTCGGGGGGCGTTCTCTCGTTGAACGACGACGTTTCCTCTCCGCAGCTGACGGACGAAGAGCTGGTGGCGCTGGTGGACGAGGCGCACCGGCGGGGACGCAAGGCGGCGGCGCACTCGCATGGCGACGCGGCGGCGAAGGCCGCGGTCCGGGCGGGGATCGATTCGATCGAGCACGGCTCCTTCCTGACCAGCGAGACCCTCGCCCTCATGAAGGCGAAAGGTACGTACCTCGTGCCGACCCTCATGGCGGGAGAGTGGACGGGCGGGAAGGCGGACAAGTTTCCGCCCCAGATCGCCTTGAAGGCGCGTGCGGCGCTCGCAGCCCGATCCGACATGTTCCAGCGCGCTTTGAAGAGCGGAGTCCGAATCGCGTTTGGCAGCGATGCCGGGGTCTCCCCCCACGGCTTGTCCGCCCAGGAGTTCCAACTCATGGTCGGACTGGGCATGTCGCCGGCCGCGGCGTTGCGCTCGGCGGGGCCGGCGGCCGCGGACCTGCTCGGTCTCGCTGACTTGATCGGAACGCTCGAGAAAGGGAAGGAGGCGGACATCATCGCCGTCCCCGGAGACGTCCTCAAAGACATCCGCGCCACGGAACGCGTCTTCTTCGTGATGAAGGGCGGACGGATCGTCCGATACTCGGCGAGGTAGCTCGCGGCGCGGAAAGGGGTGCCCGACCCCGGGCCCCTACAAGCGGCTCTTCACCGCCGCGAATCTCGATTGATCGCCCCGGTTCAAGCCGGCGGGCAGGCCGTTCGGGTAGAGCCGTTTGATTTCGGCCTCGATCTCCCCCTGGCGGTTTCCCGGATCCGGGTGCGTGCTCAGAAACTCGGGTCGCCCCGACCCGCCGCTTGCCTCCGCGAGTATCCGCATCACTTCGGTGAGGGACCGCGGGTCGTACCCGGCCTCCGCCATGAAGCGGACCCCGAAACGATCCGACTCGAGCTCGTCCTTCCGGCCGAAGCGCATGTTGACGAGAGACCCGACGACCGCCGCGACGGCGGCGGCCTGCTGCCCGCCCGAGTCGTCGGACGATGCCGCCACCCCGGCGGCGCCGACGAGGATCTGCGTCAACTGCGCTTTTGCCAGGTGTTCCGCAGAGTGGCGTCCCACCACATGACCGACCTCGTGCCCGAGGACTCCCGCGAGTTGAGCCTCATCGCCAAGGCGACGCAGCAACGCTGTGGTGATGAAGACCTGACCACCCGGGAGCGCGAAGGCGTTCACGGTCTCGGGATCGCGAAGCAGGTGAAAGTCGTACTGGTACTTCGAGCCGCGGGCGGCGCTCTGCGCGACGATCCGCTCGCCAAGCTGCTCGACGTAGGTCTGGAGCGTGGGGTCCGGGTGCAGTCCCCCGAGCTCCGCGGCCATCTGTGGAGCGGCTTGAAGACCGAGCGCCGTCTCCTGCTCGGTGCTCATCGCCACGCGCTGTTTCTCCCCGGTGACCGGATTCACCTCGGTTCGGCAGAAGTAGAAAAGACCGCCGATCGCGGCGATCACCAGGGCAATGAGAATCCGTCCTGAACGCATCGCTTCCTCCTCTTCGGACCCGGTGTTCTCGGCCGCGCCACGCGCGTTGGATATCCTTGCAGACGGCGGGCCACGACGAAATCGTCTTTTTTCGCTTTCGCTTCTTTCCAGGGCCGGGGCGGGTGTAAGATTTTTACACGGCGGGGGCGGGTACACGGCGGGGGCGGGTGTAGGATTTCGGGGCACATTATTTGCAGGCGATTCGGGAATCTGTCTGGAGGGCGTACGGACTTCTTCAGCTCCCCTAAAACGAAAGCGAAGGAAGGAATGAACGGAATGAATCCGGTCCGAATACAGGCCGCTGCCATCGGTCTGCTGCTCTGTTCTCTCGCCGCGTCGGCGCAGGTGCCCGGAGTCGTGACGACGGTCGGCGCGACGGGCGCCCCCCGTGTTGTCTTCGCCGACAAGGACGAGGTGTACTTCACGGCCGGTCCCACGGCCACCGGCTGCGCTTTCAGCCAGTTCGTCAACGACGGCCGGTACTACTTCCAGGTCACCGACCTCTCGGGGACGCGCCTCATGTCCTCGGATCCCGTGGCGCAGCGAGTCGTTACGGTCCGAAACGGCGTGATTCTTTCGTCGGACGGGTCGGCCCACGGGCATGCGACCGCGGAGGGGGGTCCGTGCGGCGGGCTCTCCGTCGGCCTCTCGCCTTTCCGGGACGCCGGAAACCGAGACGGCGACTATCTGCTCTGGCTGACGCCCGTAGCGAGCTTCAGCGGCGACGCGAACCTAATCGACCCGGTCTGCGGCGATGGCTGCTTTCACGGGTTTCGCCCCGAGACGTCTCTGACGACGGCTTTCCGCGTTGAGGACAAGAGATTCTGCGAAGAGTCGTTCTGCGTTTCGGGCGTCAAGTTCGAGGACCGGAACGGCAACGGCGAGCAGGACTCAGGCGAGCCGGGCCTGCCCGGAGTCGACATCCGCGCCGAAGGGGAGAATGGCCCCCTGCTGCGCGGGCTCACCATCGGTAACGGGACGTTCCAGGTTTGCGGACTGACCCACGGCGGATCCTTCCGAGTAACCGAATCCGTGCCGTTCGGCTACCGCCAGACCGCGCCGCTGGACGACCGGATCTCGCGTCGCCTCATTGCGCGGGGCAACGGGTATTTCGTCCTCTCCTGCAACAGTAACTTCGACGGGCTCAACTTCGGCAACCAGCTCATTCCCAATGCGATCGGTGGTATCAAGTTCGAAGACCTGGACGCCGACGGCGTTCGGGATCCGGGCGAGCCGGGCATCGCCGGGTTCACGATCACGCTGACGTCGACCGCGGCAGGCGGGCCGGCGGCGCGGACGGTCGTGACCGATGCGAATGGGAACTTTCTCTTCACGGACGTCGCGGCCGGCAGCTACACGCTTTCGGAGACCCTCCGCCAGGGCTTCTCGCTGACCCTGCCCGCTGCCAACTCGATCCCGGTGACGCTCGCCTCGGGAGGGAGCTCCATCGGCAACGTCTTCGGCAACTTCCGGGGCGTCCTGACCGGAACGATCACGGGCACCAAGTTCAACGACCTGAACGGAAACGGCATCCGGGACGCGGGCGAGCCGGGTCTTGCGGGCGTGACGATCACGCGCACCGGGTCGATCAACGATCCGGCGGGCGCTGCTCTTTCGGTCGTCACGGACGCGAGCGGAAATTTCAGCTTCACCGTGCCGTTCGGCAACTTCACGTTGAACGAAACGGTCCCGGCCGGGTTCGCGCAGACCGCGCCTGCGGCGCCGGGGACGATCGCCTCCACGATCAACTTCGCGCAGCGGACCTCCGCGGGAAACCTCTTCGGTAACCGGCCGCTCACCGCAACGATCACCGGTTTGAAATTCAACGACCTGAACGGTAACGGCGTCCGCGACGCGGGTGAGGCCGGGCTCTCGGGCGTCACGATCCGCGTGACCGACTCCGTCGGAGCCGTTCGTACCGCGACGACCGACGGAACGGGCGCGTTCTCGTTCACGGGTCTACCTGCCGGGCCCTACGTTGTCTCGGAAGTCGTTCCGACCGGATTCGTCCAGACTGCCCCCGCGGCGCCGGGTACGTTCCCTCAGACTCTGACGCCCGGCCAGACCGTTTCCAACCTTCTCTTCGGTAACCGCGCGGCGGTCGGGATGGTCACCGGCACCAAGTTCAACGACGTCAATGGCAACGGTGTGCGCGACCCGGGCGAGGCGGGCCTCTCGGGCGTGACGATTCGTCTGACGGATCCCGCCAGCACCGTCCGGACGGCGACGACGGACGCTTCGGGCAACTTCTCCTTCTCGGACGTCGCAGCGGGAAGCTACGTCGTATCCGAGATCGTTCCGAACGGTTTCGTCCAGACTGCACCGGCGGCCCCGGGGACGATCCCGATCACGATCGCGGCCGGAGGCAACTCGTCGGGCCTCCTGTTCGGCAACCGGGCGTCCACCGGACCCACGGACATCGGCTCGATCACGGGTCGGAAGATTCTCGACTTCAACGGCAACGGAATCCTGGACGGCACGGACCGCGGCTTCGAGGGAATCGTCTTCGAGCTGCGCGACGCGAGCGGGGCGGTCCGCAGGGCCACCTCCAACGCCAACGGAGATTTCACGTTCTCGAACCTGCCGGCCGGAACTTACGTCCTCACGGAGATCCTGCCGGAAAATTTCTTCCAGACTTTCCCCGGATCGCCGGAAACGCCGGGTAACTACACCATCACGCTGACGACGGGACAGACCGTGACTGGGTTCCTGTTTCTTAACAAATGTTGAGAGCGCTTTCGCGCGGAGGACCGAAGATGAGGACAGTTAAGCACGGGATCCTGGCGGCGATCGCGCTCCTGATAGCCGCAGGGGCCGCATCGGCGCAAACTTATGAGATGACCGACCGGGTCTCTACCGAGGCCGACCTCCGCTGTGAGTTGTACCTCGGTCCCCACGTCGGGTACACGTTCCTCGGGGACGACGACTTCCGCTGCGATTGCGACCTCGACCAGGAGGACTACCTCTTGCTCGGCGGAAGGCTCGGCTACTACCTGACCAACAACTTTGCGCTCGAACTGACTGGAGAGTACTTTCCCTCGGAGCCCGAGTACTGGCAGCTCACGTTGGGCGGTCTCTACAACTTCACGCCCCGAGTCCCGGGCTGGAACACGTACCTTGCCTTCGGAGGCGGCGCCTCACGCAACAAGATCTTCGAAGGAAAGGGAGTTCCGATCGCTTACCTCGCGGCGGGTTCGGAGTACCGGTTCGGCAAGACCGTCGGATTGCGACTCGAGCTCAAGGGCGTCTACAACTTCGAGACCGACCTTTCCGATGACTTCGGACGCTACACGCAGGACAGCCGGATCGACGTGCAGCCGAACGTGGGACTTCTGTTCCACTTCGGAGGCTGCGCCGCTCCGACCGTAGTAGTGCCGCCGCCGGCACCGGAGCCGCCCCCGCCACCGCCGCCGGCCCCATACGAAGCGCCTCCGGCTCCGATGGAGCCGGCTGCGCCGCCCGTCGTCGAGCCGCCCCCACCGCCGGCTCCGACGACCGACACTATCGATTTCGATCGGGGAAGCTCGCGGATCACGAACATCGCCAAGGCGCGGCTCGACTCGGTCGCCCTCCGGCTGCGGGAGAACCCCCGAGCGACCGTGGTCATTACGGGACACCCGGACAGCGGCAACCGGAGCGAGGCCCTCGCCCGCCGGCGAGCCGAGAACGCGAAGGCGTATCTGGTGGATCGCCATGCGATCGACGCGTCGCGCATCACGACCGAGACCGACCTCACCGACGCATCGAACACCGGCAAGGCCGTCATCGTCGTGACCGTCAACCCCTAGCCATTCCCTCGTAGTTCTCGAAAGCCCCTCCCGCGGGAGGGGCTTTCTTTTTGAGCCCAACGAAAAGCCCCGCCGAAGCGGGGCTTTTCGACGAAGTCCTGGACGATCCTGGTCAGGTCCGCTTCATGAGGAAGAGCGCCGCACCGGCCAGCGCCATGCCGAGCAACGCCAGCATCGGGAACGACAGCGTCGGCACCGTCGGAGCCGGTCCCGAGACGATCGGCGTGACCGTGGGGGCGGGAGCCGTCGGCGTGACGGTGGGGCCCGGTGTCGGCGTCTGCCCGATCGGCGCGAAAGAACCGATGAGGTTCCACGACAGAATCTCGTGGGTTCCGCCGCCGGCTCCCGTGCCGGAGGTGAAGCCGACGAAAGCGTTCGTCGTGCCGAGCACCACCGGAAGATTCACTGTCGTCGAGACCGAAGCCGTGACCGGCCGCGTCGACGTGTTGGAGACGCGAGCTTCGAGCAGGTCGGTCACACCGTTGTAGTCCACCCACACGAACCAGACTGCGCCGTCGTTGAAGCGTCCGGGAATCGCCAGCGAAACGACGGAGGTGACGCTTCCGTTCAAGTCAATGCCGATGTGATTGCCGCCCCCCGGCTCGCTGTTGTTGAAGGTGTCGAGCTCGATCCCGACGCTGTTGTTGATTCCGGCGTAGCCGATCCCGCCTCCGGCGCCCCCCGCTGTGTTGCTCACGGCCTGGACGGCGAACACGATTCCATCGGCCCCGGCCCCGTCCCCGTCTCCGATACCGACCGGGTTCGGAATCTGGAAGCTGAAGAAGGTCGAGAACGAGGCGTCCGACGCGAGGGAAAAGGTGTTCGTCAGAAAAGCGCTTCCACTCTGGCCGAGACCGGTGGTCAGCCGCAGCACGCACTGCGGATTCGGGTTCAGACCCGCCGCCGTGCCGTTCAGCGTGAAGGCCGACGTGTTACAGAAGTTCGGAAAGTTGATGGTCTGCTGCGCCCCCGCATACCCGGCAAAAACGATAAAGAGCAGGAAGGGAGTGAACGCCGGAACGCGGAGCTTCATTTTCTTCTCCTCCAACAAAGAAATCCTCTGAGGAAGGTGCCGAGCACCTTCTGTGTCATCTAACCGTGTCACCGAGCAGTAGCTTAAGAAACTCTAGCACGCGGGCCGGTCCCCCCTTAGAGTTCACTCGCTGCATGCCCGACCGTTCCGACTCGCCCCGTCCGGCCCGCCGCGGCCTGCCGCGGCACACCCGGATCTTCTTCGGTCTCCTGTTCGGTCTGCTCGTCGGCCTCTTCGTGCACGAGGTTGCGGGCGACGCGCCGTGGGTCGATTGGGTTATCGACAACGTCGCCTATCCCGTAGGGCAGATCTTCCTGCGCCTCATCTTCATGATCGTCGTGCCGCTCGTCTTCTCTTCGCTCGTCCTCGGGGTCCTCGAGCTCGGCGACGTCAAAAAGCTCGGCCGAATCGGATTGAAGACCCTCGCCTACACGCTCTTCGCGAGTGGGATCTCGGTTGCCATCGGGATCGGGCTCGTGAACCTCGTCCGCCCGGGCGACGGAGTCGACCCCGCGGTCCGCGCCGAGCTCTCGGAGAACTTCGCCGCTCAGTCGCAGACGACGATCGAGAACGCTCAGAAGGCAAAGACCTGGGCGGACACAGTTCTCTCGCTCATTCCGAGAAATCCGATCGCGGCGGCGGTGGATGCCCTCACCGGCGAAATGCTCGCGCTCATGGTGTTTGCGGTCTTTTTCGGCGTCGCGCTCGCCCGGATCCGGGATCCGAAGGCCGAGCCCCTCATCGACTTTTTTTCGGGAGTTCAGCGGGTTTCCATGAAGATCGTGGACTGGGCGATGGCGCTCGCGCCGTATGGCGTCGCCGCGCTTCTCTTCTCGCTGACGGCCCGCTCCGGTTTCGCGGTCATCCCGCGCCTGGGGAGCTACGTCGGGGTCGTCGTCGCCGGCCTCGCCATCCAGATGTTCGTCGTCTATTCCGCCATTCTGAAGGGCCTCGCACGTGTGCCTCCGGTCGAGTGGTTCTTCCGGTGCCGCGAGGTCATTCTCACGGCGTTCTCGACCGCGTCGTCGAACGCGACCCTCCCGACGTCACTCCAGACGTCGGCGGAGAAGCTGGGGATCCCGACGCGGATCGGGAACTTCGTTCTCACTGTCGGCGCGACCGCAAACCAGAACGGGACCGCGCTCTTCGAGGGGGTCACGGTGCTCTTTCTCGCCCAGGTTTTCGGTATCGACCTGACGCTGCCGCAGCAGATCACCGTCGTGCTGATGTCGATCCTGGCGGGCGTGGGGACGGCCGGAGTGCCGGGCGGCTCGCTGCCCCTCATCGTGATCGTCCTCCAGACCGTGGGCATTCCGCCCGAGGGAATCGGGATCATTCTCGGCGTGGACCGGTTCCTCGACATGTGCCGCACCACCGTCAACGTGGTCGGGGACCTCGTCTGTGCGACGTTCGTTGCCCGATCGGAGCGCGAGCTCGCTTATCCGGCGACCACCGCGAAGGCCATCGCCGCCGACGCGTGAGGAGCGGACACGGAACACGGAATCTCGAAACACGGACAAGACTGGAGACGACGATGCGCTACCGGCAGGCTGTTTTCCTACTGTTGCCAATCTTCCTGCTCGCGGCGACTCCCGTGAAGAGTCGAAAAACGACCCCGCCCGCCTCTCGGGGCCTGGCGGCGGCGAAGAATCTCGAGAAGTTTTTCGAGGAAGAGTGGGAGTGGGGCCTGAAGGAGTTCCCGGAGCGCGCGACGTATCTCGGCGACGCGCGGTACAACGACCGGTTGACCGACCTTTCGCTCGAGGCGCACGAGCGGCGGAACAAGCGCCAGATCGACGTTCTGGCGCGGCTGAAGAAAATCGACCGGGCCTCGCTCTCCGAGGAGGACCGTCTTTCCTACGACCTTTTCCAGACGCAGGTCGAGCGCGCAATCGAAGGCCAGCGGTTTTCAGTCGAGCTCCTGCCCATCAACCAGCAGGAAGGCGTGTACAAGGAGTTCGCGATCCTCTCGACCGTGACGCCGTTTAAGACGGCGAAGGACTATCGCGACTACCTCGCGCGGCTTTCGGCGTTCCCGCGCCAGGTCGATCAGACGATCGCGCTCATGGAGCAGGGACGGCAGAAGGGCTGGGTCCAGCCGGCCGTGCCGCTGCGCGACGTGCCGGACGCGGTGCGCGCGCAGATCCACGCCGACCCGGAGAAGAGCGTTCACTGGAAGCCCTTTGAGAAGTTCCCCGAGGGGATCGCGCAGCCGGATCGCGATGCGCTCCGGATCGAGGGGCGGCGGCGGATCGCCGTCGACGTCTTCCCGGCGTACCAGAAGCTTTATGCCTACCTCCTTCGCGACTATCTTCCCGCCGCGCGCAAGGCGATCGGCGCCTCCACGATGCCCGACGGCGAGGCGTACTACGCGTACGAGATCCGTCGTCACACGACGACGGACAAGACCGCGAAGGAGATACACGAGACCGGAGTCGCGGAGGTGGCCCGCATCCGGCGGCAGATGGAGGAGGTCATCCGGAAGGTTCGTTTCAAGGGGAACTTCGACGGTTTCTTGAAGTTCCTCCGGACCGACCCGCGTTTCTACTACAAGACCGCGGCCGACCTTCTCGAGGGCTATCGCGATATCTGCAAGCGGCTCGACCCGGAGCTCATCCGGCTCTTCGGGACGCTCCCCCGCACGCCCTACGGAGTCATCCCGACTCCCGATTTTGAAGCGCCGACGTCCACGACGGCCTACTATCGCCCCGGCTCGCCGGAAGGCGCGCGACCCGGATACTTCGTCGCGAACACCTATCGACTCGAGACCCGGCCGAAGTACGAGATGGAGGCGCTCACGATCCACGAAGCGGTTCCCGGCCACCACCTGCAGGTCTCACTCGCACAGGAGCTCACCGGAGTTCCGAAGTTCCGCCGGCACGGCGGGTTCACCGCGTTCGTCGAGGGATGGGGGCTGTACTCCGAGAGCCTCGGCGAAGAGATGGGCTTCTACTCCGACCCGTACTCGAAGTTCGGGCAGCTCACCTACGAGATGTGGCGGGCCGTCCGGCTTGTCGTCGATACGGGGATGCACGCGTTCGGGTGGAGCCGGCAGCGGGCGATCGACTACATGAAGGCGAATACGGCGAAAACCGAGCACGACATCACCGTCGAGATCGACCGCTACATCGTCTGGCCCGGCCAGGCGCTCGCTTACAAGACGGGGGAGCTCAAGATCAAGGAGCTTCGCGCGCGGGCGCAGAAGGAGCTCGGCGAGCGGTTCGACGTGAGGAAGTTCCACGACACGGTGCTCCTCGCCGGGGCTCTCCCGCTCGACCTCCTGGAGAAGCGCGTGGAGAGATGGATTGCGAAGGAGAAGGCGGACGGGCCAAAGCCCACACCGCGGCCAGCCACGTCCAACTGAGTCAGCAGTCA
>CAJDUI010000059.1_pt1 | contig 10374 bp, 13 predicted proteins | sample 7390031 | NCBI WGS metagenome assembly CAJDUI01 (sample SAMEA7055675, study PRJEB34461) | soil metagenome | biome: terrestrial ecosystem; feature: Peninsula; material: soil | place: Antarctica | collected 2016 | reverse complement strand
GCACCGCCTTCACCACGAGGACTGGGACGAGGAGACGAACCGACGCATCTTCGAGAAGTGCAATAACCCGCACGGCCACGGGCACACCTACGGGCTCGAGGTGACGGTCGAGGGGGAGATCGACCCGGAGACCGGCTACGTGATGGACTTCGGGGAGCTGAAGCGCACGATCGCGGAGCGCGTCGTCGGAAAGCTCGACCGGCGGCACCTGAACTTCGACGTGGACTTTCTCGCGGGGCGGAACCCGACGGCCGAAAACATCGTTATAGGTATATGGGGAGAGCTCGAGGGCCGGCTCGGGCCGGGCCGTCTCGTGCGGGTCGCCCTGAACGAGACCGAGAAGAACCGGGTCGTTTACGAAGGAGGTTAGCGTGGACGGTGAAACGAAACCCCGAAGGCTGACTCGCTCGAATCGCAACAAGATGATTGCGGGCGTCTGCGGCGGGCTCGCCGAGTACCTCGCCATGGACCCGACGCTGGTGCGGGTCCTCTACGTGCTCGTCTCGATCCTGTCGGCGGCGTTTCCGGGCATCATCGCGTACATCATTCTCCTGTTCGTGATGCCGCCGCCCGAAGAGCAGGTGATGGCGTGAGCGGGCACCCGCGGCCCCTGCGCCGCTCGCGGACGAACCGCGTGATTGCGGGCGTCTGCGCCGGCCTGGCGCACCACTTCGGGCTCGACGTGAACCTCGTGCGCGTGCTCTACGTGCTGATCTCGATCCTGTCGGCCGCCTTTCCGGGGATCTTCGTCTACATCATCATGTGGCTCGTGATCCCGGAAGAACCGGCGGCGTGATCCGTCCGCGAATCTTCGTCACCAACGACGACGGGATCTTTTCCGAAGGAATCGAGCGACTCGCAGCGGCCCTCGCCGACGTCGGAGACGTCCACACCGTCGCGCCGGACCAGGAACGAAGCGCCGCAGGGCACGCGCTCACGCTCGACACCCCGCTCCGCGCGAAGGAGATCGGGGAGAAGCGGTGGTCGGTCAATGGAACTCCGACCGACTGCGTCAATTGGGGGGTCCTGCACCTGCTGCGCGACCGGCGGCCCGACCTCCTTTTCTCCGGCATCAACCTGGGCCTGAACCTCGGCGACGACGTCACCTACTCGGGCACCGTTTCGGCCGCGTTCGAGGGCGCGCTCCTCGGCATTCCGTCCGTGGCGGTCTCGCAGGAGATCGAGACCGGCTTCTCGTTCGACGCTGCCTCCCAGTTTGCGGCGCGCCTCGCGCGGCGTCTGCTCGAGGAGAAGCTTCCTCCGAAGACGCTCGTGAACGTCAACGTGCCCGCCGGAGCGGTGCAGGGCGTGCGGGTCGCCAAGTGCGGCACCCGCCGCTACGGAGAGACGGTGATCGAGAAGATCGACCCGCGGGGGCGCCCGTACTACTGGATCGGTTCGACCATCCCGGTCGGGGAACGCGAGGAAGGGACCGACATCAACGCGGTCGCCGAGAAGTACATCTCGATGACGCCGCTGCACCTCGACATGACGGCCTACCAGTCGATGGACTTACTCCGGGGGATCGCCTCCGAGATGGCCCAGCACCCGGCGCCGCAGGGCGGAGTTCCGGCCTAGTACCCGAGAACCTTCCGGGCCGCTTCGAGGATCCGCTCGGTCGAGGGCAGAATCGCGCGCTCGAGGATCCGGTTGAATCCCACGGGCGTGAAAGTCGAGCCGGACCGGCCGATGGGCGCGTCCAGGTAGGGGAAGACCGCTTCCTGGATCTGCGAGGCGACCTCGCCGCCGAAACCCCCATGGACCTTGTCCTCGTGCGCGACCAGGACCCGGCTCGTTTTACGGACGGATTGCGCGACCGCTTCGAGGTCGAGCGGCACGAGGGAGCGAAGGTCGATGACCTCGACTTCCTTCCCCTCCTTCGCGAGCTCGGCGGCCGCATCGAGGGCGAAGTGCACCGTCGTGCCATACGAGACGATCGTCAGATCCGCCCCCTGCCGGCGAACGCGCGCCTTCCCGAACGGGACGGCGAAGCCCTCCGGCACCGCGGCGCGGGCCATCGGGTTGTTGTAGAGGAACTTCGGCTCGAGATAGAGCGTGATGCCGCGCGACCGCATGGCCGTCCGGAGAAGTCCCGCCGCGTCGTCGGCGAATGAGGGATAGACGATCCGGATGCCGGGCAGCGTCACGAGCCATCCCTCGATGTTCTGCGAGTGGTAGAGACCGCCGCCGATGTACCCGCCCGACGCGATCCGAACGGTGACGTTCGGAACGAACTTCCCGTTCGTGCGCCAGTACTCGTGGGACATTTCGACCATCTGCTCGGCCGCCGGCCAGAAGTAATCCGCGAACTCGGCGCCCTCGACGACGACGCGGATGTCCTCGGAGAAGCGCGAGAAGCCGTCCGACGTGCCGAGGATGTAGTCCTCCGCGATCGGTCCGTTGAAGACGCGGTGGGGGCCGAACTCCTGCTGCATCCCCTTCGTGACGTTGAAAATGCCCCCCTTGTCCCGGTAGGCGACGTCCTGACCCCAGATGTAAGTGTCGGGGTTATGGCGGAACTCCTCCTTGAGCGTCTGGTTGATCGACTGAACGAGCGTCATCGCCTCGCCGGTGCCGTCGGGGAGGCCTTCCGGCCACTTTTCCGGCGTCCAGGGTTCCGGCGCCACGAAGTCGAAGATCGACTCGGGCGTCGGGTCCGGCGCGAGGCGCGCGCGCTCCGCCGCCTCCTCGTAAGTCTCCTGGTTGTGCGCCTCGATCGAGCCGAGCTCCTCCTCGGACAGGAGCCCGTTGTCGAGGAGAGTCCGGCGAAACCGCGGGAGTGGATCGGCCTCGCGGGCCGCGGCGAGCTCCTCGGGGGAGCGGTAGAGCTCGTGCCGGTCGGAATTGGAGTGCGAGTGGATTCGGACGCAGGGCGCATAAACCATGGCGCACCCGGCGCCCGTCTCCACGTACTCGACTGCCTCGCGCATGGCGCGAAAGGAGTCGAAAACGTCGAGCCCGTCGCAGTGGAGGATCTTCAGGTTCAAGAGCCCGGAGAAGTTGTCGGCGGGGGCGGGATTCGCCGTCTGGTCGCACTTGGGTACCGAGATACCGTAGCCGTTGTCCTGGACGACGAAGACGACGGGCAGTTTCTCGCGGGAAGCGCCGTTGACCGCCTCGTAAAAGTAGCCTTCGGACGTCGAGGACTCGCCCACCGAGCAGAACACGATCGAGTCGCGCCCGTACGTCTTGATGGCCCGCCCGAGTCCGGCCGCGTGCGCTGCATGGTTCGCAACGCACGACGAGACGTTCTGGATGCCGATCTCCGGCTTCGCGAAGTGGTTGGACATGTGGCGCCCGCCCGAGGAGACGTCGGTCGCCTTGGACGTGCCGTTCAGGATGATTTCCTCCGCGGTGAGCCCGGCGGCCACACACGTCGTCAAATCCCGATAGTAGGGGAACAGGTAGTCCCGTCCCGGCCGGAAGGTCATGCCGAGAGCCAGCTGGATAGCGTCGTGCCCCGCGCAGGGGGCGTGATAGCTCCACCCGAGCCCCTGCTTCAGATAGTTCGGCGCCTTGTCGTCGAGAACGCGCGCCAGGTGCATGAGCGCGTACCACTTCTTCAGCTCTTCCCGGGAAACGCCGGCCAGGGCCGGATGTACGAGCTCAGCGGTGTCTCGAGGCGTCAATGTCCCTCCGTTAGATGGTGGAAAACGTGCATTTTAGCCGGTTTACTCCGGGAGGGGCCGGGAGGATCGTGTGGACCCTCCTGCTACCATCACTCTCAGGTGCCCCCCCATACGAACCGTCCGCCTTCCGGCACGCGCGAAGACGCGCTGCGCCGCGAGATGATCGACCGCTTCGTCGTGCCCCGTGGCGTGGACGATCCCCGGGTCCTCGCCGCGATGCGCGAAGTGCCGCGCCACCGGTTCGTCCCCGAGCTGTTGCGAGCGAAGGCCTACGGCGACCACTCGCTGCCGATCGGACAAGGCCAGACCATCTCGCAGCCATCGGTCGTCGGTCTGATGACCCAGCGCCTCGCGGTACAGCCGGGTCAGAAGGTTCTCGAGGTCGGAACCGGATCCGGCTACCAGGCGGCCGTGCTCTCGCGTCTCGCGCGTACCGTGTACTCGATCGAGCGGCTCGACGAGCTCGCGCGTTCGGCCGCAGCGACTCTCGCGGCGCTCGGTTACCAGAATGTGTCCGTGAAAACGTTTGACGGGACCTACGGGTACCCGGCAGCGGCGCCGTACGACCGAATCCTCGTCACTGCCGGCGCGGACGAGATCCCGGAGACGCTTCTCGAACAGCTCGCCGTCGGGGGGAGGCTCGTGGCTCCGGTTGGTCCGCCCGACCGGCAGCGGATCCGCGTCGTTCGGCGCCGCAAGACCGACTTCGGCCGCGAGGACGGAGAAGAGGTGGTCTTCGTTCCTCTCCTCGGCCGATTCGGCCGTGCTCCGGCTTGATCGCGCGTCGCGCCCTCGTTTCGGGGCGGGTCCAGGGTGTCGGCTTCCGCTTCTTCGCCCGCCGCGCGGCGGAGAGCGCTCGCGTGACCGGCTGGGCTCGCAACCTGCCGGACGGCCGCGTCGAGACGTGGGTCGAGGGAGAGGAGAGCGCAGTTCTGCAGTACCTCGAAAGGATCCGTCGGGGTCCGATCGGCGGGCGCGTCGATCAGGTCGAAGTCGAAGAGAAAGCTCCCGAGGGGCACGCAACCTTCCGAATCACCGGATGATCGATCTCTCGCGATTCGTGCGGGACGTTCCCGACTTTCCGAAGCCCGGCATCCTCTTCCGGGACATCACGCCGCTCCTCGCATCCGCCCAGGCCTTTCAGGCGGCGGTCGGTGCCATGGCGGCGCCCTTCCGGGCGCGCGCGGTGGACCGTGTCGTCGGGATCGAAGCGCGGGGCTTCTTGTTCGGGGGCGCGATTGCCCGGGAGCTCGGCCTCGGGTTCGTCCCGGTTCGGAAGCCGGGCAAGCTACCGGGCCGCACGGAGAAGATCACCTACGGCCTCGAGTACGGGTCGGACGGCCTCGAAGTTCAGGCCGACGCGTTCGCTCCCGGCGAGACCGCCCTCATCGTGGACGACGTGCTCGCCACTGGCGGCACGGCGGCGGCTGCCAGCGACCTCGTGGAGAGACTCGGGGCCCGCGTCGCGGGGCTCTCTTTTTTCATCGAGCTCGCCGCTCTCGGCGGGCGATCGCGCCTTTCCGGTCGCGTGGCGCACGCCGTCTTGGTACTATGAACCGGAACTCCTGAACCCGATCCGGAACACCGGGAAACACAGATGGCCGACGAGCGCATCCTCATTGTCGACGACGACGAGGACATTCTGTTGATCGTCCAGACGATCCTCGCGAACGCCGGGTATTCCGTGCTGCTGGCGCGCAACGGGAGGGAGGGCGTTGACCTCGCCCTGGAGACCCGGCCCGACCTCGTCATTCTGGACGTGATGATGCCGGAGCTGTCGGGTTGGGAAGTCTGCACCACGCTCAAGAACGCGCCGGAGACGCGGCTGATCCCGATCGCGATGATGACGGTCAAGAGCGAGATCCGCGACCTCATTACCGGCATGCAGGTCGGCGCCGACGACTACCTGACCAAGCCGTTCACCCGCAAAAAGCTCCTCGCGACGGTGCGTCGCCTGCTCGAACAGCGCGGGGAGGCGTCGACCGCGTTCCTGCCGTCCGACAACGACCAGGTCCGATTCAAGAGCCTGCTCTTCGATCCAGTGACCGAGGTTCCGACCGTCCCCGTCATCATCGACGCCCTGCGGGATCGGCTGCTCGACAGCCGGGACCTCGCCGTGCTGTACGTGGACGTCGAGCAGTACAGCCACGTCGAAGACGCGTACGGGTGGGAGGTGTTCGACGGCCTGCTGCGCCACGCGGCAAAGGCGCTGCGGAGGATGCTCGGGACTGTTTTCTCGGCTCAGGACTACGTCGCGGTCAATCGGACGGGCGGCTCCGACTTCTACATCTTTACGAGCCTCGAAGGGGGAGACGAAGGGCTGTCACGACTTCAACGGAAGGCCCGACAAGTGGAGGAATCGTTGCGCGGAACCCTCGACGAGGCCTTCGGATCGCGGATCCACAAGCGGATCGCCGTCTTCGTCGGCCACGCGGTCATCCGCGGAAACCCGCAGATGCGGATCGAGCGGCTCGTTTATCGCGGGTTGCGCGACGCTGAGGCCATCGCGACGACGAAGGAGCGCGAGCGGCAAGCGCTCCTGCACGACACCTTCAACGAAATTCTGCGCAGGCGCAAGATCCGAACCGTCTACCAACCGATCTTCGACCTGAACACGATGGAGCTCTTCGGTCACGAGGCGTTGACGCGCGGCCCGGTGGACTCCGCCTTCGAGAGTCCCGATCTCCTTTTCGAGTTCGCCGGCGAGCACGAAGCGATCTGGGAGCTCGAGCAGCTGTGCCTGGAGTCGTCGGCCCGCAACTACTCAGTGGCGCCGACGGCGATGCTCTTCCTGAACGTCGAGGCGGACACCGTCGCGATGCTCTCCACCCGCGGGGTTCACGCGCTTGCGCCGCTCCTGACACTCAGGAACCAGGTGGTTCTGGAGGTTACCGAGCGTTCGGCGATCCGAGACCTTCCGGTGTTTCGCGAGTCGCTCGCGATGCTTCGGGAGCACGGCTTCCGGATCGCGATCGACGACGCCGGGTCAGGCTATGCCTCGCTTCAGTCGATCGCGGAGCTCCGGCCGAACTTCCTCAAGGTTGCCAACACGCTCATCACAAGTCTTCACCAGGACACGATCAAGCGCGACGTCGTCGAAATGCTCGTGAACCTCTCGCGGCGCATCGACGCGACCTGCGTCGCCGAAGGGATCGAGACGCCCGAGGATCTCGAGGAGTGCCGGCGCCTCGGGATCCCGCTCGGACAAGGCTTCTACATCGGAGTTCCCGAGGAGATCCCCGCTCTCCGACCGGCGCGCGAGTTCGCGCCGATGCGTCCGGCGGGCTCGGATCGCTGAGCCTCGCGCCGCGCCAGCGAACGCTAGTGGTGGGGCCGGGCAGACTCGAACTGCCGACCTAAGGTTTAGGAAACCTTCGCTCTATCCAAACTGAGCTACGGCCCCAACCCATCGAGTGTACTTACTTTCGCGAGGCCGGCTTGGCCTTCCGAAGGAGGGGAGCCGCCTTGCGCGCATCGGCGGGGGAGTCGAAGCCGATTACGGCGGCGTAGCGGCGGCCGACGACCTGCGCGACGAGAAAGGCGACGTTGATGCCGGCTTCGGCGAGGCTTCGCGCGATCGCGGCGCCGAGGCCTGCCCGGTCGTCCCCCTCGACGAGGAGGGTCGGGATTCCGGATTCGGAGAGGCCTGCCCGCCGGGCTGCGTTCGTGGGTTTCCGTCCGGAAACGGGGTAGAGCTCGATCGCGCCCCGGCTCTCGTTTCCGGGAAACCGGTACGCCATCGCGACGCGGAGGCTCGTACCCGATTCCGCGAGCGGACCGAGAGCTCCCGCGAGCGTGCCCGGCCGATTGTCCACCTCCGCCCGCCACAAGGTGATCTGTTTGACGCTGACTGCCATTTGAAAACCTCCTCAGGTTACGTAATCCGGTTCAGATGCGCTTGGGAAGCCGCAACATCCTTTTCAGTCGTCGGTCGAGGAATCGATCCGACGCGAGCGCTTTCAGGGGAACGAGGATCTTCGCCAGCGCCGTGATTCGATATCGCGTCTTCGGACGCCTCGATTCGATCGCGTTGACGATAACGCGGGCCACCGCCTCGGGACCGCTTCTACCCATCTGGAACTGCTTACTGCTCGCCCTCTCCGCGTTTTCGTAGAAGCGGGCATAGGGCCCCGTCACCGCGAGGATCCGCGCCGTCGCCTCCCGCGTACGGTCGCCGAATCGGGTCGATATCGGCCCCGGCTCGACGAGCACGACCCGGATTCCCCAGGGAGAGACCTCGACTCGAAGGGCGTCGGAAATCGCCTCGAGGGCGTGCTTGGACGCGCAATAAGCGCCGGCGAAGGGGATCGTCACCCGGCCGGCGACCGACGAAACGTTGACCACAGTCCCGCTCTGCGCCGCACGCATGCCGGGAAGAACGGCTCGCAGGACGGCGATCGCACCGAAGACATTTACCTCGAATTGCGCCCTCCACTCGTCGAGGGAGACGTCTTCGATCGCGCCGTACTGGCCATAGCCCGCGTTGTTCACGAGGGCGTCAATGCGCTCCGCGGACCGAAGGACCTCCCGGACCGCCTCGCCGATCGAGCCAGGATCCGTCACGTCGAGCACGAGCGGCGTGATACCCTTCGCAGCCAGATCAGAAATGTCGTCGAGCCGGCGTGCCGAGGCAAAGACCCGATGGCCTCGCGCGGCCGCGTCGATCGCCGTCGACCGGCCGATCCCCGTCGAGCAGCCCGTAACGAGAATCACCTGGCCCTCGCGCTCCATCCGGGTTTGGATGTTACCCTTCGGCGGCGCGTCCATGACTTACGCGGAAAAGAACCTGGCACCCGGTGAGACGATCGTCTACAGGGCGCGATACCACTGGATCTACTACCGCATGACCCTCGTTCTCCTGCTCGTCGCCGCGGTGTTCGGTCTCTGGTGGTGGATTGCCGGCAACCGCCTCGAGGACGGAACGACCTCCGGGATCTTCGGGAACATCGGGCTCGCTTTTCTCGTCGCCGCCGTCTTGCATTTCGCGGTCCGGCGTGTGCGCGCCTCCGCGGACGAGTACGTGGTCACGACCCGGCGGGTCATCCGTAAGTTCGGTCTCGTCGCCCGCGACGTGGAGCAGGCTCTTCTCGACCGCGTCCAGGACATCACGCTCCAGCAGGGCATCACCGCGCGACTCCTCGGGTACGGCACGGTCGTCCTCGAAACGGCTTCGGAGACGGGCCGGCTCACGTTTCGGGACATCGCGGAGCCGGAGGAGTTCCGAAAGGCCGTGTGGGGCCAGCAGGGGCTCGCAACGGAGTCCATCGCGCGGATCGCACCGGCGGCGCCGGCCGCGGCGACACGGCTCGCGGACCTTGAAGATTTGAAGACCCGCGGGCTGTTGACTCCCGAGGAGTACGCCCGAAAGCGAGAGGAAATCCTGAGCTCTCTGTGAAATCGGACCGGATCCTGCCCTCGGAAGCCCGTAAACCCGGGCGCCGCCCGATCGTCTATCGGGTGTGCCGGCCCTTGCCATGATTCCGCGCGAAACCCAACCCGGCGTCGACGAGGCGCGCCTGATCGGGGAGATCCGCGCCGGCAACACGGAAGGGTTCGAGTACTTCGTCCGCCAGTATCAACGCAAAATCACGCGAGTCGCCTACCGGCTCCTTCGGGATCTCGGCGAGGCGGATTGCGCCGCGCAGGAGAGCTTCCTTCGCGCCTGGCAGGACCTGGACCACTTTCGCGAGGGGTCGACGTTCGAGACCTGGCTCACTCGGATCTGCATCAACTGGTGCAAGGATCGGCTGAAGCGTCGCCGCCTCGTCCTGTACTTTCACCAGTCAGCGGACCACGGCGGAGAAGAGACGGGCCCGCGCGACACCGCTCCCCATCCGGATCCGACGCCGGAGCGGAGGGCGAACTCCCGGGAGATCCGCGAGCGCCTGCGTGAAGCGATCGAGACACTCTCGCCCCGGCAAAAGACGGTCTTCACCCTCAAACACTTCGAGGAGCTCTCGATCCCGGAAATTGCGGAGCTCACCGGACTCGATAGCGGCACGGTCAAGTCTCACCTCTTCCGCGCGGCGCGCAAGGTCCGCGAACGATTGAGCGACTTCCGGGAAAAGGTTTGAGAATGAAACGCGACAACGAAGCCAAACCCACGGACCATCTGACCGACGACGCGCTGTTCGCGCTCGCGATGCCGACGGCCGGCGTGCCCGAAGCGCTGCCGCCGCACCTCATGGAATGCCTCGCATGCGCCCGCGCTCTGACAGAGTGGAAGGGCGCGGTCCGCGACATGGGCGACCGGGACGAGGAAGCGCTGGCCGCGCGTTCCGCCGAGGAGTGGAGCGCGGCCGAGGGCGCGCTGGTGCTCCGGGCCGGGGACGGCCGCAGATGCTCAAGTGGGCACTCCCGATGGCGGCCTCGCTCCTGCTCGTTCTTTTTCTGGTGCCGGGGCGTCCGGTCCCGTCCGGGGCGCCGACCTCGGACGACGAAGTCGCCAGTCTCTCCGCCGCGGACCGGGCCGACGATGCCCTCCTGCGCGACGTCGAGCGTCTCGCGGGCGGAGACGAAACCGCAGTCGAATGGGACGAGTTCGCTCCGGAGGCGTCCGCCGCCGAGGCTGACGCAGCCGGTCAGGAGCCATCGTGAACCGGACTGCCGCCTCCCTTCTTTTCGCTGGTCTGATGCTCGCCGCGCTTGCCGCGCCGGCCGGCCCGTCGCCGGATCTTCCGGACGGCAAGTGGTGGAAACGTCCGCGAGTCGCCGCCGCGATCGGCCTCACGCCCGAGCAGACGCG
>CAJDUI010000043.1_pt1 | contig 10382 bp, 11 predicted proteins | sample 7390031 | NCBI WGS metagenome assembly CAJDUI01 (sample SAMEA7055675, study PRJEB34461) | soil metagenome | biome: terrestrial ecosystem; feature: Peninsula; material: soil | place: Antarctica | collected 2016 | reverse complement strand
GCATGTAGCAGTAGTTGTCGAGGACGCTGCGATCGCAGATCACGATCTCGGCCTTGTGCTGAGCCGCGAGCTCGGCGGCGATCTCCGAGTGCAGAATCCACGACTGCGCGTCGACGGTCGTATCGCGGTTGATCGGCAACGGACAGAAGCGCGCGACCTCGTGAACCATCTCGACCATGCGGTCCCGCTTCTTGAGCAGGGCGGCCAGCTCGAAGCAGAGCGTGGTCTTTCCGACGCCGTGCGTTCCGATGAAGGCAACTTTCATAAACCCGTCATCCTGAGCCTTTCGCGCTTACTTGTCATCCCGAGCCCTTCGCCCTTCCTGTCATCCCGAGCGAAGCGAGGATCTGGTCTCGCTTGATACAGGCGCCTCCTGCTCAGGGCAGGCTCCGGGAGGGATCTGTGTCTCTTCGTACTCCGCTCTCCCGCAGAGGACAGCCTCCGCGAAGGATCCTGTACTTGAGCCACAGATTCCTCGGCCCTTCGGGCCTCGGAATGACAAGACGGGAGACTATCCCGGCAGTCCGAACTCTCGTCGAAGCGCATCACCCTGCTCGTCGAGCTTCGGCGGGAACCGGAGGGGCGCCTCCACTCCGTTCACCCGGATTGGAGACGCGACGAACGGAACTCCCGCCGCGAAGACGACCGCGTTCAGGCCCTCCGCCACCTCGGACCGGAGAGCCTCGAGTGGGCCGCGCAGGGGTCCCGCCGGGATTCCTGCGGCGCGGCACGCGGAGATCCACTCGGCGCGCGGCCGCGCGCGAAAAATCCGCTCCAGTTCGCCCTCGACCGCCGAACGGTTTTCGAGGCGCGCGGAGTTCGTGCGAAACGCGGCATCGTCCGCCCACTCCGGGCGGCCGACGACCTCGCCGAGCCGCGCAAACTGCCGGTCGGTGCCGGCCGCGACGATGAACCCGCCGTCGGAAGCTTCGAACGGCCGGTACGGGACGATCTGCGGGTGGGAGTTCCCCCACCGCATCGATTCCGTTCCCGTCAGAAGAGCCGCCTGCGCCACGTTGATGAGCGCCGCCAGGGTCGACCCGAAGAGGTCGGTTTCGACGTGCCCGCCGCGGCCGGTCGTCCCGCGCGCGGTCAGGAGAGCCTGGATTGCGGCGAGCGCGAAGCAGCCCGCAAAGAGGTCGGAAACGGCCACGCCCACCTTCGCGGGGCCGCCCTCCGCACGCCCCGTGATCGCCATGAGGCCCGCCCCGGCCTGGGCGAGCAGATCGAAACCGGGCAGCCGGCTCTCTTCGCCCGTGCGACCGGCGCTCGTGATCGACGCGGTCACGAGCCGCGGGTTCTCCCGCCGCATCTCCGCGAGCGAGAGCCCGAACTTCTCGAGGCCGCCCGGCAGAAAGTTCTCAACGACGACGTCGGCACGTCGCGCCAGGATCCGAACCGACTCGGCGCCGGCCGGCGTCGCGAGGTCGAGCGCGATCGACTCCTTGCTCCGGTTCACGGCCAGAAAATAGCCGGAGAGGCCACTCCCCTTTTCGTATGGCGGGCCCCACCCGCGCGTCACGTCGCCGCCGTCGGGATGCTCGACCTTCACGACGCGGGCGCCCAGGTCCGCGAGAAGCATCGTGCAGAAAGGCCCCGCGAGGACGCGGGAGAGGTCGAGGACGATGAGGCCCCCGAGGGGCGGGACGGGCTCGCTCACTCCGCGGCCGGTTTCCACCCGAGAGGTCCCGGCAGGAAGTGAAAGAGGCCGAGCGAGGAGACCGACACCCCGTCCACCCGACGGGAGATCCCCCAGTACTGCTCCGCGCCCCACAGAAAGTCCGCCGGCGGGTCCGCCGCGAGAAGCCGATGCACTTCGCGGTAGAGAGAGAGCCTTCCTTCGGGATCCGGCTCGCGACGCGCGGCTTCCATCGCCCGATCGGCGGCGGCATTCCAGTAGAAGCCGTAATTCTGCCCCCGCGGAGGAAATTGGCTCGAGTGAAAGTGCGGATACGGGTCCGGGTTGGGCGGGAGGTACACCCGCGCGGTGAGCTGCGAGTCGAACTCGCCGGCGTCCGCCCGCTCGGAGTAGGCCGCCCAATCGAGCCTCTTGAGCTCGAGCTCCACGCCCGCCTTCGCGTAGGCCGACCGGAGGATCTCGGCAAGCGAGCCGTAGATGGTCTGCTCCGCCGGATAGAGGAGCTCGAGAGACGCCCTCTTGCCTCCGCGCGTCCGGAACCCTCCGGGACCCGCGCGCCAGCCGGCTTCGTCGAGGAGTCGTCCCGCGAGGACGGGGTCGTAGCCGGCGGGGCGGGTGCCGGGGTCGTTCTCGGCCGACCCCGGCAGATAGGGGCCGGAGACGAGCGCCGCACCGTCCGGCGGGTAGAGGCGGCGCGCCGTCTCCTCCCGGGACCAGCAGTGCGCGAGGCCGCGCCGGACACGCGGATCGGCGAGGAAGGGATGCCGCAGGTTCCAGAGGACGTACGCGGTCACCGGCTGCGGCACCTTCACGATCCGGTTCTTCGATAGGAACTCCGCAGACGACTCCGCGGCGGCGCGCTGGTCTCGGCCGATGCGAAACTCGTCCAGGTCGCCCCGGGCGCCGGCCCGAAATCGCACCGTGGAGTCGGGCACCACTCGAAAGATCATCCGGCGGAAGAGTCCCGCCTTGCCGGGGACGCCCTCTCGACGGACGAGCGCAATCGAACGGTTCGTGTCCCACTTCTCGAGCCGATAGGGGCCGCTCCCGACGGGGCGGCGGTCCACGTCCGCCTCCGACGCCGCGCGGGCGTAGGCCGCGCGGGAAACGATCGGAAGGTTGAAAGAGAGAAGACGCTGAGCGTCGGGGACCTTGAAACGGATGCGGATGGTCGAGGCGTCCGGGGTTTCGATGGCCGCCACGTCGTTGAACGACTCCCGGAGGTTGAACGCGGGCACTTTCGGGTCGCGGATTCGTTCGATCGTGTACAGCACGTCGTCGGACGTCACCGGCGAGCCGTCCTCCCACTCCGCGTACGGGTCGAGCCGGAACTCGTAAGCGAGCCCGTCCGGTGAGGCCGTCCAGGTCCGCGCGAGCGCGGAGACCGCCTGACGATCGGCATCGAGGCCGAGCAGGGGCCGGAAGATCATCGCTTCGACGAGGAGCCCGTTCTCCTCGTTTGTCGTCGTCGGATCAAGTGTGGCCGGATCTCCGGCGAGGTGGCGATAAAGGGTGTCTTTCGGAGCGGGACGAGGTGAGCGAGGGGCGCAGGAGGCGAACACGCAGACCGCGAACGCGGCGACGGCGCGGGCGAGCGTTCGTTTCATTCGACCGGTTTCGAGAATAGCATCCGACGCATGGCGACCGTGGTTTTCGACATCGAGACCGTCGGCATTCCGTGGGACACGCTCGACGACGCTCAGCGGACGTACCTTCAGAAGTACGCCCGCAGCGATGAAGAGCGTGCGAAGCTTCCCGAGCAGCTTTCGCTCTGGCCCTTGACCGCCCGGATCGTCGTGCTCGCCATGCTCAACCCGGACTCGGGCCGGGGGCACGTCTGGTACGAGAAGAGCGATGGGCGGGCCGAGGAAACGTCCTCCGATGGCCTGTTTACTTTCACCGGCGACACGGAGGCTGCGTTCCTGCCTGAGTTCTGGAGCGCAATCACCCGGTTCGACCGGTTTGTTTCGTTCAACGGCCGCTGTTTCGACGGACCGCTCCTCATGCTGCGGAGCGCGACTCTCGGAATTCGAGCCACCAAGAACCTCTGCGGTTACCGCTACTCGGTCAAGCCGCACACCGATCTCCTCGACGTCATTTCCTTCTTCGGAGCCTCGCGCAAGTGGAACCTCGACTTCGCCTGCAAAGCCTTCGGCATCGAGAGTCCGAAGGAGCACGGTCTCGACGGATATGCCGTCTCGCATTACTACCGGGAGAACCGACTCCGCGAGATCGCCCTCTACTGCCGGCGCGACGTGGAAGCCACCGCTCGACTCTTCCAGAAACTCGAGACAACGCTCCTGCCTGCCTTTGAGGACACGCGCATTTAGTCCGGAGCGATTCGAATCGTTCGGCAGATTCTTCCCGGGAACCTGCTATTCTTGCGGGAGCAAGCCGACCTCGATCACCCGCGGAGAAGACGCTCGATGGGACAGAAACCGGCCGAACAGCGGGTATCGGATCGGGTACCGGTCGGTGCTCCCGCGACGATCCGTTGGGGCGAACAAGAGATCAACGGATTTCTCGAACTTCTAAACATGGCCGGGGGCTACCTCGCGACCCCCCGTGTACCGGAGCTCGGGGATTCCGTCGACTTGACCTTCTCCCTTCCGGATGACCGGCGCCACTTCCGGGTACGGGGAAACGTCGTTTTCGTCGAGGAGTCCGAGGAGCCCGGATCAACGGGATTCGGCGCCCGATTCGAGCGGCCGCCCGAGGCCCTTCTCGACGCGATCCGGAACCTGAACCGGGGGCACTGAGCCCGCTCGGCGTTATCGCCGAGATCGAGAGAGACGCAGATCCTTCGCTTCGCTCGGGAGGACAGGTAACGGCGAAGGGCTCAGGATGACCGGCGGTTGCCGCCGTCGGTCACCTTCCCCGCGCTTCCACCAGCCTCATCCGGTCGAATGCGAACTCGATCGTCGCATCGACCTGATTCACGTTGCCCGCTGCGGCCGACGAGAACGTCACCGGCATCACTCCCGTGAACTCCCACCTCGCAAGTACCTCTTCGCGATTGTCGCGCGCGATGATCGTGACGGCCTTGCCCGCCGGCGCACCGTCATCGGTCGCGTCGTTCAGCCACCCCTGAAGGCGGTTCAAGCCCTTCTCGATGACGGTGACGACGAGGCGGCGCTCGTCCGGAGAATATGCGCGGTCGAGACGCCGGCCGTCGGACCGTGCCACCGGAACACGGGCGAAAGAGATCCGGTAGCCGACAACGCCGTCGATCTCCACACCGTCCACGAGCAGCCGGAAGTTGCGCTCCCGAGGGTCGGGGCCGGTGGCGGCAAGGGTCGCCGCGCCGAGCAGTAGAGCCAGACCGAGGGAAAAAGCCCGCTTTTCCATGATTCCCCCTCAAAGAAAGGACCTTGGCAAGGCTACACCCGAAGGCTCCCACCGGTTCGCCCGGGTGTAAGATTCGCTGTGAAAAACTCGAGCTTCCATGGAACCCGAAACTGACCCGCTCCCCCTGCTCCGTGCGCCGGAGAAGCAATCATCGAAAGGAGTGAAGGAAATGAAGAAATATCTCTCATCCATCGCTGTGCTCGCGGTCGCGGTCCTCGTGATCGCCGCGACGCCGGCGGACAAAGCCAAAACGTTCTCGGTCACCGCCGACACTATCGAGGGCTGCTCCTGCCCGCTCTTCTGCACGTGCTACTTCAGCAAGTCCGCCGACGAGCACATGTGCCAGTTCAACAATGTGTACAAGTTCCGCCCCGGCAGCCACTACGGCAAAGTGGACGTCTCGAATCAGCTCCTCTGGATGTCGGGAGACCTCGGCGGCGAGTGGCACCACAAGCCGGGACCCGGCATGCCGACGAACTGGGTCGTCATTACGCTCGACAAGAAGGCGACCCCCGAGCAGAAAAAGGCTCTCGAAGCGATCGCGAACACCGCCTTCAACGTGACGTGGAAGAAGTACTCCGTCCGCGATGACACTCTCGTGTGGCACGACGACGCCAAGATGTCCCACGCGAAGATGGGCAGCGGGATGGCGGAGATCACGCTGAACAAGGCGATCGGTCCCGACAAGAAGACGGCGACCGTCGTCGAGAACCTTCAATACTGGTTCACGAATTCGAACGAAGGGTTCGAGCTGGCGACGTCGACTCACAACTTCAACGGCGACCCCAAGTTCAGCCACAAGGACAAGAACGGCTTCAACATCGCGTGGAAGGCGAGCGGCGACATCAAGCCGTTCCCGGCAAAAACGGCCAGCGCGTCGACCCACTCGCACTCTCACTGAGACCGCAGCTCGGATTTCAAGGACGGGCGGACGACCGCCCGTTTTTCTTTTTGCATGTCATCCTGAGCGAAGCGAAGGATCCCGTGCTTTTCGACGGAGGGATTCCTCGGCCCTTCGGGCCTCGGAATGACAGGTAAAATCTCCGCAGTGACCCCCGAAGACATCGCGCCGGAGTTCCGATCCGACGCCAAGGCCTATCCGCGATCGGAGCCGATCGGCGGCGTCCGCACGTTGAAGCTCGCGCGGTTCACGGACGACCGCGGCTATTTCATCGAGCTCTTTCGCGCCCGGGCGAACCACGCGGGCAGCCGGCCGCTCGCCGAGTTCTTCGAGGGAATCCCCGTCGTGCAGACGAACTTCTCGATCGTCGACGCCGCCGATCACATCAAAGGGCTTCACTACCACCTCAAACAGGACGACATCTGGTTTTTCCCGCCTCCGTCCAAAGCGAAAGTGGTCCTCTACGACGTCCGGAAGGACTCCCCCACCTTCGGCCGCACTCAGTCGGTCGTCGCCGGCGGTGGGCAGGACGTCCTCGTGCGGATCCCCGCCGGTGTCGCGCACGGATATCGACCGCTCACCAACCCGTGCTCGCTCATCTACTTCGTGACGGAAACGTTCGATCCGGAGTCGCCCGACGAATATCGGATCGCCTGGGATCACCCGGCTGTCAAAGAGATGTGGAACGTTCCGAACGGCTGAACCGCCTTCGGTGCCGTCCCCTGCGGGCGACCCCGGAATCGTCGCCGCTCCCCGGCTCCTATAATCAACGGTTCCATGAGCACCGTCCCGTCCTTCCCTCTCCCGTTCGACCTGGCCCGGGTCCCCCGGGTCGACGCCGTCGGGATCGAAGAGCGGGCGGCTTCCCTCGGGAAGCGCTCGATCAAAAAGGCGGCCAAGGTCGCCGGGATCAAGCTCGCGATCTCGATGCTGGATCTCACGACCCTCGAGGGGAAAGACTCCGAAGGCAAGGTCCGCCAGCTCTGCCGGAAGGCGCGTCAACCCCAGCCGGGCGACCCGTCCGTCCCTCACGTCGCCGCGATCTGCGTGTATCCGAACCTCGTCGCAGTCGCGAAGGAGGCGCTCCAGGGGAGCGGCGTCAAGGTTGCCTCCGTCGCGAGCGGCTTCCCCGCAGGGCTCGTGCCGCTCTCCGCGAAGCTCGATGACACGGGCACCGCCGTTCGAGCGGGAGCGGACGAGATCGACATGGTGATCGACCGCGGCGCCTTCCTCTCTGGCGACTACGAGAAGGTTGCCTCCGAGATCGTCGCGATCAAGGACGCGTGCGAGACGGCGCGCCTAAAGGTCATACTCGAAACCGGCGAGCTCGAAACCTACGACAACGTCCGGAAGGCGTCACGACTTGCGATGACGTACGGCGCCGATTTCATCAAGACCTCGACCGGCAAGATCAGCCCGGCCTCTACCCCCGGCGTCGTCCTCGTCATGCTCGAGGCGATCCGGGACTTCTACTTCGAAACGGGACGACGCATCGGCATGAAGCCGGCGGGCGGCATCAAAACCTCCAAGCAGGCGCTTCACCTCCTCGTCCTCGTCAAGGAGACGCTCGGCGACGCGTGGCTGACGCCCGACCTCTTCCGGCTCGGCGCTTCGACGGTCACAAACGACCTCCTGATGCAGCTCGTGAAGGAAGCGAGCGGCCGCTACCAGAACGAGGATTACTTCACGAAGGACTGACATGGCGACCGTCAAGGAAGACCAGGAAACAAGGGAGCGAGCCGCCCGGCGGATCGACCGGGAGAAGCCCGCCCTCGAATTCGGGACCGCCTGGGATTACTCCCCCGCGCCCGAGTCACGCGACCACCTCCGCCTCGAGAGCCGCTACGGACTCTTCATCAACGGGAAGTTCGTCGCACCGAAGTCGAAGAAATACTTCACGACGGTGAACCCGGCGACCGAGGAGACGCTCGCGGAGGTGGCGGAGGCCGGAGCCGCTGACGTGGACGCGGCCGTCCGCGCCGCCGAAGAGGCCTACCGGAAGCGCTGGTCGAAGTTGAAGCCCGCCGACCGCGGCAAGTACGTCTACCGGATCGCCCGGCTCCTCCAGGAGAAGGCGCGCGAGCTCGCGGTGCTCGAGTCGATGGACGGGGGCAAGCCGATCAAAGAGTCGCGCGACGTCGACGTGCCCCTTGCGATCGCGCACTTCTTCTACCACGCGGGGTGGGCCGACAAGCTCGAGTACGCGTTCCCGCGCCACACCGTCTCGGCGATCGGCGTGTGCGGCCAGATCATTCCCTGGAACTTCCCGCTCCTGATGGCCGCGTGGAAAATCGCGCCCGCAATCTCCTGCGGCAACACCGTGGTTTTGAAGCCGGCCGAGACGACGCCCCTGACCGCGATGATGCTCGCGAAAGTGTGTCAGGAAGCGGACCTCCCGCCCGGTGTCGTGAACATCCTCCCGGGCGCGGGCGAGACCGGCGCGGCCCTCGTCAACCACCCGAAAGTGAGGAAGATCGCGTTCACCGGATCGACCGACGTGGGCAAGCTGATCCAGCGCGCCACCGCGGGGACGGGCAAACGGTTGACGCTCGAGCTCGGCGGCAAGGCCGCGAACATCGTCTTCGAGGACGCGGCCATCGACCAGGCGGTCGATGGCATCGTGAACGGGATCTACTTCAACCAGGGGCACGTCTGCTGCGCCGGGTCGCGGCTGCTCGTGCAGGAATCGATCGCCGACACCGTTTTCCAGAAGCTCTCCGACCGGATCGCGACGCTGCGGATGGGCGACCCGCTCGACAAGAACACCGACGTCGGCGCGATCAACTCGAAGATGCAGCTCGATAAGATCCGCGAGCTCGTGGCGTGCGGGGTCGAAGAGGGGGCGGAGCTCCACCAGGCCGCCTGCGCGATCCCTCCGAAGGGTTACTGGTTCCCGCCGACCTTCTTCACGAACGTCGCGCAATCGCACCGCATCGCGCGGGAAGAGATCTTCGGGCCGGTCCTGACCGCCATGACTTTCCGGACGCCGGACGAGGCGATCGAGAAGGCAAACAACATCCCCTACGGCCTCTCGGCGGGGGTCTGGACGGACAAGGGGTCGAAGATCTTCCAGATCACGCAGAAGATGCGGGCGGGCGTCGTGTGGGCGAATACGTTCAACAAGTTCGATCCCACGTCGCCGTTCGGCGGATACAAGGAGTCCGGGTTCGGCCGGGAGGGCGGTGTGCACGGACTGCGTGCGTACGTGGAGCTCGGGTGATGCCGGAACTGGAAATTCGGAAGACCTACAAGCTCTACGTCGGGGGCGAGTTCATCCGCACGGAGTCGGGGCGATACGACCCGGTGCCCTCCGCCCGGGGCGAGCTCCTCGCCAACGTCTCCCGCGGATCGCGCAAGGATCTGCGCGAAGCGGTCCGCAAGGCGCGCGCGGCGCAGCCGGGCTGGGCCGGCAAGAGCGCGTACCTGAAAGGCCAGATCCTGTACCGGATGGCCGAGATGCTCGACGGCCGCACCGAGAGCTTCGAAAAGCTCCTCCGCGAATCGCGGGGCATGACGGCACCGGCGGCCCGCGTCGAGGTTCGCGCCGCCATCGACCGGCTCGTCCATTACGCCGGCTGGTCCGACAAATACGTCGCGCTTCTCGGCACGGTAAACCCGGTGGCATCGTCATACTTCAACTTCTCGGTTCCCGAGCCGACGGGCGTCGTCGGGATCGTCGCTCCGGAGACGCCGGACTTCCTCGGCCTCGTCTCGCACCTCGCCCCGGTGATCGTCGCCGGCAACACGGCCGTCGTGCTCCTGTCGGAGAAGTACCCGCTCGTCTCGCTCGAGCTCGCGGAGATCCTCGCGACGTCGGACCTTCCGGCGGGCGTCGCGAACCTCCTCTCCGGACGCAAGGAGGAGCTCATCCCGCACCTCGCGCGGCACATGGACGTGAACGCGATCTCCGACGCCGGCGGCGACCGCGCGCTGTCGAAGGCGATAGCCGAGGACGGCGCGGTGAACGTGAAGCGCGTGAAGCGCTATTCGATTGCCAACTACTCCTCCGACGCCGCGCAGGGCCTCGACTTCATCGAGGCGTTCACCGAGACCAAAACGACCTGGCACCCGATCGGGGTGTAGGGAGGGAGATCCTCTGCCGCGCGATCGCCAGGTGATCCCGGTGGAAATCGAGTTTCCTGAGTCGGCGAGGCCGTGAGTTCACGCGCGGTTGCCCTGCTCGCGGTCGGCGTCCTGCTCGGTATCGCGGCAGGCCTCGGCGGATACACCTTCGTTTACGCGCGGGGCGCCTCGTACCTGACCGACGACCCGGCCGCCTGCGCGAACTGCCACGTGATGCACGAGCAATACGACGGCTGGATCAAGTCGAGCCACCGGTCGGTCGCCGTTTGCAACGACTGCCACACGCCGCGCTCGTTCTTCCCGAAGTACGCGACGAAAGCGCTGAACGGCTACCACCACTCCCTCGCCTTTACCTCCGGTGAGTTCCATGAGCCCATCCGGATCAAGCCGCGCAACCTCGCTGTGACCGAA
>CAJDUI010000129.1_pt1 | contig 10397 bp, 10 predicted proteins | sample 7390031 | NCBI WGS metagenome assembly CAJDUI01 (sample SAMEA7055675, study PRJEB34461) | soil metagenome | biome: terrestrial ecosystem; feature: Peninsula; material: soil | place: Antarctica | collected 2016 | reverse complement strand
CGATCGCCGCTCTGGCCGCGACCTCGCCCAGATCCGCCGCCGAGAGCGACGCGAAGGATCCGCCGAACCGGCCGATGGGGGTTCGGGCGGCGGACAGGACGAAGACGGCTCTCACGAGGGGAACTCTAACAAGGGAGCGGAGGATCCGTGCCTGTTGCCCGCCTCACGACACCAGCGGCAGCCGGACCGTCACGGTGGTTCCCCGGTCGACCTCGCTCTGGACCTCGACCTTTCCCTTGTGCGCTTCGACGATCCATCTCACGATCGACAGCCCCAGGCCGGAACCGCCCGCGTAGGCGCGGCGAGCGCGATCGCTGCGAAAGAAGCGCTCGAACACGAAGGGGAGATCCTCCTCCGGAATCCCGACTCCCGTGTCGGAAACTTCGATGCGCGCCTCCTCCGATGTCCTCGTGAGCCGCACGCGAACCGATCCGGGGGCCGGCGTGTACCGCATGGAGTTCTCGAGCAGGTTGTGAAGGACCTGCTGCATCCGTCCGGGATCGACGAACCCGATCACGGGCTCGTCCGGGACCTCCACCGAAAGATCCAGCTGATGATCCGCGGCCGCCGGAGCGAGCTCCCGTGTCACGTCGGAGACGAAGCGAGCGAGATCCTGGTTGGAAAAGGAAAGGGTCACCCGCCCGCTCTCGCCGCGCGCGAGAAAGAGAATGTTCTGCGAGATCCGGGCGAGGTGGCGTATTTCGAGGAGCGCGTTCCCGATCGACTCCCGGTACTCCTCGGACGGGCGGTCCTCTTCCAGCGCGACCTCGAGCGTGCCGCGCAGAACCGTGAGAGGCGTCCGGAGCTCGTGAGAGACGTCGGCGATGAACTGCTGCTGCTCCTTCTCGGCGTCCCGAAGCGCGTCGAGGCGCGCGTTCAGACGGTCGGCGATCCCCTTCGCGGACTCGCTGAGGTCCGTGATGGGAATGCGCCGCAAGGGGCGCGTTTCCGTCTCCTCGAGAAGGTGCCGGAGCATTTCGAGGTCCGCGCTCGCGTCCGTCGCGGCGCCCGAATCCACGAAGGGCGGCGGCGAGAGCCCGCGTGGCGAGGCGAGGCGGCTTCCGAGAAATACTAGCAGGGCGAGCGCGGTGAACCCGGCAGCGACAACGCGCAACGTCGCGTAAGCGACGGGCGCGATCGATGCCGTAAAAAGCGCTAGAGCGATAGCGAGGAGCACGGCGGCGGCCAACGACCACGCCGCCTGCGCCCCACCGGCCGCCCGAGCCGTCACCCTTCGGGCGGCGACGCCGCGTCACCCGGTTCGGTCAGCCGGTACCCGACGCCGCGCACGGTCTGGATGAGCCGCTCCCTCTCTCCGGAGTCGAGTTTTCGCCGCAGCGCGTTGATGTACACGTCGATGATGTTCGTCGAGAGGTCGAATGAATCCTCCCAGATCCGCGCCTGGATTTCGGAACGGGAGACGACCTTCCCGCGGCGCCGCAGAAGGAGTTCGAAAAGCGCCCCCTCGCGGGCCGTTAGTCGAATCACGTCGCCGCGCCGCCGGACTTCGCGCGACTCGGGGTCGTAGGTGAGCTCGCCGACGACGAGCGGGGCTGGCTCGGGAACCTCAGTCCGGCGCGTGAGCGCCCGCAGGCGCGCCAGCAGCTCGCGAAACGAGAAAGGCTTCACCAGGTAGTCGTCTGCACCGGAGTCGAGCCCTTCGATCTTGTTCTCGACCGAATCCCGCGCAGTCAGCATGAGAATCTTCGTCGGGATCCCGCGCGCGCGGATCTCTCGACAGAGCTCGAGGCCATCGCGGGAGCCGGGCAGCAGCAGGTCGAGAATGAGAAGGTCGTACGGCGCGCTCTCCAGCCGCGCGAGAGCAGCGTCGGCGTCTCCCACCGCTTCGACGGAGTAGCCCTTCTCGGTCAGGCCTTTCTTCAGGAACTGGGCGATCTTCTCCTCGTCCTCGACGACGAGAACCCTCAACCTGGCTCCTCTTCTTCGGGAGGGGGACCGGGTTCCGTCCGCTGCCGGGTGAGGTAGGAGAGGACGAAGACTGCCCCGGCTCCCGCAGCGAAGCCCCCCGCGAAGGAAGAAAGAGGCTGCGAGGTGCCAACCGCCAAGACCGCGCCCGCTGCGACGAGTCCCATGAGGACGAGGCGCGATACCGGGACTGGAGGAACAAGAATCACGGCTTCATAGTCATCGGGTCGCGCAGGGGCACGTCGACGAGCCGGTCACCGGCGAGCGTCTGGAGCGAGACGTCGTGCTTCAGGTCCCCCGCGAGGATGTCGCTCTTCTTGCCGATGACGAGGATCACGAGCTTGTCGGAGGCGAGGAACTTCCGAGCAACACGCTGGACGTCCGCCGCGGTGACCTTCTCCACCTTCCCCCGGTAGTTCTTCCAATAGTCCGGATCGCTCGCGTACCGGCCGGTTATCTCGTCCTGCGCGAACGTGACGGCGACCTGGGCCTTCGTCGCGAAGGTCCGCGGGAACGTCTCGACGTAAGACTTCTTCGCCGTGTTCAGCTCCTCGGCCGTCACCGGCTCGGACGCGATCCGCTTGATCTCTTCGACGACGACGGAGGTTGCGTAGGCGACGGTACGCGACTTCGACTGGAAAGCGGCGCGGAACGCCAGCGGGTAATAAACACCGCCCGGGAACTGCGAGCCCGCGCTATAGGCGAGCCCCTCGTCCGACCGGACGCGGTTCGTGATCCGCGAGGTGAACCCTCCGCCCCCCAGGACGTCGTTCATCACGACAACCGGGAAGTAGTCGGGGTCGTCGCGGCGAATCCCGGGAAGCAGCACCGAAACGCGCCCCTGGTTGACGTCTTTGTCAACGACGTAAACGCCCGGCTTCGCGAACACGGTGTTCGTCGGAATCGCGGGAGCGGTCTCCCCACGGAAGGGCCAGTCGGCGAAGAGCTTCTCGAGCTTGCCGACCATTGCGGCTCGGTCGAAATCGCCGCTGGCGGCGACGACGAACTGCGCCGGGTGAAACCACTTCCGGTGGAACCCCTCGAGGTCCCCCTTCGTTAACGCCTTGACGGAAGCCTCCGTCTCGAACCGGTTCGAGAAGAAGTCCTCACCAAACGCGAGGAAACTCCGTTCGCGGGTCTCGATCGCCGCGGACTCGTCGTTGCGCTGCTTCATCGCCTGCAGCACCTGTTGCTTGCGGAGCGCGATCTTGTCCTCCTGGAACCGCGGCGCCGTCAGGACCTCTCGCAGGATCGCCAGCCCCTCGTCCAGGTCCTTGGAGAGCAGGTTCAGCGAAACGCTCCCCTGCGTCTCCCCGACCGCCGAGTTCAGCTGCGCGGCGAGAAACGCGAGGCGCTCTTCGAGCTCCTCGGCGGTCTTCGACTTCGTGCCGCCGCGCGCGAGGAGATATCCCGTGAGGTCCGCCAGACCCTCCTTGCCGGTCGGCACGACGTACTGCCCGGCTCGCACGTAGACGACGAGGTTGACGAGCGGCAGCTCCTTGTCGGGGACGACGTAGGCGACCGGGCCGCTCGCGAGCTTCATGCGGTAGTCCGCGGGCGAAGGCGAGTCGTATGTGAGCGGCGGGAAGGAGAGCTTCTCCGGACGGCTCGGAATCGCCGCCCGCGAGGGGGCGCGCTTCGCGGTCCCGACCGCCTTCGTCTGCGGATCGGGCTCCACGGCAAACGACGCGCCCGCGAGAATTCCCGACAGGACGGCTGCGCCGATGGTTCTTTTGATCATCCCTTCTTCCCCTTCGCCTTTTCGAGCTCGTCGATTCGCGCCTGCATCTTCTTGCGGATGACGTCGAGCGCCGGCTTCATCTCGGGCGGCGCGCCGCCCGCCTGCCCTTCCATCTGGCCCTGCATCTGCCGCAGCCGGTCGAGGTCGTCCATCGTCTTCAAGCGCTCGGAGAACTGTTTCACCATCTGCTTCTGCTGGTCGTTCAAACCGGCGACGTCCGGGTCGTCTGCCGCGGGAGCGCCCGCTTTTCTCGTATAGACCGCGACGGCACGGTTCTCCTTCGTGAAGTAACGGTTCGCCACCCGCTTCACGTCGGCGGCCGTGACCGCCTGGACCTTCGTGCCCGCCTCGTTCACCTCGCGCCAGTCGCCGCGCCCCTCGCTCTGAATGAGCTGGACGAGGATCGGAAAGTTCGCCGAAAGGCGCCGGTACTCCGCCGCCGCGAAGTTGTTTTTCACTTTCTGGAGCTCCTGGGCGGGCACGTCCTCCTTCTTCAGCTTTTCGAGCTCCGCGTAGAGCGCCTGCTCCACCTCTTCCGGACGGCGACCCTCCTTGGCTTCCCCTCCGGCGTTGAAGAGGCCCGCCCACTTGCGCGACTCCTGGCGCGCGAACGCATCCGTCGCGACCTGCGAGCCGAGGACGAGGCCCTTGTAGAGGCGCCCCGTGCGCGTCGAGAGCAGCTGCGCGAGGACCTGAAGGGAGTACGAGTCCGCGTGGCCGAAGGGAGCGGTATGCCAGAGGACGTCCACCTGCGGGTTCGCGTCCGCCTCCGCATACATTCTCTTTTCCGCCTGCTGCGGGACCTCGAGCGTCACCACGTCCGGGACCGCGCTCTTGCCGCGCGGAATTCGCCCGAAGTAGCTCTCGGCAAGCCGAGTCGCGCCTTCGACGTCGAGGTCTCCGACGAGGACGAGGGTGATGTTCTGCGGCGAGTAGTAGGTGCCGTAGTACTCGTCCGCCTGCGCCTTCGTGATCGCCGGGATGTCCGACGGCCATCCGACGACGGGCCAACCGTACGGGTGCGCCTCCCAGAACATCGCCTCGAAGGACTCCTCGAACTTCCCGAGCGGCGTGGACTCTGTCCGAAGGCGCCGCTCCTCGAACACGACGTCCCGCTCCGCGTAGAACTCCCGGAAGACGGGCTTCAAGAGGCGCTCCGACTCCATCCACATCCACAACTCGAGCTTGTTCGACGGTACGTTGATGAAGTAGCCGGTCATGTCCGTATTGGTGAAGGCGTTCATGCCGGAGCCGCCGCCGGTTGTGTAGATGCGGTCGAACTCGTTCTTGACGAGGACCTCGCGCTGCCGTGCGATGAGGGCGTCGAATTTCTTCTCGAGCTCGCGCAGGCGCGGCGTCTTGTTCTCGGGCTTCAGGACGTCGTCGATCTCACCGCGGCGCCAGGCGGCGCGGATCTTCGCGTCCTCCTGTCGCATTTCGTCGCGCAGCTTCTCCTGCTCGGCGATGATCGCGACATCCTTTTTGTAGTCCTTCGTGCCGATCGTCGGCGTGCCCTTGAACATCATGTGTTCGAAAAGGTGCGAGATGCCGGTGATGCCCGGGCGCTCGTTGGCGCTGCCGACGAGGGCGACCCAGCCGCCCGCGACGCTCGGCTCCCCCTCCCGGTGAACGAGAAGGAGACCCATCCCGTTCGACAGCGTCTTTTCGACGACCGGGACCTTCTGCGCGAACAGAGGGCCCGCGAGAGCGAGGCTCGTGACGAGGACCGGAAGAATTCTGCGGAGTTTCATGCGCGTCCTTTCCACTGCGGGGCCCACGGGAACGCCCTTTGCAGGGCGTATCTTGTACCAATTACGATTGGGGACAGGTTTCAACCTGTCCCCGGTAGGAGGAATGAATGCGGATGACCAGATCTTCGAATCTCGCGGCCGGATTGCTCGCGGCCGCCGGAATCGCCGTCGTCGCCGGGTGCGCGTCCACCGCGACACCGCCGGCGGACGCGCAGGCGCGGGCCACCATCGAGTCCCGAAGCGGCTCGACCGTCAGAGGGTGGGCCGCGTTCAAGGACCGCTCGACCGGAGGCGTGCGCATCGAGGTCCACATCGAGAACGCACCGCCCGGAGTTCACGGGCTCCACGTTCACGAGAGGGGAGACTGTTCCGCCCCCGACGCGTCCTCGGCCGGGGCGCACTTCAATCCGGGCGGTATGTCGCACGCCGCGCCGAGTGAAACGAGACGCCACGCGGGCGACCTCGGTAACATAACGATCGGGGCGAACGGCACGGGACGTCTCGAGCTCGTCTCCGATCTCCTGACCGTGCGCTCCGGGCCGAACGCGGTCGTCGGCAAGGCGGTCATCTTTCACGAGAAGGCCGACGACATGAGGACGCAACCCACCGGCGACGCCGGCGGGCGGCTCGGGTGCGGGGTGGTGCAGTAGGAGATCTCGTTTTCGGTTTCGTGCAAGAAGAGCCGGCGAAAGCCGGCTCTTCTTGTTTAGATCTTCGACGTTCGGTGATTCAATCGCCTGATGAATCCTCCTTCCTTCGACCTTCCCCCGGACGAAGTTCGCCGGCTCGGACGGCTCGCGGCGGACGCCGTCGCGGAGCACCGCGAGAAGCTCCTTGCGCGACCGGTCTTCGGCAAGGTCGGGCCGGACGCCTCGCTCTTCCAGGCGCCCCTGCCTCCGGAGGGCCGCCCGTTCGACGAGGTGCTCGACTTCGTGCGCGAACACGTGATGCCTTTCCCGATGGGCAACTCGCACCCGCGCTTCTTCGGCTTCATCAACGCAACCGCGGATCCGGTCGGCATCACCGCCGACTACCTGGCGGCGGCGATGAACCCGAACTGTTGGGGCGGCGACCACGCCGCTATCCACGTCGAGAGCCAGGTCGTCCGGTGGCTGGCGTCGATCGTGGGCTTCCCCGACACCGCGGAGGACTTTACGGCGCTCGCCGCCGCGCGGCGCGCCATGACGCCGGGCAACGTCCGCGAGGACGGGCTTGCCGGCGAGGGCCGCCCTGCGCTCGTCGTGTACGCGTCGGACCAGGTTCACCACTGCGTGGACAAGGCCGTGGATCTCCTCGGGATGGGGACGCGGAACCTCCGCAAGATCGAGACCGACGACCGGTTCCGGATCCGCGTGGATCTTCTCGAGCGAGCGATCGCCGAGGACCGCAGCGCCGGCCGCCAGCCCGCGATCGTCGTGGGCAACGCGGGGACGGTGAACACCGGGGCGGTCGATCCGCTCGAAGAAATCGCGGACCTCTGCCGCAGAGAGTCCCTCTGGTTCCACGCCGACGGCGCCTACGGCGCTCTCGCCGTGCTGTCGCCACGACTCGCGCCGCTCTTCGCCGGGCTCGAGCGGGCCGACTCGATCGCCGCCGATCCGCACAAGTGGCTGTACGTCCCGTACGAGGCGGGGGCGACGCTCGTTCGGGAGAACGGGCGTCTGGCCGCAACGTTTCTGGCCGCAACGTTCCGCAAGTTCCCCGAGTACCTCGCGTCGGATGCCGAGAGCCCGTTTCCCGGACCCGCCTGGTTCGCGGAGCGCGGCGTCGAGCTCTCCCGCGGGTTCAAGGCGCTGAAGGTCTGGATGGGCTTGATGACGCACGGCGCGCGGGCCTACGCGCGCGCCATCGAGAACGACGTCGCGCTCGCGCGTTTCCTCTCCGCGGAAGTCGACCGCCGGCCGGATTTCGAGCGCATGGCGGAGCCCGTTCTCTCGATCGCGAACTTCCGCTACCGGCCGGAGGGCGCGTCGATCTCCGGTGACGACCTCGACCGGCTGAACCGCCGGATCGTCAACCGGCTCGTCAGAGACGGCTCCTTCTTTCTCGCGCCGACGATCCTGAAGGGCCGGGCCGCTCTGCGCGTCTGCATCGTGAACTTCCGCACGAGCGAGGCGGACCTGACGTTCCTTCTCGATGAAGTGGCAAGAGTCGGGCGGGAGCTTCTGACGGAGGCGAGCAGATGAGGTTCCGGATGACGGCGGACCTGGTCTTCGAGGCGGAGGGGCTCCAGGACGCCTACCGGCGGCTCGCGGCGCACTTCCTGCGCACCGCCATGAACCCGGACGAGGAAAAGCCGCCTCCGTGGCACCAGGGAACGCTCGAAGTCACTCCCGCGTCGGACGAAGAAGAAACGTACTCGTAAAAACAAAGGCGGGGCCAGCGCCCCGCCCGCACGCAAACCTTCCGCCCGACTACGTCACGCGACCGGCTGCGTACACGCGTGGCACCGCGTCGCGGAGGCGGGGATCAAGGTCTTGCACTGGGGACACTCCTTCGTCTCCGGAGCGGCCTCCGGCTTCGGGAGCATCGTCCGGATGATCAGGAAGAGGACGAGCGCAATGATGGCAAAGTCCACCAATGCGCCGAGGAGCTGCCCGTAGGTAATCGCGTTCTCGACAACCTTCCCGTTCGCGTCCGTCGAGCTGGACAGCACGATCCGGGCCTCCCGCCAGCTTCCGCCGGGAAGCGCGAGGCCGATGATCGGATTGATCACGTGGTCCACGAGAGCGGACACGACTTTTCCGATCGCGACACCGAGGATGACGGCGACCGCGAGCGCGATCGCATTCTGCTTGACGAGGAAGTCCTTGAATTCGCGGATCATGATTTCTGCGCCTCCTTCCACGCGACGAAGTTGCGGTCGATCTGTCCCGAATGCTTCTCCAGGTGCTCGGCGTAGATGTTCAGCCAGTCGTCGGCCGTGTAACGCCCGGACTCCGTGTGGTTCCCGACCGCCGCCCAGGCACTCTCGGGGAGGCGCCGCAGGAGAGCGGCCGTGTTCGCGCGCACAACCTCGACCGTCGCGAGCGCGGGAGCGAGCGGTGCCGAGTGGTAGTCGAAGGACTCCGCCCACCGAGCCTGGTCGTAACCGACGATCAACGGGTCTTTCTCTCCGACCAGATATCGAATCCGCAGTGCGCCGTTCGCCTCCGAGTCCCCGCAATGGCACACGACCTCGTGCACCGACCACTTGCCCTCCGCGGGGCGCCACTTCATGGCTTCGGCCGGAACTCGACCGAGGGCGGCTTTCAGTTTCGCCGGTCCCTGCTCGTAGCGCCGGATTCGTTCGTCGCGTTCCGAAGGGGTCAGAGGCATCGGGTCTCCGCTTTTTCGGCGGAGTCTATCGCGCGACGACCGACGCTCTCCGGCAAAAGAACGGACCCCCGGGCCACGGGAGCCCGGGGGTCCACCCCCCGATGCCACGGGGAGGAGGTAGTTCAGGAAACCTTCGTGTCCTCCGTCCGCATGAGATTCACGATAGAGAGAGGAGACGGGGCACACAATGAGGGAACCCCCTCATTTTCGGGCCGGCCGGCGGGGCCTCCTCCTACCAGCGCGTGCCGTCGAGCGAGAGCACGGCGGTCTTCCCGACGACTTCCGCGGCGTGGCGCGTCCCGGCCGGAAGATAGAGACGGTCGCCGGGCCCGAGGTCGTAAACGACGCCGTCCACCGTCAGGCGCAACGTACCCTCGATGACGGCGTCGCACTTCTCCTGCGGGTGGTCGTGCGAAGGAAAGACCGTTCCCGGCCGGTACGTGTAAGAGGAGATCTCGTACCCCTCCCCCTCCATCACGTGGATCATCCGCTTCTCCGACACCGGCCCGTCCCGCGGGTCCCAGCGCTCGAGCCGCGGTCCGGGCATGGCGGAAAGGTATCAGGAGCGTCCGTAGAAATGGAACGGCGGGCCTCAAGGCCCGCCGTCGATCGAGTCGAGAAACCCGAAGCTAGTTGCCGAACAACCCCACGTCGTCGAACCGGACCGTGCCGGCAGTCCGAACATCGGCCGGCGAGAACCCGACGAGCTTGACGCGCACCTGCGTGATGCCCGCCGGGATCGTGACGGTCCGCTCGAGCTTCGCGAAGCCGGTCGTCGTCAGCGGAGCGGTCAGGAGCGTGACCGAGTTCAGGACCTGGCCAGCCGCTCCCAGGTAGACGAGCCCCGCCGTCGCCGCGGACGAGGCGGAGAGGGACTGAACGGACGCGACGAACGTGAGCGCCTCGCCGGGCGCGACCGGGATCGCCGAGCTCGTCCACGAGGGAGCTCCGGCGATCGCAGCGTTCCCACCGGTCCCGGTGAGCGTTACCGATTTTCCGAAATCGCCGCCGCCGTCGCTCCACCCGGCGCTGCCGGCGGCGGTCGACGATCCGGACCACCCCTCCGGCGCGTTGCCGGAGGAGCTCGGCTGCTCGAAGGAACCGTTCTGGACCTTGTTGCCCTGCACCGTGACTGCGAGCGAAGAGGTGTTGTTGCCCTCGTTCGACTCCGACACGGCGAGCCCGGAGTCGGCCGTCGCGGAGAGCGTGTGGCTGCCCTTCACCCCGCGCGTGTCCCAGTTGACGGACACGTTCGCCGTGGCGCCGGCTGCCAGAGGAGGCGTGGACAGGGATCCGAGGATCGTCGTGCTGTCGAGCCGGATCTGCGTCACCGACCCTCCCGCCGACGCACTGCTGTCGTTCTTGACCGTTGCCGTCACCGTCACTCTGTCGCCTTCGCGCGCCTTGTTCGCGCTCGTGGTCAACGCTGTCACCTTCAAGTCGGGTTTCGGCGGCGCCGGGCAGGAGTCGGAGCTCTTGTCCGCCACCTGCAGCTCGAAGTTGGTGAGCGTGACTTCGTCGAACTGGAACCCCGCGCCCTCGACGAGTGGGTCGGTGCCGTATGCCACGTCGAGCCGGACGAGCTTTCCGACGGGCGTCCCGGCACCGAGCGCGGTGGCCGACCAGGTGCTCGGGAGGAAAGCGGGACCCGCCCCGTTCCA
>CAJDUI010000051.1_pt1 | contig 10433 bp, 11 predicted proteins | sample 7390031 | NCBI WGS metagenome assembly CAJDUI01 (sample SAMEA7055675, study PRJEB34461) | soil metagenome | biome: terrestrial ecosystem; feature: Peninsula; material: soil | place: Antarctica | collected 2016 | reverse complement strand
CCTTCCTGTCATTCCGAGGAGCGAAGCGACGAGGAATCCCTTGCGTTAGCGCAGGGGATCCTTCGCTGCGCTCAGGATGACGGGCGATATCAAGAGGGCCCAGATCCCGCGCTGCGCTCGGGATGACAAGCGCATTCGCTCCTCAGCGCGACGGAGTCGGAATCTTCCGCGGGCCGCGCGTCGGCGTCGGCGTGGCCTTCCTCTCCCCCGAGAGGCTCCCCGCCGGATAGAGCAGCACGAGGTCCTCCGGATGGACGAGGTTCAACTCCTCTCGCGCGACTTTCTCCGCGGGGAACTCTTCGCGGTTCGCCGCGTCGATCGCCGACGACAGGCGCGCGCTCTCCTTGCGCTCTTCGGCGATTCGTCGATCGAGCTCCTTCACCTCGACCTTCGCCTTCCGAAGCTCGAGAACGCGCCGGTCCGTCGCGAGGAGCGCGCCGAGCAGGAGCGCAGACACTCCGAGCGAGATGAAAAAGGCCTTGAGCGGCTGCGGCTCGCGGTCGGGCTTGCCGGCGGGGCGGTCGCTCATGACGGAAACGCGACCCTGCCGGCGAAGACGCCGGCTTCCGCGAGCTCGTCCTCGATCGCGAGAAGCCGGTTGTACTTGGAGAGCCGCTCGCTCCGCGACGCGGAGCCGGTCTTGATCAGGCCGCTGTTCACGGCGACCGCGAGGTCCGCGATCGAGTCGTCGCACGTCTCGCCCGAGCGGTGCGACACGACGGTCCGGTATCCGGAGGTTTGCGCGAGCTTCACTGCCTCGAGCGTCTCCGACACCGTGCCGACCTGGTTCAGCTTTACCAGAAGCGCGTTTGCGATGCCGTCCGCGATTCCGCGCGCGAGGATCTCCGAGTTCGTCACGAAGACGTCATCGCCGACGAGGAGCATCTTTTTGCCCAGGCGGCCGGTCATCGTGATCCAACCCTGTCGGTCGCCCTCGGCGAGGCCGTCCTCGATCGACACGATCGGGTAGTCGCCGGCGAGCGTCTCCCAGTACGCGATCATGCCCTTCGAGTCGAGAGTCTTCTTCTCGCCGGCGAGGACGTACTTTCCGCCCTTGAAAAACTCCGACGCCGCGGGGTCGAGCGCGATCACGACGTCGTCGCCCGCGCGATAGCCGGCCTTCCCGATCGCCTCGACGAGAAGATCGAGAGCCTCCCGCGCCGTGCCGATGTCCGGCGCGAATCCGCCCTCATCCCCGACCGCGGTCGACAGTCCGCGCGTTTTCAGGATCTTTTTCAGCGCGTGGAACGTTTCGACTCCGGCGCGAAGGGCTTCCGCGAACGAGTCGAACCCGACCGGGCAGGCCATGAACTCCTGCGGGTCGAGCCGATTGTCGGCGTGCGCGCCCCCGTTGATCAGGTTCATCATCGGCACCGGGAGCGTGACGGCGCCCGCGCCGCCGAGGTAACGGTAAAGCGGGAGACCCGACGTTTCCGCGGCCGCGCGAGCGACGGCGAGAGATACGCCGAGGATCGCATTCGCGCCGAGCCGCGACTTGTTCGGCGTCCCGTCGAGCTCGACGAGGATCCGGTCGACCATTGCCTGGTCGCGCGCGTCCGCGCCCTTCAGCTCCTCCGCGATCTCGTTGTTGACGTGACCGACCGCCTTGAGTACGCCCTTGCCCCCGTACCGCTTCGAGTCGCCGTCGCGAAGCTCGATCGCCTCGCGCTCGCCGGTGGACGCTCCCGACGGGACTCCCGCGCGCCCGGTAGCGCCACCCGAGAGCAGCACCTCGACCTCCACCGTGGGGTTGCCGCGCGAGTCGAGGATCTCGCGCGCATAGACGTCTTCGATTGCGAACGTCACGCCGACTTCCTGACGAGCTCCCGGGCCGACCGCGCGAGCACGGCGACGTCCTCCTCCGATCGGGCTTCGACGTAGATGCGAGCGAGGGGCTCCGTACCCGACTCTCGAATCAGAATCCACGAACCATCTTCCAAAATCAACTTGATTCCGTCGAGCCGGTTCACTGACTCCACAGGGCGGCGTCCCACGCGGTCGGGCGGAGACGCTTTGAGGGTCGCGAGCCGCGCACTTTCTTCCGGCGTGAGCGGGAGGTCGAGGCGGGCGGAGCGGAACGGACCGATCTCGCGGTCGAGCTCCGCCGAAAGCTCCCCGATCGTCTTCCCCGTCGCGCCGCACATCTCCGCGACGAGGAGGTCGGCGAGGATCCCGTCCTTCTCGGGGACGTGGCCCTCGACGGTCAGCCCCGCGCTCTCTTCGCCGCCAAAGACGATCTCCCCGGCGATCAACTTCTCGCCGATGTACTTGAAGCCGACCGGCGTCTCGTAGAGCGGCACGCCGAATTTCGCGGCGACCGCGTCGAGAGCGTGCGTCGTCGCCACGCTCCGGGCAACGCCGCCGCGCTTGCCTTTTCGCCCGAGCAGGTCGCGCACCAGGAGAGCGAGGACGAGGTTCGGCTGGACGTAAGCGCCCCGATCGTCGCAGACACCGAAGCGGTCCGCATCCCCGTCGCAAGCGAGGCCGAGGCGCGAACCGGAGCGCCGCACCTCTTCGGCGAGCCCGACGAGCTCCTTCTCGCCGCACTGCGGAGACTCTCCGCCGAAGAGCGGGTCGCGCTTCGCGTTCAGAAGGGACAGCCGCGCGCCCGCGGCTTCCAGGAAGCCGTCGAGGAAGCCGGCGGCCGTGCCGAACCGGAAATCGAGGGAGAAGTGCGGGGCATTCCGGATGATCGTCGAGGCATCCACTTTGGTGCGAAGGTCCGCGAGGTATTCCGGGACCGGGTCGAACGCGGGCGGGACGGAAACGCCTTCCGGGGAGTCGACCACGCCCAGGCCGCCGATTGAGGCCTCGATCCGCGCGGTCGTTTCGGGGAGCGCGGGCGCGCCGTCGCTCGTGGAGAATTTGATCCCGAGATACCGTGGGGGATTGTGACTGGCCGTGAAGTTGACTGCGCCGGCCGCACGGCGGCGCACGATCTCGAACGCGAGGACGGGGGTCGGCACCGGCCGGGAGGCCACCTCCGCCCGGAAGCCCTCGCGCTCGAGGATGCGCCCCGCCTCCGCGGCGAACCGCTCGGCGAGAAATCGCGTGTCGTAGCCGACGAGAACGAGCTCCCCCTTGCGGCCGTCGTCCGTGAGCACCCGCGCGATCGCCGTGATCACGCGGCGGGCGTTGCCGAACGTGAACTCTTCGGCGAGGACAGCGCGCCATCCGGACGTGCCGAACCGGATCGGGGTCATGCGGGAAGCAAGCTAACACGCAGGCGCTGTCGGCCATTACGTGTCATTCCGAGGAGCGAAGCGACGAGGAATCCCACCCTTTGAAAAGCAAGAGATCCCTTGCGGAGCCTGTCCTCAGAGGAAGGCGTCGGCAGAAGCGCAGGGGATCCTTCGCTTCGCTCAGGATGACGGCCCTTCTCCTGCTCGCGACCGCCTGCTCGGGCAACGGCGCCGTGGAGCCGCCCGAGGCGCCGCTCACGATCGTCGCGCCGAATCTAGAGGCGCCGCTCGCGGAGGTTTTCCCGCCCGCCGGCGCCCTCCCGCAGGATCCGGTCAAGCTCGCCGTATTCGAGCGGATCAACCGGGACCGGCTCGCGGAAGGGCTCTCGCCCGTCCTCTGGGACGGAGCGGCCTCCCGGGTCGCCGACGCCTTCTGCCGGAATCAGATCCGTGAGAACACAACCGGCCACTTCCTGACCGACGGCCTCGCGCCGTACGCCCGCACCGCGCTCGCCGGCGTATTCGGAATGCTGTTCGAGAACTCCGTGACGTGGAAGACCACCGGTGATTCATTCAACGAGCCTGCAACTGACCTCGCGCTCACCGGCCACGAGGAGATGCTGGCCGAGAAGCCGCCCTACGACGGGCACCGCCGAACGATCCTCGACTCGGACGTGACCCACGTGGGCGTTGGATACGACATCCGGCGGGGACACTTCCGGATGGCGCAGGAGTTCCTGACCCGACACCTTGCGTGGATGGGGCTCGAGCGGGTGAGCCCCGGCTCGGCGGCCGTGATCTTTCGCGGAGCCCCGATCGCGGGGCGGCGGCTCTTCTTCGTGACAATCGGGTGGGAGCCTCCGCCCACCCCCCTCACCCGAGAGGCGGCCAGCCGCCGCATGAGCTACTCCTACCCCCGCGTCGTCGAGGCATTCGTCAAGGAGGGAAATATCAGCATGCGGATCGTCGGTGCGATCACGACGGATCGGATCCGCTTCAACCGCGACCAGGAGTTCGAGTTCCGCTTCGTGCCGGACCGGCCGGGCCTCTGGACCCTCGTCTTTCACACGACCCCGCTCCGCGAGGAGCGCTCGGCCGCCGGCGGCGTTGCCGTCCTGTGGGTCGACCGGCCGGAACCCGTTCCGCCCGCGGTCGGCGCGCCGTGATCACGATCCTCGTCGTCGCCGACCCCGACCAGGCAAAGCCGCTCGACCGGGTCGCCGCGCAGAAGCCCTCGCTCGAGCTCCTCCACGCCACCGACGTGGAGGAGGCGCTCGAACGGCTCTCCCGCAACCGCCGCATCGACGCGGTGCTGCTGCTTCTGCCACCCGACCGCACCCGCGAGGTCGCCGCTCTCGTCCACCAGGAGGACCCCTCTGCTCCCCCGCTCTTCGCGCCGGCGACGTCCGAGGCGGTGCCGGGCGTACACACCGTCCCCTCCACGACAGCCGAGGAGCTCCTCGACGCGGTCACGCGGGAGCTCTCGGGCTGAGCGGCCCGAGGGGGTCAGGCCTTCACTCGGCATCTCACCAGGGGCCGAGCCCTCGAGGTCGTTGCGACTCAGGATGCCAGTGAAAGTGTCAAGTGAAGACCTGACCCCATAGAATTGCCGAATGGTCGAAACGGGCAGCCCTTCAGTCGTCATCTTCATGGGGTCGGACTCGGACTGGCCGGTGATGGGGAAGGCCTCGCAGGTCTTGGACGAGTTCGGGGTCGTTCACCTTGCAATCGTCTCCTCCGCGCACCGAAGCCACGACCGGACCGTCCGAATGGCGAGGCTCTTCACGCGCCGTGGGACGCGCGTCTTCATCGCCGGGGCCGGCGCGGCTGCTCACCTGGCCGGCGCGCTTGCCGCGGTGACTCCCCGACCGGTCATCGGCGTTCCCCTCGCGTCCTCGCCGCTCGCCGGTCTCGACTCGCTCCTCTCGACGGCCCAGATGCCGGGAGGGGTGCCGGTCGCCTGCACGGCGATCGGCGAGGCGGGAGCGAAAAACGCGGCCCTGCTCGCCGTCCAGATCCTCGCTCTCTCGGACCGTCGACTGGAGGCCCGACTTCTGGACTACCGCGATCGCATGGAGAAAGACGTCGTCCGAAAGGACGCGGAGCTCCAGCGGCAGCGGCGGGGGCAGGCCTCCCGCCGAGCGGGCGGGCGACGTGGTAAACTCAATCCCTGAACAGCGGCCTTCGCTGGGGGATAAAATCCTCCAGCTGAACGATTTACGGAGTTCCCATGTCTGGCTGTGGCAGTGGCGGCGGTTGCGGAATCGGCAACAAGTTGAACCCGGGCAGTCTGTACATCGGAATCCGGATCAACGACAACGAGGACGGAAAGGCCCCCTTCTGCGATACCCAGGGGATCACCGTGGAGAAGGGCCAGCGGGTCATCGTCGAGGGCGAGGGGGGGTTCGAGTTCGCGCAGGTGACCAACCTGCGCCCGATGATCCTCAAGCAGTGTCAGCTGCGTGACGCCCGGCGGCTCGTTCGTCTCGCGACGGAAGACGACCAGGCGGGCTACCGCGGGAAACAGGAGCGCGAAAAGCGGTTTCTCGACGATACCCGGCGGTTGGCGGGCGAGAAGAGCCTGACGCTCAAGGTGATCCGGGCCGAGGAGACCTTCGACGGCCGTAAGGTCACCGTCTTTTACACGTCCGAGACCCGGATCGACTATCGCAAGCTGGTTCAGGACCTTGCGGACATCCACCCCCTCCGGATCGAGATGCGCCAGGTCGGCCCCCGCGACGAAACCAAGATGCGGGGGGGTATCGGACCCTGCGGGCTGACGCTGTGCTGCTCCACTTTCCTGAAGTCTTTCCACCCGGTGACGATCAAAATGGCCAAGAATCAAAATCTCTCGCTAAACCCTTCGAAAATATCGGGGATGTGCGGTCGGCTCATGTGCTGTCTTGCCTACGAGGAGGAGGGCTATCGGACCGCCGCCCTCCCCAAGGCACAGAATTTTCAAGGGGGCTCTCCGGTTCAATAGCGTCAAGAGTCCCACCCTTTTAACCGGGGACCTGGAGAGACAGCCCAGTGCCGAACCGCAACCCGACGGGGGCATCCCGCCCCGATGACGACGTCGCCGGTAACCGCAAACTCATCCGCCCGAACCTTTCCGAGCTGGCAGATCGTTACCCGACCCGCAGCTTCCAGCAGCGGAAGCAGGTCCCTCCCGAGCAGACCAACGCCGAGAGTTACTACTACCTCAAGCAGATGACGGCCAAGACTCCGATGGTCGTCGTCTTGAACGACGGGCAGGAAGTTCGTGGCTGGATCGAGTGGTACGACAGGAACTGCCTGAAGGTCAACCGGGAACGCGGGCCGAACCTCCTTATTCCGAAGACCTCGATCAAGTACCTTTTCAAGCAGGCGGAGGAAGAGGGACGGGCGGGGAACCGGTAAGCCGCTCCTCGGAATGACAGCCGGGGGAGACCCCCTAGCGCGCTCCCCTTCCTGACAGCACCGCCGGTACGGTCTTCAGGAGAATCTTCAGATCCAGCATCGGCGACCAGGTGTCGATGTATTTCAGGTCGAGCGCCATCCAACGGTCGAAGTCGACCTCGCTTCTTCCCGACACCTGCCAGAGGCACGTCAGCCCCGGGCTCATCGAGAGCCGGCGGCGCTGCCAGGGCTCGTAGCGCGAAACCTCCTCCGGGAGCGGCGGCCGCGGACCCACCAGGCTCATGTCGCCCACGATCACGTTCCAGAGCTGCGGCAGCTCGTCAATCGAGAGCCGTCGAAGGAGCTGGCCGGCGGGGGTCAGCCGCGGGTCGCGCGCGGACTTGAAGACCGGCCCGGTCATCTCGTTCAGGTGCGCGATCTCGAGTAGCCGCGCCTCCGCCTTCGCCTCCATGGTGCGGAACTTGAGTAACGTGAAGAGCCTCCCGTTCAGGCCGCAGCGCACCTGGCGGAAGAAGATCGGGCCCGGCGAGGTGAGTCGGATCGCGAGCGCCGCGAGCGCCTGGATCGGCAGAGTCAAGAGGAAAAGGAGGAGCGACAGCGCGAGGTCGATCGCCCGCTTCGCGACGAGCTGCATCGGGTTGGAGGGCGTCGTCGTGAAGGTGAGCAGCGGGATCCCGTCGAGCTCCTCGAGGACCGGCCGCGCAAGCACGTGGGGAAAAATGTCGAGGGACACGTGCGCGCGCACTCCGTGCCGCTCGGCGACGAGCAGAGCCTGCTCGTAGTCTCCCAGTTTTCCCTTCTCGATCACGAAAATCACCTCGTCCACGACCTCGCGGCCGAGAATCGTTTCGAGGTCGCCGATTCGACCGAGGCAAGGCCACCGGTTCGAGCGCCGAATCTGACCGCCGTTCTCGTCGTCGAGATACCCGGCGACGCGGAAGCCCCAGTGCGGATGCCCCTCCATGAAGTCCGCGAGCTGGGAGGCCTTCGGCCCGGTCCCGACGAGAAGCACCGTACGGAAGTTGTAGCCGCGCGCACGCACCCACCTCGACAGAAGGCGAAGAGCGACACGCTCGGCCGCGAGAAGGAGAAACGTCACGACGCCGAACACGGCGAGGAACCAGCGGCTCACGAACTCGAACCGCAGGCCGTAGACGAAGAGCGTCAGGAGCGCGGTGCCGCCGAAAGCGACCTTCGCGGTCGCCCAGATCTCCTCGCCGAGCGGTAACGTCCGGTGGCTGCGCCGGAAGCCGACCGCGTAGAGCATCGGCGCAAAGATGGGAAGGACGAGGAAGACGAGGATCCCGTACCGCTCGAACGCGGGAGCGACCGGGAACATCGTGGGCAGGACAGGCGCGAGGACTCCGTGGCGGAGGGCGTAGGCGAGCGGGAGGGCGAGCGCCACCAGAGCCAGCTCCGCGAGGAGGACTCCGACGGCGATCGCTCGGGCTTTCTGTTTCAGCATGGAACCGGGTCGCCGCGGCGACGCCGCGGAGCGCGGGCGATGTTATGGGATGCCGCCTCCGCCATCAAGGACGCGGCCGGACAGCACCGCTTCATAGCGGCTGGCGACGTCCTCCCATCGGTATCGTTCATTCACGCGTGCAACTGCCCGCTCCTTCCATACGGAGGCGGAAGGGGGGTCATTTAGGAGGGTGGTCAGGACCCGGGTGAGTGTCCCGGGCTGTCGCGCGTCGAAGGGGACTCCCGCCCCTCCCGCCACCTCCTCGTTTTCCGGGGTGGCGTTGTACGCGACGACGCGCCCGTAACCGAGCGCCTCGACGAGCGCGGGATGGGTGCCGCCGACCTCGGTCGCGTGAACGTACACCGCGGCGTTCGCGAGGAGCTGCCGGTAACCCTCCCCGTAGATCGCGCCGGGAAACCGCGCGCGGGCGTCGGCCTCGGCTCTTACGCGCGCGATGTATTCGGTGGCGTACGGCGCGTCTCCGACGATGACGAGAGGCATTTCCCCCGGGACGTCCCGGTAGGCTCGGACGACGACGTCGGCGTTGTTCTCCGGCTCGAGACGGGACACGTAGAGGACATACCCCTCCGCGGAGAGATTGAGGCGCTCGAGCGTTTCGCGTCCCAACGGCCCCGGGAGGTCTCCGCCGTAGGGAATGAAGTGGGACTCGAAGCCGTAGCGCTCCCGGTAGTAGTCGCGAATGACGCGCGCGTCGGAGACGACGGCGTCCGGCACGATCGTCGAGAGCTTTTCGGAGATCCGATAGGCAAGGCGCCCGGCGGCGTTCCACTTGCGACGATGCCGTTCCAGCCCGTCGACGTTCAGAACGACCCGCGTCCCGCCGAAGATGCGCGGGAGAAAACACGAGAAGGCGTTGATCGCGTTGCAGACGAGGACCGCGTCGAAGCGTTCGATCGCCGCGTCGAGCCCCGACAGTAGTCCGTGGACGACCGTATCGAGGTACTTCGTCGAAATCGTCGGACGAACCCGCACCTTCGCGCCGCGCCACTCGCGGAGTCCCGGCTCGGCGTAGCGCGAGCGCGTGTACACGATGACGTCGTGCCCGCGGGCTGCGAGTCGGGCGGACAGCTCTTCGGCGAGAGTCTCGAAGCCGCCGTAGCGGGCGGGAATCCCTCTCGTTCCGAGGATGCCGATCTTCACCGTTCGGCCACTTTCTTCTCGATCTCCCGACGTTTGGCCCACAAACGCTTCCGGTTCGCCCAGATCCAGCCGAACGCGGGGAGAGACGAGCGCTCGACGGTCAGGCACGCCCCGAGCACAAGGACGTCTCGCGCGAGCGTGGGAACGAAGGTCCGGAAAAACTCACCGCGCGACTGGTTGTTGATGCGCAGCAGGAATCGGTTCTTGACGGAATGGTAGTTGGCCGCGATCGACATCCCGCGCCGCCGCTCGGGAAGGTTATGACGCCGGTGCCACGCGACCGCGCTGGGGACGTACAGGCACTTCCACCCGAGGCGAGACAGCCTCCACGCGAGGTCCGCGTCCTCGCGGTAGAGAAAGAAGTCGGAGTCGAAGTACCCGGTCGAGATCTTCGCCGACTCGAGCGCCTCGCGCCGGTAGAAGCCGGCGGCGGCGGTCACGCCCGCGACCTCTCCCTCGAGGAGGTAGCGCCCCTCCGCCGCCTCCTCGGAGCCGCGATCGAAGTGTCTCCCCGAGGCGGAGAAGACGATGCCCGTCGAGTCGAGGCGCTCGGTGGGGGCGAGATCGGGTCCTTCCGCGCGGAGGATCCGTCCCGACGCCGACCCCACGTCCGGCCGCGCGTCCAGCCGGCGCGCGAGCGTCGCCGCAAAGTCGGGAGCGAGGCGGCAGTCGGGGTTCAACGCAAGAACGTATCGTCCGGAAGTCTGCGCAATGCCGGCGTTCATCGCCGCGGCGAAGCCCGCGTTGTCGGGCAGCGACAGGAGGCGCGCCGCCGGGGCGAATCCGCGCGCGACTTCGCGGCTCGAGTCAGCCGAGGCGTTGTCCACGACGACGATTTCGACGGCGACGCCCCGTTGTGCCGCCGCCGACGCGAGCGAGAGCGGGAGGTCCGCCGCGGAATCGCGGGAGACGACGATGATGGAGACAGAAATGGTGGCCATCCGCTATCGGCGATCGGCCAGACCCAGCGCGAGCGCCAGAACGCGCAGATACGCCGAGGCGGACTCCCTTCGCGGGCGGGGCGGCCGCGAACGCAGCGGCAAGGCGGCGAGCCGCAGGGCCATGCCGGACGCGAGAAGGACGCGGTAGGCGAGCCTCGCGGAGGCACCGTAGCGGCCGCGCCGGTAGCGGAGCGCGTTCGAGTAGTAGATCGGGAGGAAACGCCGGTAGCCCAGGTGCTGCGAGGCCGCTCCGCCGCGATGACGGAATCGGGCGGCCGGCCAGTA
>CAJDUI010000099.1_pt1 | contig 10499 bp, 8 predicted proteins | sample 7390031 | NCBI WGS metagenome assembly CAJDUI01 (sample SAMEA7055675, study PRJEB34461) | soil metagenome | biome: terrestrial ecosystem; feature: Peninsula; material: soil | place: Antarctica | collected 2016 | reverse complement strand
ACTTCGATGAGGATAACACGCCGAACGCGGCAACGTTACGTTCGCGGGCGCCTGGATCTCGCCTTCCGCTGGTACCTTCGCGGTTCGGTAAGCGCCAACCTTTTCTCCGGCCAACCGGGAGGATTCCAAAATGATCAGGGAGTACCCACTCGAGAACCGTTCACGCGCCGGTGTGGCGATACTCGCAGTCCTTCTCGCCGCGGTCGGAGCGCCAAACCCTCCGGCCGCCGCAATCACTCTCCCGTCGGGATTCACGGACGAGCTCGTCGCCGGTGTCGTGTCTCCGACGGCTCTCGCTTTTACGCCGGACGGGCGCCTTCTCATCACGACCCAGCCCGGGCAGCTTCGCGTCTACCAGAACGGAGCCCTCGTCGCGACGCCCGCCCTGGACCTCGCGGCGGCCGGACTCGTCTGCTCGACCTCCGAGCGCGGCCTCCTCGGGGTCGCCGTGGATCCGAACTTCAGCCAGCCGAGCAACAACTTCATCTACGTCTATTACAGCTTTCGAAAGAACGGCTCGTGCACGGCGCCGGTGAACCGGACCTCTCGATTCACGCTCTCCAGCTCCAACGTCGCCACGAACGAGCTCGTTCTGATCGACAACATCCCGTCCACCGCCGGGAACCACAACGCGGGCGACGTGCAGTTCGGCAGGGACGGGTACCTCTACGTCAGCGCCGGGGACGGAGGCTGCGATTACGCCGGGGGCGGGTGCGCCGGTTCGAACGACGCCGCCCGGGATCAGCACACCCTTGGCGGGAAGATCCTGCGGATCACGCGGGACGGAACGATCCCGCCCGACAACCCCTTTCAGGGCACGGGCACCGCCGACTGCCGAGCCACCGGGGGCACGACGGCAGGCAACAAGTGTCGGGAGACCTTCGCGTGGGGCCTTCGCAACCCGTTCCGGATCGCGTTCGATTCGAACGCGGCGGGTACCCGGTTCTTTATCAACGACGTGGGACAGGGAACGTGGGAGGAGATCGACCTCGGCGTGGCCGGCGCGGACTACGGCTGGAACGTGCGGGAAGGACCTTGCGCGAACGGGTCCACGACAAATTGCGGGCCGCCGCCCTCCGGGATGACCAACCCCGTTCACTCCTATGGACGCACCGTGGGTGCGTCGATCACGGGCGGGGCCTTCGTGCCGGCGACCCTCTGGCCGGCAGAGTACGACGGCGACTATCTCTTCTCGGACTACGTGTCCGGCAAGATCTTCCGCATCGAGGGCTCGGGGGCCGGCGCGCGAACGGAGTTCGCGACGGAGCTCGGCGGCTCGAGCGCCGTGCACCTCCTGTTCGGGCCGCGCGGCGCCGGTCAGGCGCTCTACTACACGACCTACGCGGGGGGAGGACAGGTCCGGCGGATCTACCACACCGCGTCGAATGGCGTTCCGATCGCGGTCGTCACGGCGAACCCGGTGACCGGGCCGGCACCCCTCACCGTCAACTTCGACGGCAACCAGTCGAGCGATCCCGACAACGACCCGCTCACCTGGCTCTGGGCCTTCGGCGACGGTCAGACGGCGACGACAACCGGGCCCCTGACTGCGCACACTTACTCGGCGAACGGGTCCTACACCGCATCGCTCTCGGTGCGGGATTCCCGTGGGGCGACTTCGGCGCCCGACACCGTCGGCATATCCGTCGGCAACTCCGCGCCGGTCCCGACGATCCAGTCGCCCGCCGCCGGCTCGACGTTCGCGGTCGGCCAGATCATCACGCTCACGGGGAGCGCAACGGACGCCCAGGACGGCGATCTTCCGAGCTCGGCGCTCCAGTGGACGGTCCTGCGGCATCACGCCACCCACACGCATCCCTGGTTCTCCGGCACCGGCAACAACCTGACCTTCGCCGCTCCCGCGCCGGAAGACCTTTCGGCGACGAACGACAGCTATATCGAGGTTCGGCTGACGGTCACGGATTCGGCGGGCGTGTCGGCGACCGCGACGCGGGACGTCCAGCCGCGGAAGGTCGCGATCACGCTTGCGACTTCGCCCGGCGGCCTCTCGGTGTCGGTCAACGGAACCACGTTCACGGCTCCGACGACGATCACGTCGTGGCAGGGGTGGCAGCTCAGCCTGAACGCGCCGAGCCCCCAGAAGGGCCATCGATTCTCGAGCTGGTCGGATGGGGGAGCGCAGGCGCACACGGTGATTACGCCCGCGACTCCGACGACCTACACGGCGACGTTCAAGAAGGGGAAAGGATGAAGCTGATCGGGGAACTCGCGGTCGCCCGAAGCTGACTTGACCGCGGGACCTTGCGGTCCCCCGTGCCCCTGGTTTGAGCGGGGGACCTTGCGGCCCCCCGTGCCCCCAATTGGTGGGGGCTCGGGTTCGGATTAGCCGGTCACCGCCTGAACCGCGCGGCGTAGCTTGCGGACCCCCTCGTCCGCCTCGTTGCGGGAGAGGGTCAGAGCCGGGCGAAAACGGAGGGCGGAAACGCCCGAGGTGAGCGTGATGAGGCCGTTTTCCAGACACGCCGCGAGCGTGCGGTCCCGCGTCTCCTTGTCCGGCAGGTCGAATGCGAGGAAGAGACCGCGCCCGCGGACGTTGGAGATTGCCGGCAGGTCGACGGCGAGCTCGCGCAGCCGGCCGAGCAGATACTCCCCGGTCACGCGCGCGTTCTCGATCAGGTTTTCTTCCTCGATGATCTCGAGGTACTTCGCGCACCGAACCATGTCGGCGAGGTTTCCGCCCCACGTCGAGTTGATCCGGGACGATATGGAGAAGACGTTCTCGACATCGTCGATCCGCGAATTGGACGCGAAGCCGCAGACCTGAGTCTTTTTCCCGAAACAGAAGAGGTCGGGTTCGACCCCGAACTGCTGCCAGGCCCACATCGACCCGGTCAGGCCGAGGCCCGTCTGCACCTCATCGAAAATCAGCAGGAACTCGAGCTCGTCGGCGAGGCGGCGAAGCCGGGCGAAGAACTCGGGTCGGAAGTGGTTGTCTCCGCCTTCGCCCTGGATCGGCTCGAGGATCAGGGCGGCGACATCTCCCGGGAATCGCTCACACGTCTCTCGGATCTCCTGCTCGACCCGGTCCTCCGTTGCCGCGACGTCGCGGAGGACCTCGGCCGTGATCGGGAAGGAGAGCCGCGGGCAGGAGAGCCGCGGCCAATCGAACTTGGGGAAATACTGCGTCTTACGCGGGTCGGCGGTGTTCGTCATCGAAAGCGAGTACCCGGACCGACCGTGAAACGCGTGACGGAAGTGAAGGATCTGCTTGCCGCGCTCCTCGGAGATCCCGCGGGCGAAGTTCTTCCGCACCTTCCAGTCGAAGGCGGTTTTCAACGCGTTCTCGACCGCCAGCGATCCGCCCTCGACGAAGAAGAGGTGCCCGGCGTGGGTGGGGGGGACGGCAAGGGTCGAGAAGGTGTCGACGAATCCGGCGTAGAGCATGGTGTAGGTGTCGCTGTTCGTCGGTTTGCCGAGCGCCGCCTGGAGGAGCCGTTCGCGGAACTCGGGATCGGCGGTCTTCGGGTGGTTGTAGCCGACGGGGTAGGTCGCGAAGTTCGTGAAGAAGTCGAGCAGCATCCGATCGCTGCGCGCGTCGTAGAGGTACGAGCCGCGGCTGCGCTCGAGGTCCATGACGACGTGGTAACCGTCCACGAGGATGTGCCGGGAGAGCACATCGAGGACATCTTGGGGAGATAGCTCGGTCCGGGTGGTGGTGCTCATGAAAACTCCTCGAAGTCGAACGGGGACCGGAAGATTAGCACGGAGACAGACCCCGGGTTCACGCGGATCTCGTCCCGGTGCCGACAGTGGTGGTGTGAACGGGGTCTGTCCCCTATCCTCCGCCCGCAATCGACTGCGCCGGAGAGATCCGCGTGTCCTCCACCCGCGCCCCGACGCACCGGTCCTTGCCAAGCTGCTTGGCGCGGTAGAGCGCGGCGTCGGCGGCGCGAAGAAGCTCGTTCTTCTGCTGCTCTACGGAAGCGCCGGGCGTCGCATGGGAACGGATCGACGAGACCCCGAGAGACGCCGTTACAACCGCCTGCAGGTTCAGAGCCGGGTCGTTGAATCCGTACGGCCGGGAGAGGAACGTCGAGGCCCGGATCGCATTCCGGATGGAAAGCGCGATCTCCATTCCTTCGCGCATGTCATGTCCGGGCAGGATGAGGACGAACTCGTCCCCCCCGTACCGGGTGAGCGTGGCGCGGTCGTCCGTGACCGTGCGGCGCAGGCAATAGCCGACCTCCCGCAGGACCTGGCTGCCGGCCAGATGGCCGTGCCGGTCATTGACGGCTTTCAGGTTGTCGAGGTCGAGGAACACCACGCAAAGATCTCCGCCGTCGCGCGTGATGCGGGACAGCTCCTGCGTCAGGCGGAGGTGCAGGTAACGTTCGTTGAAAAGCCCGGTCAGGCCGTCGCGCTTCGCCACTTCGAAGGCGCGCCGCGCGTCGAGCAGGTTCTGAATCGAAATCGAGGCGTAGTCGGCAAAGATCTCAAGGAGGCGCCGATCCTTCTCGCGGAACCCTCCGGGCCCGACTTTGTTCACGAGCTCGAGCACGCCGCACACGGCCGCCTCGATGCGGATCGGCACGCACACGATCGAACGGGTCTGGAAGTCGTCCGGAAGGTCGGGCGTAGGGTAGAAGTACGGATCCGAGAGAACATCCTCGGTCATGTAGCCGGCGCCGGTTGCGTAAACGCGCCCGACGATTCCGACCCGAGCGTTCATCCGCTTGCTCAAGCGCGCTTCCGCGCGCGCGCCGTAGGTGGCGATGAAGACGAGCTCATTCTCCATCCGGTCGTCCGAGTTCTTCGTCATCGGGTCGTCGAGGAGGATCGAGCCGGCCTCCGAGGGGACGAATTCGTTCGCTTTCTGAAGGATCTCGCGGAGGAAGCGATCGATTTCGATCTCGCCCGTGTAGGCGTAGTACGCCTTGTGTCGCTCGAGGAAGTTCTCGAGGCGGCGGTTCTCTAGAGTATGGACCTGCAGCACGGATTCTTCCGGAACGTGCATTTTACCATTTGATACGCTCGAACCGTGGCGCTTCTCCGCGAGGTGGATCCCGGTGAGATCGGCCTCGCGGGGCGCGTCAAACCCTCCGATCGCCGCTCGCCGCGCGCCGTCCTGTTCGATCCTGTCGAGGGGCGGGTGGACTCGGTTCCCCTGAAGGGAATCGCGGGTCGACTCAGTACCGGCGGCTTCTTCTACGCCGACCTGCACGCCCCCGACGAGGGTGAGCTCGAGACGCTCCGGCGCGAGTTCCACTTCCACCCGCTCGCCATCGAGGACGTCCGCAGCCGCCACCAGCGGCCCAAGATCGACGTCTACACGAACCATTACTTCCTCGTTTTCTACCGGATCGGGTCCGGAGGGGCGGACGGCGAGTGGCTCCTCCAGGAGCTCGACTTCTTCATCGGCCCCAACTTCCTGGTCGTCACGCACGACTCGGAGGTCCCGCTTCTCGACGCGGTCTTCGAACGCTTCTGCCGGGAAGAGGGGAAAAAGGACGTCTCGGGCCTCCTTTACGACCTTCTCGACGCGCTCGTGGACGATTACTTCCTGTACCTGGACGATCTGGGGGAACGATCGCAGACGATCGACGAGCAGATTTTCGAGAGCTTCGACCAGAAAATCCTTCAGCAGATTCTCGACCTCAAGCGGGACCTCGCCCTTCTCCGCCGGGTCGTCGCGCCGGGACGCGACGCCATCAACGTGCTTCTGCGGCGCGACCCTCCCATCCTCGATACCGCCCACATCTTCTACTTCCAGGACGTCTACGACCACCTGATCCGGATCACCGACTCGATCGACACCTACCGGGAGCTCGCGACCGGATCCCTGGATGCTTTCCTTTCGATCCAGAACAACCGCCTGTCCGACATCGTCCGAAAACTCACGGTCATCTCCATAATTTTCCTGCCGATCACCGCCGCTACGGGCTTCTTCGGAATGAACTTCCAGATCTTCGAGCCGCAGCCCCGGAACTACATCCTCTTCCTGACGAGTCTCGGTCTCATCGTCGGTGTCCCCCTGGTGATGCTCTTCTTCCTGCGGCGGAAGGGCCTTCGTTGATCCCGGCGCGCAAGCGCTGGGGACAGCATTTCCTCATCCGCCCCGAGACCGCGCGGCGAATTGTCGAGGCGTCGCGGGTCGGGCCCGATGACACCGCCTTCGAGGTCGGGCCGGGCGAAGGTGCCCTCACCCGGCCGCTCGCCGAGCGTGCGGGAAGAGTCCTTGCCGTCGAGATCGACCCTCTGAGGGCCGAAGCGCTTCAGAGGGAGATGTCCGACGCCTTGAACCTCCGTCTTTTTCGCGGAGACGTGCTCGACCGGAGCTTCGGGGCGTGGCTCGGCGATGCGGGATGGTCGCCGCCGGCGGTGCTCGTAGCCAACCTGCCATACAACGCCGCGACCCCGATCCTCCTTCGGGCCGTGGAGGAGGAGGTGACGTTTTCCCGGGCGATCGCGACGGTCCAGAAGGAGGTCGCGCGGCGCTTTGCCGCGAAGCCGGGAGAGGAAGGTTACGGTTTTCTGTCCGTCCGCACCGCGGCATTTGCCCGGGGGCGGGTTCTTTTCGATCTGCCGGCGGGCGCCTTTCGTCCGCCGCCCCGGGTGACCTCGAGCGTAATCGAGCTCGTTCCCCGGTTCCCGCGGCTCGAAGCCGTTTCCTGCAAACGGGCTCTCCACCTCGCCTCACTCGCCTTTCGGTCCCGCCGGAAGACTGCCGCGAACGCGATCTCGGTCGCGTCTGCGGCCGGGCGATCATCGGTTGAGCGGGCACTCGAAGACGTCGGCTTCGACCCGCGCGCCCGCGCCGAGGAGCTCTCGCTCGAGAACTACCTTGCGCTCGCGGACCGGATCGACGTCGCGCCCGCGGCTGCGCAGGCGAAATGAACCTTTCCTCCGACGTCTCGCTCGTCGCCCTCGGTGGTCTCGGCGAGTTCGGGCGCAACGTTCTCTGGGTCTCCGCGGCCGGATCGAACCTCATCGTCGACGTCGGCGTCTCGTTCCCCGACGAAACCTTTCCCGGAATCGACCGGATCGCCCCGGACCTCTCGCCACTGAAGGACCTCCCGATAGACGCGGTGCTCCTGACCCACGGTCACGAAGACCACGTCGGCGCTCTCCCGCTCCTGCGCGAGTGGTGCCGGGCGCCCGTCTACGGCCTGCCTTTCACGCTCGCGCTCGCCCGGCGGCGCCTCGAGGAAGCGGGCCTCCCGGCGGAACCGCTCGTCGAGGCGCGGCGCGGCGAGATCATCCGGGCAGGGAACTTCGCAATCCGATTCTTCCGGGTCTCGCACTCGGTCCCGGACTCCGCGGCGATCCTGATCGAGGCAGGCGGCAGGAAGCTCTTCCACTCCGGAGACTTCAAGCTCGATCCCGACCCGCCCGACGGTGAGACGACCGACGTCGAGGCCATCGCCGAGGCGACGGCGGGAGGAGTCGATCTTGCCCTCGTGGACTCGACCAACGCGGAAAGGCCGGGTCGCGCTCTTTCCGAAAGGATTGCCGGCCAGGGTCTCGCCGCGGCTTTCGAGGGGGCGCCGGGCCGGATCATCCTCACGACGTTTTCGAGCCACGTGTCTCGCGTATCGCAGGCCGCCGGCGCGGCGATACGCTCCGGCCGTCGCGTCGCGATGCTCGGGCGAAGCATGCGCACCGTCGCTGAGATCGCGGAGCGTTTCGGAGCACAACGACCTGCGCCTCGATCCGGGCGACCTCGTCCTCTTCTCCGCCCGCACGATCCCGGGCCACGAACGCTCCGTGAACCGCGTCACCGATCACCTCGTCCGTCGCGGAGCGCGCGTGATGCGAGAAACCGAGCCGCCGATCCACGTCTCCGGTCACGCCCATCACGACGACATCGCCGACTGGCTCTCCCTCGTGAAGCCGCGCGCGGTACTCCCCGTGCACGGTGAGCCGCGGATGCTTGCCGCGCTTTCGGACATCGCTCGCGACGCAGGAGTCCCCGGCGATCGGGTACCGATTCTCGACAACGGCGACCGCCTGACGATCTCCGACTCCGGTCTCCATGTCGAGAAAGGAGCGGTCGCGACCGGAAAGATCTTCCTCGACTCTCGGCCCGAGGCGGTGGACCTCGAGGTCGTCCGCGACCGAAGACGGCTCGCCGAGGAAGGGTTCGTGGCTGTACTGGTGCACGGACGTGAGATCGCGGTGGCCTCGCGCGGCGTCGCCGAGGACGAGCCGGGCCTCGCCCGCGCCATCACGACGGCTGCGACCCAGATCCTCGACCGGGCGACGCCCGAGGAGCTGGCAGATGCCGAGTGGCTGCGCGCCCAGATCGCGCTCGCGGCGAAGCGAGCCTGTCGGAGGGAGTTCGGAATCCGGCCGGTGATCGTCCCGGTGGTCGTTTGAGCTGGTTCGAAGCCGCGCTCCTCGGCGTGATCCAGGGTCTGACCGAGTTTCTGCCCGTCTCCTCGGACGGTCACCTCTCCGCCGCGGAGATGCTCCTGCCCCGCTTCCGCCAGGTCGGGGTCCTGTTCGACGTGATGGTGCACCTCGGAACGCTCGCGGCGGTGTTCGTCTATTTTCGAAAGGGGCTGCGGGGCGATCTGGAGGGCCTCTTTTCTGGCGACCCGGTGCTCCGGCAGTCGTCCTGGAGGCTCGCCGCACTGGTCGTCGCGGCAACGGTGCCGACGGGTGTGGTGGGCTTGCTGCTCAAGACGACCGTGGAGACCACCAAGAGAGATCCGCGATTCGTCGGGGCGATGGAAATTCTGACGGGCGGCTTTCTCCTGCTTTCGCTCTTCGCCCGGAAGAGCGGCCGGGACCGGGACCAGACGACGCTGTGGGACGCACTCATCATCGGCACGGTTCAGGGTCTCGCGGTCCTGCCCGGGCTTTCTCGTTCCGCCTCGACGATCGCCTTCGCGCTCCTCGTTGGCCTCGGGACGCGATGGGCCGCGAGCTTCTCCTTTTACCTCCTCATTCCGGCCGTGCTCGGCGCAGCGATTCTCGAAATCTTCGGAGCCTGGGAGGAACAGGGGAGCGCGTTCTTTGCCGGACCGGATTTCGCGAAGTACCTCTTCGGAGCGGCGGTCGCCGGTGTGATCGGCTACTTCGCGATCGGCTGGCTGATCCGCGCCGTCGTCGCGCGGCGGCTCTACTGGTTCGCGATTTACTGCGTGCTCTTCGGGCTCGCCCTGGTCTTCTTGTTTCCCGGCCGCTTTTAGGACCTCACCGTCTCTCGCGGTTGCGGTTCCACTCCTGCGCATGTCGACTCGCCAAACGGATGACGCCGTAGATCCCGACGCAGCAGAGAAAGGCGAGGAGAAGTCCGGCGTCCATCTTCAGCGGCTGGTGCCGGAGGCCTTCCGGGAGAATGGGAAAGAGCACCAGGAAGTAGATCCCGTTTCCGACGAGAACGGCGACGAGGTACTCGATCCATCGCCGCAAAGTCACTGTCGAAGTCTACCCTCGTGCCTCCAGGGCCCGAGCGGCCGCTCGGGCTAAGATTCCTTCGGCAGAAAGGAATCTGCGTACGAAACGATGCGAGTGAAACCGTTGATGCGTGGGGGCGCGCTGGCGCTGACGGTCTCGATTCTCGTCGGGGCCGCCCCGTCTCCCGCCCAGTCTCCGGCGTCGATTCCCCTCACCCTCGCCGAGGCTCTCGCGCTCGCCGCGCGCAACAACGAACGCGCCGGAATCGCGCGCGCCCGGGTCGACCGAGCCCGGGCGCTTCGCCGGGAGGCCTACGCGAGGCTCCTGCCCGAGGTGAACGTAACCGGAACTTACACGCGGCGGTCGGAGGAGGTGACGCGGACGATCGACGACGAGGAGGTCGTCGTTCAGGCCCGGAACGCGCTCTCGGGGGCCGCGACCGTCGATGCGACGCTTCTGGACGTGCGGGCGTTTCCGGTGGCCCGCAGTTTTTCTCGCAACCTCGAGGCGCAGGAGAACGCGTCCGTAGAGATTCGCCGCACGCTTGCCTACGAGGTCGCCGAGACCTTTTTCAGCGTTCTCTCAGCCGAGCGACTCCGTGACGCGGCCAGCCGGCGAATACAGGTGGCGCAAGCGACGGTTTCCGACGCGCGCATCCGAATGGAAGCCGGCCTGGCTTCCTCGAACGACCACACGCGCGCCGAGCTCGAGCTCGCGACGGCGCGTCTGTCCCTCACCCAGGCGGAGAGTCTGGTCCGGACGGACCGGCTGTTGCTGGGATATCTGATCGGGGCCCCTGCGGACCGGCCGCTCGTGGAGCCCGGGGCCGAGCCCACGGAGGGGGAGGGCATCGACGCCCTCGAGGTGATCGCTCTCGAATCGCGGGCCGATCTCAAAGAACTTACGCTGCGGGCGGAGGCGCTTCGCCTCCTCGCTCTCGAGCCGAAATTGCGCTTCGTGCCGACGATGTCGCTGCGCGGCACGTACCGCGGCACGAACGAAGCGGGGCTTTCCGGGCGCGAGACCGACTGGAACCTCGCCGCTCTCTTTTCGTGGGAAGTCTTCGACGGGGGCGTTCGCTATGCGCAGGCCGCGGCCCGAGAGGCGGAGTACCGGGAGGCGCTCTTAACGGCCGA
>CAJDUI010000050.1_pt1 | contig 10507 bp, 9 predicted proteins | sample 7390031 | NCBI WGS metagenome assembly CAJDUI01 (sample SAMEA7055675, study PRJEB34461) | soil metagenome | biome: terrestrial ecosystem; feature: Peninsula; material: soil | place: Antarctica | collected 2016 | reverse complement strand
CCGCGGTCCGCTCGATCCCCTTATCGAAAAGCGTCCACGCGGGCAACCCGAAGTCGCGCCGCGCGGCCGAGCCATCGAGGACGCTCCTCCGCTGCTCGCCCTGCGGAAACGGGGCGTGCTCCGGCGCTCCCGTGTAGTCGAGCGACCGCGCGAGGAGCTCGAAGAGCCGGTTCACCGACGTCTCGACGCCCGTCCCCACGTTCCACGTCCCGTTCTTGCCGCTCGCGAGAGCGCGTGCCGCGGTCCGGACGACGTCGCCCACGAAGACGTAGTCCCGCGTCTGCTCGCCGTCCCCCCGGATCTTCGGAGTCTTTCCGGCGAGGATCGCCTCCGCGAAGATCGCGACGACGCCCGCCTCGCCCATCCCGTTCTGGCCGGGCCCGTACACGTTCGCGTAGCGGAGGACCTGGACGTCGAACCCGTGCACGACCCGGTAGTAGTGGAGGTACTTCTCGATCGCGAGCTTCGCGCAGCCGTACGGCGACACCGGGTCGGTCGGATGGCTCTCGGGTGAGGGGCGGCCGCCCTGGGGCTCGCCGTACAGCGCTCCCCCGGTCGACGCGAAGAGAAAGCGGCGGACGCCACTGCGCCGCGCGGCTTCCAAGAGCTTCAGGGAGCCGAGCACGTTCGACCGCGCGTCGTCGAGCGGGTCGGAGACGCTGTGGCGGACGTCGATCTGCGCCGCGTGATGGGCGATCGCGTCGATTACCTCCTCGCGAAGCAGCGGCTCGAGGTCCGCCTCGGCGACGTCCGCTTCGACCAGTCTCGCGGCCGCGGGGACCTTCTCGCGGCGGCCGGTCGAAAGGTTGTCGGCGACGACGACGCGGTGGCCGTCGGCGACAAGGCGCGCGGCCAGGTGCCCGCCGATGAATCCCGCTCCGCCCGTGACGAGGATGTTCATAGACTCGCGCCATGATAGCGAAGCCTCGGCCCGACCCGCGACTGCGGTTCGACCCGGAGGATCTCGGGCTCGTGGAGGCGATGCGCGCGTTCTATCGCCGTCCCACGGAGACCGTCGCGCGCGACCTCGTCGGCGCCTACTTCGCGCGGCGCTGGCGCGGGATCTGGTACGGCGCGCGGATCGTCGAGACCGAAGCGTACGTCGGACCGGAGGACGCCGCGGCGCACTCGTTCCGCGGCCGTCGCACGGCGCGCGTCGAGCCGATGTATTTTGACGGCGGGCACCTGTACGTCTTTCTCGTTTACGGGATGCACCACTGCGCGAACGTCGTCACGCGGGCTGCCGGCGATCCACAGGCCGTTCTCCTGCGCGCCGCGGAAGGGCCCGACGGGACGCCTCCGCGGCTGCTCTCGGGGCCCGGAAAGCTGACCGCCACGCTCGGGATCACCGTCGGGGCGACGGGCGCGGATCTGCTCGGGGGCGGCGACGTGCGGGTCTTCCGGCGGCCGCGCGGCGCCCGGCCGCGGATCGGCGTTTCCCCCAGAATTGGCGTCGATTACGCGGGGGAGGCGAAGAAGTGGCCTCTGCGCTTTTTTGACCTCGACTCGCGGTCGGTCTCCGGGCGATCATCCGCGAAATGAAATCGCGAAGAGAAGGAACACGCATTTTCATCCGCCTCGAAACGGGAGACGACGTCCACTCGTCGCTCGCCGCCGTTGCGGAAAAGCACGGAGTGGGCGGCGGCTGGTTCAGCGGGATCGGCGCGGCACGGGACGTCGAGCTAGGCTACTACGACCTCGAGCGCCGGGACTACGATCGGACGCCGGTCGAAGGCGAAGTCGAGATCGCCTCCGCCTCGGGATCGCTCGGGTTTCTGGAGGGCAAGCCTTTTGTCCACCTGCACGCCGTCGTCTCCGACCGGAACTGCAGGACACGCGGAGGCCACCTCTTCCGAGCGGTCACGGCCGCGACTCTGGAGTTCGTCCTCCTGGTTGGCGAGGGGACAATCGAGCGGGCGTACGACGAGGCGACGGGGCTGAACTTGTGGAGGGTGTAGTTACCCGCTGCCGTTCCGAGGGGCGCCGTGAGGCTGTCATTCCGAGGAGCGCCGCGACGAGGAATCCGGGCTCTCTCGGGAGGGAACCAGATCCCTCGGTGCGCTCGGGATGCCGGTGGAGAACTATTCCATCGGGGGGTTGTACGACGGGATCCCCGTCACCGCCTCGCCGATCACGAGCGTGTGGATGTCGTGGGTCCCCTCGTACGTGTAGACGCTCTCGATGTTCGCGAGATGACGGAAGACCGGGTACTCGTTCACCACCCCGTTTGCACCGAGCGTTTCGCGGGCGAGTTTCGCGCACTCCCGAGCGACCCAGACGTTGTTTCGCTTCGCCATGGAGACGTGGTGCGGGCGCATCGTCCCCGCGTCCTTCATCATGCCGAGCTTCCAGGCGAGAAGCTGTCCTTTCGTGATTTCCGTGATCATCCAGGCGAGGCGCTCCTGGACGAGCTGGTGCGCCGCGATTGGCCGGTCGCGCCACTGCTTCCGGCTCTTCGCGTAGTCGAGCGCCGCCTGGTAGGTGGCCATTGCGCTCCCGATCGCTCCCCACGAGATCCCGTAGCGTGCCTGGGTCAGGCAGGACAGGGGGCCGCGGAGACCCTCGACTCCCGGAAGGACGTTCTCCGCGGGGATGCGGCAGTCCTCGAAGGCGAGCTGCGAAGTGACGGAGGCGCGCAAGGACATCTTTCCCTTGTGCTCGAACGTTGTGAATCCCGGCGTACCCTTTTCGACGAGGAAGCCGCGGATCACGCCGTCGAGCTTCGCCCATACGACTGCGATATCCGCGACGGACCCGTTCGTGATCCAGGCTTTCGCGCCGTTCAAGACGTATCCATCCCCGTCTTTCCTTGCCGTGGTGCGCATGCCGCTCGGGTTCGAGCCGAAGTCCGGCTCGGTCAGTCCGAAACATCCGATCGCTTCCGCGCCCGCGAGCGCCGGGATCCAGCGGTCCTTTTGCTCGGACGAACCGAAAGCGTGGATCGGGTACATGACGAGCGCCGACTGAACGGAGACGAACGAGCGCAGCCCCGAGTCGCCTCGCTCGAGCTCCTGCATGATCAGCCCGTAAGCCACGTTGTCGAGGCCGGGCAGGCCGTAGTCGGAGAGCGTCGAGCCGAAGAGGTGCATTCCCGCCATGTCGGGGATCAGTTCATTCGGAAACCGTCCCTCGTAGGCGGCCTCCTCGATGATCGGCAGGACCTTGTCCTCCACCCAGCTCCGGACGGTGTCGCGAACGAGGCGCTGCTCCTCGGTCAGGAGGGTGTCGAGCCCCAGATAGTCCACGCCTTCGAACGCCATTTTCGAGGCGCGAATGCTATCAGCAGGCCTCTCCGCCCGTCTTCGTCCGACAGCTGATAGCTTTCTCCTGTGGCCGTTTTCACCGGAGGCTCGGCGTACATGATGGTACGGGACGTCGCGGACGGTTTCGTCATACCGAGCGAGATGACCTTCAAGCAGTTCGCGCGACCGGATTTCGCGGCGTTCACGCAGGAGGCCGAAAAGCTTCTGCGGGAGCTCCGCGCCAACCAGGCGCCGTTGACGGACGTCGAGGGGACGCAGAAACGCCACCGCCGGGTCCAGCGGCTTCAGCAGGCTATGGTCATCGCGCGTAGCGTGCTCAGCCGGCGCGGATAAGGCGAACCCCCGGGCGTGCAAGGGGAGGGAAGAGGCACCACACGCGGCCGCGAGATCCTTGCCGCAGCCGCCGTTTTCCTCCTCGCCACCATCCTCCTCACCTGGCCTCAGGCGGTCCGACTCGGAAGCGGCCTCGGCGACCTCTGGGACGCCAAGCTGAACGCGTGGATCTTCCACTGGGACTATCACCAGACGTTCCGCGACCCGCTCGCGCTGTTTCACGCCAATATTTTTTACCCGGCGAAATACACGCTCGCGTTTTCGGAGAATCTGTGGGGAGCCGCGGTCTTCGGGTTCCCGCTCTTTGCCGGCGGAGCGTCGACGACGTTCGTGTACAACTTTCTCTTTCTGCTCGGCATGTTTCTCTCCGCGCTCGGCGCGTGGGCGCTCGCCCGCTACCTGACCGGCGATCCCGGCGCGTCTCTCCTCGCCGGGCTCGTGTACGCATTCGTCCCCTGGCGGCTCTCTCAGATTCCCCACGTCCAGTTTCAGTGGGGGCCGTTCCTCCCGCTTCTGTTGCTGTTTCTCTTACGCTTTCTGGACGGCGGCCGCCGCCGCGACGTGGTTCTCTTCGGGATCTTCTTCGCGTGGAACGCGCTGACGAACGTCCACTACGCGCTCTTCTCCGGGATTCTTCTCGTCGTTGTCCTTGCATGGGAGACGGCGACGACGGGGTGGCGCCCTCTGGCGCACCGCGTACGGCTTGCCCTCTTCGCGGTCGCCATCGCTGGCGTCACCGCGCTGCCGTTCTACCTCCCTTACGCGAAGGCGGCCAAACTGTATGGAATGCGGAGGTCGTACGGAGAAATGCAGTTTTACTCGGCCCGCCCGTCGGCCTTTCTCGTTCCCGGCTCGCAGAACAAGCTGTGGGCGCCGCTCACGCAGAGGTGGGGACGCCCCGAAGGTGAGCTCTTCCCGGGCGTCCTCCCGGTCGGGCTCGCGGTGTATGCGCTCATCCGGCTCCGTGCAGCGCGCAAGGAGTTGCCCCCCAAGAGGGCGATTTCGCTGCGGCGGCGCCGCGTGGCCCGGGTTTTCGACGGCCTCGCACTCGTTGCCTTCGCGGGCGGAGTCGCGGGGCTCCTCGTTCGGGACCTGCGCGTCGGTCCGCTGAGCCTCAGGGATCCCAGGCGCGCCCTCGTGTTCCTGACGATCTTTCTGCTCATACGGCTCCTGCTCGCGTTTCCGGCGCGAGCTCGCTTTTCCGACCTCACCAGCTTCCTGCGGAGTCGCCGCCTCGACCGGCGCGGCGCTCTTTTCGTTGCCCTCGGCCTGGCCGGAGTGGTCGTCGCGCTCGGTGCCTACACGCCTTATTACTCGTTTCTCTTCAAGTCTCTCGGCTTCGTTTTTCGCGCGATCCGCGTTCCCGCCCGGGGTGTCGTGCTCTTTCACGTCGCGCTCGCAGTACTCGCGGCATGGGGGCTGTCCTTTCTCCTCCGGCGCGTCGGTAGCCGCCTCGCGCGAGCCGGTGTGCTCGCCGCGGCTCTCCTTCTGACCGCGATCGAGTACCGCGCTTCGCCGATCGACTTTCCCGCCGTCGATGCGGCCCCCGCTCCGGTGTACCGCTGGCTCCGCGGCCTCGCGCTCCCGGGGGCGGTGCTCGAACTCCCGATCGGCTTCGACTACGACGCGGAGCACGTGTTCCGATCGCCCGCGCACTGGCAGCGGCTCTTGAACGGCTATTCCGGGTTCGCTCCCCGTCACTACGATGAGGTGAAGAACCTCTTCGAGGAGCAACCGGTGCCGGAGCGCGTTTGGGACCGCGTCCGAACCATGGGAGGCGCACTCCTCGTCTTCCATCCGCACGAAATCGAGGGGCTCGCGCGACTGAACTACTCCCGGGCCGTATGGCGTGCCCTTTCCTCAGGGACGCTCGAGACGCTCGGGGGCTTCCCCCACGGCGCCGCCCGCGACTTCGTGTTTCGGATCGCTCCGGCGCCAATCTTCGAGACGGGGATCCCGCCGGACGAGCGCGACCGTGCCGCGGCGGAGTTTCGCCGCCTGACCACGGTCGCGGAGTCCGAGCTCGCGCCTCCTTTCGGCGTGATCGACTTTCCGCCGGAAGACGCGGAGGTCTCCGCCGGGACGTGGGGATACGGGTGGGCGCTCGACGACTCGGGCATCGCCGAGATCCGAGTTGCCACCGAATTTGGCGAGGGCGCGCCGGCCGTCGTGGGCGGGACGCGACCCGACATCCCGGCGGTGTATCCCGACTACGCCGACGCCGCGAGATCCGGCTTCGGCTTCCTCGTCCCTCCCGCCCCTCCCGGTCGCCATACGCTCTCGATCACTGTCGTCGGTCGGGACGGCGGCGAAAGGGTTCTCACACGGAGCGTTCGCATTCGCTGACCGTATAATCCGGCGCCTTCATGGACCGGGAAACGACGTCAGTCTCACGGATCGGAAGTCAGAACGGCGGGCAGGCAACCGTCCGGGGATGGCTCTACAACCGCCGCTCATCCGGGAAGATTCAGTTTCTCATTGTGCGCGATGGCACCGGTTACCTCCAGACGGTGGTCGTGAAGGCCGACGTCTCTCCGGAGACGTGGGCGGAGGCGGAGCGGGCGACCCAGGAATGCTCTCTCGCGGTGCAGGGGACAGTGCGCGAGGACAAGCGCGCCCCCGGAGGCTACGAAATGAGCGCTTCGAAGGTGGAAATCATCGGGTCGTCGGATGGGTATCCGATCACTCCAAAGGAGCACGGGGTCGACTTTCTCCTTTCGCAGCGCCACCTCTGGATGCGTTCCGCGCAGCAGCACGCAGTGCTGAAAGTCCGCTCCGAGGTCTCCCAGGGAATCCGCGATTTCTTTCAGGAGCGGGATTACGTCCTCATCGATTCGCCGATCCTGACCGGGTCCTCCGTCGAGGGAACCTCGACCCTCTTCGAAACCGACTATTTCGGCCAGAAGGCCTACCTCTCGCAGTCCGGACAGCTCTACCTGGAACCCGCGGCGGCGGCGTTCGGGAAGGTCTATTGCTTCGGACCGACGTTCCGGGCGGAAAAGTCGAAGACCCGGCGGCACCTGACGGAGTTCTGGATGGTCGAGCCCGAAGTCGCGTTCCTCGAGTTCGACGGCCTCTGCGACCTTGCCGAAGAGTTCGTGGTCGCGCTCATCGGCCGGACTCTCGACCGGTGCGCCGAGGATCTGAAGCGCCTCGAGCGTGACGTCTCAAAGCTCGAAGGGGTCGCGCGGCCATTCCCGCGGATCACCTACCGCGAGGCGGTCGCGAAACTCCGGACGGAAGGGTTCGCGATCCAGTTCGGCGACGACCTCGGCGCCGACGAAGAGACCGCTCTCGTTGCCGGAAACGATCGGCCGCTCATCGTGTCGCGCTTCCCGACGGTGATCAAATCGTTTTACATGCAGCCGGACCCGGAGGACCCCGAGGTCGTCCTCGGCCTGGACATGCTGGCGCCCGAAGGCTACGGCGAGATCATCGGCGGCTCGGAGCGCATCCACGACCTGGCGCTTCTCGAGCGCCGGCTCGCCGAGCACAAGCTGCCGCGGGAAGCGTACGAGTGGTACCTCGACGTCCGCCGCTACGGGACCTTCCCGCACTCCGGATTCGGGATGGGACTCGAGCGCTTCGTAACTTGGATGTGTGGAATTCACCACCTGCGCGAAGCGATCCCCTATCCGCGGACGCTCAAGAGGATCTATCCGTGAAGCGGGAAACGGGAAACAGGAAACGGGAAACGAAGCCACTTCCCTCGGTCGGCGTCGTCTCGCTGGGGTGTGCGAAGAACCTCGTGGACACCGAGGTCATGCTCGGGCACCTCCAGCGGGCGGGGCACGAGATCGTGCCGGACTCGAGCGCGCGAGTCGTCCTCGTGAACACCTGCGGATTCATCGACCGGGCCAAGGAAGAGTCCGTCGAGGCGATCCTCGAGCAGGTGGAGCGGAAGAGGCGTGGGGAAATCGACCGCGTGGTCGTCGCCGGCTGCATGGTCCAGAAGTACGGCCGGGAGCTCGCGGTGGAAATCCCCGAGGTGGACGCGTTCGTGGGCCTGGACGAGCTCGAGCGGGCGCCGGAAGCGGCCGCGGGCCTGCCCACGTTTCCGCGGTTCACCGACAAGCCGCTCGCGACCCGGCTCTACGACGAGGCCGCGCCCCGCGTGCTCTCGAAGCGGCGCGGCTACGCATACCTGAAAGTCGGGGAGGGCTGCGACAACCCGTGCACGTTCTGCACGATCCCGCAGATGCGCGGGAAGCAGCGAAGCCGCACGATCGAGTCGCTCGTCGCCGAAGCGGCTCTGCTCGAGCCGCAGGGCGTCTCGGAGCTCATTCTCATCTCCCAGGACACGACCCGCTACGGCGAGGACCTCGGCCTGGGCCGCGCCGGTCTCGCGTGTCTCGTCGAGCGGCTCCTCGCGGAGACCGGTTTTCCATGGATCCGGTTCCTCTACGCCTACCCGAAGACGCTCGACGAGGCGGTCCTGCGTCTCATGGCTGTCGCCCCCCGCTTCGTCCCGTACGTGGATATTCCGCTGCAGCACGTGTCGCGAAACGTCCTCGGGAAGATGCGCCGCGGGGGGGACTCGGCGTCGTACCTCGCGCTCGTGGAGCGGATGCGCGAGATCGTGCCGGAAATCTCGATTCGCACGACGTTTATCGTCGGGTTCCCGAGCGAGGGCGACGCGGAGTTCCGCGAGCTCTGCGAGTTCGTCCGCCGGGCGGAACTCGACAACGTCGGGGTCTTCACCTATTCGCCCGAGCCGGGGTCGGGTTCGGAGTCTCTGGGAGATCCGGTGGCGGCGGTGGAAAAGGAGCGGCGTCGCGAGTTCCTCCTTTCGCTCCAGCGCCCGATCGCCCGGAAGAAGAGTCGCGCGTTGCGAGGCCGCGTCCTCGAAGCGATCGTTGAGGGCCCCTGCGAGGAGACGGAGGACCTCCTGGAGGGGCGGCTTCGCTCGCAAGCTCCCGAGATCGATGGGAGACTCCTCGTAAACGACACGGGGGGCCGGGAGATCCGGCCGGGTGCCATCGTGAACGTTCGGATCTCGCAGGCACACGAGTACGACCTCGTCGGCGCGATCGTCTAGCGCTCGTGCCGCGTCGCACACGGTGACCGGCCTGCACGTCGTCCGGGACCCGCTTCGCGCGAGCGACCTGCCGCGGGGAGGCATCGCCACCATCGGGAACTTCGACGGCGTTCACCGCGGACACCGGCGGATTCTGGAGACGCTTGTCGCCCGCGCGCGGGAAGCGAAGCGGCCCTCGGTCGCGATCACTTTCGAGCCGCATCCCCTCTCGGTGCTCCGCCCGGACCGCGCGCCCCGCCGCCTCCAGACCCTGAAGCAGAAAGAGGAGGCCCTCGAGGCGCTCGGAGTCGAGTACCTACTCGTGGTCCCGTTCACGCGCGACTTCTCGTTGACCGAGCCGGAGGAGTTCGTTCGGTCGGTGCTGCGCGAGCGCCTCGCGGTCTCCGAGATCTACCTGGGAAGCCACTTCGCGTTCGGGCGCGGAAAGCGCGGAGATCTCGCCCTCCTCCAGAGGATGGGGCCCGAGTGCGGCTTCAGGGCGACGGGGGTCGAGGAGGTCCTGCACGAGGGGGAGCCCGTATCGTCGACGGCGATCCGCACGGCGCTCGCCCGGGGCGACGTCGCGCGCGCGAACGGGATGCTCGGCCGGGAGTACGAGATGGATGGGCTCGTCGCGCGCGGTGACCGCGTTGGCCGCAAGATCGGATACCCCACGATCAACCTCGACCCGGAAAACGAGATGAATCCGGCCGACGGCGTCTACGCCACGCGGATCCACATCCGGTCATTCGGAAGGCGCTTCGACTGCGTGACGAACATCGGTCGGCGCCCGACGCTCTACGAGGAGTACGCGACGACGATCGAGACCTACATCCTCGACTTCGCCTCGGACGTGTACGGTGAACGGGTGCGCCTTTTCTTCCACGAGCGGCTGCGGGAGGAGCGGACGTTCCCCTCCGTCACCGCGCTCACGGAGCAGATCGGCCGCGACATGGTGGCGACGCGGGACTACTTCTCAGGAAGTCGCGGCGGCCCTCCTCCCGATGAGAGCGCGTAGGGCCGCCAGCACGACGAGCGCCGCGCCGAAAGTCGCCACGATGGTCGTTCCCGTCGGCAAATCGAGCGCGTAGGAGAGGTAGACGCCGAGCGCCGAGACTGCCGCGCCCATCCCCCAGCCGATCGCGAGGCGTGCTCCGAGCCTTTCCGTGAAGAGCATCGCCGTCACCGACGGGACGATGAGGAAGCAGAAGACGAGCAGGACCCCCGCGATCGCCACGGAAGACGTCACGACGAAGCCGAATGACACGTAGAAGAGGAAGTCCCAGAACCGGACGTTCCAGCCGAGCCGCTCCGCCTCCGCCTGGTTCATCGAGATCGTCAGGAACCGGCGGCGGAAAATGAAGTGGAAGGCGCCAATGAGAGCGTAGAGAGCGGCGGTTTTCCAGAGCTCCGGCCAGGAAACGGAGAGGATGTTCCCGATGAGCATGTCTTTCAGGTGCTCGGTCTCCTGAGTCGCCTTGGACATGACGAGAATTGCGACTGCGGCCGACACCGCGTAGACGATGCCGATGATCGCCTCCTGAGGGATCCGCGTCCGGTGATGAACGTGCGTGAAGGCGAAGACCGCTGCGCCGATGAAAGTGAACCCGAGCGAATAGAGGTAGGCAACGGGCGAGTGCAGGTCGTGGCCCGCAAGGTAGGCGACCGTCGTTCCGAGCGCGGCGATCTGCGCGAGCGAAAGGTCGACGAATATCACACCGCGCTCGACGACGTGGACGCCGAGATATGCGTGGATCCCGGTGAGAATGAGGCTCGCCACGAACGCGGGGAGGAGAACCTCGAGGACCGTCACGCTTGGGGTTTTCTCGCGAACACGGCGACGAGACGCCTCACGTTGTAGTCGAAGACCGAAACGTAGTCCTTCACCTCCGGC
>CAJDUI010000047.1_pt1 | contig 10574 bp, 9 predicted proteins | sample 7390031 | NCBI WGS metagenome assembly CAJDUI01 (sample SAMEA7055675, study PRJEB34461) | soil metagenome | biome: terrestrial ecosystem; feature: Peninsula; material: soil | place: Antarctica | collected 2016 | reverse complement strand
GTGGTGCCACACGAACTCCGCCTCGCAGCCGACGAGTTCGCGAGCGACGTGATCGCAGTCCCGTTCGCAGTTGGAGCCGGGGAAGACGATTATCGCGAACTTGTGCCGGACGGCGGGGACCGCGCTCACGATCGCCTCACGCTTCCGGGCGCACCCGCACGTCGTATCCCTCGATCACCGTGTTTGCGAGCAGCTCCTCGGCCATCCTCCGCGCCTCGGCTTCGACGACCACGGGGTCGTCGCCTTTGACGTCGAGGAAAAAGATCTTGCCGGCCCGGACGTCCTCGACCGACGCGTGCCCGAGCCTTGCGAGCGCCGACGCGATCGCCTTCCCCTGGGGGTCCAGGACCCCCTGTTTCGGGAAAACGCGAACCTCGACTTTCACGCGTCGAACGTTTCGAAGCCCTCGAACTGGTCGGCCGCGCCGTAGGCCGCCGCGCTCTCGGCGAGCTCGAGGGCGGACGCGACGGCCATGAGAGCAAGCGCCGGCGTGTTGTTCGCGCGCGAGAGGTGGGTAGCGACGACCCTCTTCAGGCAGCCGCCGGCCGTCTTCGCGAGCGCGTCCGCCGACTGCCGGTTGGAGAGGTGGCCGAAGCCCCCCGAGATCCGGCGCTTCAACGGCCACACGTACGGCCCGTCGCGCAGCATGTCTTCGTCGTGGTTGAACTCGAGGAGCAGCGACGTCGCCCCCCGGAGGAAGTCGAGGAACTCCCGTTGGACGTGGCCGAGGTCGGAGGCGATCACGACCCGCGCGTCGTCGGCTTCGAACGCGTACGCGACCGACTCGTTGGAGTCGTGGGGCGTGGCCAGCGGACGGAAGCCGATGTCGCCGACCCGGCCTTCCCGGCACGACTCCATCCGGACGAATGGGGAAAACAGGTTACCTTCCAGGCCGAGCGCGCTCGCGGTCCCCGCGGTCGCGAAGAGCGAGCAGCCGAACCGGGCGGCGAAGGTCAGCGCGCCGATCGAATGGTCGCCGTGCTCGTGCGTGATGAAGATCGCGCGGATCGTCTTCGCCGCGATTCCCCGCGCGGCGAGGCGCTTCTCGATCTCCTTCGCCGAAAGCCCCGCGTCCACGAGCACCCGCGTTCTCCCCGACTCGACGACGCAGGCGTTGCCACCCGAGCCGGAGGCGAGAACGGAAACGCGCACGAAGGGAGATTAGCAGAGGGAGATCGGACAGATGAGGTCCGAGCAGTCCGAAGCGCGTCGCCACGCTCTCGGAGAAGAGGCAGAGCCCAAAGAATTGCGGGGTCAGGTTTTAACCTGACCCCTCTTTGTCGAACGTACCGATTCGTTGAAGCGGTCAGCTCTGCCCCGTCGATCCGAACCCTCCCGTATCGCGGACGCTCTTCGGAAGCTCGGTGACGCGCTCGAAATCGGCGCGCACGACCGGCGCGAAGACGATCTGCGCGATCCGATCGCCTCGGCGAATCGTCACGGGCTCCGATCCGAGATTCGCGACGATCAAGCGGAGCTCGCCGCGATAGTCGGAGTCCACCGTCCCCGGCCCATTCAGGAGCGCGAGACCCCGGTCGAGGGCCAGGCCGCTTCGCATCCGGACCTGTCCCTCGTAACCCGCCGGGATCGCAAGTGCGAGGCCCGTGGGCACGAGGGCGCGGCTTCCCGCGGTGATCGTGAGGTCCGTTTCGACCGCCGCTCGGAGGTCGCATCCCGCCGACCCCTCGGTGGCGTACGCCGGCAGGGCGAGCCCCTCGCCGTGGGGAAGGACGGTTATCGGCACGGCAATCGGCACGGGGGCGTATTCTTTCGCACAACGTGAGCCTTTCCCCCGGTACCCGACTGGGTCCTTATGAAATCGAGGGTGAGCTCGGCCGGGGAGGTATGGGCGAGGTCTACCGCGCCCGCGACACGCGCCTGGGGCGTGAGGTGGCGCTCAAGATCCTGGCCGCCGGGCTCTCCAGCGATCCGGAAAGCGTGCGCCGGTTCGATAAGGAGGCGAAGGCGGTTGCGTCCCTGTCGCATCCGAACGTCGTCACGCTTCTCGACGTCGGAGAACAGGACGGCATTCGCTATGCGGTCGCGGAGCTCGTGGTAGGCGAGACTCTTCGCGCGCGACTCGCGGCCGGACCCCTTCGTCCGCGAGAGGCTGCGGAGATCGCCGCGCAGGTCGCTCAAGGGCTTGCCGCCGCGCACGAGAAAGGCGTGGTTCACCGGGACATCAAGCCGGACAACGTCGTGATCACGCCCTCCGGTCTCGCGAGAATTCTCGACTTCGGGCTCGCCAAGAGGAGTGAGGCGGCGCTCGGCGCTCCCGCCTCGGAGAACGAGGCCACGCACACCGCCCTGCTGACCGAGCCGGGCGTAATTGCCGGCACCGTCGGCTACATGAGCCCCGAGCAGGTCCGCGGCGATCCCGTGGACGGACGCTCGGACCTCTTCTCGCTCGGGGTCGTTCTCTGGGAAATGCTGATCGGTCACCGCCCGTTCCGCGGTGATTCGCAAGTCGAGACGCTCCACGCGATCCTGAAGGAGGAGCCTTCGCTCGATCCGGGACTGAGCCCGGTGCCGCCGGAGCTCGAGGCGATCCTGCGCCGCTGCCTCGAAAAGCGCAAAGAGAACCGGTACCACTCGGCCGCAGACCTCGCCCATGACTTGAAGGGCGTCGCGGAGTCGCCGCGCCCGGTTTCCGCCGCGGTCCCACGCCCCTCGGCTCCGGCACCTCCGCCGATACGGGCCGCACGGAGTTGGAGAAGGCCGGTCTTCTGGAGCCTCGGTCTCCTGGCTGCAATCCTCGTCACGGTGCTCGTCGTGGCGCTGCCCCGCCGCCCGCTAACGCCCGCAACGAAACTTCCCCGCGCGCTCGCGGTCCTTCCCTTTCGCCCCATCAGCGCCGAGGGGATGCCGGAGAGATTCGGCCTCGGGCTTGCCGACTCCCTGATCGGTCATCTGGCTGCCGTGCGCGAGCTGTCCGTGCGGCCGACCAGCGCGATCGCTCGCTTCGAAACCGGGCCGGCCGACACCGCCGACGTCGGCAGAAAGCTCCAGGTGGACGCGGTCCTCGAAGGCACGTATCAGAAGCTCGAAGGAATGACGCGCGTCTCGGTACAGATGACCGACGTCGCGCTCGGCAGGATCCTCTGGAGTGACCGGATCGATCTCCCCGAAGGTCACCTCTTCGAGCTGCAGGACAAGATCTCCCGCCAGGTCGTCGAGAGGCTACGGGTCGAGCTCGACCCGGCGACAAAGCGAGCGCTCGGAGAAGGCCAGCGAGTTCCCGATCGCGTCATGGAAGAGTACTTGGCCGCTCGCGCGAGGCTGGTCGACGTCCGCGTATCGGACGCCCCCACCCGCCGGGAGATCGCCGCCTCGTTCGATCGCGTAGTGGTCGAGCAGCCGGACTTCGCCCCGGCCCTCGGCGCGCGAGCCTATGCCCGCGCGGCGTTCGCCTTTGCGGAGCCGACCCTCGAGAACGACCGAGCGACACTCTCGGACGCCGATCGGGCGATTGCGCTCGACCCCGATCTTCCCGAGCCTCGGGTCGCCCGCGCTATTTTCGCGTGGTCGCCCGCCGGCGGCTGGGACATCGTAAGTGCGATCCGCGAGTTGAAGCACGTGATCTCGAAATCGCCGGGACTCGATCTCGCGCGCTTCGATCTCGCGCGGATCTACATTCACAGCGGGTGGTTTCCCGAGGCGGAAGCGGAGATCCGGGCGATCGAACGAATCCATCCTTCCGGAACCGGTGCGGCGCATTACCGTGCGGACATGCTGCAGTGGGCGGGCGATCACCGCGAGGCGCTCGAACGGTTTCGTCGACTTCCCGAAGAGTTCCAGCGAACCTGGAGCGCCCGGACGGGAATTGCCTCGCTTCTCGCCGTCCTGGAGGACCCGCGGCTCGCCGAAACGGAGGTCGAGCGACTTCTCCACGATTCTCCGGATACAGGGGCCTACCGGGCAACTCAGGCGATCGTGCGAGCGCGCTCGGGTCGGGATTTCGAGGATCTCGAACGGGAGGTCCTGTCCGGGAAGACCCGGGCTGGACATTTTCATCACATTCAACATGCCCTGGCGCAGGCGCACGCGGTCGCAGGGGACGTTCGCGTCGCCGTGGAGTTTCTTCGCCAGGCCGCGGAGAACGGCTTCCCCTGCGCTCCATGCTTCGACAACGACCCGCTGCTGGCGCCGGTGCGCGGCTCTCCGGAGTACACGCAATTGAGGAGCGAGATCGAAGGCCGCAATGGCGGCTACCGTGCGGCTCTGAGGGACGTGCTGTGACGCTTTCCGCCGGTACCCGACTGGGTCCTTACGAAATCGAAGGCGAGCTCGGCCGGGGAGGCATGGGCGAGGTCTACCGCGCGCGGGACACGCGTCTCGGCCGGAGCGTCGCGGTCAAGATCCTTCCGCCGCAGTTCGCGGCAGACGCCGAGAGCGTCGGGCGCTTCGACAAGGAAGCGCGGGCGGTCGCGTCGCTCTCGCACCCGAACATCGTGACGCTCCTGGACGTCGGCGAAGAGGGCGGCGTGCGCTACGCGGTCGCCGAGCTCGTCGAGGGCGAAACGCTCCGGGCCCGCCTCGCCCGGGGGGCGCTTTCGGGGCGCGAGGCCTCCGAGATCGGCGCGCAGCTCGCGCAGGGGCTTGCGGCGGCTCACGACAAGGGAATCATCCATCGCGACGTCAAGCCGGAGAACGTCATGCTGACACCGGCGGGTTTCGCCCGGATCCTCGACTTCGGGCTCGCGAAGAACCTGGCGAGCGTTCCCGGCGCCCTCGAGGACGAGGCGACCCGGAGCGCCCTTCTGACCCAGCCGGGCGTGATCGCGGGCACGGTCGGATACATGAGCCCCGAGCAGGTGCGCGGCGAGCCCGTCGACGGCCGCTCCGACATCTTCTCGCTCGGAGTAGTCCTCTGGGAAATGCTGACCGGGAAGCGGCCCTTCGGCGGTGGCTCTCAGGTCGAGACCCTTCACGCGATCCTGAAGGACGACCCGGCGCTCGACCCGTCGGTCGCCGGACTTCCCGCCGAGCTCGGACGGATCGTGCACCGCTGTCTCGAGAAGCGACCGGAGAACCGATATCACTCCGCCGCCGACCTCGGCCACGACCTGCGAGGCGGCGTCTCCTCGCCGAGAGTGACGGCGATCCGACCGGCGGCGGCGGCCCGGCCGCCCCGCCGACTCGCCTGGGGGATCGGGGTCGTGGCTTTCGGCGCGGCCGTGCTAGTGGCCGTCTTTCTGGCGCGGCGCCCGAAGCCGGAGGCGTCGTCGGGCCTCCCCCGGACGCTCGCCGTCCTCCCCTTTCGCGCCATCGGCGCCGAGACGGCCGCGGAGCACTTCGGCCTGGGTCTCGCCGACTCCCTAATCGGCCGGCTCGCCGCGGTCCGCGAGCTGACGGTGAGGCCGACGAGCGCGATCGCGCGCTACGAGAAGGCTCCGGCGGCCGCCGGCGACGTCGGCCGCGAGCTCGGTGTGGATGCGGTGCTCGAAGGGACCTACCAGAAGCTCGAAGGGATCACGCGCGTCTCGGTGCAGATGACCGACGTCGGCCGCGGCGCGCTTCTCTGGAGCGACCGAATCGATCTCCCGGAGGGGCGGCTCTTCCAGCTGCAGGACCAAATCTCCGATCGGATCGTCGAAAAGCTCCAGCTCGGCTTCGGACCGGAGGACGCCGGGCGGCTCCCGAAATCGCAGCCCGTCCCGGACAGCGCGATGGAGCAGTACCTCGCCGCTCGAACGCTCCTGCGCGAGGTCGCGAACGCCACCCCGCAGCGCCGGGGAGAGATCGTCGCGGTCTTCGACAGCATCGTCACCCGGCAGCCGAACTTCGCGCGGGCCATCGGCGCCCGCGCCTACGCGCGCGCCTGGCTCGGGTTCGTCGTCCCGACGCGCGAGAACTACGAGGCGGCGCTCGCGGACGCCGACCGCGCTCTCTCGCTCGACCCCGAGCTCGCGGAGCCCCGGGTGGCGCGGGCATCCCTCGCCTGGTCGTCTCTCGGGCGGTGGGACGTCGTCACTGCGGTGCGCCAGCTGTCGGGCGCGATCGCCCGCGCCCCCAACCTCGAGATCGCCCACCTCGACCTGGCGCGGATCTACTACCACTCGGGCTGGGCCGAGGCGTCGCGGCGGGAGATCGAGGAGGCGCTTCGGCTCCACCCCTTCGGAGAGGCGCAGAGGATGGCGGCCTCGGCGGAGGCCTGGCTCGAAGGTCCCGAAAAGGGCCTCGAAGCGCTGCGGCTCCTGTCGCCCGAGATGCAGCGGAGCTGGTCCACGGGCTGGCAGTTTCTCTACGCGCGCGCAATCGTGGAAGACCCCGCCCAGGTCCTCCCCGACGCCGAGGCGCTCGTCCGCGACGCGCCCCCCTCCGAGCACGCCTTCTCGGCCGTGCTCGCGATAATCCGCGCGCGAGCCGGTCAGCCGACCGAGGACCTCGAGCGGCGGATCGCATTGGCCGACCGCCGGGTGGGCCACTTCCACCACGTCCTCCACTTTCTCGCCGACGTGCGCGCGATCCGGGGAGACGTCGTGGGCGCCGTCCGGCTCCTTCGCGAGGCGTCGAACACCGGGCTGCCCTGCGCCCCTTGCTTCAACAAGGACCCGATGTTGGCGCCGATCCGCGGCTCCGCCGAGTACACCGCTCTCAAAGCGGAGATCGCGCGCCGGGACGCGGAATACCGCGCGGCGCTGAAGGACGTTCTCTAGAGCGTCCGCTTCAGAGCGCCGCAGCGAGGTCGGGTGCGGTCAGGGGAAGCTTCCCGACGTTGCCGACGACGGCGAGCGACAGCACTTTGCCGTCGAACAGCCGTTCGGCCTCCTCCGCCACCTCATCGGAAGTGACGGCATCGACCTTCGCCAGCCACTCTTCCGCGGCGGCGACGCGCCCGAAGTAAAACTCCTGGCGCGCCTGGGAGGACATCCGGGCGACCGTGGATTCGAGGCCCAGGATCATGCTGCCCTTCAGGTTCTGCTTCGCCCAGGCGAGCTCCCGCGTGCGGACGCCGTCGCGCTTCAACTTCTTCAGCTCCCGCAGAGTGACCTCGAGCACTCGCGCGAGGTTCTTCGGCGCGCAAGCGGCGTAAATCGTCTCGTAACCGCCCAGCCGGTAGGAGTTGAGCGACGAGGCGATCGAGTAGACGAGGCCCCGCTTCTCGCGGACCTCCTGGAAGAGGCGGGAAGACATGCCGCCGCCGAGAACGATGTCCACGACGTGGGCCGCGAACCGGCGGCCACTCGACTGGGAGGGCCCCTCCACTCCGAGGCAGACGTGTACCTGCTCGAGGCCCCGGCGCGCCTTCAGCTGGGCGTGCTGATGGGAGTGGGGTTTCGACGGCCGGCTCTCTCCGTTGCGCTCGCTTCCGCGCGCCGCGCGCCGCCGAAAGAGCTTCTCGACGGATTCGAGCACCTCGAGCTCGCGAACGTGACCAGCAACCGACACGATCAGGTTGCCGGGCGTGTAGAGCTCCCGGTAGTAGCGGTAAAGATCGCCGAGACCGATGGCACCGACCGTCGCGGTGGTCCCGAGGATCGGCTCCCCGAGCGGATGTGTTTTCCAGAACGATCGGACGAACATCTCGTGGACGAGGTCGTCCGGGTTGTCGTTCGCCTCGCCGATCTCCTCCAGGATGACGCCGCGCTCGACCTCGATGTCATCGGATTCAAAGGCGGGTGCGAGGACGATATCCCCCAGCAGGTCCAGCGCCTCCGGGAACCGGGAGTCGAGCGTGTGCGCGTAGTACCCGGTGTACTCCTTCGTCGTGAATGCGTCCACGTCTCCGCCCAGGCGGTCGATCGCGCGGGCAATCTCGACAGCCGAGCGCCGACGGGTTCGCTTGAAGAGGACGTGCTCGAGAAAGTGCGAGATGCCGCGTTTTGCCGGGGTTTCCTCGCCCGACCCCGCCCGAACGAAGAATCCGAGCGCGAAGGAGCGCACGTCCTGCATCTCGTCGATCAAGACGGTGACGCCATTTTCGAGAAGGTGTTTGTGAACCATACGGGACCCCCGGCAGGCGGCCAGATTTTATCCCGCCGAATGGCAGGAGCGCTGGGAACTTTCTAATTATTGGATCGAAAAGGGTTATCCAGAGAATGTCTTCAGGGACGCCGGCCGGGGGTCAACCGCAGGGTTCCAGGATTGAACGGCGCGATCGGCACGTCACTGTCGGCGTCTCCGACGATGAAGCGCCACTCGTCGTAGAACCGCCTCCCCCGCCACTCGCGGAGCGCCTCCTTGTGGACTTTCGACCGGACACCGACGATGGGGCCGACGTTCTGTTCCTGCCCGCCCGATCCGAAGCCGGGCGTCGGGGTCGGGCGAAGACCGCTGTACGTCGCTGGGGGGCGGTTGCTCGGATCGACGTTCTGGTCGATGAAAGGCGTGGAGTCGGGCTGCCCCTGGATGAGGAGCTTCCAGTCGTCGCACGAGCACATCGGATCCTTCCAGAGCTTGCGGATCGTACGCGGGCGGTGCTCGGACATCTCCTTCAGGGAGGTGGGGTAGCGGCCGTATCTCTTCTGGAAGAGGGCGATGGCGCGCGCGTACTGCTTGCCCCGAAAGATCAGTTCCTCCTCCCTCTCGCGGCGCATCAGGGTCGAGATGGAGGGCCCGACGGCAGCCATCGAGATCGTAAGCATCGCTATGAAGATAACGACCGCGACCATGGTGTAGCCGCGCTCGCGGCGCCGGGAAACGGGAACCGGGAAACGGGAATCGGGCGGCGACAGAGCTACCAGTCCTTGTAAGACGTCCCGTCGAGCGCCTTTTCGGTCGAGGCACTGTGGACGTCGACGATCCCCGGAGCCACGGACTCCTCCGGCGGCGCCTCCCCCTCCGTTCCGGCCGTGAGCTCTTCATAGGCCACAACCCACGTGTCGCGTGACTTCGTCATGGGGTCGACCGGTATGTTTCGGATGTAACCATCGGTGACGAGAGTCTGGAGGTCGGGCGGGTAATAGCCCTTGTCCCCGTGGAACTGGTCGATGGTGCTGCGAAAGGTGAAGAGGTTCTCCTTCAGGGCCGCCTCCCGGGCGCGCTGCGGGGAGTCGCGGAGGGCGGGTATGGCGACCGCGGCGAGGATCCCGATAATCGTCATGACAACGAGGAGCTCGAGGAGCGTGAAGCCTTTCTCGGAAGCCAGAAGCACGGAGCCGGGAGCGCGAGCGCTCGCATGGCTCCCGGGCGGTCTTCTCGGCTTCCCGCTACGCGTTACCGGCTCCCGACTCTTCATGATCACCAGTCCTTGTAGTTCGTGCCGTCGATCGCTCGGCGATTGGCGAGGGAGTACACGTCGTAGACGTTCTGCCCCCCCCATGAGCTCGAGCCCGGGTCGTCCTGGAAAGAACGCAGCCCCCACTCGACCTTCTTTGTCATCGGATCCATCGGGATCCGTCGCAAGAACTTCATCTTCCGGTTGACCTGCCCGATCAGGTCCACGCCCTCGACGAGCGACTCGAGGTCTTTGGGGTAGCACTCGCTGTCCACCGCCGGCTGCGGGAGAAGGCCCGCGTCGCAATATTGCTTGAACTTATCGAGCGAATTTCGCATCAGGCGAAGCTGGTACCGCAGCTCGACTTCGTTCTGCCGCTTGAGCGTGTACCGGGCGACCGGGATCGCCATGGCGGAGAGGATCGAGACCATGGCGGCGACAATCGCCATCTCGACCATCGTGAAACCGCGCTCCGCACGGCGCGAGACGTGAGACGGGAGACGTGAGACGGAACAGTTCACGGCGTGCGGACCTCGATGGCGGCCTCGGACAGGGTAGCCGCGCCGCCCGTCGTCGCCTTGTCGAAGACGAGCTTCGACCGGCCGGGCGCAATCGCCCGCAGAGTGATCTCCGCGACGGGAGAACCACCCGAGAGCGCGACGCCGGGAGTCAGTTCGAGAACGACGCGACCCGGCTCGACCCTCCCCTCGGCGACGCCGTTGCCGGTCGGTATGGGGCGGACCGCGAGGATCGAAAGCATCGCAGGATCGAACGCGATTTCCACGGTGCCGGTGGTCGCCGTCCCCGCCCCGGTTGCCCGGACGAGCACCGTGCGCACCTCGCCCGGAGTGAGCGAGAGAAACGCCGGCTCGAAATCGAACAGAACGGGCCCCGAGCTCTGCGAGACGACGCCGGGGGTCGGCGGCGGACGCTCACCCTGAGGCGGGATCGCGTCGCGAGGATTGGGACGGAACGGATCGTTGGGCAGCCCGCCCGGCACCAGGATCTGCGGCACCGGGGTCACAATGGGCGCGGGCGGCGGCGGCGTTCCCCGCGGCACGGACGGCTCTCGACGGCCGTCGAAAGGTCCTCCCTGACCGCCGGGCGACTCGATCCGGGGGCTCCCCTGGAATGAGATGTTCGAGTCGGTCCCGACGTACACGGGCTCGAGGTCCTCCGCTGTGATGTCCGGGATGCGCAGGATGTGCGGCGTCAGTGTCAGCACGAGGTCGGTCGCGGTATCGGTCGTTGCCTTCTTCGAGAAGAGGCGACCGAGGATCGGGATGTCGCCGAGGAAGGGCACGGAGTTGGTCGAATTGCTCGTGTCCTTCCGGAAAAGGCCGGCGAGGAAGTTTGTCTCGCCGTCTTTCAGCCGGATGCTCGACGAGATCGTGCGGGTCCCGATGATCGGCTG
>CAJDUI010000106.1_pt1 | contig 10584 bp, 8 predicted proteins | sample 7390031 | NCBI WGS metagenome assembly CAJDUI01 (sample SAMEA7055675, study PRJEB34461) | soil metagenome | biome: terrestrial ecosystem; feature: Peninsula; material: soil | place: Antarctica | collected 2016 | reverse complement strand
GCGGAGCGCGTTCGAGTAGTAGATCGGGAGGAAACGCCGGTAGCCCAGGTGCTGCGAGGCCGCTCCGCCGCGATGACGGAATCGGGCGGCCGGCCAGTAGAGGATCGCGCCGTGCTCCGCCAGACGCGCACAGAGGTCCACGTCCTCGAACCACGCGGGGAGGAAGCTCTCGTCGAACGCACCCGCCTTCCGGAACACGTCGCGGCGGACGGCGAGCGCCGCTCCCGCGGCCTGCTCGACCTCCAGCGGCGAACCCGGGTCGCGGTCTGCGTACCGGAATCGGCGGCGCCCCCGGTTGTTCGGGGCGAAGTGGTCGAAGAGGAGGAGCTCTCTCGCGTCGTCTCGGAGACGTGGCAATCGTCGAAGCTGGAACGTGAATTGATCCTCGCGGTCGGGCCGTGCGAGCCGCGGCCCGGACGAGTCGCTCTCGTCGTCGTCCACGAGCCGCGGCGCAACCGCAGCGACGTCCGGCCTCGAGTCGAAGGCGTTGGCGATCTCTCCGAAGGGCTCGTCCAGGGCGCGCGTGTCGGGATTCAGGAACAGCAGGACGTCGCCGTCTGCCGCGGCGGCTCCCTGGTTCGCCGCGGGCCCGAAGCCGCGATTGGCCTCGTTGACGAGGAGGGTGGCGCCCGGCCAGGCTGCGAGCACGGTGTCCCGACCGAGAGCGCCGCCGTTATCCACGATGACGAGGGACGCGCGCGGCCCGCCCGGCGGAATCCGGCGCCGTGCTTCCGCGAGCGACTCGATCGCGGCGAGCGTGTCATCGGCGTCGCGCCAGGAGACGAGGACCACGCTGATCTCCCGGACGGGCGAAGGCACCTCGGATCAGGAACCGGCCGCGGCGTCGGACGGGCGGGCGCCTTCGGGTTCGACGGACGGCCAATCGAGAAGAAGTCCCTTTCTCCCTCGGGTGCGGAACGCGAAGAGAGGGAGAAGGGGCCAGACGAGAAGAGGCAGGAGCGCTCCCCTCAGACCGAGCTTCTTCGCGTGCGCGAGGTCGGCTCGCAGGATGCCCGGGAGGCTCCGGGCGAGGAGATCCCGGTCGAAGTTGCCGAGGAGCGCACGCCAGCGGTTCCGCGCCGTCCACACCGCGCGCCGGAAGGGGGTCCGCCGTCCGGTTCGGGAGCCCTCGTGCCAGGCGACCGCCTGCGGGTCGCAGGCGAAGCGCCAGCCCGCTCGCGCCAGCCGCAGCGAGAGGTCCACGTCCTCGTAGTAGGCGAAAAAGCGATCGTCGAAGAACAGTCCGTTCCGCGAAATGTCCACGAGCGCCGCGCGCCGGAAGAGCGCCGCTGTGGCGGAGATGCCCGGCACCTCGAAGGTGGTCTCGCGGACGCGGGACGCTTTCTCTCCCCCGAGCACGGGCACCGCCTCGCCCCGGTCGTTCCACCGAAAGCCCGCCGTGTCGATCCGGGAGCTTCCCTTCTGAAGGATGAGCCCCTGAACGGCCGCGAGCCGCTCGTCGAGGGTCAGCCGCGCCGCGAGCCGAGCCGCGTAGTCGGGTGCGAGGACCGCGTCGTTGTTCACGAGCAGCACGAAGGGGGCGCGCGTGCGGAGGATGCCTTCGTTGGCCGCCGCCGCGAAGCCAAGGTTGCGCGAGAAAGTCACGACGCGCGCCTCCGGCGCCTCGCGGGCGAGCCGCTCGCGCTCTTCCGACTTCGAGCCGTTGTCCACTACGATGAGGGAAAGATCGATCCCGCTCTGGTTCCGAAGCGATTGGATCGCGGCGAAGAGAGCGTCGCCGCCGTCCCGGTTGACGACGACACAATCCATATCCGGAATCGATGGAACGGGGTTCAAACGGTTGACTCGAATGCCCGCGCGGGATGAAATCGCGTAAGTCATGCTATCACGCGAGTTTCTGCGCGAGAACGCAGCGAGGCTTCTCTCCGAGATGCCGGAGCGCTACACGGGGTCCGGCGTCGAGCGGTTCGCCGAGCTCGATCTGCGCCGTCGCGCCGACGTCACTCGGCTCGAGGAAACGCGACGCCGCCGAAACGATCTCACCGCGGTGCGCGGGAAACCGGCTCCCGAGATCGTCCTCGAGATGAAAGCGCTCAAGGAAGAGATCCGCACCCTGGAGGAAGAAACCGAGCGCGTGGACGCGGAGCTCGCCGAAGTCGAGAGCGGAATTCCGAACGTGCCGCAGGATTCGGTGCCTCGCGGAAAGGACGAGAGCGCGAACCGGGAGGAGCGCCGGTGGGGAGAGCCGCGGAAGTTCGCTTTCGAACCAGCGGCGCACTGGGACCTCGGGCCCGCGCTCGGGATCCTCGACTTCGAGCGGGGCACGAAGCTCGCGGGCGCGCGCTTCACCGTTCTGAAGGGGGCCGGCGCACGGCTCTCCCGCGCGCTCGTGTCTTTCATGCTCGACCTCCAGGTCCGCGAGCACGGATACGAGGAGGTGAACCCTCCCCTCCTGAACAACGCGGCGTCGCTCTTCGGCACGGGACAGCTTCCGAAGTTCGAGTCCGACCTTTTCCGGACGCGCGAAGGCTATTACCTCATTCCCACCGCGGAGGTGCCGCTCACGAACCTTCACCGCGACGAGATCCTGGATCCCGGGGCGCTGCCGCTTCGGTACGCCGCATACACGCCGTGCTTCCGCGCGGAGGCGGGCGCGGCGGGACGCGACACGCGCGGAATGATCCGGCAGCACCAGTTCGAGAAGGTCGAGATCGTGATGCTCACCACCCCCGAGGACTCCGACGCGGCGCTCGAAACGCTCACCGGCCACGCCGAGGAAGTCCTCCGCCGGCTCGCGCTCCCCTACCGCGTCGCGACTCTCTCTACGGGCGACCTCGGGTTTTCGTCGGCGAAGAGCTATGACCTCGAGGTGTGGCTGCCCGGACAAAACGCGTATCGCGAGATTTCCTCCTGCTCGAACTGCGAGAGCTTCCAGGCGCGCCGCGCGAACATCCGGTTCCGCCGTGCCGCCGGCCAGAAGCCCGAGTTCGTCCACACGCTGAACGACCGTTGGGGTCAGGTCTTCACCTGACCCTCGAACTCGGCAGGCACGAGCCGTGTGAAGGCCTGACCCCGGTTGTATGCGACGGTGAAGAGGCCTGACCCCGGTTGCACGCAGCATTAAGCTAACCTAAACATTAATAACCACTTAATGGCGCGAGTTTTGCTCGCACCGTGAGTCGCGCCCCGGGTGAGCCGGAGCGCGAAACAACTTCACCTCACGGGGGCATCTATGCGGTTTCGTCTCACCGGCGGAATCCTCCTCGCGGCCGCCATCGTGACCGCGGCCTTCCTCTTTGCGAGCGGAGTGGGCCGTCTCGACGCCCAGGCGTCTGGTCCGACGATGCTCGTGCCGAATCTCTCGGTCCGCGCAGCGGCGAGTTGATTTCGGAATCGTCACGGACATCCAGACCGCGCCGAACGGCAACTTGCTGGTGGTGTCGCTCGACAAGGGAACCCTTTACGAGATTATCGGGACAAAGTGACCGGAAGTCTCGCGAGGAAATCATTGCATCCGGATCGCGGATCCGGGAAAGGAGAGGAGATGAAAAAGGCACTGTTCTTATTCGCTTCGACTGTAGTCCTGGGGGCGGTCTTTGCACTGGCCGACCATCCCGGACAAGGGGGCCGCACCTTTACGGTAGCCCTGACGGGGGCCCAGGAAGCACCCGGCCCCGGCGATCCCGATGGCAGCGGAGAGGCCGTGCTCCGACTGAACCCTGGGAAGGGCGAAGTCTGCTTCCAGCTCACCGTCCGGGACATCGCTCCGGCGACCGCCGCGCACATCCACGAGGCGCCCGCGGGCAGCCCCGGACCGGTCGTCATCGGGCTGACGCCGCCTCCGACGAGCGGGTCCTCGAGCGGCTGCGTCAGCGCTGACCGCGAGGAGATCATGGAGATCATCCAGCATCCCGAGGACTATTACGTCAACGTCCACAACGCCGACTTCACGGCGGGCGCGGTCCGCGGGCAGCTCTCGAAGTAGATTTCGTCGGTCGGACCCGGGCTGTCGCACCGGCACGGCCCGGGTCTCTTGCTACTGGAAGAACCGCGTGAGCACGATCGAGTACGTCGTGCCCTGCCGGAACGACTCGTCCGAGAGGCTGCGGGAGTAGAGCTCGCGGTACAGGCCGGGACTGACGCGCCAGCCGTTCGCAATCAGGAGGCTTCCGCGGAGGAAGACTCCGCCGTTGTGGAAACCGGTCCCTTCGTCCGTCTCGCCGCTCCACTTTCCCACCGTCTGGTACTGGCCGGCGTACTGAGCGGAGAAACCAGTCGACCCCAGAGCCACGCTCGGCCCGAGCGCCCACCGAACGGTCACGGGCGCCTGGAACCCGTGCCGGTTCTCGTAGAACGGCAACCGCGCGTCGGCGGATGCCGCGAGCCGGATTCGCCCGAAGGGCCTGGACCACTGCACCGAAAACTTCGGATCCACCGTCCCGCTGCCGAACTGAATGTGTTCGTGTTTCTGGCCGCGCCGGCCGAGCTCGATCGGATCTGGCTCGGTGCGCCCCAGGGGAATCGCGAGCCCCAATCCGACGAGGAAGTCGCGCGCCGGCGAGAAGGCGACCCCCACGTCACCGTCCCCGAATCCGTCCAGGCGCTCGGTCCGATGGTGGATGTCACCGTAGGGAGGGTCGTACGGGTCGCCCGCGAGCGTGCGGTAGTCGATTCGCTGGTCCTTCACCTCGTACGGAAGGCGAAGAGACAGCAGGAGACTCTCGTTCAGCCCGTACGCGGCCGAGAGATCGGTGCGGAACAGGCGGAGTCGGGCGCGGTGCTCGTGCGGCGCAATGAAGAGGACCGCGCACTCCGGCGCGACGTCGGGGCACTCCGCGACGTGCGACGTGCGGAAGGTGCCGTACGCCGCCGCCAGGCTGATCTGCCAGGCGCCGCGGGTAAGGAGCTGTCGTTCGGTCTCTCCGCCGGAGAGATTGGGATTGGCTCAGGCAGGTCAGGCGTACGCGGCCGGCGCGACCGCGAACGCGAGGAGCAGGAAGGCGAAGAGGGTCTTCGAGCGGGGACGCAACACGGTCAGCCGCGGGCCCGCGCTTTTTCGAGGACCTTCAGAAACTGATCCCAGCTCCCGCCCGTGACGTCCGCCACGAACTTGCCGCGGGCGTCGTAGACGCGAACGTACGGCAGCGCTTCGAGCCGGAACTCGGCGGTCGCCTGCTTCGCCGCGACGTTGTCCCACTTGCCGACGTTCACGCGGCGGAGCGCCATCTTCGGGTCCGAGTTCAAAAGGTGCTGCAGCCGCTTCTCGAGAAAGTGGCACGGGCTGCACCACTCGGCCCAGTAGTCCACGACCGTGATCTTTCCGGGGATGGCGATCGCCTTCAGGTCGATCTTTTTCGTGCCGTCGAACGAGACGATGTCGAGCTTGCGGACGACGTCCGCGGGCAGCGCCGCGAACTCCTTGCGGTTCTCCCCGGGGAAAACGGCGTCGTACCCGATCGCGTCGATCGCTTTTTTGATCTTCGTCCGGTCGAAGCCTTCCGCGACTTCGACGGTCGCGATGCCCTTCTTCCAGTCGAGGTTCGGGTTGCGCACGCCCGAGACGTCACGAAGGGCCTTGACGATCGGCGGCGCGCATTCCTTGCAGTCGATGCCGATGACGGTGAACGCGAGCTGCTCGGCGATCGCCGACGCGCTGCAAAGGATCAGAGCGGCGAAAGCGGCGAGCGCGAATTTGTTTCTCACGGGAACGACAAACGCGCCGCGGAGGGCCCGAATTCCGCTCACTGTGCGAGAGCGGCCGACCAGGCCTGGACGAGCGTGATCGGGGGCGAATGTTGCCCGGAGCTCGGGACATTGACGAGGAATCGCTGGCCGTCCCTCGAAGCGGCATACTGGCGCGTGGGGTCGCTCTTGGCGCGCACGGTAAATAGGACCTGCGGCTCCTCCGTCTCGAAGGAGCTTCCCGCCCTCACCTCCACGGCCATCAGCTTCCCATCGAGAGACTGGTAGAAGATCTCGCGGCCGTCGCTCCGCCACTCCGGAGTCTGGCCTCCGCCGGTCGATACCTGCCACTTGCCGCCCGGTCCCGGAAAGGGCTGCACGTAGATCTCGGGACGCCCGGACTCGGTCGACGTGTAGGCGAGCCAGCGGCCGTCGGGTGAGAACTCCGGGCTTCCCTTGTCGAAATCGCCCTCCAACAGGCGCGTCTTCTTTCGCTCGGAAACGGATAGTAGCCAGATGTCGGGACGGCTCTGCGAGGATTGGTGGAATGCGATCACCCGGCCGTCGGGAGACCAGGAGCCCGGGATCTTGAAAGTCATCGACGTCTCGATGAGTTCCTCTCCCCCGGTTCCACTCGCGAGCTTCGAGTACAGGTCTCCGGCGCCAGAGCGCTGGGAGGAGAAAACGATGCGGGTGCCGTCGGGAGACCAGATTGGAGAAGAGTCGTCCGCCGGGTTGAAGGTCAGCCGGGAGCGAACCCGACGGGAAAGGTCCTGGATCCAGACGTCGCCCGGATCGCCGATTTGAAAGGTGAGGCGGCGGCCGTCCGGCGCGAGACGCGGGTGCCAGTAGTCGGCGGGCTCTCCCACGCTCTCGAGCCTCTTGCCGGCGCGGTCGAACCACACGAGCTCCGAGAAGCCGGACGTGCCTCCCGACTCCTGATACACGAGGACGCGGTCGGAAGCCGAGAACGCGGCGTTGAAGAAACCCGGGTCGTCCTGGATCTTTTCGGCGATCGGGACCGCGTTGCCCTCGAGGGTAAGCGTGTCGACGTCGAACGGTTGAGCTAGAAGGGTGTTCTGGCGCGCGAACAGGAGGCGGCCCGCCGCGTAGATTCCCTGCGAGCGCGCTTTGACGAGCAGCTTCGGGCGCTCCTTCGGATCCAACGAGCCCACGAAGATTGCGTCGAGCTCGCTCTCCGGGCCGGTGGAATGACTGCCGGAGAAGTACAGGAAGTGCTGTCCGTCCGGCAGGAAGTGCGGCCAGCGATGCGTCGTCTCCTTTCGGGCGGAATCGAGGGTCGTCACCGGGGAGACCTTGCCGCCGGTTGCCGCGACGCGGGAGAGCGGCAACCGGAAGTGCGGCTCGAAGACGATCACGCCGTCGCGGCTCCAACTGCCGCCGCGGGCATCGGCGGCATCGCAGACGGTCGACGGAGGACCTCCGGTGACCTCGATCTTCTTCAGTTTGCCGCCGGCGAAGAACCCGAGAGACCGCGAGTCGGGCGACCAGAAGGGGTACTTCGCCCCGTCGGTACCGAGAAGGGGCCGCGCGATCTGCGAGTCGAGGGGCCGCACCCAGATCGCGCTTTTTTCGGAGGCATCGGTGGCGACAAAGGTGAGCGTGAGCCCGTCCGGCGAAACGGCGACGAGACCCGCGCCTTCTCCGACGAAACGGAAGACGTTTTTCTCGGGAGGCAGAATCGCCGAGCGGACAACGCGAGGCACTGGCGCGGGCCCGCGACGCAGATAGGCCGCGGCGAGCCCCGCCACCACGAGTGCGAGAACGCCGGCAATCGTCCATGCCGCACGCTCCCGACTCTTCCGCCGCGCTGCGACGGGAGCGGCGACCCCGGCCTGTGAACCCCCCTCCGCGACCCACTCGAGCTGGAGTCGGACGTCGTGCGCGGTCTGAAACCGGTCGTCGGGGTCCTTCTCGAGGCACGTCTTCACAACCCGGTCGAGAGCGGGCGGCGTCATGGGCGATACCGTCGAAACTGGCGGGGGTGTCGCGTCGAGGATCGCCGCGATGAGCGACGCCTGGCTCTTTCCGACGAACGGCTTCTTGCCGGTCGCCATCTCGTACAGCACTGCGCCGAACGAGAAGATGTCGCTTCGCGCGTCGGCTTCTCTCCCTTCGAGCTGCTCCGGCGCCATGTATTGGAACGTCCCGAGGATCGTGCCCTGCGCGGTCAGGCTCGCGTCGGTCTGCGTGGGGAGGACGGAGAGGCCGGAAAAGACGCCGCTCGTCGTCGCCGGGCGGAACTTGGCGAGCCCGAAGTCGAGGAGCTTCACTCCCGACTTCGTGATCATGATGTTTCCGGGCTTCAGGTCCCGGTGCACGATCCCCTGCCGGTGGGCCTTGTCGAGGGCGTCGGCGATCTGAATCCCGTATCGCACCACCAGGTCGGTCGGGAGGGCTCCCTTCGCGAGGCGGGCGGAGAGCGGGTCTCCCTCGAGGTACTCCATGACGAGGTAGTCGACGCCGTCCTGGTGCCCGACGTCGTAGAGCGCGCAGATGTGCGGGTGCGAGAGCGCCGAGATCGCCTTCGCCTCCCGGTCGAAGCGCTGCCGCAGTTCCTCGTTGCCCGAGAGGTGCCCCGGCAGGACCTTCAGGGCGACCATGCGATCGAGCCGCGTGTCGCGCGCCTTGTACACCTCCCCCATCCCCCCGGCGCCGAGAGGCGCGAGGATCTCGTGCGGGCCGAGGCGGGTGCCGGGAGCGAGGGGCATGGGCAGATTCTAGGGGGTCAACGCTGAATTCCTGAATTCGTGCCAGGGCTGAATTCCTGAACGAATCCGTTCGGCATCCCGAAACCACTGGCCGTTCGCTGGTTTGCTTGCTTAAAGGCTGTCCCGTACGATGCGTCGCCGGGGCCACTACCGGAGAGGTGGGTGAGTGGCTGAAACCAGCGGTTTGCTAAACCGCCGTAGGGTTAATAGCCCTACCACGGGTTCGAATCCCGTCCTCTCCGCCACTTCGCACGCGGGCGCCCGCCCAGGCGCTAGACTCCCGTCGTCAACCCCGAAGTCGAAGCCGCCGTCCTCCGCCTGCGCGAGAAGGGCATCCTCGCGGATGCCCAGTCCGCGCCCTTTCTTCGCGTGGCGCGCGGCGAGCTCGTCCCGGTCCGTGCCGAGCTCAAGACGCTGCTCTACGTCGGCGTTCTCGTCGCGGTGACGGGCGTCGGGATCTTCGTCAAAGATCATCACGACCGTCTGGGCCCGGTCGTAATCGCCTCCGCCCTCGGGCTCGGGGCGCTCGCATGCCTCTTCTACGCGTTCCGGCAATCTCCCGGCTTCTCCTGGGAGGAGACGGTCTCGCCGCACCTCGCCGCGGACTACGTCCTGATGCTCGGCGCGCTGCTCTTCGCATCGGACCTCGCGTACGTCGAGCGCCAGTTCCGTTTCCTGGAGGACCGCTGGCCATACCACTTCCTCGTCGTCGCGGCGGTCTACTTCCTCCTCGCATACCGCTTCGACTCGCGCGCCGTTCTCTCGCTCGCGCTCTCTGCCTTCGCGGCGTGGCGCGGCGTGTCGGCCGGCATCGCGTTCCAGTCCGCGCGCGAGGCGGCCGTGGCCGACGTCCGGTGGAACGCAATCGCGTGCGGCCTTCTTTTCCTCGCGGCGGGAGTGATGTCGGTGCGGTCCCGGCGCAAGCCCCACTTCGAGATCGTCTACGTTACGGCGGGACTGCTGCTCCTCTTCGGAGGGCTTCTCTCCGGCGCCCTGCAAGGTTCGTCCTCGAGGTGGCTCCTCTGGGAAATCGCTCTCGGGCTCGTCGGGATCGCGGCCCTCGCGATCGCGTGGAAGCTCAAGCGGCCGATCGATTTCGCGATCGCCGTCGCCGCGCTGTGGCTCGGCGGCGTTCGGTTGACCGGCGAGGTGCTGGACGACGAGACGCTCTTTCTCGCGGTCGCGGTGTGGAGCATCGCGGCGATCCTCGTTCTCATCCGCGCGACGAGGCGCATCCGGGCGGAACGATGAGATCCGCGTGGGTCCAGGCCGAGCGCGTCGAAGAGGTGCGCCGCGCTGCGCGGGACTGGAAGAAGGCCGGCGCTATCGACGACGCGACCCTCGCCGCGATCGAGGCGGAGTTCCCGCACTCCCGCGTCGAGCTCGCGCGGGCCTGGAAGGTGCTCATCTTCGTCTTCGTTTCGGTTGCGATCGTCGGGATCCAGGCTGCCGTTTTCGGCTTCGACACGCGGGGATCCGGTCCGTTCTACTTCTACGCGGTGATTCTCGCGGCCGTCACCGAGGCCCTCCGCGGCTCGCGGCTCGCGGGAACGGGAAGCGAGGCGGCCACGTCCTTCTGGGCGATAACCAACCTGCTGATCGCCGTTGGCGTTCTCTTCGACTCCGAAGAGGCCACCCGGATGTCCGCCGTTGCCTGCGTCGCTTTCGCGGCGGCGTCCTGGCGCTGGGGATTCGCGCTCTACGGCGCGTTCGCGGCGGTCGCGGGGTTCCTCTTCCTCGCCCGCTTTCCCTACGGCCGTCTCGGGTGGGCGATCGCAGGCGCCCTTCTCTGCGCCGCCTCCGCGCGCCTCGCCGAGCGCGCGAGCGTCGCTCCCTCGCGGCGGCGGGCGTTTGCCGGAGTCTTCGTCGTCTCGGCGCTGGCGGTCTACGGGGCGGTCAACCTCTACAGTCGAGACTTGAGGCTCGTAGAGGCGATCGGTCTCTTCGCGGAGCCGCGACGCTTCACGGCACCGGCGTCCGGCGCGCGACCCCTGTTCGCCGCCGCCACCGCGCTCCTTCCGCTCCTCTTTCTCTTCTGGGGCATTCGCGCGAGGCGACGGCTCATCCTCGACACGGGGGTAGTGCTCGCCGCGCTTTCGTTTCTGACGCTCCAGTACTACGTCCGCTTCGGCTCGATCCCGATCACGCTCTTCGGCCTCGCGTTGATCGGCCTCGCGCTCTGGCTGAACCGGCTTCTCGCCCGCGCGCC
>CAJDUI010000101.1_pt1 | contig 10804 bp, 14 predicted proteins | sample 7390031 | NCBI WGS metagenome assembly CAJDUI01 (sample SAMEA7055675, study PRJEB34461) | soil metagenome | biome: terrestrial ecosystem; feature: Peninsula; material: soil | place: Antarctica | collected 2016 | reverse complement strand
CAGATCGAGCAGCTTCGGCACCGGCGGACGGGACGCGCCCGGACCGGCCGCCGTCCTCGGGACGGTGAGCAGGCGAGCCGTCAGCACGAGCATCACGACGCCCACGACGAGGAGAACTCCGACGAATCCGGTCGAGAGACGGTGATAACGGTCGAGCAGGATGCGGGCCGTATCGGCCGTGGGCAGCTGATCGATGAGGCCGGGCGCTTCCTGGCGGATCCGATCGATCGGCGGAATCAGAAGCTCGCGCACGACAAGCGCCGCGAAAAACCCCGCGACGGGGAGCCGGGTGAAGAGGCTGCGGGTCAGCCGCGGAAAGCCGTCGCGTCCGAGCCACCATGCCGTGACGAAGAGAACACCGAAGGCCACCTCGGCGATCAGGCACGCTGCGGACAGGACCGGGCTCACGACTCTCGCCGCCAGATCCCGCGTCGGCAGGACCCGGAACAGGGACGGCGCCACGGCGGCCCCGAAGAAAAGCAAGGGACCGATGGCGAGGACGAGCGCCGACAGGTGAAGAAAGAGGACCGGCGCCTCGAAGCGCTTATCCGGGCGCATACTCGGCGGTCGCCGACGGAATCCGGCCCTCCCGCGCCCCGCGGTCGAGCAGCGTCTGGACTGCCCTCCGTCCCTCCGCTCCGTACGCCCTCGTCCACTCGTTGACGTACATCCGGACGAAACGATCGGCTCGCGGTCGGTCGAGCCCCCGCGAATACGCGAGGGCGTGAGTGAGGGCATCCTCGCGGTGGGCGAGGCCGAACTCGATCGACCGCCCGAGGGCGCGAGAGATGCGGGCAATCCGATCGGGTCCGAGATCGCGCCGGACGACGTTTCCGCCAAGCGGCAGCGGAAGGCCCGTCTCCTCTTTCCACCAGCGGCCAAGGTCGACGATCTCAACGAGCCCCGCATCGCGGAATGTCAGTTGACCCTCATGGATCAGGATTCCCGCCTCGAGCTCACCGCCGGCGACTCTCTCGCCAATCGAGTCGAACGGAGCCTCCACCATGCGAGCACCCGGGGCCCAGAGCGAAAGCGCGAGCGCCGCGGTCGTCCACCGCCCGGGCGAAGCGACCGGCACCTTCCCCGACGCGATCTCCTCGCGGGCGATCGGAGCGCGCGCCACCACGACGGGCCCGTACCCGTCTCCGAAGGACGCGCCGTGCGGCAGGAGTACGTATCGATCCGCGAGATACGCGTACGCGTGGAAGGAGACCGCGGTCACGTCCAGCTCCCCCGCCATCGCGCGCCGATTGAGTGATTCGATGTCGGCGAGCTCGTGAGAGAAGAGGAGACCCTCGGTGTCCACCGCGCCTCTTGAAAGGCCGTAGAACATGAACGCGTCGTCGGAGTCGGGACTGTGAGCGAGGGTGATCGGAGTCATGCGGAGATTCTATTGGCGAGCAAGCCGCTCAGTTCGCGGCGCTCAGAGGGAAACTCGCCGGGGAACGAGCGCCGTTTCTTCTCCTCCGGCTTGACAAGGAATGCGAAGCGGCGCGAGAATGACGTCAGCTTCGAACTGCGCAAGAACAAAATAATTGTTGTATCCGGAAAAGAACGTCCTAAAATTGAATCGCCGGACGGGTTGCGGCCCATCCGGCGATCGAGACGCATGACCTATCAATCGTTCGACAGCGACAGACCGAAGGCGACACGCCCCTCCAAGGGGGCGGCAAAATTAGCACCTCGCCCAAAGGCTGTCAATCAGCTGTCGGGAGGGAGGTGAAATCATGGCTACAAAGAAGAAAGCCGCCAAGAAGACCACGAAGAAGGGCGCAAAGAAGAAGAAGTAAATCAACGATTTACGAAAACCCACGAGACTTTTGTGGGGGCCTGCGGGCCCCCCTTTTTTTGCCTTGACTTCTCTTTTTCAGGACAGTTTTCGGGCCCAAATCTCACCCCACTATATCTATTATGATATAGCTGTCTCATGTCCCTCCCCCACGTTCTTCTCGGGCTTCTGAGCTCTCAACCGAGCACCGGATACGACCTCGCCGGCGCAATCGAAGAGGAAGTTGATCCCGTCTGGAGGGCAGAGATCTCCCAGATCTACCCCGCCCTCGCCCGACTCCGGCGAGAGGGTCACGTCGTTCTGCGTGTCCTCGGACCCCGCCGCGGTCCCCACCGCAATCTTTATCGGGTGACGGCGGCTGGCCGCCGCGAGCTTCGGCGCTGGCTCCTCGAGACTCCCCCGCCTCCGAGAGGCCGTGACGACGGTCTTGCCCGCATGGCTTTCCTCGACTTTCTCCCCGCTCCCGAACGGCGCCTCGCCCTTCGCGGTTACGAGAAGGTGATCGGCGACGAGATCGCCCGGCTGCGGTCCGCTCCGCGGCCGGAGGGTTTTCGGGGCGAGGCAAGGGACGGAGCGGTCGAGAAGCTGGAGGGTGCCCGGCGGTGGGCGCGCGCTCTCGCGAGCCGGCCTTCGCTGATCGCCTCCACTGAGACGACGGGCCGCGGCGACCGCGCCGCGGCGGGACGAAAGACTTGACGATCGGCGCAGTCGTTCTCGCGGCCGGCCTCTCGCGTCGGATGGGACGCGAGAAAGTGCTCCTCCCGTTCGGGCGGTCGACGATGCTCGAGACGGTGCTCTCGAAGCTGCACGCGGGCGGCGTGGAGCGCGTTGTCGTGGTCGTGCGGCCCGACCTGGCCGAAGCGCGTGCCCGGGCGCAAGGCGCCGGAGCCGAAATCGTTGTGAACCCCCATCCGGAGGGGGAAATGATCGGTTCGATTCGGCTCGCGATCGCCGCGCTGCCTGTGGAGTTGGACGCCTTCTTCGTCTGGCCGGCTGACCATCCCGCCGTCCTCGAGTCCACTCTCGAGCGCCTCATCGGCAGAGCCGCGCGTGAAAAGGCAGTGCTGCCCGTGTACGGGGAAAAGCGTGGGCATCCGGCGCTCATCGGCGCGGAGCTGCGCGACTCGATCGGAAGGATTTCGGATCAGGACGGACTGCGAAGGCTGTGGCGCGACCGCGCGGAGGTGGCGTCTCAGTGGAGGCGATCAGCGAAGGCCGGCTCGCGAGAGCGCGCGCCCACCGCCGGGGGATCCCGATCCGGAATCCTGGCGACCGAAGGGGTCCGCCTCGCGGCATAATCGCCGTCATGCCACGAGCCTGGAGCGTCGCCCGCATCGCAGCCCTCGTCGTATTTGCCGCCGTCTGCGCGGCCATCTCGAACCTCGCCGCTTCGACCGATCGAAAGCTCGTGTGGGTCGGAAACTATCCCCGCGCGCTCGAGGTCGGGTCGCCGACGGACTCCGTCGGTGCAGGTCGGGGAACCCCCGCGAGCGGCGTTTCGGCACCTGCCGCCGCCCCGACCGTCGGCGCGCTGCCGCCGCGTGCGGAAGCGGTTACCTCCAACGACCGAAACCTGGCGGCTGCCACGCCGGTGCCCGAGGGCCCGGCCGATTCCGCAAAAGTGTTCCCCCCGCACCCCGACAAGGCCGCGGTGGAGATCACGGCCGACGATGCCCAGCTCCTCTTCCGACGCAAGGCGCTCTTTCTCGACGCCCGCCGTTCCGCGGCGTACGCGGAAGGCCACATCGCGGGCGCCCGCACATTCCCGGTCTGGGAATCCGACATCGAGGAGCGCGTCAAGGCCCTCTACGAGGAGGGCCTCGACCAGCAGGCGCCCATCGTCATTTACTGCAGCGGCGGCAACTGCGAGGACTCGCACATGCTCGCCGAGAAACTCTACATGGTCGGGTTCGACAACGTGCTCATTTACAAGGACGGATTCCCCGACTGGCAGAAGCGCGGTCTCGCCGCTTCGAAGGGGACCGATCCGTGAGGCGAGTAGCCGACTGGATCACCCACCCCTGGCTCGCAGTTCGTGTCCAGATCGCGCTCGGCGCCGTCTTCGTCGTCGCAGCTCTCCCGAAGATTGCCGATCCGCCCGCTTTCGCCCACATGATTTACAACTACCGGCTTCTCCCGGGCGCGCTCGTGAACGTCCTTGCGCTCGTCCTGCCGTGGGTCGAGCTCCTGGCGGGCCTGACGCTGATCCTGGGTGTCTGGAAGAAGGAGGCCGCGGTCGTGGCGGCCGTTCTGCTCCTCGTTTTCATCGTGGCGATCGGGATCAATCTGGCGCGCGGTCATGCCGTCGATTGCGGGTGCTTCGATGTGAGCTCCGCGGGGAAGAGCCGGGACGAGCTTCTGGCGGAGATGAAGTGGGTACTCCTCCGAGACGTTGGCCTCCTCCTGCTCGCGGGGCAGGTGCTGATTGCGGAGCGGGTCGCCTCCGGCCGGCGAATCACCCGGATCTAACCCTCACCTTCTCCGGCGCAGATCGAGGAGGACTTCCCGGGCAATTGCCTTCAGGGTCTCGAAAACGCCGGCGCCCGTCGCGGCGGCCGCTTCGAGCATGGGCTCTCCCTTGACTGCCAACTGGCGGGAAAGCTCTTCGGCCGGCAGGACCGTGGGAAGGTCGCGTTTGTTGAGCTGCAGGACGTAGGGAATGGTCGCGAGGTCGTAGCCCGCGTGCTTCAGGTTTTTCTCGAGGTTGCGGATCGACTCGACGTTCGCCGGGAGACGCGCCGCCTGTGAGTCCGCTACGAAGACGATCCCGTCCACGCCGGTGAGGAGAGCGCGGCGCGCGGCGTCGTAAAAGACCTGCCCCGGAACACTGTACAAGTGCAGCCGCGTTCGAAAGCCGCGCAGGCTCCCGACGTCGAGCGGGAGGAAGTCGAAGAAGAGCGTGCGTTCCGTCTCGGTGGCGAGCGAAACCAGCTGTCCGCGGCGCGAGGGACAGGTCTTCTCATGGAGGAACTGCAGGTTCTTCGTCTTCCCGCCGAGCCCAGGACCGTAGTAGACGATCTTGCAGTGGATCTCCCGGGAGGCAAAGTCAACGAACGCCATCGCACCCGGACGAGATCACTCGGAGAAAAGTCGATCGATGTCCTCGTCCGTGATCTCGGCAAGTAGCGGTTCGATGCCGGAGTGGAGGACCGGTTCCCTCTCCATCCGTTCGGCGATTTCCCGGAAGGCGCCGTCGAGCTCCGCCGTCGCCTGCCGAACGCGAAGTCGCACGAGACCGAGCGAAGATCGGTCGGAGAAGATCACGACGAGAATCACCCGACGCCCCACGATCGATACGTGGATGTTCTCCTTCTCCCCTTCGTGGAGGAGCACCGAGAACTCGCGCTCCCCGAGGATCCGTGCGAGCGCATCGGTCGCGGCCACGTTGCCCGCCGTCAGCGAGGCGAGCGCCGTCATGTCGAGGGCGTCCACGTCGCCGACCGAGGCGATCCGCTGACCGTTCTTGTCCACGAGAAGAACGACGCTCGCGTCGGATTCCACCCTCAGCTTCCGGAGGAGCTGCTGCAGCCGGCGGAAGTCCTCTTCGAAGAGAACGAGATCGGCGGGAGACATGGACGAATTGTAGCTCTCAACTCTCCGCAACAACCACCAGCTAAAGCTCCCGCCGGTTCTCGAGCGAGCGCGCCATCGTCACCTCGTCGGCATACTCGATGTCGCCGCCGACGGGGAGCCCGAACGCGATGCGGGTCACGCGGACCGGTGAGGCTTTCAACCGCTTCGCGATGTAAAGCGCGGTCGCTTCCCCTTCGACATTGGGGTTCGTCGCAAGGACTACCTCCTTGACCTCCGGAATGACCCGCCGCACGAGGCCTTCGACGTCGATCTCGGTCGGCCCGATGCCCCGCAGGGGCGACAGCGCCCCCCAGAGCACGTGGTAACGGCCCCGGTACTCGCGAGTCTTCTCGATCGCGGCGACGTTGCCTGGCTCCTCGACCACGCAGAGAATCGAGGCGTCGCGCTCCGGATTCGAGCAGATCTCGCAGGGGTCGGTCTCCGTCAGGGTATTGCATACGGAGCAGCGCCGCACCGCGGCCCGCGATTCGGTGATCGCCTGGGAAAGGCGCCCGGCCTCCTCGATGGGCGCGCGCAGAAGGTAGTACGCCAACCGCGCGGCGCTCTTCGCCCCGATTCCGGGGAGCCGCTGGAACTCCGAGACGAGACGGTCGAAGCCTTTCAGCCTCACGTTCACGCCGTCGTCATCTACCGCATACCCGGCAGCATTCCGCCGAGGAGGGCGGAGGTTTTCTTCTCCACTGCCTCGTCGACCTGACGCGCGGCGTCGCGCAACGCAGCCAGCACGAGATCCTGGAGCATCTCGACGTCCGCCGGGTCGACGACTGAGGGTTCGATGCGGACCGAGAGAATCTCCTTCGCCCCCGTCATCGCGATGCGGACGAGGCCGCCGCCGGATGCTCCCTCGATCCGCAGCGCGTCGAGCTCCGCCTGGACCTTCCCCTGCATCGCCTGAGCCTGCTGCATCATTTTCTGGATGTTCATGTCTGGAGTGCCGAGCGGTCCGCTGGCAGCTACTCCTCCTCCTTGACTTCCGTCAGCTCCGCGCGAAAAAGCTCCATGGCCGAGCGAACCACCGGATCCGTCTCCGCGCGGCTGGAGGCGCGCTCGCGGGCGATGGTCGCGCGGGGAACCTCCTGAGCCGCCATTCCGAGGTCGCCGTCCGCCGGAGGACCCGTTTTGAGCGTGACCCGAATCGGCCTACCGAACGCTTCGCTCGCGGCTTCGGTGAGCATCTTTCGGATGACCGGCGTTTCGAGCGCCTCCTTGGCCGGCGCCTTGTCGATCGGGAATCGCAGGACGAGCTCGTCACCTTCGACCGCACTCGACTCGGCGAGGCTCACCTGCGCGGCGGTCACGCGGCGACGGCTACCGAGCAGCTCGAGGAAACGCCGGAGCAGCTGCTCGGTCGAACCGGGCACCGGCTCGAACCCGGGATCGGCCGGCTCCGGTTCGACCGTCACGAGCGAGATGACGCGGGGACCTTCCGCGCGCGAGCGGGAGGGCGGATCGTCGCGCACCGCGGAGGGCGATGGCCCGTTCGCTCCGTCGGAGACTGCCGACAAGGCCTGCTCGATCGACGTCAGCCGCGGCAGTTCCGCAAGCCGCAGAACGAGCATCTGGAGAACAAGGCCCGGCTCTTCCGTCTTGCGGCCAAGCTGGTCCGCCTCGACAGCGAGCGAGAGGGCCCGGAGGAGGTTCTCGTAGGGCATCGCGCGGGCGAGGGTCGCGATCCGCTCGCGGTCTCCCTCCGGAACGTCGGGTTTCGCGCCGGCCGACAGCAGGAGCAAGCGCCGCAGAAGGACGATGAACTCCTTCAGGACGTGGCGCGGATCCTCCCCCCCCTCCGTAAGCTTCGCGAGAGTCGCGATCGCCGCAGCGCGGTCGCCCGACGCGACTCCGGAATAAACCGCTTCCAGAAGCTCACGATCGACGAGCGCCAGGATCTCCGCGCAGACGGCCTGGTCCACCTTGCCGCCGGCGAGCGTCGCCGCCTGGTCGAGCAGCGAAAGGGCGTCCCGCAGGCTCCCCTCCGCCGCGGCCGCGAGCGTCTCGAGCGCTTCCGGCGTAGCCGCGATCTTCTCTTCACCGGCGACCCGTCCGAGGTGCCGTGTGATCTCCGGCACGGTGAGCGCCCGAAAGGCAAACCGCTGGCAGCGCGAGACGATCGTGGCCGGGATCTTGTGGAGCTCCGTCGACGCGAGGATGAAGCGGGAATGCGGCGGAGGTTCTTCGAGCGTCTTGAGTAAGGCGTTGAACGCCTCCGTCGTGAGCATGTGGACCTCGTCGATGATCGCGATGCGGAAGCGGTCGCGCTGCGGCGCGTAGCGGACCGTTTCAATCAACTCACGCGCGTTTTCGATCTTGCGGTTCGAGGCGCCGTCCATTTCCTGGACGTCGAGCGAGTCGCCGCGGGCGAGTATCTCCCGGCAGGACGCACACTCCCCGCACGGCTCCACCGTCGGGCCTTTGTCGCAGTTCAGGCAGCGGGCCAGCATTCGCGCCGTGGACGTCTTCCCGACCCCCCGCGGTCCGGTCAACAGATATGCGGGGGCAACCCGCCCCTCCGCGATCGCGTTCGTCAAGGTGCGGGCGACCGCCTCCTGGCCGACGAGATCTTTGAACGTCTGCGGGCGCCACTTGCGGGGAAGAGAGAGGTGCATGCTCACCTGACCGAGTCTATGAGGAAAGCTTTCCGGCGGCCGAAGATGAGTTCAGGTTGACCTGCGGCGCACGGTGGCGTCTCCTGATCGCTGCTTCCTTCCGGACCTGACGAGGTTCGGAGACTTCCGTCGCACAGGGCCCGAACTCATCTCCGGACGCCGGGAGCGAGATTCTATCTGAGAGGAAGCTGTGCGCTATCAGCTATCAACTTCCGACGGGGTGGGAGCAGGAGCACGACGAGCAACAGTACGCCGCTGGTCAGCCCCGCGACGAGGTCGAGGTTCTGAAACGCGCCGGGCGGCAGCCTGGGCCAGGCTCCGATCTCGTCGCCAATCGTGTAGAGCACCGAGAAGGCGGCGAGCCAGGCGACGCCCGCGATCGCCGGGGCCGCGCTCCGGAGAGGCGGGGTCACGCTTTCCTCCCGGCCCGCGAGCGAACGAACGCGAGAACCGACTGAGCAAGGTCGGGCGGGATCTCGTCGGGCTTCAGGAGCTTCAGCGTCCGTCCGGTGGCACGGTACGTCGTCAGGAAGTGCACGCAGGGAGGGCACATCTCGATGTGCCGTTCGAAGAGGACACGCTCCTGCACCTCCATCGCGCCATCCTCATACTCGATCAGGAGGTCGAGGATCACCTGCTTGCACGTCCAGTCGCTCATTCGGGCACCGCGTCCCGCGCCGGCAGCCGCGAGATCGCGGACAGCCGCTCTCGGACGTAGAGCCGCGCGCGATGGAGCCGCGACTTGAGCGCGGGGATGGAGATCTCGAGCGTTTCCGCCACGTCGGCCGTGTCCATCCCCTCGACGTCGTACATCCAGATTGCGTCACGGTACGCGGGCGAGAGCTCCGAGATGAACTCGCCCGCACGCCCGGCCAGCTCGCGCGCGATCGCGTCGTCCTCGATCGATGGGCTCCAGTCGGAGAAGTCGGACGAGGCCAGATGCCCGTCCGAGGCAAATCTGGGGAGATAGTCTTCGATGGGGACGGTTACAGCGGGGCGCCGCCGGCGGGCGCGGCTATAAGCCTGGTTCAGAGCGACCCGGTAGAACCAGGAAAAGAACTTCTTCGATTCGTCGAAGGTTCCGATCTTGCGATAAAGCGTCAGGAACGTGTCCTGAGTCGCTTCTTCCGCGTCCTCCGCATTGCGCAGGACGCCGTAGGAAAGCGAATAGACCCTCGTGTGATAGCGCTGCACCATTTGTTCAAAAGCACCCTCGTCGCCGGCCTTGATCCGCTGCACCAGGTCGATATCGCTCGGCTCCGCGCCGTCGCCCGACGCAGCCGGCTTCGTTCGCCCGGCCTCGGCCGGTTCACCGCCAGCCCGGCTCATGCGGAAAGACGCTCCAGGACCAGTGAGGGATTCAAGAAGGCTGATTCTAACGGCAGGGCTGGGTTACGATTCTCGACCCCGGAGAGGTGTCCGAGTGGCTTAAGGAGCACGCTTGGAAAGCGTGTGTGCCCAAAAGGTACCAAGGGTTCGAATCCCTTCCTCTCCGCCACTCCGTGTCATTCCAGGGCCGCTCAGCCCGCGCTCTCCTCCCCCATCCGCCGCAGGGTCTCGTAGCTGTAGAGCCCGTCGTCGTGGCCGTCCCCCCACTTGATCTGCAGGGCGTAGCCGCCGACGGGATGGTGCGAGACGAGCTGAAAGGACCGCTCGGTCAACGGCCGGTTCGGGCCGCGATACACGTTGCCGAGGAGGTCGCGCTCGCCGCGGCACATCGCGCACGGGCACTCCCGGCGGAGCCTCTCGAACGCCAGGTAGTCCTCGCGGCCGTCCTCCCAGACGATCGCGAGCTCGTTGCCGACGGCGACGACGTTTTTCGGAACCGACACGGCTACTTCAGCCCGTCGACGACGTGGAGGTCGGACAGGATCCGCTGGTATCCAAAAACCCACGACTTGCCGTCCGGCAGCAAGACGACGGATGCCACGCTTCGGACGCCGGCCGCATCCGAGGGCATCAACTCACGCACGAGCTCCTTCGAGCCGGTCGCGAGCTCCAGGCGGTAAACCTTCAGAGGACGCTCGCCACGGCGAGCGACGTACAAAAAACGACCGTCCGGCGTCCATCCGTAAACCCCGTCCTCGAGAGTGAGACCGGGAACGAGCATCGGCTCTCCGGCCTCGATCGGATAGCGATAGACCTTCCGATCCGGCCCCAACACGACCACGAAATTCCCATCGGGCGAGAGAGGCTTGAGACCGAGACCGGGCGTGCGATAGCCCTCGGGCGTGAAAGGCCGGGCCCTGCCGCCGGCAACGTCCTGGAGGTAGAGGCGCTGGCCGCGACCGACCTCGTTCGCTTGCAAGACGATTCGCTTTCCGTCCGGATGCCACAGAGCTCTTTGCACGGCCAATCCCGATGCCGAAATGGTTCTCACTTCCCCCGGCCCGACCGGATACGCCACCAGCCGCCGCTCTTCCACCGGGTGAACGACGGCTAGAACCGACTTGCCGTCCGGAGAGAACGCTTGCGCGCCGCCTTCCCCGAGTCGGATCGCCGGAGAGCCGTCGATGTTCCGCACGTAGACGGAGTAACCGGCTCCGCCTCCCTCCCCCGACTCCTCGAACAGAATGAGGGTGCCGTCGGGAGAAACGTCACGGACGGTGCCCCAGTCGAGCCACGAGAGGTCCCGTTGCCGATCTTCGCCGGCGAGCAAGGCGACGATGCCGACTCGCAGGTTGTCGTGGGTGACGAGGGCCCGGCCCCCCCGCGACACGTCGTGAAGCGTCAGCGATCCGGTGACTCGAGCGAGTGCTCTCGTGCGACCGGAGAGACTCGCCGCAAAGAGCGCCTGGTTCGCGCCCACCGGCGTCGC
>CAJDUI010000004.1_pt1 | contig 10827 bp, 11 predicted proteins | sample 7390031 | NCBI WGS metagenome assembly CAJDUI01 (sample SAMEA7055675, study PRJEB34461) | soil metagenome | biome: terrestrial ecosystem; feature: Peninsula; material: soil | place: Antarctica | collected 2016 | reverse complement strand
AGGGACGACCGTGACGATTTCTCTGCCGCGCGCCGCAAGCGCACGCGAGGCCGCGGAGTGCGCGGCCGTTCCTATAGGGGTGGCCGGATGAGTGGACAACGCCTTCTGATCGTCGACGACGAAGCTTCTATCCGCGACATGCTCGCGTTCTTCTTCCACAAGAGAGGATTCGAGGTTCAGACCGCGTCGAACTTCACGGAAGGGCAGGCATCCACCCTTCGGATGACTCCGGACCTCATCCTCTGCGACATCAAGATGCCCGACGGAAACGGGCTCGATCTCCTGCGAAAGGTGAAGGCGGAATCGCCCAAGACGCCGTTCATCATGATCACCGCCCACACGTCGACCGCGGACGCGATCGAGGCCATGAAAGCGGGCGCGGTGGATTACATCGCCAAGCCTTTCAACATCGAGGAGCTCGGCCTGATCGTCGATCGGGCCCTCGGAGAGAAACAACTCCACGAGGAGAACATCTACCTCAAGCAGGAGCTCGCCGGAAAGTACACGTTCGCGAACATCATCGGGAAGGGCTCCCGGATGCAGGAGATCTTTCGGACGATCGAGCGGATCGCGAGGGTTTCTTCGACCGCCCTCCTGACGGGAGAGAGCGGCACCGGAAAGGAGCTGATCGCCCGCGCCATTCACTACACGTCCATACGCAAGGACCGGAAGTTCGTCTCCATCAACTGCGGCGCGCTCCCCGAGGCTCTCCTGGAGTCCGAGCTCTTCGGGCACGAGCGCGGGGCGTTCACGGGCGCGGTCAAGGACAAGCGCGGCCTGTTCACCGAAGCGGATCACGGCACCCTTTTCCTCGACGAGATCTCCGAGACGACGATGACCATGCAGGTCAAGCTGCTCCGGGCGATCCAGGAGAGGGTGATCCGAAAGGTCGGCGGCAACGAGGAAGTCACCATCGACGTGCGCATCATTGCCGCGACGAACAAGGACCTCACCGAGCTCGTGGCGGCCGGACGGTTCCGCGAAGACCTCTTCTACCGAATCAACGTCATCCCGATCGTGCTCCCCTCGTTGCGGTCCCGCGTCGAGGACATTGCCCCCCTGACGCAGTACTTCATTACCAAAGTCTGCAAGGAACAGAAGATCATGGAGAAGAAAATCTCCACCGACGCCATGCGAATGCTGGAGGCACATCCCTGGCCGGGCAACGTGCGGGAGCTCGAGAACACGCTCGAGAGAACGGTCGCGCTCGAGCCCGGCCCGGTCATTACGGTCTCGAGCCTTCCCGAGGCGATCGCGCTCGGAGTGCGGACCCGCGTGCCCGACTTCGAGAGCCTTCCGCAGGAAGGGATCAACCTCGAAAGCTACCTCGAGGCCGTCGGCAAGCGATTGATGCGCGAAGCGCTCGACCGCTCGGATGGGGTGCAGACGAAGGCGGCCGAGCTCCTCCACATGTCCTTCCGATCCTTCCGCTATTACGCGAAGAAATACAGCCTGGTGCGGAAGGACGAAATCTACGAGACCGAAGAGGAGAGACCGGCCGAGGTGGAAGGAGCTTGACCGGGCCGGTGGCCGGGGACTCGCGGTGACGAAAGAAGCGCTCGGCCGACCCTTGCGTTTCCTGGTCTTCGCGGCGGCAGGTGTGCTCGTGGGCTGCCAGGGGGGGCCAGCGCCGTCCGCCGCCGTTCGAACGCCCGCTGAAACCGCGGGGGGGCGCGTCGCCCTGCCCTCGGGCGCGATCTACAAGGTCGAGCTCGCACGCAGCGAAGGCGAGTTGGCGCAGGGTCTCATGTATCGCGAGAGCCTTGCGGAGAAGACCGGCATGCTCTTCCTTTTCCCCTACGACGACGACTCCCACAAATTCTGGATGAAGAACACCCTCATCCCGCTCGACATCATCTGGCTCGACGCCTCCGGCCGGGTTCTGTTCGTCTCGGCCAATACGCCTCCCTGCAGGGCGGACCCCTGCCCGAACTACGGACCGGACTTCGCTATCGCGAGCGTTCTCGAGATCGCGGGAGGGATGGCCGAAAAGGAAAAGGTGACGGTTGGCTCGACGATCCGGCTAATGGACATCCCCCGATAAGGGGACAGATTTATTTAACGACTCGACTGATTCTACGGCGCCGCACGCCGGGTTAAATAAATCAGTCCCCTACGGCTCGAAGAGAAAGAGCCCGTCCCCCGCAGTTCCGACGTAGAGCCGGCCCTCCGGAGTCGCGAGGGTCGAGGCGATCGCCAGGCCGGGCCGCGGGCTCCGTACCGTGCGGCGCTGGCCGTCGTTCTCCCAGACGAGGTTGCCCTCGACCTCCCGGACCGGAGTACGAACCGGCGCCGGCGCGCGCTCGCCGCGATCGCTGTCGAGGAATCGTCCGCCAGAGAGGACCGCCCGACGCGGGTTGTCCCACGCCGCGCCATCCCAGCGAAAGGTCCCTTCGCCGGTTCGGATCTCGAGCACCGGACTGTCCGCGCCGTCGTTCAGAAGCTCGGCGGCCGTCGGAGCGACCGGGCTTCCGGCGACGAGAGTGAAGCTCCTTCCGTCGCGGGTGCGATACAAACCGCCGGTCGTGACGAGGACCGGGGAGCCGAAGCCCGAGCCGTAGAGCGCGAGCGGAGTCCCCGTCGGCGCCCGATCCGGCGCAGACCACCGCACCCCTCCGTCGATCGAGACCCGCAGCCCGCTGAAGCTCGAAAGAAGGAGCACGGTGCCGCCGTCCCCGTTTCGAAATGCGGTGAGGGTCGCCGCGGGAGGCAGCGGATCGACCGAGAGCCGCCGTACGCGCATGCCCTTCGCTTCCCAGACGCCGCTCTCCTGGCCCGCGTACGCTCGGAAGAAGAGCACGCGCTCGGGATCGTTCGGGTCCGGCACGAGATCGGACACGCGCCCCTCCGCAAGGCCCGCAGAGCCGGACACGAGAGTCAGGCCGCCGTCGTCGGAGAAGAAGACCCCTTCCCCCTCCGTCCCGACGTACAGACGATTCGTGCGGCGGTCCACTTCGAGCGCCGTCACAACCAGGGTCTCGCGCGAGACGCGGGACCAGGTGACGCCGGCGTCGGTCGACCGGTGCAGGCCACCGACGGTTCCGGCATAGACGACGTCCCGCCGCCTCGGATCGCGGCGGACATTGTGCGAGCGCCGGTTCGTAAAGCCCGTCTTGGAGCGCGTCCAGCGATCCCCGCCGTCCTGGGTACGGTAGACCCAGCCGCACGTCGAGACCCAGATGTCCTTCGAGTCTTCGGCGGCAAAGTCCCACGCGTACACCGACGCGTCGAGCACCATGCCCTCAGCGATGCGGGACCAGGATTCTCCCCCGTCCTTCGTGCGAAAGGCCTGGCGCCACGTACCGGCATAGAGCGTCCTCGGGTCTCCGGGCGCGAAAGCGAGCGACTCGACCTGATACAGACCCGGGGTTGTATCTCCCGTGAGCGTCCATTTCGCGCCCCCGTCGTTCGAAAGCCGGACGCCATCGTCTCCGCCGATGGCGAGAACGGGCGGGTTCTCCCCGGTCGGAGGCGCCACGGCGAGTGCGCGCGTGGCGACCGAGACCTTCCAGCGTGCGAGAACCGTCCAGTTCGCGCCGCGGTCGTCGCTCCGAGCGACGAGACCGCCCTGGTACTGACCGGCGAGCGAAGCCCAGAGCCTGCCGGGGACGTCGGGATCGGCGACGAGGCCGGTGGAGACGTAGCCGGGAAACGCCGCACCCTGTCGGAGGGGAGTCCAGCTCGCGCCGGCGTCGGTCGAGCCGTAGAAGTTGCCCCGCGAGGTCCCGCAGTAGAGCGCGTCCCGCTGGAATGGATCTACCGCGAAGACTCGGATCTCCGCGCCCCACACCGGAAGGCGCCACCACGACGCAGCCTTCGCGGCGGGGACACTCGAGACGAGGAGTGCCAGCGCGAGGAAAAGGAACGAAAAGCGAGCGCGTCGCCGGATCATGGAGTGTCCTTTTCCGTTGAAAAGTCGATCAAAGGGTCGAAACCGAGGAACGCGTCCTTCTGCCTGCTCCCCAAGAATAACCGGGATCGTCCGCGTCGCGGCGTACCGCCGTCACTTCCGCGAGAATCGACACCGCGATCTCCTCCGGGGTCACCGCACCGATCGGGAACCCGATCGGTGCGTGGATGGTTTCGAGCTTCTCTGCCGGCACGCCCTCGTTCAACAGAACCTCGAGCACGCCCCGGATCTTCCGAGCCGAGCCGATCAGGCCGATGTAGCGCACCCCTGGGGCATCCGGGGCGAGCCAGGGGCGAAGGGCGGAAAGGTCCGTTTCCCAGCAGCGGGAGACGACGGCGACAAAGCGGTCCCGGCCGGGGCGGAGAGACCCCGTGGGAAGGGAGTAGTCACGGTCGGTGCGCACGCTCCGGACTCCCTGGGGAAACCGCTCGGGCCGCGCGTACTCTTCGCGGTCGTCGGCAACCAGCACGTCGTATCCCAGCGCGCGGCCCGAGCGAGCAAGGGCCAGGCCCACGTGCCCGCCCCCGAGGATGACGAGAGAGGGGGCGGCCTGCAGGAGCTCGACCGAGACGCGCGAGGAGCCGCCGCAGATCATGTTCGTCGGCTCGCGCTCGCCCTCGAGCTCCCGGTCGAAGAAGTCGTACCACTTCAGAAGGCGGGTCGGCCCCCCGTCGCGGAAGAGCGCCGCTGCGTCGGCGACGACGAGAGCCTCGAAGGGACCGCCCCCGATCGTGCCGCGGAACGAGCCGTCCCCGAAGACGAGGAAGCGCCGTCCGATCCGCGACGGGCCGGAGCCCTTCGTCTCGACGACCGTCGCGAGCGCGAGGCGCCCGCGGGCGTCGAGCTCTTCGGTGAGGTCGCGGAAGAACGCGTCGTCGCCGCTCACAGGACAATTGTAGCCATTGCAGGCTCGTCAGCTCCGGGCCGAGCCCCGCTGGTACCATCCGTTTCCATGCAACCCGTCAGGGTCGCGGTTTTTCCGGCCGCCGGCCTCGGCACGCGCTTCCTTCCGGCGACCAAAGCTCAGCCGAAGGAGATGCTCCCGCTGGTCGACCGTCCCCTCGTGCAGTACGTCGTCGAGGAGGCGAAGGCGGCGGGGATCGAGCGGATTGTCATCGTTACCGGCCGCGGCAAGAACGCGATCGAAGACCACTTCGACACCTCCTTCGAGCTCGAGAAGATGCTCGAGGAGCGGGGCAAGGACGACCTTCTCGCGGTCGTGCGGGAAATTTCCGACCTGATCCCGGTCTCTTACGTCCGGCAGAAGACCGCGCTCGGGCTCGGGCACGCGATCCTCCAGGCGAAGGACCTCGTCGGCCGCGAGCCGTTTGCCGTGCTGTTGGGTGACGACATCGTGGACGCCGCCGAGCCGTGCATCGGCCAGATGATGCGGCTGTACGAAAAGCGCGGGAACCCGGTCATCGCGATCCAGGAAGTCGAGCCCGCCGAGACGAGCCAGTACGGCATCATCGCGGGGGAACGGGAGAGCGATCGGGTCGTGCGAATCACCGGGATGGTGGAGAAGCCGGAGCCGGAGGACGCGCCGTCCAACCTCGCGATCATCGGCCGCTACATCCTTCCGCCCGAGATCTTCGACATTCTCGAGGAGACCGCCTCGGATTCGCGCGGGGAAATCCAGCTGACGTCCGGTCTCGTGACGCTTCTCGAACGGCGGCCGATCGACGGCTGCCTTTTCGAAGGAAAGCGCTACGACGCGGGGGACAAGCTCGGGTTCTTGAAGGCAACCGTCGAGTTCGCGCTGAAGCGCCCGGACCTGGGGGGTCCGTTTCGGGAGTATCTGAAGGGGTTGAAGCTCGACGGATCCTGAGCCCGGAATCTCAGTCGTCCGACTTCGGCTTCGTCTTCGGTTTGCCGGCCTTCTCCTTCTTTTCGGTTTTCTCTCCGCCCGAATCCTTCGCCTCGGGCGACCCTTCTTTCGAGTCGGCGGACGCTTCCTTTTTCTTCTGGTCGCCTCTCGCCCCTGCATAGTCGTTCACGTACCACCCGCTGCCCTTGAACTGGATGGCCGGAGCGGAAAAGGCCTTCTTGAGCCGCCCGCCGCAGTGCGGACAGATCTTGAGCTGCCGCTCGCCCAGGCGCTGGATCGCCTCGGTCCTCTCGTCGCAGGAATCGCAGTCGTATTCGTAGATCGGCATCTCAGCTCTCGGTGTTCCCGAGGCTGCCGCCTTCCGTTTTCCAATGGAGCTTGCGCACACCCATCGGCTCCTTCACACGAACGAGATCGAGGCAGAAGAAAGCGTAAAGGAGGCGCGCGTTCTCCGCCTGGGTACCCGGCCCCTTCTGGCAAAGGAGCTGGACGGATGTGCGCGCGTCCACGGCCGCGTGGAACGCGGTCTCTTCCGGGCGGAAGAGGCCGGCCGGGACATCGCCGTTCGACCGCTCGAGGAGCCCGTGGCCGGATCCTAGACGGTCGATCAATCGACGGACCGCGCGTATCCGCCGGATTCCCGCGACGATGACCTCGTCGATCGCGAGGTCGATCCGGATCGTCTCGTCCGATCGGCGTGCCCCCACTTCGAAGACGACTTCGCCGTCCTCCCAGTCGAAGCCGCCCCACAGGATCTCGCGGACCTGCTCCGCGATCGCGGCATCGAGGGACGCCTGATCGAGCAGCTCGAGCCGGAGAAGGATCTGGCCGAGGCGGACGCCGTCGCCCGCGAGCCGTTCCTCCGCGCTCCGCACGGCATCCTCGGGCAGCATTCCCTGACGGATCAAATACGTCCCGAGCCAGACTTCCGGCTCGTTCGAGGTGGCGAACACGACGAGGCCGCCGTCGACGTAGATTCGGCGCTGCCGCCCCCGGAAGGCGATCGAAAGCGCTCCGGGGACCCGGTAGCGCCCGATCGTCGCGAGGATTTCGGGAAGCGGCGTCACCGCGAGATCACCGCGATATTCGAACTTTTTGTCCATGGATCGGGCTTGCCGACATGGTACCCGAACTAAAGCGCGAAACGGGTGCCGGGGGTGGAGTCGGGACACTAGAATCGAACGGTGATCACGGTCCGCGAAGCGCAGGCGATTCTCGACCGTGCCATGGAGCCGGCGGGAGAGGAGGCGGCATCGCTCGACGATGCGCTCGGCCGCGTCCTGGCGCGCGACATCGTCGCGGACGTCGACTGGCCACCCTTCGACACGTCGGCAATGGACGGGTATGCCGTGCGGGCCTCGGAGGCGCGCGCGGCCGGGCTCGTGCTCCCGGAGCGGCCGGGGCTCGTCGCGGCGGGTGACGCCTTTCCGAAGCCTCTCGCCGCGGGCGAGGCAGTACGGGTCATGACGGGCGCCCCCCTCCCACCGGGCGCGGACGCGGTTGTTCCCGTCGAGGACGCGAGGTCGAAGGATGGCAGGGTCCGGTTCGATCGTGAGCCCGATGCCGGGGCCCATCTTCGCCGCCGCGCGGAGAGCGTGGCCCGGGGTGCGGTCCTGATCCCGCGAGGCACCCGTCTGAACCCGCGCGGCATCGCGCTCGCCGCGCTCGCGGGAGCCGACCCGCTGCCGGTGCGGCGAAGGCCGCGGATCGCGCTCGCGACGACCGGTAACGAGCTCGTCGGGGCGGGCGAAGCCATCCGGGAGGGGCAGCTTCGCGACTCGAACGGCCCGATGCTCGCCGCGCTCTGCCGCGAGCGCGGGTGGCTGGTGGAGCACCGGGACCGCGTTGCGGACGAAATGGCGGCCGTCGACCGAATGTTTCGAGCCGCGTCGGACGGCCTCGATGCGCTCGTGACCACCGGAGGCGTCTCGGCGGGCGACCTCGACCTCCTTCCCGCGGCGGCGGAACGCGCGGGCTGGGAGATCCTTTTCCATCGGGTCTCCGTGCGCCCCGGAAAGCCGATCGCGGTCGCTCGTCGCGATGGGACGTTCTGGTTCGGTCTCCCCGGCAACCCGGTATCCGCGTCGGTTTGCTTCCACCTGTTCGTGCGCCGCGCGCTCGAGCGGCGCGAGGGCGCCGAACGGACCGGGCTAGCGGTGCGAACGGCCTTCTCGACGAAAGACATCCCTCCGGCCGGTCCGCGCGAGACGTACCGCGACGCGCGGCTCACCGAGGAAGAGGGGATGTGCCGCGCCGAACCGCTCCCGACGGCCGGCAGCCACGACATCGCCGCTCATGCCCGGGCGAATGCGTTGATACGCCTCCCGGCCGGAAGCGGCGCGCTTCCCGCCGGTTCGAGCGTCACCTGCCTGCTGCTCGATCGGTGAAGAGGAAACGGAGCGCGAAAAAGCCAGCTTCGCGGAGCCGGCCCGCTCCCGCGGGAATCGAGCTCACCACGCTCACGTCCGACGGCGTGCCGATCGCTTACACGCTCTGGCGAAGGCCGGCCCGGGAGCTCGTCATCCTCGCTCCCGGCTTCTGGAGACGCCGGCTCGCCCGCGAGAACCTGTATCTCGCGACGTACTTCTCGCGGCGCGGATACGACGTTGCCGCGCTCGACTTCCGAGGGCACGGCGGAAGTGGAGGGTCCTACTCGTTCGGCACTCTCGAAGCACTCGACCTCGCCGCGGTCGCCGAAGCGCTCGTGGGCGAGAAGGACCCTTATTCTCGGTTCGCGGTCCTCGGGCTCTCCATGGGTGGCTCGATCGCCGCCGAGATGCTCGCGCAGCGGCCCGACCTCCCCTGCCGCGCACTCGTCATGGTTTCTTCACCCGCGGACTTCACGGCTCTGAAACCGCGGCCGCTCTCACGCGACGCCGTCCGGCAGGTGCGCCTGCGGCACGCGCTTCGAATGCCGCGCATCGCGCTCGCGCACCTTCGAGGCCCCAAGCCGCGCGCGGCCGAGGCGGTTGCGAAACTCACGATGCCGAAGCTGATCGTGACGGCGGAGCGCGACTGGCTCGTCGATCCCTCACACGGTCGCCTTCTCGCCGACTCCGCAGCGCCGCCCGTCGACTATGTCCATCTCGACCTGCCCGGCTCCCTCCACGCCGACTCTCTCGTCCGCCAGGTGCCTCTCACGTTCCTGCGCGTGCTCGGCCGCTGGTTCGCGGAGAACGCTCCGCCTTAGGACGGGAAACGGAGAATGGAAAAAGAGGAGGAAAGTCTTAATCCGCGTTTAACGTTTCCCGCTCCCCGAGACGAGAACATCCGACGCAATCCCGTTGTTAAGATCCCCGCTGTGTTGGAGCGCCGTGTCGTCATCACTGGAATGGGATGTCTCGCCCCGAACGGGAGCGGCCGGGAGGAGTTCGCCGTCGCGCTGAAAGGGGGCGCGAGCGGCGTTGGCCGGATCTCTCTCTTTGACCCGGAGGGACTGCCGGTCACGATCGCCGGCGAGCTGAAGGACTTCGACCCCACAGCGTGGGTCAGCGCAAAAGACATTCGGCACGTGTCGCGCGCGGTGCCGATGGCGATAGCCGCGTCGACGGAAGCGTTCGCAGATGCGGGTATCGACCCGGCCAGGCTCGCGACCGCGGAGCGCCAGGCAATCGGCGTGGTGCTCGGCACCGGCGGAGGCGCAATCGAGTTCACCGAGCGGATGTATCACCTCTACTACACGAACCAGACGAAGAAGGCCTCGATCTATTCGATCCCCTCGGGAACGATCGGCACGCTGTCGTCCGAGATCTCGATGCAGTTCGGGCTCCGCGGCCTCTCCCACGTCGTCTCCACCGGGTGCGCCTCTTCGACCGACGCGCTCGGTTACGCCTTCCGCGCCATTAAGTACGGCTTCGGCGGCGACACGCTCCTCGCCGGAGGCGTGGACGCGACCGTCGTGCGCGGGATCATGGAAGGCTTCGTAATGATGCGCATCGTTTCGACGACGTGGGAGCGGGAGCCCACGCTCGCCTCCCGCCCATTCTCGGCGGATCGCGACGGGTTCGTGCTCGGAGAGGGAGCCTGGATGTTCGTCCTCGAGGAGCGCGAGCGTGCTCTCGCCCGCGGCGCGAAGATCCACGGCGAGATCCGGGGGTACGGCGCCACCTGCGACGCCCACCACCGCGTGCGCCTCGACGAGACCGGCGAGGAGCCCGCCCGCGCGATGACCCTCGCGCTCGACGAAGCCGGGCTGCCGGTGGAAGCGATCGAGTACCTCGCGTACCACGGGACGTCCACCGCGCTGAACGACCGCGTCGAGACGAAGGCCGTCCGGAACGCGTTCGGACGCTCCGCCGGGAAGCTGCCCGGCTCCTCGATCAAGTCCATGATCGGCCACCCGCAGGGCGCTTGCGGCGCGGCCGGCGTGGCCGCGACGCTTCTCGGAATGCGGGACTCGTTCCTCCCTCCGACGATCAACCTCGACACGCCGGACGCGGAGTGCGACCTCGACTACGTCCCGAACGAGTCTCGCGCCGCCTCCTTCGAGCACGCGCTCTGCAACTGCATCGGTTTCGGCTCGAAGAACAGCGCGCTGGTAGTGTCACGGGGAATTTGAGCCTCTTCGTTCCCCGACGGCAGCCTTCGCGCGAGATCCTCGACGACCCCGGAATCCCCTCCGAGGAGATGTCCCGGTCGCTCGAGGACCTCTCCCTCGTCCACCGCTGGTGGGACTCGACCGGAGCAATCGAGCGTTTCCTCGTCGGCGAGATCCGGCGGCTCGGGATCTCGAGGCCCGTTCTCGTCGACGTGGGAGCGGGATCGGGAGACGTCACCCGCCGGCTCGGCCTCGCTCTCGCCCGGGCGGGGCATCCGGCGAGCGTCCTCGCCTGCGACGTCCAGTGGCGCCACCTCGTCGCCGGGCGCCGCATGGCGAGAGAGTCGTTCCCGTCGGTTTCCGCGAACGCCTTCGCGCTGCCGCTCGCGGACAGCTCCGTCGACTGGATCGTCTCGACGCTCTTCTTCCACCACTTTTCTCCCGAGGAGAACACGGCCCTCCTCGCGGAGTTCTCGCGCGCGGCGCGGCACGGGTTCGCTCTCCTCGACCTCCGGCGACACCTCCTGCCGCTCGCCTTCATCTCGGTCGCGG
>CAJDUI010000018.1_pt2 | contig 10833 bp, 6 predicted proteins | sample 7390031 | NCBI WGS metagenome assembly CAJDUI01 (sample SAMEA7055675, study PRJEB34461) | soil metagenome | biome: terrestrial ecosystem; feature: Peninsula; material: soil | place: Antarctica | collected 2016 | reverse complement strand
TCGAAAGAAAATGGGCGTAGAAGTTTCGTGCCGCGTCCCCCATCTCCGCGCAGCGCGATCGGTCGCTCGTAAGCGCCGCCAGATTGTCTTTGAATTCCTCGAGTGTGTCTGCGAGAAGACCGGTGTGCCCCTCTTTTACACTCAGCTCGTTCGTCTTGGTGCGCATCGCGACCACCGGCCGACCGCAGGCCTGCGCCTCGAAGATCGAACTCCACGGCCAGTCGAGTCGATGGGGGTACGCATAAACATCGCAGGCCGCGAAAACCCATTTGAGCTCTTCTCTCTCCACCTGGCCCACAAGTCGGACCCGATCTCCGAGCTCGAGATCGGCGATCTTTGCCTCCACCTGGGCCCGCCCTTCTCCGTCCCCGGTGAGAACGAGTTGCACGTCGGCGGGCAGCGAGTGAATGACAGACAGGAGGTCGAGGATCAACTGGGTCTTGCCGTGCTTAGTTTCGGTCGAGAAGCGGGTGGCGCAGAGCACGATTGGAGCATCCGCCGCAAAGCCGAGGCGTATTCGCGCCTCTTTCTGGGAGGGCATCGGATTCCAGATCGGAAAGGCGGGAAGAAGAACGCGTAATCTCGTTGCCGCGGCGCCCTCTCGCAATAGCCGATCGAGGCTCGCGGAGCGCCAAGTCGTTATTACGTCAGCCCGCTTCACCGACCGCCGGTGGGTCCACGAGAGCAGCGGTCGCCACTTATGAGGCACGCTTTTAGACTGCCAGGTGTGCGCCGCGATCAGGATGTACCGCCGCGGCCGCTGCCACCAGCCGAACACGTCCGGGTACGTGCGCGAGGGGTTGTAGATGATCCACCCGTCGGGCGAATACTGCTTCATGTCTCTGCGGATGAGGAGCGCTTCCTTCACGAAGCGTCGCGCGGGGACCCGCCCACGCCAAAGATCGCGGACGTTCAGCCGCGAGACCACCCTGAGGTCGTGGCCCCGCTCGCGAAGAGAGCGGAACAAAGCATCCAAGAAAATCGGATCCCCACCATGGCCAAGCACGTCTTCAAGGTGAGAAGCTCGTGGGGAATAGAAAGCGATTCGCAAGGTCTGCCTTCGTACTTGCTGGATTTCGAGGTTAGGGACGCCCGCGGCCTCGGCGAGTAGCCGGCTTCCCCGACCCGATCACGACGCCGCGGCGAGAACGCGCCGGCTCTCGTCGAGCAAGCGGGCCGCCAGCCAGGGTTCGTTTTCCTTTTCGGAGTGGATCTGCGCGAGCCGCAGCAGCGTTGCGCCTTCGAGGTAGCACACGAGCCGCGGGTCGAGCTCCCGGTCGAGCTCCCGGGCGCGCTCGAAGAACGCCCCGGCGACCGGCGCGAGGCCGTCCGGCGTTCCGAAAGACTTCAGCGACAGAAGCCGGAGGTGCGCGAGGAAGTTGGCGACGTCCACGGCGGGCTCGGACATCGAGGCGTCGTCGAAGTCGAGTAGCGAAAGTCCGTGCGCGCCCTCGAGCACCTGGTCGTAATAGAAGTCCCGGTGAACGGGCCGCCACCGCCAGCGATCCGCCTGCCACGACCGGTCCTGTACGAGCGCGAGGGCCTCCCGCGCGGGAACCCGGAGAGAAGGACACCGCGCCGTGAGCCGCTCGACTCTCTCCGTGAGGGGCTCGATCTCCTTCTCGTGCGAATGACGCCGCGGCAGCTCCAGCGCCGACCCGTGCAGGGCGTGGAGTGCCTCGGCGATTCTCGTGGCGACTCCCTGGTCGCCCGCGACGAGAGAAGGGGCGACGGGCTCGCCCGGGACCTCCCGCTGGAGGGAAGCGTCGAGAGCCGGCAGATGCGCGATGGCGTCGGGGACCGCCACGCCCGAACCCCACACGCGGGTACCGGCGACGAGCCGGAGGACCTCGTGCACGCGCGACGCGCGCCCCCGGGCGTACGTCTTCGCGTAGAGGGTCTCCGACCACTCCTTCCCGGAGCCGTTGCCGCGCACGCGAAACCGGAGCGTGCAGCGGCGTCCCGGCTTGTGCCGGACGACCTCGAGCGCCACGAGCTCCGTCGGGCGGCCGTAAACGCCGCGTTCGAGCTCCCTCTCGACGGTCTTGCGGTCCTGGAGAGAAGCGAGAGCGGGCAACGCGGGGTCCACGGCCCGGGCGCCGTTTCCGGACGCTCGCGCCCTCGACGACCGCTCGTATTCCTCGAGTCGCCGCGCCGAGAGCTCGACGACGTAAGCGACTCTCTCCTGCCAGTCGGGGCGCATCTGCCGGAAGGGAGCGACGACGAGCCGAAGGAGCGCCGCCGACTCGAAGAGCGTGACGCTCCGGGCGACGTCGGGGCGCCGGGCGATGAACGCCTCGAGGAACGCCGAGCGCGCGCCCTCGAGGGCCGTCTCGTCTTCGGGGCTCTGCTCGAGGTGGGCGAGGAAATTGCCGACGTCCGCCGCGGGCGGCCCGATACAGATCTCGTCGAAGTCGAGGAGCGTCACGCCGCGCGCGGAAACGAGCGCCTGGTCGTCGTAGAAGTCGCCGTGGAGAACGGCGGTCCGGGTGTCAACCTCGCCCAGCCGCGCGGCGACGCGCCTCGCGAGCCGGAGGCACTCCTCGGCGCGCTCCGGGAGGAGGGATCCGACCGCAGCGGCGGAAGCCATCACGGAGCCGGCGGCGTCCGCGGCGTTCAGTCCGGGGACCGCGTCGATCCGGGTCGAGTGGAGCTCGTCGAGAGCCGCCGCGACGAGCGGCATCGATCCCTCGAAGTCGCCGGCGCCCCGCAGGTCACGGAGGCGGGCGCCTTCGGCCTCCGCGTGGATCACGAGATCGAGCTCGGAATCGTGCGCCAGCACGGCAGGAGTCGGGAGATAGGCCTCCGAGAGGAACCGGAAGATTCGGAACCGGTTCTGCGCGAGGCCACGCGCATAGAGCTTCCCGTAGACGACGGAGTGGCCGCTCCCCGCGAGTCGATACCGCAGCAGCGCCTTGCGCCGCGGCTTGTAGCGGACACGCTCGATCCCGGCGACGTCGAACGCCGCGCCTACGTCCGGGAGCGAATCCCGGAGGGCCGCGCGGGCCTCGGACGAAGAAGCGGCGCGCATCAGGCGGCGAAGCTTTCGATCGACCGGGTAGACCTCGAGGAGGGCCGGCAGTCGTTCGAGGAAGATCCCGCGGGGAATCGGGAGCTCGCGGTGGGTCCGCCGCGCCCGGTCGAGCAGCCGCTGAAACGAGCGGCGGTTCCAGTCCGCCTCCGCGGTGGCGTCGGCGTGGACCGAGGCGTGGGCCGGCACGTCGAACGCCGTCCCGTTGCGCTTCGACTCGAACGTCAGCTGGTACTGGACGACGCAGTTTGTGCCGGCCTTGTAGCGGACGTAGCTCGGCCGGCATTCGGTGAGCGCGAAACCGGAGTCGGGACCGACGTGGGCGCCGAGCGCCTCCCGCATCGCGTCTCCGTCGAAGAGCGTGCCGAGGTTCGGCAGCGCGGAGTCGCCGGGCGGCGGAACTGGCGTCAGGTTGTTCGCCTCGCCAGCGCCCGCGGCGGCCACGGATTCTCCGGCGACTCAGTCCCGGGCGAGCCCTGCAGGTCGCTCAAGTGGCGGTACCGGCCATCGAGCGCCATGAGCTCGGGGTGCGTTCCCTGCTCCACGATGCGGCCCTCGTCTACGACGACGATCGAATCGGCGCGGCGGATGGTCGAGAACCAGTGGGCGATGATGATTGCCGTCCGGCTCTCGAGAAGCCGCTCGAGGGCGACCAGCACCAGGCGTTCCGACTCCGCGTCGAGGGCCGTCGTCGGCTCGTCCAGCAGGACGATCGGCGAGTCCTTCAGCATCGCGCGGGCAATCGCCAACCTCTGCCGCTGGCCGCCGGAGAGCGTGACGCCCCGCTCGCCGATGACGCTGTCGTATCCGTCAGGGTAGGCTCGGATCACGTCGTGGATGAGGGCGGCGCGCGCCGCCTCCTCGACTTCCTCCCGCGCGCACCCGGTTTTCCCGTAGGCGATGTTCTCGTGAAACGTCCCCGCGAACAGCATCCCGTCCTGCGGCACGATGCTGATCTGGTCGCGAAGGGACTTCAGAGTGAGCTCCCGGACGTCGATCCCGTCGATCCGGACGACTCCGGCGGCGGGGTCGTACAGGCGGGGTACGAGGTTCACGAGCGTCGACTTTCCGCCGCCGGTCGCGCCGACGAGCGCGACCGTCCGGCCGGCCTCGACGACCAGGTCGATCCCGTGCAGCACGGGCACGCCCCGCTTGTAGGCGAAGTCGACGCCCTCGAACCGGATCTCGCCCGCGAAGGCCGGCGCGACGCGCGTGCCGTCGCGCACTTCCGTCTTTTCGTCGAGGAGGGCGGTCACGCGCTCCAGGTTGGCGCTCGCCTTGGCCGCCCGCTTCGTGACCCGCGAGATCCGCTTCAACGGGCGGTAGAGAGCCTGCATGTAAGCGACGAACACGACGAGCTCGCCGGTGGTCAGCCGCCCCGAGATCACCTGGATCGCGCCGAGCCAGAGCGTCGCCGCCGTCGCCACGCCGACGGAGAGCTCGACCGCGCGGTTCAGGGTCGCCTCGAGCCGCGCCGCCTTCAGTCCCTCCCGGAGGCTCTTCTTGTTGATGCTACGGAGTCGCGCGTCCTCCTCGTCTTCGCGCGCGAACATCTGGACGAGGTGGATCCCGGCGATCGCCTCGTGAAGGCGCCCGGCCATCTCTCCCTCGCGCACGCGCTGCTTCCGCGTCGCCGCCCGGATCCGCCCCGAGTAGAACGCCGAGAAGGCGAGGATCGCCGGCAGCACGAGAGCCGTGACGATCGCCAGGCGCCACTCCAGCACGAACATCATGACGACCAGGCCCGCGAGGATGAACCCCTCGGTGGCGAAGTAAAGGAGCGTGGAGACCATGACCTCGCGAAGCGCGGCGACGTCGCCCGTCACGCGAGTGAGCAGGTCGCCGGTCCGGTTCCGGTTGTGAAAGGAGAGCGACAGCCGCTGGAGGTGAGCGAAGAGCTTCCGCTGGACCTTCGCGACGACCTCCTGGGCCGTCCTGGTCGTCAGGATCCGCTGGTAGAAGTAAAGGATGCTTCGCACGAGCGCGAGGACGAGAATCGTGGCCGCCGCGGCGACGAGGATCCTCGTCCGGCCGCCGGCGACGAGCCCGTCGATCCACGGAAACGGCGTCGAAAACGGCTTGTCGTCGAGAACGTTGTCGAAGATCCACTTGAGCGGCCACGGCTCCGCCAGAGTCGCCGCGCTGTAGGCGAGCGAGCAGAGCGCGGCACCGAGGAGACTGCGCCAGTGCGGATACAGCTCGCGCCGGAATCGATAGATCGCCCCGAACGACGTCTTGAATCCGAGGGCCTGGCCCCCGGGAGCCTTAGACTTTCGCGCCACGCCAGCCATCGAATTCGAGATGTGAGCCGCTCACTTCGTTGCCCTCAAGCCCCCGAGCGCCACGACCATCGCCGGCGTTCCGGGAGCCGTACCCAGGGCGCGCGGAATCCCGTTCAACGCGCGGAGAGCGGTCTCCCGGGAGGAGTAACGTCCCCAGAAGACGCGGAAACAGTTGCCTCCGGCGGCCGGAGCGTGCAGGAGCCACAGGGCGCCGCCGACGTCGTGCTTCCAGATACGCGCGAGCGCTCCCGCTTCGCACGCGGGTGCGAGCTCGACCGCGTAGCGCGCTCCGTTTTCGGATGCGAGGCGCCGGCGATCCGCCGATGCCCTCTGCACCCATGGCTCGATCGGATCGGGAGCCGAGACGGTTTGCGGAACGGCGGCGGACGCTTCCGTTGTCTTCGGGGAGGGATCTGACCCCCTTCGGGGATCAGACCCCATTTTTTCGGCCGCCGTTTCCCGCGCGGCGGCCACCGCGACGGGGACGGACGTGGCTCCGCCGAACGTGTACTGGACCGAAAGGATGCCGAGGTGCGCGTCCCACTCCTTCTCCGGGTCGTTCGAGGTCCGCCTCTCGTATCGGTAGGTCGGGTGGATCGAGATGTGCCGGCTGAGACCGAACTTGGCGGCGGCGGTGCCGATCCACCGGACGTCCCGCCGGAGATCCTCGTCGTCCTCGTTGTCGATGCGCCGATTCCAGTACTGCACCGGCCGGTATCGCGCCTCGAGCACGAGCTGGTGGAGACCGCCGCGAAACGGGGTCGTGTACTCCAGGCCGTAGGTCTGACGGTTGTACTGGTTGCGCGGTCCCCTGGACTCGTTGATCTCCCAGCGGTATTCGGCGTCCAGGTGTCCGGAGCCGAGGCGCTGGCGGAACTCCATCCCGACGTAGTAGTTGTTCGCGTCGCGCAGCGGGTCCACGTCGCCGTAGCGCCGCAGGCGGTACGCCCCGTAGAAGCGCAGGCGCTGCGAGTCGGAGAGGTCGTAGTTGAGCCGCGGCTTCAGGATGAACTCATCCCCGAGGTCGTTGTCCTCCGACGAGCCCTTCAGGGTCGCTTCGCCGACCAGTTCCGCTTCCCACTTCTTTGAAAGGTCACGCTCGTACGCGCTCTCCAGGCGGTGGCTGATCCGCGACCATCCCGACTCCGCGTAGGTGTAGGAGAAAGAGGAAATCTCGTACTGGGCATAGAAGTCGTCGGTCTCGAACCGCACACCGCCTCCCAGGAAGCCGCCCCAGGTGCGGATTGGCTCCTCGTCGTGATTGATGTTGCTGTCGTAGATCCCGCCGAGGCTCAGGAAGAAGGTGAACGGCCGGAGCCACGCCGGTCCGCCGGCGTCTCGGTCCGGGGTCGACCGGGTCGAAGTCGCCGGGGCGGCGGGCGAGGCCGCGGACGCCAGCACGAGGCGGGGTCGCTCGAGCGCCGCCGTGAAGACGCAGTCGGAAACGGCCGTACGACGCGAGCGGCCGGAATTCGCCGGCAAGAGGCGGCGCGGTTTCGAGACTCCGCCGGAAAAGGTTGCGCGCTCCCAGTCGAGATCGAGATGGAAGCCGCTCGATCGGAAGTCTCCTTGCCGGCATTGCGCGTTCGCGGACGCGGGCGCGGCGAGGGCGAGCACGGCTGCCAGAGCGACGGAACGGATCGAGATCACTGCACACCTCCTGCAAGAATTCGTTCGACGGGGCCGAACCGCTCGCCAGACTGCGCGAGTATCGCGAGGAGCCGCTCCACCGTCCGGTCCCACGTCGCCTCGGTGAGCGCCTTCTCCCGCGCTCTCTCTCCGAGCCGCCGGGCGAGGTCGGGGTCGCGCCGCAGCCGGAGGAGAGCGTTCGCGAGGGCGACCGGGTCGCCCGGCTCGCAGAGGATCCCGCACCCCGGCTCGAGGAGGTCCGTCAACTGTCCGAGGCGGCTCGCGACGACGGGGAGGCCCGCGGCCATGTATTCGTAGACCTTCAAGGGCGAGAAGTAGAAAGGCGACCGGGGCGGATAGGGGGCGACCGCGGCGTCCATCGACGCGAGGAGACCGGGCACTTCCTCGGGCGAGACCGCACCGGTCCGGACCACGGCGTCGTCCAGGCCGAGCGCGTGGGTCGCGGCGTCGAGCGCCGCCCGCTCCTTCCCGTCGCCGACGACGAGCAGTCGCGTCCTCTCGTCTTCCGCGTGGAGCAGCGCGAAGGCTTCGACGAGGATGGAGAGCCCGTGCCACGGCTTCAGGCTGCCGACGAACCCGACCGTGAAGACTCCCGCCGCGGCCGGTCGGCTCGCCCCGACGCCCGGGCGAAAGCGTCCCGCTCGAACGCCGTTGGGGACGACCTCCACGCGCCCACGCGCCGCCGGATTCCGCTCGAGCCAGCGCGCCAGCTCGTCGGAGACCGCCACGAGGACCGACGCGGCCGCGAAAGAACGCTCCTCGGCGCGTTCGGCGGAATCGCGGTCGGAGAGCCCGCGGTGCTCCTCCTGCTCCTCGATGAGCGGCGCGTTGACCTCGAGGAGCCCGGGGATCCCCGCGTCGCGGGCGTGCTCCATCCCGGCGAAGCTCCAGAGCGAGTAGCGCTCGTAAACCGCGTCGAAGGGCCCGCCGCTCTCGAGCGCGCGGGCAAGACCGACGTTGGCGGCCGCGCGCTCGACCCCGCTCCCGGGGATGGCGAGCGCGTGCGTGCGGACCCTCTTCAGATCGGCGGGCCGCTCTCCCTCGAGACGGCTCGCGAACAGGTCCATGTCGATTCCCCGGCCGACCATGCCCCGGAGCACCTCCTGCACGTGAATCGAGCATCCCTTCCGGCCGAAGACCGGCACGCCCGGATCTGCGCAGACGTACGCGATCCTCATCCCACGGCCTCGAGCGCTTCTTTCCTCACCGGGGAGGCTCTCCGAAAGAGCTCGCGCAAATCCGCGGCGTTGCGATGGACGTCGAAATCCTCCTCGATGCGCTTTCGGGCCCGGCCCGCCAGGGCGACGCGCAGGGCGGGGTTCTCCAGCAGCCGTTCGATCGCCGCGGCGAGGGCCTCCGGGTCGTGCGGCGAGACCATCAGGCCCGTGTCGCCGTCGCTCAGGACTTCGGGGATGCCCGTCACGCCGGTCGAGACGCAGGGCGTCCCCAGCGCCATGGCCTCGAGGAGCACCGTCGGAAGCCCGTCGCGGTTCCCGTCGCCCCCAACGACGCACGGCGCCGCGAGCACGGCGGCTTCCCGGATCCCCCGCACGACTTCGCTCTGCGGCTGCGCGCCCGCGAGCGAGACGCGACTCGATAGACCGTGATGCTCGATGCGCGAGCGCAGCTCGCCCTCGAGCTCGCCCGAGCCCACGATCCGGCACTCGAACCTTCGGCCGCGTCGCGCGAGGAGCGCGCACGCCTCGACGAGGTCGATCAGGCCCTTTTTCTCGACGAGACGTCCGACCGCGAGGATGAGGGGCCGGCGCTCGTCCGGCGCGCTGTACGGAAAATCCGAGAGATCGAGACCGTTGTAGATCCTGCGCAACCCGCCGGTTACCGGGCCCAAGGTCGAGCGCAGATATTCGACGTTGAAGTCGCTGACCGTCACGGAAGCCGAGGCCGCGGAAAACTTCCGCTCGAGGTCGTCGGCGCGAACGCTCTCGTGAAAGATGTCCTTCGCGTGGCAGGTGAACGTGAAGGAGAGTCCGGCGAAAGCCGCCGCGAGGGCGGCGACCGACGTCGCCGACGTGGCGAAGTGCGCGTGCAGGTGGGACACGCCCCTCGACCGGGCCTCCGTCGCGAGCCGCAGGGCCTGGTAGACGTGGCGGGACCTCTCGAGGCGCGCTTCGGGAAGGATCTCCCAGACTTCCGGCCGGAGTCGGGCGGCCTCGCGGAGGGCGAGCCAGAACTCGTGCGCCGTCAGGGTCCGCTCGTCCCCGGGCTTGGAGTCCGAATCCGGCGGAAGGAGGTACGTCACGCTCGCGCGAACGCGCGCCGTGGGACCGAGAACGGGCTCGCTCGGACGGCCGAGGGCGAAGATCTCGACTTCGACGCCCGCTCGCTCGTGCGCGAGGATCTCGTTGACGATGAACGTCTCCGAGTAGCGCGGGTAGCGCTTCAGGACGTAGCCGACGCGAGGCGCCTCACCCCGCAACGCCGACTCCTTTTCCCTCGGGCGCGAGAGCGAGCGCGTCCTCGACGAACTCGGGGATGCGCTCGAAGCCGCGAAAGTCGATCCGCCCGCCCGCCGCGGGAGGCGGGCCCCCGTTCGACGCGAGCCACTCCGAGAGGGCACCGGGCGTCAAATGGTCCGGGTGGAGAACCTCGAGCAGCCCCAGGTCGCGGAAGCTGCTCGCCCGGATGAGCTGCTCCGTGCGGGGCCGGACGCGGGGGACGATCAGGACGCGCTTGCCGAGCGAAAGGGCCTCGCACGTCGTGTTGTAGCCGCCCATCGAAACGATGCGGTCCGCATGAACCTGGAACTGCATCGGCTCCGGAACGAACTCGATGACGCGCAGGCGGGGGCGGTCGTCCGCGAGGCTTCGAAGACGCGCCTGGAGCTCCCGGTCCATGAACGGGCCGGTGATGATCACGGCGTTGAAGTCGGGGGGCAGCTCCGCGCGCGCGAACGCCTCCGCGAGCACCCCGCCGTCCTGGCCACCCCCAGAGAGGCAGAGCGCAAGACGCCCCGGCGGAAGCCTCAGTCGCCCGATAGCCCCGTTCGTCCCCTGCAATTCGAGCCTCGCGCGCTGATCGAGGTACCCCGTGTACCGCACGCGCGCCGCCACCGCGTCGCAAAGGCTGTACTCCTTCACGAGGTCGTAAACGGCGGGATCTCCGTACACCCAGACCTCGTCGTAGAACGACTCGATCGCTTCCACGCTGCTCGCCTTCTTCCAGTCGCGGTCGACGGCGGCGGGATCGTCGAGGACGTCCCGCAGGCCGAGCACGCAACGGGTCCGCCCCGACCGGCGAAGCTCTTCGAGCGCGGGATCGAGCTCCCGAATGGCGCCCCGCGGCACGTTGTCGACGAGGAAGAGGTCGGGCTCGAACGACTGGAGGGCGGCGCGGATCGTCGTCGCGCGGAGGTCGATGAGCTGGTGCAGGGAAACGTCGAGACGGCGCGATCGATAGCGCCCATCCGGCTCCTTGCGGAGCGCCGGCAGGGTCAGGCAGTCCGTGCCCGGAGGAAGGCGATAGGCCGTCGCCCGCCGCGCGCCGGCGATGAGAAGAATGATCGGCTTCAGAGGCGAGTGCGCGAGAGCCTGCGCGATGAGAATGTTGCGGCGCATGTGGCCGAGCCCCATCGTGTCGTGCGAGTAGAGGGCGATGCGGGGCCGGTCCGAGCGGCCGCCCGTCGAAGACCGATCGTTTCGTGGCCCCGGAGGCGTCAAGTGGCGAGGGCCCCGGAGGCCCCGAGGCACCTCACGTTGAACAGACTCCGTCCCCCTTCTGTCCATGACCGTAGTTGTCGCCTCCCGTATTCGACTTTAGTCGTAGTTTACACCGGGGACTTTTGCCGTTCTTTACCTAAAGTGCTCATCCCTCGGGCGATAGGACGGTTAGCGCGGGGACGGCCGGGACCGC
>CAJDUI010000131.1_pt1 | contig 11010 bp, 9 predicted proteins | sample 7390031 | NCBI WGS metagenome assembly CAJDUI01 (sample SAMEA7055675, study PRJEB34461) | soil metagenome | biome: terrestrial ecosystem; feature: Peninsula; material: soil | place: Antarctica | collected 2016 | reverse complement strand
ACATGGCCGCGTCGGCCGACGCACCCGTGACCTTCGCGAGCTTCTCCAGATCCCCCCCGACCTCTCGCGCAAGGCCGTCCGGATCGACCCCGAGCTTCTGGAGGATCGGAGCGACGACCCCTTCACTCTGCCGGAGCATTGCGAGCAGAAGATGGTCGCTCGAGAGCTCGGCGTTTCCTCGCGCCCGTGCGTCGCGCTGCGCTTCCTGGATCGCCTCCTGGGCTTTGATGGTGAGCTGATCGAATCTCATTCGGGGTCGACTCCGGGTGTGACGTTATGGACGAGCGGGTCGTGTAAACCCGCGACGCGGAACCCTTTTTCTCGAAGAAGACACGAGTCGCACGAACCGCATGGCTCGCCGGTCGGCGTCGGGTCGTAACAGGACGAGGTCACTGCAAAATCCAATCCCAGCGCGGCGGCGCGCGCGACGATCTCGCCCTTGGTGAGCTGCAGCAGGGGGGCATGTATCCGGAAGGCGAGCGCACCCTCTACCCCCGCCTTCGTCCCGAGGTTGGCCATCCGCTCGAAGGCCTCCAGGAACTCCGGCCGGCAGTCCGGATACCCCGAGTAGTCGAGCGCGTTGGCGCCGATGTAGATGTCTGCCGCGCCAATCGCTTCTCCCCAGGCAACGGCGTGGGAAAGGAAGAGGCTGTTGCGCCCCGGGACGTAAGTCGCCGGGATCGGCTCGGCGCCGAGCGCGTTCCGGGGGACCTTCCGCGAGGGGTCGGTCAATGCGGAACTCTCCGGTGCGGGCAGGTCGAGCCGGACGATGCGGTGGGCTGCGACGCCGTAGCGCTCCGCGAGCCGGCGTGCGCGGTCGAGCTCGACGCGGTGCCGCTGCCCGTAGTCGAAGGAGAGCGCGAACACTTCGTCCGCTTCGCCCCGCGCGATCACCAGGCACGTCGCGGAGTCGAGGCCTCCGGAGAGGAGAACGATCGCCCGCGACGCTCGGCTCATATTTCCATTCCGCACTGACCCGAAGTCAGCAATTCAGGACTGACCCTTACCTCCCGCAGGAATTCAGCGCTGACCCCAGCCTATCTTCCCGGCACGTCGCCCCACAGCAGCTTGTGGAGCTGGAGGCCGAGCCGGATCGGCCGGCCGGAGTCGCGAATCCAGTCCGCGAGCTCGGCCGCGGGAAGTTTCTCCCAGACGGGTGAGAACGTCACGAGGTTGCGGCCGTCGAGGCCGCTCCCGGCGACGAAGGCGAGGGCCCAGTCGAAGTCGCGCCGGTCCGCAAGCACGAACTTCACTTCGTCGTTCGGCCCGAGCCGGTCGAGGTTCTCGGGCAGGTTCGCGGCCATCATTCCGCTCCCGGGTGCCTTGACGTCGACGATCTTGACGACCCGCGGGTCCACGCGGTCGAGGGGGACATGGCCTCCCGTCTCGAGGAGAACGGTTTTTCCCCGCTCGAGGAACCTGTCCATCAGCGGGTAGACCCCCTCCTGTTCGAGCGGCTCGCCGCCGGTCACTTCGACGAGATCGGTTCCAAGAGCGAGGACCCTCTCCGCCGCGTCCGTGACCGACACGACTTCTCCGCCTGAAAAAGCGTAAGCGGTGTCGCACCACACGCAACGGAGCGCGCAGCCGGTCAGCCGCACGAACGCGCACGGGAGTCCCGCGCGGGAGGACTCTCCCTGGATCGAGCGGAAGATCTCGGAGATCCGGACCGTGGCTTCCACGGCCACAACCTAGCTCGTTGCGGGCGCGAGCTCCCGGCGCGCGCCCCCGCCCGCCCGCGAGAGGATCGAGACGGTCGCCGTGTAGGCGAAGCCGTTGAAGAAGATGAGAAGGAACGGCACGCCGAGCCAGTACCGCTCGACGACCGCGAAGACGAGAGCGGCGAGAAAGTAGACCGCGAGCACGATCTCTCCGACGAGAGAGAAATTGCCCGGAGCGCGGTACTTCTTGTCCTTCCACTCTCCGGCTTCCCCTTCGATCCGGTACTTCGGCGTGCGCGTGAACTCGGTCGATCTGCCAACGAGCGCTTCGAGCACGGCGCGCACGTTGTTGAGCGACAGGCCGAGGCCGATCGACATGAGCAGCGGCATGTACTTGAGTGCCGGCTTCCAGCTCCGGCCGATCTCCGTCTGCGAGGAGACGTAGAAAGCGATGAACGAGAAGGTCGCGCCGAAGAACAGCGGGAAGTCGAGGATGGCGAGCTTCTGCCAGCCGATCTGCTCGCGGATGATGATCGCGGGGAAGAGGAGGAGCGCGAGCAGGACGACGAGCAGGTAGGAGAAGTTACTCGTGAGGTGGAAGAACGCCTCGGCTTTGACCCTCCACGGAAAGGCGCTCCGAAAGATGGCGGGCAGGAGCTTCCGGCCCGTCTGGATGGAGCCTTTGGTCCACCGGTGCTGCTGGCTCTTGAAACCGTTGATGTCCACCGGCAGCTCCGCCGGAACGACGAGGTCCTTCAGATAGACGAACCTCCATCCCGCGAGCTGCGCGCGATACGAAGCGTCGAGATCCTCCGTCAGCGTGTCGGCCTGCCAGCCTCCCGCCTCCGCGAGACAGCGGCGGCGCCAGATGCCGGCGGTCCCGTTGAAGTTGAAGAAGCGTCCGGAGCGGTTGCGGGCGGTGTGCTCGATGACGAAGTGCCCGTCGAGGAAAATCGACTGGATCTTCGTCAGCAGCGAGAAGTCGCGGTTCAGGTGCTCCCAGCGCGCCTGCACCATCCCGACCTTCGGATCGGAAAAGTGGGGGAGGCACTCGCGGAGCATGTCGGGACGCGGGACGAAGTCGGCGTCGAAGATGAGTAGGAACTCGCCGCGCGCCCTTTCGAGCCCCGCCTGCAACGCTCCGGCTTTGAATCCCTCGCGGTTGTCACGGGCCACGTGGACGACGTCGTAGCCGCTCCGCCGGTAGCGCTCCGCGACCGCGGCAGCGACGTGGCGCGTCTCGTCGGTCGAGTCGTCGAGGATCTGGATCTCGAGCAGCTCCTTCGGGTAGTCGAGCGCCGCGACGGCCTCGACCAATCGTTCGACGACGTAGACTTCGTTGTAGATGGGGAGCTGGACGGTGACGACCGGGAGCGGCTCGAGGGCTCCCGCCGGTTGCGGAACATCCCCGCGGTGCCGGTAATAGAGACGCACCATGAAGGCGCGATGGACTCCGTACACCGCGAGAAGGAAAAGGACGACGTAATAGGCGATAAGGGTCGCGAGCTGGGCCGTGATGTCCATGCGCGCCCGGGCGAGGGAGGCATTGTGCGGCCCGCACTCCTTTTCGCGGCGGGAGAGGCGGTTTTTCTTGCGATTACCGTCCTGCCCGACGCGAGAGCGCATCTCGCCGCCTACCTCCTTCTTTTCCTCGCCGGTTCCCTCCTCTCGTTGTACGCGGCGCGAAGTCTAACCGCTTCGCGACCCCGATTCCTCCTCCTCTGCGCGGCGACGTTCCGGTTGACGCTGCTCTTCCGTCCTACCGACCTCTCCGAGGATGCGAACCGCTATCTCTGGGACGGCCGCATCGCCGGGTCCGGGCGATCGCCCTATGCGTTCGCACCGGACGACCCGCGAGCGGCGGGACTCTTTCCCGATCTCGCGCCCCGTCTCGCCCACCGAGAGTTCCGCACGGTTTACCCGCCCGTCGCGCAGGCCGCGTTCCGAACCGGGGCGTCGCTCTCGGGAACGAGCGTTCTGCCGATCAAGGCGATCTTCGCCGCCGCCGATGTCGCGGTCGTCGCCCTTCTTCTTGCGGGCGGCGGCCCGGGCGCCGGATTCGCCGCGGCGCTTTACGCGTTCCACCCTCTTCCGGTCACGGAGACCGCGGGCCAGGGACACCTCGACTCCCTCGGGGTCGCTCTTCTCATCGCGGCGATCGTGTACCTCGGCCGCCGACGGCACATCGCGGCGGGATTTGCGTTTGCCGCCGCGGTGCTCACCAAGTACGTCCCGATCGCGGCCGCGCTCCCGCTCGTCAGGCGCGGGAAGCTCCGGTTCGCCGTCGTCGCGCTCGCGGCGGGCGCGACCTTGTGGGGCCTCGCGGCCCGGGGAGGCACCTCGCCCGCGGCCGGGCTCGGCCCGTACGCCACCCGCTGGGAGTTCAACTCGATTCTCTACCCGGCCGTGGCCGGCGCGGTCGACGCGATCGACCTACCCGAGCGCGCGAAGGCGTCTTACATCCGGATGAAGGAAAGACTCGACCACCCGCCGTGGATGCAGGGACTCTTCCCCTTCTTCTACACGGCGTTCTTCGCGCGCGTCCTTCTGGCGCTCGCGCTCGGCGTGCTGCTCACCCTCATCGCGGCGCGCCAGCGGGAACTCGAGGGGGCGGTCTTCGCGTCGCTTGCGGCGCTCCTTCTCGTGTCGCCGACCCTTCATCCCTGGTACCTGCTGTGGGTGTTGCCGTTCGCCGCCAAACGCCGCGAGCCCGCGTTCCTCTATCTCTCCTTTGCAGTGCCGCTCTCGTACGCGCTCTCCCATCCGCTGCCCAGGTGGAGCGCGCCTGCGGTGCTCCTCGTGGAGTACGGGGAGAGGGAGCCGACCGCCGCACGCGGGGAGAGGGAGCCGACCGCCGCACGCGGGGAGAGGGAGCCGACCGCCGTACGCGGGGAGAGGGAGCCGACCGCCGCACGCGGGGAGAGGGAGTAACCCATGGCGGAACGATTCCGGCATCGCGCGGTTCTCGCTTACGTCGGCACGGATTTTCACGGATGGCAGATGCAGCGCAACGCTTCGCGCACCGTCCAGTCGGTCCTGGAAGGCGCGCTCCGAATTTTCGCGGGCGAGCCCGTCCGCGCCGTCGCCGCCGGGCGCACCGACCGGGGCGTTCACGCCGACGGGCAGGTCGTGCACTTCGACCTGTTGGGGTCCCGCGACCCGCGCGGCGTTCGGGACGGGGTCAATTCGATCCTGCCGTGGGACGCGCGTCTCCTCGAGGTCGCTCCCGCCCTGGCCGGGTTCGACGCCCGCCGCGACGCCATCCGGAAGGAGTACCTCTACCGCTGGAGTCGCGCAGACGTGATCGCCCCGCGGGACGCGCCTTTCGTCGCACCGCTCTCCGCGGGCGCCGACGCATCTCGCATGGCGGCGGCGGCGGCGCTCCTGCCGGGCCGCCGCGATTTCGGCGTGTTCGGTGTCCGGAGGCCGGATGTCGACTCGGTGCGGACTCTCCACTCCGTGGCGATCGAAGAGGACGGCGCCGAGATCCGCGCCCGGTTTCGGGGCAACGGTTTCCTCCGCGGGATGGTGCGATCGATCGCGGGGTTGCTCGCGGACATCTCCCGCGAGCGCCTGCCGTCCGGGCAGATGGCGGAGATCCTAGCCTCGGGCGACCGCCGACTCCTCGCCCAGAAGGCGCCGGCGGCCGGGCTGACGCTCGTTAAGGTTGAGTACGAGAGGCCCCTTATCGGCGGACCGGTCTAAACTCGTCCGGTGATCGACTCCGACGTGCTCGCCCCGCCGGGCTCGGCCGACCGCCCGCTCCTGGACGAGCTCGACCTCTCGCGCCTTCCGCGACACGTGGCGGTGATCATGGACGGGAACGGGCGCTGGGCGCGGCAGCGGGGCTTTCCTCGCGTTCAGGGCCACCGGGCCGGCATCGCGTCGGTCCGCGAAATCGTCGAGACGTGCGCGCGGCTGGAGCTCGACGCACTGACGCTCTACGCGTTCTCCGTCGAGAACTGGAAGCGGCCGCGCTTCGAGATCGTCACGCTCATGTCTCTCCTGAAGGAGTACCTGAATAAGGAGCTCGCGAACCTCCTGAAGAACGACATCCGCTTCCGCGTCGTCGGCCGCATGAACGAACTCGACCCCTCCGTGCAGAAGGAGCTCTCGCGCGGACTCGCCGCGACGTCCTCCTGCCGCGGCATGACCTTCAACATCGCGCTGAATTACGGCGGCCGAACGGAGATCGTCGACGCGTGTCGTTCGCTCGCACACGACGTCGCCGCGGGACGCCTGACTCCCGAGCAGATCGACGAAGAAACGCTCGGATCGCGCCTCGGGACGGCGGGCCTGCCCGACCCGGACCTCCTGATCCGCACGTCGGGAGAGATGCGGGTGTCCAACTTCCTGCTCTGGCAGATCGCCTACAGCGAGATCTGGGTCACCCCGACTCTCTGGCCCGACTTCCGGAAACGCCACCTCTTCGAGGCGGTCCTGGAGTTCCAGAAGCGCGAGCGGCGCTATGGCGGCGTGATCGACGAAGGCCGCGCCGCGGAGTCGGGAGAGGCGGCCGGGTGAGGGGGAGACCCTCAGTCGAGGGGGACACAGATCCCTCGCTTCGCTCGGGATGACAGGAAGGGCGGGCTTGGAATTACAGCAAACAGCCTGTCGTTCCGAGGCCGGAGGCCGAGGAATCCGGGCCCTGTTGCTCCACTCCTCGCTCGGGTTCTGGCGCCCCCCAGTCGGTCGCTCGGGACGACAGGCGGGGTGACAACGTCTTGAAAAGGGAGCTCGCCGCGGCGGTCGCGATCCCGATCATCCTTGCCGGTCTCTTCCTCGCTCCTCCGGTTGTCACTCACGTTGTGGTGGGCGCCATCGCCCTCGGGGCGCTCTGGGAGTTCTACCGGCTGGCGGAGAAGACCGGCCTCCCGGTTGCGAAGACGGTCGGGCTCGCCGGCGGCCTCGCCGCGGTCTCGCTCCCGATGCTTCCCGACACGCCGTCCACGGTAACGATCGGAATTGCGCTTCTCCTTCTCGCGGGCCTCGCGTCGCTCGCGCCGCTTTTCGCGCGAGTCGAGCCGTCCTCCGCGCTCGCCGGCGCGAGCGGGACCGTCTTTGGAGTCCTTTCCGTCGCGTTTCCCGCCACCGCGCTCGGGTACCTCCGTCTCATCTCGCCGCGAGCAGTGCTCTTCCTCTTTCTCATCGTGTGGGGATGCGACTCGTTCGCGTACTACCTCGGCAAGAACTTCGGCCGGCGCAAGCTCGCGCCGCGCGTGTCGCCCAACAAGACGTGGGAAGGCACGCTCGGAGGCCTGGTGGGCGGGACCCTCATCGGCGCGGCGGGCGGAACCTGGTGGTTCGTGCCCGAGCTCGGTCCCCTTGCCGGCGCGGCCGCCGGTGCGCTCGCCTCCTCCGCCGGTCAACTGGGGGACCTCGTCGAGTCGCTCTGGAAGCGGGGCGCCGGTGTGAAGGACTCCGGGACTTTCCTGCCGGGACACGGCGGCTTCTACGACCGGATCGATTCGCTCCTCTTCGCGGGGCCGGTGCTCCTGTTAGTGATCGATTACTTCTTGTAACTACCACTCACGGCGGCATGGAAGGCATCGGGCAGCCGCTTACAATGCGTAGTCGCCATGGGATGTTGCCGGACGGCCGCTTGCTCCATTCCGGCGGCGTCGAGCCGCCGATGAAAAGTGTCAGTGTTCTCGGCTCCACGGGGTCGATCGGCCGCGCGGCCCTCGACGTGGTCGGCGCCTTTCCCGAAAGGTTCCGCATTGCGGCGCTTGCGGCGGGTCGGTCGATCGAGCGGCTTGCGGAGCAGGTCGCACGGCACTCCCCGGGTCTCGTGTCGATCGAGCGCGAAGCGGACGTTCCACGGCTCCGAACGCTCCTTCCGCCCGGCTTTGCCGGCCGCGTCGTCGCGGGACCCGCAGGGCTGGAGGAAGCCGCGACGCTTCCGGAAGCCGACATCGTCGTGGCTGGTCTCGTCGGGGCAGTGGGAATGCGCTCCGCGCACGCGGCGGTGGTCGCGGGCAAGCGTCTGGCGCTCGCGAACAAGGAGGCGCTCGTGGTCGCGGGCGAGCTGATCATTGCCGCCGCCCGGAAAAGCGGTGCGGAAATCGTTCCGGTGGATTCCGAGCACAGCGCGATCCACCAGGCGCTCCGATGCGGCCGGCGCAAAGAGGTCGAGCGCATCGTCCTCACCGGCTCCGGGGGGCCGCTGCTCGAGCGGGACCTCGGCTCGTTCGGAGCGGTTACCGTGGACGAAGCGCTCGCTCACCCGACGTGGAGGATGGGGCCCAAGATCTCGATCGACTCGGCGACGATGATGAACAAGGGGCTCGAGGTGATCGAGGCGCACTTCCTGTTCGGGATGCCGCCGGACCGGATCGATGTCGTGATCCATCCGCAGTCAGTCATCCACTCCTTCGTCGAGTTCGTGGACGGTTCGGTTGTCGCGCAGATCGCTCGAAACGACATGCGGTTTCCGATCCTGTACGCCCTGTCCTACCCGGAGCGGCTCCCGAACCCCTTCGGGCGCCTCGACCTCGTTGCGCTCGCCCGGCTCGAGTTTCAGGGTGTCGACCCGCGCCGGTATCCCGCGCTCGCGATCGCCCGCGCCGCGCTCGAAGCGGGCGGGGGGACGCCGGCGATCGTGAACGCCGCCAATGAGGTCGCCGTGGAGGCGTTTCTCGGGGGGAAGATTTCCTTCCCGGACATCGTTGCCGTTGTGTCCGAGACCGCTTCGGCGCACGGCCGGACGCCCTCCCCGGGAAACCTGGACGAGGCCGAGGAGCTCGACCGGGCGGGCCGGCAGACCGCATCACGTATCGTGAGGACCCTCGCCCGCGCGAGTTGAAAGGCGGACAGCTTTTTTTTATGACCATCATCGGAAACACGCTCGCGCTACTCCTCGTCCTCTCGGTGCTCGTGGTCTTCCACGAGTTCGGGCACTTCGCCCTCGCCAAGGCGTTTCGCTTCCCTGTCGAGGTCTTCTCGGTGGGGTTCGGAAAGCGGCTCTTCGGAAAGAAGTGGAAGGGTACGGACTATCGCGTCTCGGCGATCCCGCTCGGCGGATACGTTCGGGTTATCGGCCTCGGTCCCGACGAATCGACGGTTACGGAAGGCACCTCCGCGGAGGCCGCGCCGGTGGGGAAGCGTTGGCAGCGCGCCCTCATCCTGCTCGCCGGCCCCGGAATGAACTTCCTCCTGGCGATCCTCCTCCACACGGCGGTTTTCGCGATCGGCGTCGGCGTCCCCGCCTACGAGCTCGAGACGCCGGTCGTCAAGGTCGTCGAGGAGAAGTCCCCCGGCGCCGAAGCGGGCTTCCAGCCGGGCGACCGGATCGTCGCGGTGAACGGGAAAGAGACCCCCCGCTGGCGCGATGTCCAGTTCGTCTTCGGGATGAACGCACGCGAGAAGCTCCGCGTCGAGATCGAACGCAACGGCGCGAGAACCGAGCTCGCGGTCGTTCCGAAGCCGAGCACGAAGTACGACCTCGGATACGTGGGGCTGCTCCCCGACTTCGGCCGGTCGGTGCGGCCGCGCATCGCGATGGTCGTCTCGGGATCGCCGGCCCAGGCGGCGGCTTTGAAGGCGGGCGACGTGATCCTGACGGTGGCCGGCAAGGAGATCCGCGGCGCCCCCGAAGAGGTTTTTACGAGCTTCGTCGGCGCGGTGAGCGGCGCGGCGCCGGGGCCCTTCGCGGTCGAGTACCTGCGGGACGGCGTCCAGGGGTCTACCCGCGTCACGCCGCGGAAGGATCCCGACGGCTCCTGGAAGGTCGGGGTCCAGGTGGCTCCGGACCTGCCCGAGGTCGTCGAGCGGTTCCCGATCGGGCAGGCGTTCGTCGAGGGATGGCGGCGCGTCGGGTCCGACTTCCGCATGACGCTGCAGGTTTTGGGAAGGCTCTTCCGCGGTAAGGCAAGCATGCGCTCGATGTCCGGCCCGCTCGACATCGCGAAGTTCTCGGGCGAAGCGGCGCGCACCGGCGCTGTCCCGCTCGTGGCGCTCATGGCGGCGATCTCACTCCAGCTCGGAATCTTCAACCTCGTGCCGATTCCGGTCCTGGACGGCGGGCACCTGTTCCTGATCGGGCTCGAAGGCATCGTGCGGCGCGACTTCTCGCTGAAGGTCAAGGAGCGAATTCTGCAAGTCGGCTTTCTGATGATCCTCGCCCTCATCACTGTCGTCCTCTACAACGACCTCGCGAAGAACATCCCGGCGAACTGGTGGCCGTTTTGAGGCTGATGTGAACGGGTTACCGGTCTTGAACGCAGTGCCGGCGGAGATCACGCCGCGGAAGCGAACGCTCGCTCCGCGACGGAAGACGCGGCAGATCCGGCTCGGGAACGTTCTCATCGGCGGCGGCGCGCCGATCCCCGTCCAATCCATGACGAAGACCGAGACCGCGGACGTCGAAGCGACGCTGTGGCAGATCCGAGACATGATCATGGCGGGCTGCGAGATCGTCCGCGTGACGGCGAACACGGTCGAGGCGGCCGACGTCTTCGACCAGCTCGTCGCCGGATCGTCGGTACCGATCATCGCGGACGTCCACTTCGACTATCGCTGCGCGCTCCGCGCGATGGAGAAGGGCGTGACCGGCCTGCGCATCAACCCGGGCAACATCGGGGCGCGCTGGAAGGTCGAAGAGGTCACGCGGATGGCGGCGGACCGCGGCATCCCGATCCGGATCGGCGTCAACGCGGGTTCCCTCGAGAAGGACCTCCTGAAAAAGTACGGGGAGCCCACGCCCGAGGCGATGGTCGAGTCGGCGTTCCGTCACCTCGAGATCCTCGAGTCGCTCGGGTTTCGTGAGACGAAGGTGGCGCTCAAGGCGTCGAACGCGCCGATGATGGTCGAAGCGTACCGGCTCTTCGCGAAGCAGAGCGACTACCCGCTTCATCTCGGCGTCACGGAGGCCGGTTCGCAGTTCACGGGGACCGTGAAGTCGGCGATGGGCATCGGGATCCTGCTCGCGGAGGGCATCGGAGACACGATCCGCGTCTCGCTCGCGGCCGATCCGGTCGAAGAGGTCCGCGTCGGCCGAGAGATTCTGAAGGGGCTGCACCTGCGGGACGACGGCGTCAACGTCATCGCGTGTCCGACGTGCGGTCGGCTGGAGGTGGACATGCTCCCGATGGTCGAGCGGATCGAGAAGCACCTCGCCGGCGTGAAGCTCCCGCTTCAGGTCGCGATCATGGGCTGTTCGGTGAACGGTCCCGGCGAGGCGCGCGAGGCGGACATCGGCTTCGCCGCCGGCAAGGACATGGGGATGATCTACAAGAACGGCGAGCCGTTCCGGCGGATCGGCGGCCCGAACATGCTGGACGAGTTCATCGCGGAGATCGACAAGCTCGTCGAAGAGCGCACGCGCGCCTCGGTGGTCGCCCCCACACCC
>CAJDUI010000043.1_pt2 | contig 11023 bp, 11 predicted proteins | sample 7390031 | NCBI WGS metagenome assembly CAJDUI01 (sample SAMEA7055675, study PRJEB34461) | soil metagenome | biome: terrestrial ecosystem; feature: Peninsula; material: soil | place: Antarctica | collected 2016 | reverse complement strand
GTGCACGGCGATCGCGTCGTCGTCGTCCGGACCTCGCCCGGGACGGGAGAAACCGTGGATGCGGGCAGCTGCGACGCGATCCTCACCCCGCTTTCCGGAGTCGGCCTCGTCGTGCAGACCGCCGACTGCGTGCCGGTCCTTCTCGCGGGTGACGGGGCCGTCGGCGCCGTTCATGCGGGATGGCGGGGTGCCGCAGCGGGCGTCGTCGGGGCGGCGGCGGAGGCGTTCCTCGGGCTCACCAACGACCGGCGCACGGCGCGCGCCTGGCTCGGTCCATCGATCGGCGCGTGCTGCTACGAGGTCGGTTCGGAAGTCGCGACCCGCTTTCCCGAAGGCTTCGCGCACGGGACGCCGAACGGGACTTTCCGGCTCGATCTCGCCGCCGTCGTACGCCGCCAGCTCGGAGGCGCGGGGATTCCGGCGGAGAACATCTCGACGCATGCCGGGTGCACGCTGTGCGGGGGCCGGCGCTATGCATCGTTTCGCCGAGACCGCGAGAACGCCGGCCGCATGATCGCGCTCGTCGCGCGGATCGAGCGCTCGGCAAGTCTTGGCACGGCGGCGAATCGCGCGTGATCTCGCGCGAGCCGGGGCGGTGTCTGAGCGGCCGCAGGTCGATCCTTTTCTTTTCGGCCCGATCAGCGAGTATCGGGCGAGGGCTCCGTCGGCGGGAACGAGAACGGTGCGTCGCCTCGGGCGCCTCGCCTGGAGCGAAGCTCCTCGTACGAAGGGGACCCGAATCTCCGGAGAAAACGGAGGTATTCCGCGGAGCTGAGCGGTGGCCGCGACATCAGGCGCCGGTGGGCGGCGACGTCCTCGGCAGTCGTCGGAAGATCCCTCACGAGATCGAGCAACTCACACCGTTCCTTCGAGGTCATCGAACAGCTCCCCCATCCCCGCCGCCACGAAGTATGCCCGAATCTCCTCACGATCGACCTTCGGCAGCCCCATGAGAAAACGGATGTCGGCAAGCTCCTGGTAGCGGCGCTCCGGATCGTTTCGCATTGCGTGGACCTTCATCACCGCGAGATTCTCGGGTCGCGGGACGAGGAGCGTCCGCCCCGCGATCGAAAGCGACCTCGTGTCCGCGAACAGGCGCCGGCTCGTCTCGCCGGAGACGTAGACCAGATCCACGCGGCCGAGGTCTGCGTTCGGGTGGAGGTGATTGGAGTATCCCGGTGAGACGTAGAGCGTCTCGTACCCGAGGTCCTCGAGGAAGGTGATCAGGCTCGGCTGCGCCGCCGCGTCGGTCACGAAGTCCACGTCGGTTGTCGCGCGCGTCAAGCCGTAAGCGTGCAGACCGAAGGCGCCGATCACTGCGTATGGAAGCTTCTCCCCCTCGAAAAAGTCAGCCAGCGTTTCGATGACCCGCCCGAAGTCCACGCGTACGAGGGTAACAGCCGGCAGCACTACGCCGGCGTCAGGTCCGCGTAGCGCGCGACGAACTTCTTCTTGCCGGCGCGGTCGAAGTAGACCGTCAAACGGGTTTCGTCGCCCGAGCCCTCCTGCGCCAGGATGACCCCGAAGCCGTAACGCGGATGCCGGACGCGCCGGCCGCGCTTCAGCTCCCCGGTCCCCGGAAGGTCGACCTCCTGCGACTCGTCTTCCGCGGCGAACGCCGCCTTGAACGCGGGCCGGGCCGCACCGAACGTTCTCTCTTCGACCGACTCGCGCGGGATCTCGGAGACGAACCGGGACTCCACCCGCGGCTGGACGCGCCCGTAAACGAGCCTGCGCGCAGCGAGGGAGAGGGTCAGCTCGTCCTTCGCCCGGGTCATTCCGACGTAGAGGAGGCGGCGCTCCTCTTCGAGCTCGTCCTCGTCCTCCCCGGACTGGCCGTGCGGGACGTACCCCTCCTCGAGCCCGACGACGAAAACGGCGGGGAACTCGAGCCCCTTCGCTGCATGGAGGGTCGAAAGCGTGACGCCCCGCCCACCCGCTGCCGCTTCCGCGTCGGTCGCGAGCGAGACCGAGTCGAGGTACTCGGCGAGCGTGGCGTCCTCGTCGCTCCGGCGCTCGAACTCGCGGGCCGAGCTCACGAGCTCCTCCAGGTTCTCCCGGCGGGCAACGTCCTCGCGCTCTTCCGACCCCTCGTAGAGTGCCGAGTACCCGGTCGCTTCGAGCAGGTGCTCGAGGAGGGCCGAAGGGGGCTCACTCTCCGCCCGCGCCGCGAGATCGGATACGAGCGCGCGGAACCGGCCGAGCGCGGTCCGCGCCCGCTCCGTCAACCCGGGTGGCGGATCGCCCGACACCTCCCACCACGACGCTCCGCGCTCCCCCGCCGCCTTCGCGAGGTGATCGAGAGTCGCCTGCCCGATTCCGCGAGCGGGCACGTTCACGACCCGACGGAAGGCCAGGTCGTCGTCGGGCCGCCCGGCGAGCCGGAGGTACGCGAGGGCATCCTTGACCTCCGCGCGCTCGTAGAACTTCATGCCGCCGACGACGACGTACGGGATCCGCCGCCGCACGAGCTCCTCCTCGAACGGCCGGGACTGCGCGTTCGTGCGGTAGAGGACGGCGACGTCGCCGGGCTCGCGTCGCTCTCCGAGAGCTCGAGCGACTGCCTCCGCCTCGGCGCGGTCCTCGTCGAATCGCCACAAGCGCACGCGAGCTCCCGTCCCGCGGTCCGCGACGAGCCGCTTCTTGCGCCTCCGGCGGTTGTTGGCGACGAGACCGGACGCCGCGTCGAGGATGCCGGCGGTCGAACGGTAGTTGCGCTCGAGTGGAACGATCCGCGCGCCGGGGAAGTCCTCGTCGAAGCGGAGGATGTGCTCGACCTCCGCCCCTCGCCAGCGATAGATCGCCTGGTCTTCGTCGCCAACGGCGCAGAGCGAGTCGGCTCCCTCGCCGAGGAGCTTGACGAGCGCGTCCTGGCACGTGTTCGTGTCCTGGTATTCGTCGATGAGCAGGTGCCGAACCCGTGCGCGCTCTGCGGCGAGAACCTCGGGGCGGCTTCGGAGGAGCCGCACGGTGCGCACGATGAGATCGTCGAAGTCGAGCGCCCCGGCCGCCGCGAGCTTCCGCTCGTAGAGGAGGTAGACACGTCCGATCCTTTCGCCGGCGTAGTCGGTCTGCGAATCCGCGAAGCCCTGCGCGGTCAAGAGCGCGTTCTTGGCCTGGGACACGCGGGAACGGACCGCGCCGGGCGTGAACACCTGCTCGGAAAGACCGAGCTGGTCCATCGCCTCCTTGACAAGCGACAGCTGGTCGGCCGAGTCCGCGATCGAGAACCGGGGCGGAAGCCCGGCCGCAGCCGCGTTGCGCCGGAGGAAACGGAGCGCCCACGAGTGGAAGGTACCGACGAACGATAAGAGCGGGCGCCCCCCGAGGAGCTTTCGCGCGCGCTCGCGCATCTCTTCGGCCGCCTTGTTCGTAAAAGTCACCGCGACGATGCCCCGCGGGTCCGCCCCCATCTCGACGAGACGCGCAAGCCGGTGGATGATCACCCGGGTCTTGCCGGACCCGGCCCCGGCAAGCACGAGAAGCGGTCCGCGCTCGTGGAGTACGGCCGTCTTCTGTTCGGGATTCAGCCCTTGCAGCGCGGGGGACTCGGACACGAAGCGAACTTAACAGAGACGGGAAACGGGAAACGGGAAACGGGAAACGAACGAGCTACTCCACCGTTACCGACTTCGCGAGATTCCTCGGCTGATCCACGTCGCATCCCCGGCGCACGGCCATGTGGTACGCAAGGAGTTGAAGCGGGACGATCGAGACGATCGGTTGCAGCTCCGGAATCGTGTCGGGAATGACGAGGGAGTAGTCGGCGAGCGAGACGATTTCTTCGTCCTCGCGGTTCGTCACGACAAGAGAGATTCCGTCGCGAGACTTCACCTCGCGAAGGTTGGAGATCGTCTTCTCCCGCCAGGCGTCGTCCGGCGCGAGCACCACAACCGGAAGGTGCTCGTCCACGAGCGCGATCGGTCCGTGCTTCATTTCTCCGGCGGGGTATCCCTCCGCGTGGATGTACGAAATCTCCTTCAGCTTCAGCGCACCCTCGAGAGCGATCGGGTAGTGAAGGCCCCGACCCAGGAAGAGGAAGTTCCGCGCGTCGTGGAAGTCGTGCGCCTGCCTCTCGATCCTCGCTTCGAGCGCCAGCGCCTGTTGAATGGCGGCGGGGAGGTGGACGAGCGCGGCCCGTTCGGGGGCGGTCAGGCCGCTCCCGCGTCCGCGCGACTCCCGCAGCTTCGCGGCGATCAGGAAGAGTACGGCGAGCTGCGTCGTGAAGGCCTTCGTCGAGGCGACGCCGATCTCCGGCCCCGCGTGAGTCGCGAGAACCGAGTCGGCCATGCGGGCGATCTGAGACCCGGGGGCGTTGACGATCGCCGCGATCGGAGACCCGGCGCGGCGGGCTTCCGCCAGAGCCCCGACCGTGTCGGCGGTCTCGCCGGACTGCGAGATCCCGATCGTGAGCGTCCGACCGTCCACGACGGGGCTCCGGTACCGGAACTCGCTACCGTAATCCACCTCGACGGGCATCCGGGCCATCCCCTCGATCAGGAACTTGCCGATCAGCGCCGCGTGCCAGGAGGTGCCGCACGCGAGTAGAAGCACCCGGTCGAAATCGCTCACGCGCTCGATCGACAGGAGCGGCGAGTCGATCGTCAGCTCCCCCGTTTCGAGCGAGACTTTTCCACCGAGTGTTTCGGCCACCGCCGTCGGCTGCTCGTGGATCTCCTTCGCCATGAAGTGGCGGAAGCCCCCCTTTTCCGCCGCGACCGCGTCCCAGAGGATCCGGTGGGTGACGCGATCGATTCGTTGGCCGCTGGCGTCCCTAATCCGGACGGTCTGCGCGTCCACGCGGGCGACGTCGCCGTCCTCGAGAAAGACGACGTCCCGGGTCCAGGGGACGAGAGCCACCGGGTCGGAGGCGACCCAGTTCTCGTTCTCGCCGAGCCCGACCGCGATGGGCGGACCGGAGCGTGCGGCCACGAGGACACCCGGCTCGGCGCTCGAGGAGACCAGGACCGCGTACGCCCCGGACAGCTGGCGGGTCGCGGCCTGGACCGACTCGAAGAGGTCGCCCCGAAAAGCCTCCTCGACCTCGTGCGCGAACACCTCCGTGTCGGTCTCGCTCATGAACCGGTGGCCCCTCGATCCGAGCTCCGCCTTGCGTTCCGCAAAGTTCTCGAAGATCCCGTTGTGGACGGCAACGATCTGTCCCTTGCAGTCGGTGTGCGGGTGCGCATTCTGTTCCGTCGGACGTCCGTGCGTCGCCCAGCGCGTGTGCCCGATGCCGACGGCGCCCGGCGCGGTCGAACCCTCGAGCTTTTCGACGAGCGCGGAAAGCTTTCCGGCGGCCCGGTGGATCGTGAAGCGGCCGTTCGAAAGCGTCGCGATGCCCGCGGAGTCGTAACCGCGGTATTCGAGCCGCTTCAGCCCCTCGAGAAGGAGCGGCGCCGCTTCCTTCGATCCAACGTATCCGACGATGCCGCACATCAGACGGACTTTGCCGACTTGCGGGCTCGCCGCTTCGTTGCCCACCCTTCAAGATTTTTCTGCGGGGTGCGCGTGACCGCAAGCGCACCGTCCGGCACGTCGCGCGTGATCGTCGAGCCGGCACCGATGTACGCGCCCTTACCGACGGTCACGGGAGCGACGAGCTGCGAGTCGCTCCCGATGAACGCTCCCTCACCGATCCACGTGTGGTGCTTCTTCTCCCCGTCGTAGTTGCAGGTGATGACCCCCGCACCGATGTTCGCGCCGGGCCCGATCTCCGTGTCCCCCAGGTAGGAGAGGTGCGACGCCTTCACTCCGGCGCGCAGCACGGCCATCTTGGTCTCGACGAAGTTTCCGACCCGGACGTCTTCCTCGAGCACCGTTCCGGGGCGGAGTCGGGCGAACGGCCCGACCCGGGCGCGCGGCCCGATCTTTGCGCCCTCGATCTCGCAGTGCGGCCCGACGACCGCTCCGGGCCCCACCGTGGAGCTCGTCACGCGGGTGAACGGCAGGACCTCGCACCCCTGCTCGAGGATCGTGTCCCCTTCGAGGCAGACGAACGGGTGCACCACGGCGTCCGGCTCGAACCGCACGCGCGAGCCGACGCGCGTGGTCGCCGGGTCGACGATGGTCGCGCCGGCGTCGATCGCCCGCTCGAGACAGCGCCGCCGCTCGATCTCCTCCGCGGCGGCCAGCTCCCGACGGGTGTTGATGCCCCAGCCGTCTCGCCAGTCGCCGGCCTCGAGCGCCTCGACCCCGCCGTCCGGCGCGAGGATCTGAACGGTATCCGTCAGGTAGTACTCGCCGGTCTTCCGGTTCCGCACGAGCTTCGACAGCGCTTGCGCGAGCGCCTTCCCCGCGAAGCAGTAGGCGCCCGCGTTCGCCTCCGTGAGGTCCTTTTCGCGCGCCGTCGCGTTCACCGCCTCGACGATTCGGAGCACGCGCCCGCGCCGGTCCCGAACGACGCGCCCGAGCTCGCCGATCTCGGGTGGGCGGAACGTGAGAAGCGCGAGGTCGAGGCCTTTTTCCCGTTGGCGCTCGACGAGAAGCGAGAGGGTCCCCGGCGTCAGGAGGGGCGTGTCGCCCGAAAGGACGACGACGGGGCCGGCCCCGCCGGAGAGTGCCGTGAGCGCGCGGCGCACCGCGTCGCCCGTCCCGAGCGGTGGGTCCTGAACGACGACCGTGACGTCGCGGCCGGCAAGTGATCGCTCAACCTGGTCGCGGCCGGCGCCGAGCACGGTAACGATGCTGGAAGGATTCACGGACGCCGCCGTGTCGAGAACCGCGTCCAGAAGCGTCCGGCCCCCGATACGGTGGAGTACCTTCGGGAGCGTCGAGCGCATCCGCGACCCGATCCCGGCGGCAAGAACGACAACCCGCGGAGGGGCTGCGACTTCGACGCGTCGGCTCGCCCGCGGGCGGGCCGACGGGCGCTTCGCGGACTTCGACTTCGTGCTCGAGGGGGCCCTCATGGTGGCTCGCTTTCGCCTCATCGGGGCGAGAGGCTGCAAGTATAGGCCGCGGTTCGCTGACCGCCGAGAGCCGAGAGTCGAGAGCTACTTCAGGAAGCCAACAGCTCCTGGAACTCAGCCGTTTCTCGGACGGGATCGAAGTCCCGGTCGTGCCGGGCGAGGATCCGATTGCGCTGGTCTTCGCCGATCGCCCGCTTGAGGTACTCGAGAGCGGACCCGGGCTCGCCGCGTTGCGCATAGCAGCAGGCGAGGAGAAAGTCCACCTTCCCGCCGCCGTTCTTCCGCGCGGCGCGCTTCAGATGCTCGATCGCCTCCTCGACGTTCCCACGGTTCTTCTCGAGTACGGCCGCGTAATAGAAATCCTCCGGCTCGGAGAGGGTGGACTGCGCGGCGAGCTTCTGCCGTTCGCAGACGGCGAGATAGACGCGGGAGCGGTCGACGAGCTCCTTCTCCTCCGGGTACTTCTGGATGAGGTCCGCGAAGTGCCGCTCCGCTTCCTCGAGCTTGCGGCGCTGGAGAGCCGCGACGCCGCGGTCATACTCCTTGCGGGCGTTCTCGGTGTGACGGGAGAGCTCTTTCAGGGTGAGGGCCTTCTTCGGCCCCTCGCCGGCGGCGGTCGCCGCCGACGCCAGCTTCTCGACCTTCTTCTCGATGTCCTCGACGCGCACCGAAAGGGCGTCGGCGAGAGCCTGGACGCTCATCTTGGTCTCGTTGTCCCGAAGGAATCGAAGCTCGGCTTCCGACCAGCGTTTTGCCATGTGGATGCCTCCCGGAGTGTGGGGAAAACGGCGTATTGTAGGAACGCTTCTGCTCCCTGTCAATTGCGGTCTGATCCGTAGGGCGGAATGACGCCCCTGGGCCGCGTGTTGTTCTCCCGGAGGCAGGCTATGCAAAAACACTTCAAAGCGACGCTTCTCTTCGCAGCCAGCGTGGCGCTCGTTCTCGCGGTCGCGTTGGCCACCGGCAACGCGGCGGAGAAGACTCTGACGGCAGCCGGGACGGTGTCCAAGCTCGACGCGGCGGAACGCACCGTCGTCGTCGCGGTTGTGGACGGTCCCGAGACCCGGTTCGTCTGGACTGCCGACACCAAGATCAACGGCACTCTGGCACCGGGCGCCAAGGTGACGATCCGCTACACGACGCTTCCCGACGGGCAGCATCTCGCGCATCAGATCAGCGTCGCGCGAAGCTAGTCTCCCGAGTCCGGAGCAGTTGGGCTTAGAATCCCCGGTCGGCGTTTCCGCCGCGGAGGAACGACTCGATGGGAATGTACATCATCGCGGAGCCCTGCATCGGCACGAAGGACACCGCCTGCGTCGACGTGTGTCCCGTCGATTGCATCCATCCGCGTAAGGACGAGAAAGACTTCGAGACGGCCGAGATGCTCTATATCGATCCGGACGTCTGCATCCAGTGCGGCAACTGCGAGCCCGCCTGCCCGGTGACCGCCATATTCACGGAGGAGACGATCCCCGAGAAGTGGGCGCATTACCTCCAGGTCAATGCGGACTGGTACAAGAATCGGCCGGCGTAAAACCGGAAACGGCAAGCCGTATCGGAGGCAAGTCCCGTAATCTCCCGTTTTACGTTTTCCCTTTCCCGGCCTTCAGAACCTTCCCGAAGAACGCGTCGGTCCTCGCGTCGGCGTCCTTCGCGTCGGGCGCCCGGAATACCGTCGGCTCCCTGGAAGACGCGAAACCGTGCCCCGCGTCGGGATAGACCTTGAAGTCCACGCTCTTGCCCGCGGCCTTCGCCTTCCGCTCGAACTCCCGAACGCTCTCCGTTGGAATTCCTTTGTCGAGACCGCCAAAGTTGCCGAGGATTGGAACCGCGAGGCTCCGGATCTTGTCGTCGTCGGTGACGAGTCGGCCGTAGTAGATGATTGCTCCCGCGAGCTTCGGCTGCGCAAGCGCGAGAGCGAGCGAATACCCGCCGCCCATGCACCACCCCACCGATCCGATCCGCGTCCACAGGACGTCGTCCCGCGACCGGAGATAGTCGAACGCAGCAGTCAGGTCGCGGATCGCCCGGTCTTCCGGAAGGCCGCGCATGAGTTGATGGGCGGTGTCTGGGTCGGTGGCGGTCTTGCCGCGGTAGAGATCCACGGCGAGTGCAACGTACCCCTTGCGCGCGAAATCGTCCGCCTTCCCGCGGATGAAGTCGTTCAATCCCCACCACTCCTGGATGACGATGACCGCCGCTTTCCGCCCCGCCCCCTCCGGAAGTGCGAGGTATCCCGACACCATCTCGGTGCCGCTCGGGTACGAGATCGTCGTCGGCTTCGACGCCTTCGTCGTCTTCGTCGTCGTCCGCGGCGAAGCGGCCGAGCACGTCGCCGCGATTGCGAGCGCCCCCAGTCCAGCCAGCATCCTCGTCGTCATCGTTCGAGTCCCTCCAATGCGGGTAATCTTATCGGGTGAGTTCTCTCTTCCCGGACGTACCGGCGGACGAGAGACAGCGCCTTCAGTACTTTTACGATCGCCTCGCCGCGAGGTTCGGGCTCGGCGCCGCGGAGGTCCGCCTGTCCGACCGGAAGCTGACGGGAGGCGAGATCGTCTACGGCCACCCGCATCGAATCACGATCTCGTCGCACCTTTCCCCTTCGGAGCGGGAGGACACCCTGCGGCACGAGGCTGCCCATGCCTGGGCGTACGAGATCGCAGGGGCGCGCGCCGGACACGGTCCGCTGTTTCGCCGGCTCGCTCGTCACATCGGGGCGAGCCCGGGAAAAGCGCCGCTCACAGAGGCCCTCGCCCGGCACCGGCGCCGCAACGAGGTCCTCTATCGCTGCGACGGCTGCCGTCGGATCTTTCGACGCTTCCGTCCATTCCGAGGCGCGCGGCACTGCTTGCGCTGCGATCGCGCGGGCCGGCCCTCGCGCCTACGGCGCGTCGTCGGCCGTGAGCCGTGAGTCGGCGGGACCCGGGCGGCGGGGAAAGACGGGGAATCCTGCTGATCGCGGGCGCGGCCCTTCTCTGGTCGACGGGCGGCCTCGGCATCAAAGCGCTGGTCGACCCACCACTCAAAGTTGCCTTTTTTCGGTCTGCGATCGCCGCCGTCGCGTTGCTCCTGTACTTCCGACCGCGCGTGCCGCGCCTCACCTCCGGCTTCCTGGCCGCGATCGCGAGCTACGCCGCGTGTCTCATCACGTTCGTCATTGCGACGAAGTGGACCACCGCCGCGAATGCGATCTTCCTGCAGTACAGCGGCGTCGTCTGGGTGCTCCTCTTCTCGCCCCTCGTCGTCAAGGAACCCCTGCACGTCCGCGACGCCACGGCGATCGGGGTCGCGTTCGCGGGTATGGCGCTTTTCTTCCTCGGCCGGTTCGACTCGCCGGGGCGGGCCGGTGACGCGGTCGCACTCCTCTCCGGGGTCTTCTTCGCGGCGCTCGTCCTCACTCTCCGCCGTGAGCGCGGCGCCGGAGCGGAGGCGGCGGTCGCGTGGGGCAACGTCGTGACGGCGGCGGCGCTCCTGCCCTTCGTCGCCGCGGACCTCTCGCTCACGCCCCGCTCGGTCGGCGTGCTGGCCTTCCTCGGCATTTTCCAACTCGCGGGCGCCTACATCCTCTTCGTCCGTGGAATCGACACCGTCACCGCAACGCAGGCTTCCCTCGTCGGTATGCTCGAGCCGATCGCCAATCCGATCTGGGTCTTCCTCTTTCTCGGGGAGAGGCCGGGTACGCTCTCGATCCTCGGAGGCCTGGTCGTTCTTGCCGCGATCGGCTGGCGAACGGCGACGGGCTCGCCGCCGACGCCAATCCCCGCTCCGGACTGACGGGACCCCCGACCAGGGCCAGGATCCGGAGCCCGGCGGCCGTCTTTACGTCGCCGCTTCCCCTTCGAAAAGGGGCCGCTGGACCGGGCCGAGGAGAGGCAGGATCGCTTCGAGCGCGTCGGCCGCCCAGTGCTCCCGGCCGTCCTTGTCGAGACGCACCGCGGGAACCTCCCACTCGGCGAGGACCGATTCGATCGTGTCGTCGATCGTTCGCTGAAACGCGGTGTCGGTGTCGCGCAGGCCGTCGTAGCCGGGCGGCGAGACGATCGGAACCTTGATCAGGAGCTGATACGTCCCCGTCCACCACCGGACGAGCGGTTCGAGCATCGGCGCCTTTC
>CAJDUI010000042.1_pt1 | contig 11071 bp, 7 predicted proteins | sample 7390031 | NCBI WGS metagenome assembly CAJDUI01 (sample SAMEA7055675, study PRJEB34461) | soil metagenome | biome: terrestrial ecosystem; feature: Peninsula; material: soil | place: Antarctica | collected 2016 | reverse complement strand
CAGAATGCGTGCTTCGACGTATCGACGGCTCCGGTCTCACGGGCCGCCGCAGTGCGGAGCGCGGCGAGTGCAGCGGACGCCGCCGGCGCGCGGTCGGCGACCGCGAGGAGGAGATCGCCGACGGCGACCTCCGCGGCCGAGAGAATCCGCTCGAGACCCGCCTCTCCGAGCATCTTCTTTGCGGGCGAGGTCGTTTCGCCAGCCGTCCGCTTCGCCCACACCAGGCCCGAGGCGCCGTAGGTTCGAGCGAGCTCCGTCCACTCGTCGAGCTTCTTGCGCGAAAGGGAGGTGCCGCCGGGAACGCGGAGGCCCCGCACGATTCCGCCGCCCGAGAGAGCCTTTTCGAAGGGTGCAAACCCGGACCCCTCCGCGGCTGCGGACAGGTCCACCAGAGGCAGATCGTAACGGAGGTCCGGCCGGTCGGTGCCGTAGCGGTCCATCGCCTCCGCGTACGTCAAGCGCGGGAACGGTGAGGAAGCCTCGATTCCCGCGACGCCGAACGCCTCGATGAGCACCGCTTCGACGACCGCGAACACGTCGTCCTCGGAGATGAAAGACATTTCGATGTCGATCTGCGTAAACTCCGGCTGGCGGTCGGCGCGCAGGTCCTCGTCGCGGAAGCAGCGCGCGAGCTGGAAGTAGCGCTCGAAGCCGGAGACCATGAGAATCTGCTTGAAGAGCTGCGGCGACTGCGGCAGCGCGTAGAAGCTTCCCGGGTGAACGCGCGACGGCACGAGGTAGTCGCGCGCCCCCTCGGGGGTGGATTTCGTGAGCATCGGGGTCTCGACTTCGAGAAAGCTCCGCTCGTGAAGAGTCCGGCGGACGCGGAACGCGATCTCGTCGCGGAGCTCGAAGTTCCGGAGCATCGCGGGGCGCCGGAGGTCGAGGTATCGATACTGAAGGCGGAGCTCTTCGGTCGCGTTCGTGCGGTCTTCCGGAAGGAACGGCGGGGTCTCCGCGCGCGCCAGGAACTCGAGCCGCGAGGCGACGACCTCGATCTCGCCGGTCGGGATCTCGCGGTTCACCTGCGCGGCGCCGCGCGGCGCGACCTCGCCCTCGACCTCCACGACGTCCTCCGTTCGCGCGTCCGCCGCCGCGCGGACCGATTCCTCCCCGGAGCGCGCCTTGTCGAATACGACCTGCACGACGCCGGAACGGTCGCGCACGGTGAGAAAGATGAGCTCGCCGAGGTCACGGCGGCGCCCCACCCACCCGCGAAGAAGCACCCGGCGCCCGGCGTCCTGCCCGGTGAGCTTCCCCGCCGGCTCGCGCTCGAGGCTCACTGGTTTCTCTCTGCCGCGATATGGCGGACGAGCTCCGCGACCGGCACGGTCTTCTGGTCTCCCGTCGCGAGCTTCTTCACAGTCACCGTTCCCTCCGAGCGTTCTCGCTCCCCCACGAAGAGAGCGAGCATCGACCCGGGATCGAAACCGCGGGCGCCGGCTTCCGCAAAGAGACTCGATGCGCGCGCCATCCCCTTTTTCAACCCGCGCGCGGTCAGGTCGACCTCGACGCGGCCGCCGGGGAGCGCTACGCGGACCTGCCGCGCGATCCGCGCCGCCTCGGCGATGTCGTCGGGCCCCTGCGGCAGAACGATCACGCACGCGCGACGCGGGAGCGCGAGCGGCGCGACCTGGAGAAGCCGGTCTTCCCCAATCGCAAATCCGATTGCGGAGAGAGGTGGACCGGCGAGCGACGCGACGAGGCCGTCGTAGCGTCCGCCCCCGAGGATCGCGTCCTGCGCGCCGAGTTTTCCCGAAGCGACCTCGAAGACGGTCCGGGTGTAGTAGTCGAGCCCACGCACGAGCGCCGGATCGTCGCGGTGGGGGATCCCCGCTTCACCGAGCAGGCGCTCCACCTCACGGTGGTGTCGGAGCGAGTCCTCGTCGAGGAAGTCGAGGGTCCGCGGCGCTCCCGCGAGCGCTTCGCGAACGCCGGCGTCCTTCGAGTCGAAGAGCCGTAGCGGATTGTCGGCGAGCTTCCGGCGATCGTCATCCCCGAACGACCCTGCATGGGGAGCGACGTGAGATCGGACCGCTTCCCCGAACGCCGCGCGGCTCTCGGCCGTGCCTACGGAGTTGAGCGACACGGAAAGGTCGCGAAAGCCGAGCTCCAGCAGAAACGCAAACAGCATTTCGAGGACTTCCGCCTCTCCGGCCGGGCCGGCGACGCCGAAGAGCTCGACTCCGATCTGCGAGAACTCGCGGTATCGGCCGGCCTGCGGCCGCTCGTACCGGAACTGAGGCCCGATATAGAAGAGGCGCAGCGGCATCGCTCCCGCCGCGAGTCCGTTCTCGATCACCGCGCGCACGACGCCTGCAGTGTTCTCCGGGCGCATCGTGAGCGACCGACCCTTCCGATCCGGGAAGGTGTACATCTCCTTGTGGACGATGTCCGTCGTCTCTCCGACGGAGCGAGCGAAGAGCGCGGTGTCCTCGAGCACCGGGGTGCGGACCTCGCCGTACCCCCAGGCGCCGAACGTCTCGCGCGCGATCCGTTCCGCCTCGATCCATCGGTCGCTCTCGGGCGGGAAGAGGTCGCGCGTGCCCTTCACCGCGCGGAAACGGGGCGTCATTCGCTTCCCGCCCACTTCCCGTCGAGACGCGCGTACTCCTTTTTGTACTCGAGATAGTGGAGGTGGAAGTTCTTCAGATCCTCGACCTCGGCAGCGGAGAGATCCCGAACCCGGCGCGCCGGCGCTCCGAGCCAGAGGGTCCGCGCCGGCACGATCGTGCGCGGCGTGACGAGCGCCCCCGCGCCGATGAAAGCAGACTCGCCGACCTCGGCGCCGTCCAGCACCGACGCGCGGATCCCGATGAGGGCGCCCTGCCGGACGACCGCGCCGTGGACGATCGCGCCGTGCCCGAGCGTGACCTCCTCTTCGAGGATCGTAGGGTAGGTCCCCTCGGTGACGTGGATCGCGCAGTTGTCCTGGATGTTCGTCCGCGCGCCGATTCGGATGTAGTGGCAATCGCCGCGGATCACCGAGTTGTACCAGACCGACACGTCGTCGCCGAGGACGACGTCCCCGATCACCGCGGCGGTTTCGGCGAGGTAAACCCTCGCGCCGAGGCGCGGCGCCTTCCCCGCAAACTCTCGAACGAGGCCCATGAAGGCGGGCAATCTAGCACGCCGCGCGCGGGCCGGATCAGGGCGCGAGGTTCAGGTCTCGAAGGAGCTCTGCGTAGCGCGGATCCGACCGGAGAGGATCGAGCGACGGACCGACCTTCGCCCAGAGCGCGAGGCCGTTCGACCGTTCTCGTTGACACTTGCGGAGCCACTCGAACGCGACGTCCTTCTCACCCAGTGCCGCATGAACCTCCGCGAAGAAGAACGGGGAGACAAATCCCGTTCGAGAGAGCTGCTCGAGCTCGCGGAGTCCCTTTCGAGCGTCCGCCTTCCGGCCCGCGAGCGCGTAGGCGCGGGCCAACCCGGCCAGGGCGACCGGTCCGGCTTCCCGCGGGTCGAGGGTCTCCGCTTCGCGGACGGCGGCGGCGAAGTCTCCCCTCCGCTGGTACATCCAGGTCCGAACGAGGCGGGGCACCCAGTATCTGGAATCGAGGGCCAGCGCGCGGTCGAGGTGAACGGTCGCGCGGTCGTAGTCGCCTTTCAGGACGTGGGCCAACCCCAGGTCGGCGCTCATTCCGGGAGACAGCGGGTCCAGTGCGCGGGCCCGTTCGAGTTGCGAGATGCTCTCGTCGAAACGGCCGAGCGTTGTGAGGAACCAGCCGTACCAGTCCCGCGCCCACGCCGAGCCCGGGTTGAGCTCGATGGCGCGCACGAGGTCGGCTTCGGCGCCCCGCCAGTCCCAGTCGAAGTAAGCCTTAATCAGGCCGAGCGAAGTGTGGGCCTCGGCCAGGGATTCGTCGAGCTGCAGGGCTTTTTCCGCGGCGGGGCGCGCCTTCGCGTAGGCCTCGCTGCTCGGGAGGTAGAGATCCGCGTTGCCGCCCAGATTCTCCGCGATGCCGGCCCAGGCGAGTGCGTAGCCGGGGTCGAGCGCAACGGCCCGGTCATAGAGCTCGGACGCCTTGCGAAAGCCCTCCTCGTTGAACTGGAGCTGCCAGTAACGCCCCTTCAGGTACGCCTCGTGGGCGGCGGGATTCACGGATCGGGAGCTCGCGAGGCGTGTCTTCTCCTCCGGCGAAACGGTGACCCGGATTTCGCGCGCGATTGCCTGGGCGACGTCGCTCTGCAACGCAAACACGTCCCGCGAGTCACGCTCGTAGCTTTGCGCCCACAGGTGCCGATCGGTCGCGGCCTCGATCAACTGCGCGGTGATCCGGACCCGATCGCCCGCGCGCTGGACGGAGCCCTCGACGATTCCGTCCACGCGGAGCTCTCTGGCGATCTCGGGGAGCGGCTTCTTCACCCCCTTGTACTGCATGACCGAGGTCCGCGAGATCACGCGAAGCGCCTGGATCTTCGCGAGGTCCGTGATGAGTGCCTCCGTCATGCCGTCGGCGAAGTACTCCTGCTCCGGATCGCCCGAGAGGTTCTGGAGCGGGAGGACGGCGAGAGACACGATACGCGCCGGAGCGGAGGCCGCCCGGTCGCCGGGCGCCCCGGGGCGGGCGCCGCGGCGCTGAACGAGGACGAGCCCTCCGGCAATCAGAACGAGGAGTGCGACGCCGGCTCCAAGCCAGGCGGCGCCTCGGCGCCGGGGAGGACGGGTTCCGATCGCCGCGGTCTGCGTTGCGGCGGAATCGGTCAGGGCCGCCCGAAGGTTGAACGCGACGTCACGGGCCGATTGGAACCGCTCGGCCGGATTCTTCTCGAGACAGTGGGCCACGATCCGGTCGAGCTCGACGGGAACGCCTTCCGCGGACGACAGCGGCTCCGGGTCCTCACGGAGTATGGCGGTAAGCGTCTCGGCCGCGGTCTCGCGGGAGAAGGCTCGCCGCCCGGTCACCATCTCGTAAAGGACGCAGCCGAGCGAGAAAACGTCGCTTCGCGCGTCGGCGGGAATTCCACGAACCTGCTCCGGGGACATGTACCCGACCGTCCCCAGCACCGTGCCAGGGCTGGTCCCCGCGACCGTCGCCACGGAACTGCCGCCGGACGATGGAAGCGGGGCAACGCTCGCGATCCCGAAGTCGAGGATCTTCACCCGTCCGTCCGAAGTGTGAAAGACGTTTGCCGGCTTCAGGTCGCGATGAACGATCCCCTTCGAGTGCGCCGCGAACAGGCCTTCGGCGATTTCGACGCCGATGGCGGCCGCCTTTCGCCAGGGCAGCTTCGAGTGAGCAATGGAGTCCGCCAGCGATTCGCCGTCCAGAAGTTCCATGACCGCGAAGGAGACCTCCGCTTCGCGGCCGACGTCGTGGATCGCGAGAATGTTCGGGTGGGAGAGCGCGGCCACTGCCTTTGCTTCCCGCTCGAAACGAGCAAGCGCCGCGGGGTCGCCCGCGATCGAATCCGACAGCACCTTGACGGCGACGTCGCGGTCGAGCCGCGAGTCGCGCGCGCGGTACACCTCCCCCATGCCGCCCGCGCCAATCCGCGAGACGATCTCGTAGGGGCCCAGGCGGGTTCCGGGAGTGAGAGACAAGACGTGGGAGAGGATAACCCGCGCGCTACGCCGCTTCCGGCGGCCAGGCGAAAGCACCCGGTCGGACGACGCGAGGCACTTCCCCGGTCGCGTCGACAATCGTCGACGGCAGCCCTCCGGGGGTCGTGCCGCCATCGACGAGAACGTCGATCCCGGCGCCGAGAGTCCGTGCCACCTCGTCGGGGTCGGAGAGCGGGGGCTGTCCGGATCGGTTCGCGCTCGTGCCGGTCAGGGGGCCCACGCGCGCCAGAAGCTCTCGGACCGCCGCGACGGCCGGCATTCTCACCGCGAGCGTCCGCCCTCCCTGCGAGGCCGGAAGCGGCGCGCGAATCGAAAAGACGGCGGTGACGGGGGCCGGCCACAGACGGAAAAACAGGTCGATCGTCTCCAGGGGCGCCTCGATGCCGAGGCGGTCGAGATGCGGCCTTTCCGAGAAAAGCACGAGGAGCGGAGCTCCTCCGCCACGCTCCTTGATCTCGAAAATGCGAGTGACCCCGCGCGCACTCGCGGGGTCGGCGGCGAGGGCGTAGAAAGTGTCAGTCGGAATCGCGGCGACGCCCCCCCTGGCGAGGAGGTCGGCAAGCCGTTCGAGGTCAGGCTCCGAGGCGAGGAGATCCGCCAGGAGGATCCGCGAGGCACGTGCGCCGGTCACGTTCCGACGTAGCGGTCGTAGAGGCGTCGAGCGCGCCCGGTGTCCTCGGTTCCCCGCACGACGCACCGCCCATCTGCAAAGATCGTCAAGCTCACGTCGCCGACGTCGGCGTTCAGGAGCTGAGGCGAGCGCCGCACGCGGCCGACCCGCGCGAGCCGCTCTTCGAGTGAGTCGAAGTCGGGCCGCGCCCGGCCGGAGGGCGCGACTTGCACGGAGCGCCGCCCGCAGAGCTTCACGACTTCGGCTGCGCCCTCCCCCTCGAGCGCGGGGAATCGCGTTCCCGAGCACACGGGGCAGGAAACCGAGGGCCGCACCTCGACGAAGGACCGAGACGAGCGGAATCCCTCCTCCCAGACGCGGACGGAGAGCACCCCGGGAGACGGCGTTCGCCCCGTCGCCACGCGGAGCGCTTCCGTCACGGCGAGCGAGGCAACGAGCGCCGGTAGCGTCGGCACGATGCCCGCGGTATCGCAAGTCGGTCCGGAGCCGAGGGGAGGAAGCGACTCGAGGTAGCAGCGCAGGCAGGGCGTCCGTCCCGGGACCGAAACGGCCACGAGCCCTTCCTCCCCCACGCAGGCCGCGTAGACCGAGGGGAGGGCGAGCGCGCGCGCCGCGTCCGAGACGAGAAGTCTCGTCTCGAAGTTGTCGGATCCGTCGAGCACCAGGTCGTGGCCGGACAGGATCTCGCGGGCGTTATCCGGCGCGAGGTCGACGACGACCCCGCGTGCCGCGACACCGGGCGCGATCTCTCCCAGCCTTTCCGCCGCGGCCGTCGCCTTCGGCGCCACGCGTTCCGCATCGGTCGCGTCGAAGAGGAGCTGCCGCGAGAGGTTCGACTCTTCGACGACGTCGCGGTCGATCAGCGTGAGCGTGCCGACTCCCGCCCGCGCCGCGAGCTCGGCCGCCGCCGCGCCGACGGCGCCAACGCCGACGATCGCGATCCGGTACCGGCCGATCCGGTCCTGTCCTGCGGAACCGATTCCGGGGAACAGCACCGATCGCGAGTGGCGGTCTTCTCCGCCCACCGTTCAGCTCTCCCGCCGGGGAGTGCCCGCCGCGAACGTCCCGGCCTGCGCGAGAAGCTCTCGGGCGTGGCGGACCGCGGTCTCGGGAACCTTTTCGCCGGCGAGCATCCGCGCGATTTCCGCGACGCGCTCCTTCCCCTCCAGAAGCCGCACGGCCGCGACTGTCCGGCCGTCCGCCTCGCTCTTCTCGGCGAGGAAATGGCGGTCCGCGAGCGCGGCAATCTGCGGGACGTGAGTCACGCAGAAGACCTGGCTTCGAGCGGCGAGGGCCTTCAACTTCCTTCCGACGGACTCCGCCGTCCGACCGCCGATTCCCGCGTCCACTTCGTCGAAGACGAGCGTGCACCGCGATCCCTTCGCCGCAGCCACCGACTGGACCGCGAGCTGGAGCCGGGAGAGCTCGCCGCCCGATGCGATCTTCTCGATCGGAAGCTCCGGCTCTCCGGGGTTCGGCTGGAAGAGGAGCGAGGCGCGCTCGCGGCCCGTCCTGCGGGGACTGTCCTCCGCCACAGGGTCGAGCGTGACGCGGAAGCGCGCCTTCTCGAGCGCGAGGCCGCCGAGCTCCCGCTCGACTGCCGCGGAGAAGCGCGGCGCAGCCTCAGTTCTCCTCGCTGTCAGCGCCGCCGCGGCGGACCGATAAGCGCTCCCGAGCTCCTGTTCCTCGCGCTTCCGGCGGTCGAGCGCGTCCCCGAGGTTCGAGAGCTCGTCGCGTTCGGTGAGGAGACGGTCGAGAAGCGACCGGGCGTCTGCGAGCGTGGGGCCGTATTTGCGTTTGACGCGCGAAAACTTCTCGAGCCGCGACTCGACCGCCGCCAGCCGGTCGGGGTCCGAGTCGATACCGGCAGCCGCGTCGCGCGCTGCCGCCGCGAGGTCAGCGATCCGGCGCTTCAGCTCCTCGGTCTCCTCCTGGCGCGCGCTCTCGCGCGGGTCGATCGCCGCGAGCTCGCTGAAGGCGCGGGCTGCCTCCCCCAGGCGGTCGGCCGCGGAATTCTCTCCTTCGGAAAGCGCCTCCAGGGCCGCTTCGCCCGCGAGGCGGATCCGGTCCGCGTGCAGCAGCCGTCCCCGCTCGAACGTGAGGTCTTCGTCCTCCCGCTCGTCCGGCGAAGCCGCCTCGATCTCACCGATCTGGAACTCGACCGTTTCGAGGCGGGCCGACCGGTCGCGACGCGACGATTCGAGAGCCTCCAGGGCCTCGCGGGCAGCGGCCCAGGCCCGGGCCGCGAGAGCGACGGCCTCCCGCTCTTCGCTCGCGTGGGCAAACCCGTCGAGGAGCTCCAGAGAGGCTTCCGGATTCGTCAGCTCCCGCTCCGAGTTCTGCCCCTGAATCACGATGAGCCGCTCGCCGATCTTCGCAAGCGTTCGAACCGCGGCCGGCTCGTCCTCGACGAAAGCCCGCCCGCGGCCGTCGGACCCGAGCTCGCGGCGCACGAGAAGCGGTTCGCCGTCAGGAAGTCCCGCCTCGGCGAGGATGTCGTGCAGCGCGAGATCGCCCCCGAACTCTCCGGCGACAACGAGCCGATCCGCACCGCGCCGGACGAGGTCGGCGGAGCCCCGACCCCCCGCGAGGAGCGCCAGAGCGTCGACGAGGATGGACTTGCCGGCACCCGTTTCGCCGGTGATGACCGTCAAACCCGGACCGAGCTCGAGCGCGATGTCCTCGACGATCGCGAGGTTCCTGACCGTGAGGCGACGAAGCACGAGGGAAGGATAGCCCCAGGTATGGACCGGGAGGGATCTGACCCCCTTTGGGGATCAGACCCCATCGAGGTTACGGCTTCGGAGGCTCGACCTTCACCTTTTTCTCTCCGATCGGCTTTGCCGGAATACCCGCCGCAATGACGCCGGGCGGGATCGCCCGGGAAGCCACGCCCATCGACCCGACCATCGCGTCGTCCCCGATGACGACGCCCGAGAGCACGACCGCGTGATAGGTCACCCGGACCCGGTCTCCGATCACCGTTCGTCCCAGTCGAATGTCTTGGATGTCCTCGGTCGCGTGGGAGTGGGAGTAGATGTTCGCGTAGTCGGAGATCGACGCTTCGTTTCCGATGACGACCTCGCCCCGGTCGTCGATGAGAACGTTGCGGTGGATGGTCACGTCGTCCCCGACCGACACGTTGTACCCGAACGAGAACTCGACGTCGTGGAATATCCGCACGCCTCGCCCGCAGCGCCGGAAGACACGGGGCGCGAGCATCGCACGCATCTTCGTCCCGAGCCGGACGTTGCGCCCCACCGGCGAGTGGTCGAACATCTGCCAGAACCACAGAAGCGGCTTGACCGCCGCCCACTTCTCGAGGTCGATTTCGCGGTAGTACTCCGCCTCGAGCGTTGCGTTGCGCGGGTCGAAGGACGCAACCAGCGCCCGCGCGCCGAGTGAAGCGGACCGATCCGCGACGGCGTCCTCCCACGGGACCGCGCGCCCCAGGTAGAGCGAAGTGAGGGCTCCGCGAACGACAACGTTGCGGTCCTGCGCGGGATCGTCGAACTTCTCCGCGAGCTCGTCCACGAGGCGCGGATAGACGTCTTCTCCAACCGGACCAACCGAGAACTTGCGGAGCGGCATGTGGCGGCGAGGACGCTAGCAGAGCGATTTCGGGCAGTCAAACTCGCGACTGCCCTCCCGGCCGCTCTGGCTTACTTCGCGCGCCGCGAAGCTCGCTTTTTCGTTCTCGTAGCCGGTCGAGTCTTCCCGAACCGCCGCTTCAGAAACTCCATCGTCATCGCGACCCCGAAACCGGTCGCGCCGGCGGCGAACCCCGCGTGCTCCTTCTCGAAGTGCGCGACTCCGGCAATGTCAAGATGCGCCCACGGAACTCCGGCGGGAACGAACTCCTTCAGAAACAGGGCCGCGTTGATCGTGCCAGCTGCCCGGCCAGCGGTGTTCTTCATGTCCGCCCACTCCGAGCGCAGATTCTCACGGTAGTCGTCCCACAGCGGCAGCCGCCAGAGGCGTTCTCCGGTCGTTTCGCCGGCGGCCAGGAGCTCCGCGGCGAGCCGGTCGTCGGACGAAAAGACCGCAGCGCATTCATGCCCGAGGGCGATCAGCACCGCTCCCGTCAGCGTGGCGTAGTCGAGGATGACGTCCGGCCGGAACTTTTCCGCGTAGGTGAGGGCGTCGGCGAGGATGAGTCGCCCTTCCGCATCGGTATTGTCGACCTCGACCGTCTTGCCATTGCGCATTCGAAGGATGTCGCCCGGGCGGGTCGCAGAACCGCTCGGAAGGTTCTCGGTCAGCGGGGTGAGCGCGACGACGCGGACCGGAAGCCGGAGCGCCTTCGCCGCCCGGACGCACGCGAGAGCGGTGGCCGCCCCCATCATGTCGTACTTCATTTCTCCCATCGACGCAGCCGGCTTGATGGAGATTCCACCCGAGTCGAACGTGATTCCTTTCCCCACGAGTACGGCGGTTCCACGCGGCGAAGGCGGACGATGCTGGGCAATCACGAACGCGGGCGGACGCACGCTTCCGGCATTCACGGCGAGAAGGCCGACCATCTTCTCCTTAAAGATCGACGCGCGGCCGAGCACCCGCACGTCGAAGCCGTCCGCTCGACCGGCTTCGACGGCCGCGCGCGCGAGCTCCGCCGGACCGAGGTCGTTCGCCGGCGTGTTCCCGAGGTCGCGAGCCCACGAAACCGTCTCCCCCACGATCCGCGCTTCCGCGGCAGCGGCGGCAAGGGCCCCCGCAGCGACGCCCGCGGGAGGGACGACGACGGCCGACGTCGCGCCGCGCGGCCGGACCTTCTTCCGGGGTGACTTGTAGCGCTCGAAGGCGTAGTCGGCGAGCGCGAGGTGCGGAAGAAGCGCCGTCATGGTGTTCTGATCGACCCCCGCTCCGAACAC
>CAJDUI010000078.1_pt1 | contig 11074 bp, 11 predicted proteins | sample 7390031 | NCBI WGS metagenome assembly CAJDUI01 (sample SAMEA7055675, study PRJEB34461) | soil metagenome | biome: terrestrial ecosystem; feature: Peninsula; material: soil | place: Antarctica | collected 2016 | reverse complement strand
CCCGTGGGATGCGGACTCCTACAAGGGGCCGTTCTCGGCGAAGTTCTGGGTCAAGGTGAAGTCAACCGGCGTCGTCGAGAAGGCGATCCCGCTCGAGGCGAGCGACCCTGTGATCCTCGGTTACCTTCGGAGAGCGATGTCCCTGTGGGCGTTCCGTCCCGCCCAGGCGAACGGAGGGCCCGTGGATTCCTGGAACGAGCTCGTCCTCTCCGGCCAGATCGCGTACGACGTCGAGCTGAAGCAAATCGCGTCGCTGCGAAGGACGCTCGCCGGGCCGTAGTCTGCAGTGCCCCCCGACGGGATTCCCTCCGTCCTCGCCGAGCAGCTCGCTACCCGGTTCCCCTCCGAGCTCGGTCGGGCCCGTCTCCACCGCGGACCGATCGCGAGAGTCCTGACCTCACTCGCGGGGGCGAGCGCGATCCTCGCGGGGGCGAGCGCGATCGTCTTCGGCCGCCGAATCTTCCTTTCGCGGGCGGGATCGGCCTGCGTCGAGGATGCGGCCGGTGACGCGTTCCGACTTCTCGCGCACGAGCTCGAACACGTCGCCCAATACCGGCGCCTCGGCGCCGCGCCGTTCCTCGGGCGCTACGTGGGTGAGTACCTGCGCGGCCGGCTCGGCGGTCTCGACCATCGAAGTGCGTACCTCTCGATCTCATTCGAGCGCGAGGCGGAAGAGCGCGCGCAGGCCTGCGTGACGGACTCCTCACGGAGCGCGTGATCGCGGACGGGACTTACGTCGCGTGGCCGGCCGCGCGGAGCATCTCGCGGAACCGGGGATCGTCCCGGATCGGGTCCAGGAACGGGTACACCTTCATCGGAACGAGAAAGCTCGCGTGGTAGGCGAACGCCTTGTCGAGCCACTCGAAGGTGCCGTCGACATCGCGGAGAGCGAGGTGCAGCTGCACCATCGCGACCATAGGCACGTAACCCGTTTTTGCGCGCTCCTGCATCTCCGCGAGGATTCTCTCGGCATCGGCGCGGACTCCGGCCTCCGCGCGGGCTCCGGCGAGTCCCGACAGCATCGTCGGGCTACCGTTGGTCAGCCGGGCTCCTTCCTCGAACGCCTCGGCCGACTCCGTCAGCAGTCCCGTTGCCTGGTACGCCAACCCGAGCCAGAGGTATGTCTGCGCAAAGCTGGCGTCCATCTCGATCGTTCGTCGAAGCTGATCGATCGCCTCGCCGTATCGCCGCGCGCAGTAGAAGGCCCAGCCATAGTCGCAGTTAATGATGAGAGACAGCGGATCGATCATGAGCGCGCGCTCGTACAGGGCGAGCCCCTCGTCGAAACGGCCGAGCGAGGCGAGCAGAAAGCCATAGAAACGATGGGAGTGCGCGTACTCGGGATTCATCTGGATCGCCCGGCGGAAATCCTCCTCCGCGCCTTCCCACTCCCAGTCGAGCGTCCTCGCCCACGCGAGCGACGTGTGCGCCTCACCGAGCCGGTCGTCGATCTCGAGCGCCTTTCGCGCGGCGGCCTTCGCCTTCGGAAGAGCCTCGCTGGGAGGGACGGCGGCATAGCGATCCATTCCGAGCGCGCCCCAGCAGTCGGAGAGACCCGCCCAGGCGAGGGCGTACGCCGGGTCCTTCTCGATCGCCTGCTCGAAGTACTCGATCGCTTTGCGGATCCCGGGCACCGTGCTCTTGTTCCAGTGATAGCGCCCCTTCAGATAGAGGGGGTACGCCTCCCGGTCCGCGGCGTACCGCTTCGCGAGGCGCTTCTTGTGCTCCGGCTCCAGGGTCAGCTTGAGGTTCGAGGAGATTTCCCGCGCGATTTCTTCCTGCACGCCGAGGAGATCGGCGATCGGCCGGTCGTAACGGGCGCCCCACAGCCGAAACCCGTTCGACGCGTCCACGAGCTCGGTGCTGATGGCGAGCGAGGAGCCGCGCGGCGTGACCCGGCCGGAGAGAACGGTCGTCACACCGAGCTGCCGGCCGACCTCCTGGGGATCCGCGTCGCCGCGGAAGCGGAACATCGTGCTCGTCGCCATAACCCGGAGCCTGCGGAGGTGGGAGAGATCGTTGATCAGGCTCTCCGTGATCCCCTCGGTCAGGTATTCCACCTCGGCGTCGCCGCCGGGATTCAGGAACGGGAGGACCGCGAGCGACTTCGACCGCGGCGTCCGCTTCGGTACCGCGCGGATGGAACTGCCGGCCACGACCGTCCGATCGGACGCTCCCGCGGACGCCAGGTCGCGAAGCAGCCGGACGAGCTCTCGCGCGGAGGCCGGTCGTTTCGCGGCGACTTTCTCGAGGCACTGCGCGACGAGCCGATCGAGATCCGGAGGTACGTCCGGACTCACGAGCGACGGGCGCTGAGGCTCGTCGCGGAGGATCGCTGCCATCCTTTCGAAAGCGCTCGAGCCGGTGAACGCGCGCCGGCCCGTCAGCATCTCGTGAAGCACGCAGCCGAAGGCGAAGATGTCGCTTCGGGCGTCGGCGGGCTCGCCGCGGACCTGTTCGGGAGACATGTACCCGACGGTTCCGAGCACCGTCCCGGGCCGTGTCGGGTCGGGCGTGGTCGGCGCTGAGGTCTCCTCCCCTCCCGACTCGTCCAACACCCACCTCGCCAGGCCGAAGTCGAGAATCTTGATGCGCCCCTCGGAGGTGACGAAGACGTTCTCCGGTTTGAGGTCCCGGTGAATGATCCCGCGGGAGTGCGCCGCCGCGAGTCCTTCGGCGAGGGCGGCGCCGATCTCGGCGGCCCGTCTCCAGGGGAGCGGACCCGCGGCGAGAGCGCCTCCGAGGGTTCCACCGTGAAGAAGCTCGGTCACGGCGAAGGAGACTCCCCCGTCGCAGCCGAAGTCGTAGATCGCGAGCAGATTCGGATGCGACAGGGCGGCGACCGCGCGCGCTTCTCGTTCGAACCGCGCGAGCGCGGAAGGATCGTCCGCGAGATGCTCGGGAAGCACCTTGATCGCCACCTCGCGGCCGAGCCGGAGGTCTCGCGCGCGATACACCTCGCCCATTCCACCCGCTCCGATCGGAGCGAGAACCTCGTAGCGGTCGAGGAGAGTCCGCGAGGCGAGCGCCACGACCCGAATGTTAGCTGTTACCGCCGGATCTCGCGGCGGTCGCCGACCCTCCTGGTCACCTTCTCGCCATCGAGGTGCTCGAGAAGCGGGATCGCGAGCTTGCGCGAGAGACCGAACATTTCCTTGAACTCGGCGATCTCGATGCCGCTCTTTCCCGACGAACGGAGGCGCCGGACGACGTCCTCGACCGCTTCGCGGGCAACGATCCAGCCGCCCGGCAGCCGCACGAGCGCTCCGCGCTTGACGAGATAGCCGATCAGGCCCTCGACCACCTTCGGGCGATGCTGCACGACCTCGGCGACCTCGGCCGGCGACGGCGGAGAGAGACCCCGCTGCCGGAAGACGTCGGCGATCCTCTCGGAGAGCTCGCGCTCGCGACCCGGAAGATCGTTCCGGCCCGGTGCCCTCGCCTCGTCTCCGGCAGCAACGAACGCTCCCCCGAGGACGAGCGCGGACTCGACCGCTTCGGCCCACGTCGTTTCGGAGCCTGGCAACAGCCGCGACAGAAGCGTGCTCCGCGGCATTCCGACGGCGCCGCTGCCTGCCTCGACGTACGCGTCGATCTCCGACCTGGCCTTGATGACGAGCGCGGCGAGGACGGACTCGGCGACGTAGCGGTCGGGCGAGCGGCGAAGAGCACGCACGCGGTTCTCCGACAACGAGCCGGCGAGCGACGATCGCACCTCAGCCGCAGACACTCCCGCGCGCACGGCAAGTTCCCCTTCGGACGCGCCGTCCTCCCGAGCCTGCTCGATCCAGAGCCCGAGGCGCTCCTCGAGGGAGCCGTGCTCGAGCCCGTCGAGCAGCGCGCTCACCTCGGCGACCGGCCGCCGCGCGAGCGGGGGCGCGAGAGGATCGAGGACGACACCCCCTCCGATAGTCGAAACCGGAGACGTGCGCCTCAGGACGAACCGATCGCCCGGAGCGAACGCGAGCGGCGCGGAGAGACGCAGCTGCGCCCGCGCCGAGCCCCCCGGCTCGATCCGGCGGCCCGCGAGGACGCGCAGCGAGGCCCGAGACTCGGACGAGAAGTGATGAAACGACACTCGGTCCCCGCTCTCGAGGGGCGGCGACGTGGGAAGGAGGTCGATCCGGACTGTCACGAGCGCACTCGTCGCGAAGGCGCCGGGGGAAGCGAGCACCCGCCCCCGTCCGAGATCCGACAGCTCGACTCCCGCGAGGTTCGCGCTCACCCGCTCGCCCGCGCGGGCCTCGGCCGTCTCCCGGCCGTGGACTTCGATCCGCCGGACCCGGACGATCCGGCGCTCTGGCAGGAGCTCGAGCTTCTGCTCCCGCGAGATCGTCCCCGACACGAGGCTTCCGGTGACGACCGGCCCGAATCCGGCGATCGTGAACGCGCGGTCGATCGGCAGCCGGACGCCGCGCGACGCGCGCCCCTCCCTGGTCTCGGGAAGGGCGAGCTCGACGAGCGCCCGTTTCAACTCCTCGAGCCCCGTGCCCGTTCGCGCCGACACGGCAACCACAGCCGCCCCGGCGAGCGCGGAGCCGCGGGTCAGGTCGGCAACGTCTGACGCGGTCACCTGCACCAGCTCCGGAGCGACGCGGTCGATCTTTGTCACCGCGACGACGCCGCGCCGAATCCCGAGCAACCGCACAATCTCGAAGTGCTCGCGCGTCTGTGGCATGACCGACTCGTCCGCCGCAACGACGAGGAGGACCGCGTCGATCCCGCCGGCGCCGGCGAGCATGTTGCGCACGAAGCGCTCGTGACCCGGCACGTCGACGAAGGAAATTCGCACCCCGTCCCACTCCGCGTGGGCGAAGCCGAGGTCGATCGTGATGCCGCGCCTCTTCTCCTCGGGGAGTCGGTCCGTGTCGATCCCCGTCAGCGCGCGCACGAGCGCGGTCTTGCCGTGGTCGATGTGCCCTGCCGTGCCGATGAGGAAGCGGTCCACGGGGTGAGGCTACCCCGCGGCGGGTGGTAGCCTCCCCAAATGCGCGGCCCGATCGAGCGCGACCTGAAGCAAGCGCTCAAGGCCGGCGAGAAGCGCCGCGTCTCGACGCTCCGCCTCCTTCTCTCCGCCTTCCAGAACGACCGGATCGAGAAGGGCCGCGAGTTGACGGACGAAGAGAGCGAGGCGATCGTCCGCCGGGCCGTGAAACAGAGGCGAGAGTCGATCGAGCAGTATGGAAAGGTAGGACGCGCCGACCTCGCCGCCGGGGAGGCCGAGGAGCTCGAGATCCTCGAGGCTTATCTCCCCAAGGGCCTGACGGACGACGAGCTCGAAGCGGCGATCGTGCGGATCATTCGGGAAAAGGGCTTCTCGACCGCGCGCGAAGCGGGGCTCGTAATGAAGGAGCTCATGGCTTTCCACCGGGGCCGCGTGGACGGAAAGCGGGCCCAGGAAATCGCGCGACGGCTCCTTCCGTGAGCGCGTCGTCGGGCGATCCGGCGGGCCGACGGACGCAAGGGACCGGCGGGTATGAGGTCGAGATCAAACTCCCCGCGCCCGACCTCGGCGCCGTCCGCGGCCTTCTGCAAGGGTGCGGCGCGCTGCTCGTCGCTGCCAGGCATTTCGAGTCGAACGACCTCTACGACGACTCCGAGGGCTCGATCGCGAAACGTGGGTGCACGCTTCGACTCCGCCGCACGCCGGGCGCCGCGACCCTCACTTTCAAGGGGCCGGCGCAGTTCTCCGCGGGCATCAAGACTCGGGAGGAGCGCGAGACGGAAGTGGCCGACCCGGACGAGCTCGACCGGATCCTGACCGGCCTCGGATACCGCCCGCGTTTCCGCTACGAGAAGCATCGGGAGGAGTGGTCACTCGAACGGTGCTTCGTCGAGCTCGACGAGACGCCGATCGGCAGCTTCGTCGAGATCGAAGGAGACCCGACGGTGATTCGCGCGGTCGTGCTGCGGCTCGGCCTCGATCCGGCGGACGCGATCCCCTATTCCTACGCGAAGCTTTACGCTCGCCGCCGCGGCGAGGATCCGTCGCTTCCGCCCGACATGCTCCTCGGGAAACCATGAAGGCGTTGCTTCTGGCCGCCGGCCTCGGCACGAGGTTCCGGCCGGTCACCGAGGAAATTCCGAAGTCTCTTTTCCCCTTCCTGAACGTTCCGATCGCGCTCGGCCACCTGTCGAGACTCGCCTCCGCGGGCGTGTCGGAGGTGGGGATCAACCTTCACCACCTGGGCGCGACGATCGAGCAGAGGCTTTCCGACCTGCCCGCCGGACTGCCGCGCGTCCGCTTCTTTCACGAGCCGCAGATTCTCGGAACCGCCGGGGCGCTGCGCAACGCTTCGGAGTGGCTCGCCGGCGACGACTTCGTCGTGGTCAATGCGGACTCCGCCATCAACGCGGACTTTGGCGCGCTCCTTTCCCGCCACCGGGAAACGGGCCGAGCGGTAACTCTGCTCGTCACGGAGAACGAGGCGCCCGCCCGTTTCACCCCGCTCGCCTCCAAGGGCGACCGGATCGTCTCCTTCGGAACGAAGTCCTCCTGGCCACTCGCCTACACCGGGGTCTCCGCCTTTTCGCCGCAGGTCCTCGCGCGCATTCCCGAGGGGGAACGGTCCCTCGTCACCGACCTCTGGAAACCGCTCCTCGAATCGGGGGAAGAGATCGGCTGGCTGCTGCACGATCAGCCCTTCTGGGACCTCGGTACCCCGCGCGACTATCTCAGGGCCACCCGGCAGGTTCTCACCCGCGCCGAGTCGTTTCCCGCGGAGAGGGGGAAGTTCGATGTGGCCGCGCGAATCCTCTCCCTCACTCCGACGAGAGGTTTCGACGGCGTGTCGAGCGTCATCGGCCGCGCGACGATCGGCCGCGGGGCGCACCTGATCGAGAGCGTCGTGTGGGACGGCGTCGAAGTCGGCGCCGGCGCGGAGCTCAAGGGATGCATCGCCGCCCGCGGCAGGATCCCTCCCGGGGCGGTGTACCGGGACTCGGTCCTCTGGGCACCCCCCGACTCGCCGGTGACGGCATATCCGATCGCCTGAGCCTTCAGCAGAGACCTGCCCTGTCATCCCAAGCGAAGCGAGGGATCTGGACCCAGATTCCTCGGCCTGCGGCCTCGGAATGACAAAGCATCACTTCCTCCAACTCTTTTCTCCCCGATAGTGGAACAGCGTGCGGACCTTCGCGGACCGCCCGAACACCCGAACCACCGCCATGCGATCGCGACCGTCCCACAGGTAGACGGAGCCGGGCGTGCTCTCCCCGAGCGGGGAGAAGGAGCAGAGGTCGGAGGAATTGAAGCGGATCGGATCGTCCAGCCGGTCGAGCGACGAGCCGGGGCTGCCCGGATCGGGCACCGGGGTGCCCTTGAGAATCCCGGGGCGCACGTCGGCCCGGGGCCAGACGATCGCAAGACCGAGGGAACGGTCCACCCCGGACGCGATCTCGGCGTTGCGAACTCCGTTTCCGTTGCCGTCGCGAAAGAGCGCCCACTCCCAGCGGCCGCCGTCCTTGCGGAACTTCAAGGCAACCGCTATCCCTTTGGTCAGCGCGTAGGCACGGGCGCGCAGGAACGCGGCCGATAGCTCAGCCGCGGCGGACCGCACCGCGAGCGCCGATTGGAGCTGGAACGCGCCGCTCGCCGTCGCGGCCGCGAGCGCCCCGGCAGCTGCCAGCGCGACGACGAGCTCGATGGAAGTCAGGCCACGCGGGGAGGAAAGCCCGGGGCCAGTACGGCCCCGGGCGGGCACGATCTTCACCGTCCCTTGCCCGCAGGGACGGTGGCCGGAGCGGGCTTTTGTGCGGGCTTGTTGGCGGGAACGGAACCTCCCTTTTTTCGGGGAGATCCCGCGTGAACCTTTGCGGCGAGTGTGGTGGGACCGCTCACGGCGAGGTAAGGCTTCAACGTCAGGAAGAGCTTTTCGCCGATCCCTTTGACCTCCATGAGGTCCTCGGTGCGAGCGAAGGGGCCGTTGCTCTTGCGGTATTCGAGGACGCGGGTGGCGACTTTTGCGCCGACGCGCGGGAGGTATGCGATCTGTGCCGCGGACGCCTGGTTAATGTTCACCTTCCCTGCCGCCGCGGTCTCGCCGGGAGTTTCGGCGCCGAGACTGCCAGCAGCAAAGAGAATCGTGGCGCCGAGGACGGCGGCCGGCCAGCGCGGGCGCCTCCGCGAGCGCGCATTTCTCGGGCCGGGGTGAGGAAGGATTCTTTCCCTCTCCCCGCTGGCGGGGAGAGGGACGGGGTGAGGGGCGAGCGACGGTTGTTCGGGGAAGTTTCGTATCGTCGTCATGGAAGCTCCTTCTTTCGGGCGATGCAGAGGTGAGTAATCCGGGGTTCGTCCGAGTCAGAAACGAAGCAGTGTTTGTCCTCATCGAGTTTTACGATCAGGCGTTCTCCATCGGCACCTCCTGACGATGGCTCGAGCGCTAGAAGCGTGCCCTCGACCGCTTTTCGCGGAACTTCTCTCGTAAAGGGTCTTGCGGCGGTCGGGAAGCCGGCGGTGCCGGCGGGCGGCGCAAGAAAACTGTCGGGAAGAACGATTGAAAATGCGCGAAACCCCTGATCCGGTGGGGCTCCGGCTGTGGGAAAGCGCGGTTGGCACCCGACCGGAGTTTTGACGGCTCTGGCGCCACACCGCCCGATAGACTCTGCCCTCGTGCCGGGCCGGGAGTTCGTCGTCGGAGTTTCGGGCGCGTCGGGCGCCTCGCTTCCGCGGCGCTTCGTCGAGCTCGTCAGCCGCTCGCCGTCCGTGTCGCGCCTCCACCTCGTCTTTTCGGCGTCGAGCCTGGCGGTCGCGCGCACCGAGATCGACCCGTCAATCCGGACGGCGGTGGATTGGGTCGCGCGGCTGGAGCTCCCTCGCGACGCGGCGCGGCGCATCGCGCTTCACTCAAACGACGACGTCGGCGCGACGATCGCCTCGGGCTCCTACCCCGTGGCCGGCATGGCGGTTATTCCGTGCAGCGCCGGAACGCTTGGTGCGATTGCGAACGGGATCTCCCGCGATCTCCTCCAACGCGCCGCCGCGACCGATGCGCCGGTCCTGACGCGGATGGAGAACATGCGGCGCGCCACACTTGCAGGAGCGACCGTCGCTCCCCCTTCGCCCGCGTTTTACGTCCGAGACCCTTCGATGAATCGCTTCCTCGATGCGTGGTGCGCACGCGCCGCTCGGCTTCTGGGAGTCGAGCTTCCGGACGAGACGTTCCGATGGGCCGGGACGGAGAAGGAGCAGGCGCGGAACCGACGGCGGTCGTGACGAGCCCTTCTCGAGTTGCGCGGCCCTTCGCGACGACGCTCGAGATGATCAAGTTCTCGCACACCATCTTCGCCCTGCCTTTCGCGCTGCTCGCCGCCGTGATCGCGGCAGATGGCTGGCCGGACCCGGCGACGCTCGCGAAGATCCTGCTCGCGATGATCGGAGCGCGCAGCGCCGCCATGGCGCACAACCGGCTCGCGGACCGGGAAATCGACGCCGCGAACCCGCGAACTGCTTCCCGCGCCCTCCCGTCCGGCGCGCTCTCCGTGACTTACGTGCGCGTCTTCCTCGCGGCTTCCGTCGCCCTGTTCCTTGCCGCCGCCGCGAGCCTGAACCGCCTGACTCTTCTCCTCTCGCCGGTGGCGCTCGCCATCCTCTTTCTCTATGCCTATGCAAAGCGCCACACCGCGCTCTCGCACCTTCTCCTCGGCCTGTGTCTCGCGATGGCGCCGGTTGGCGGCTGGATCGCGGTGCGGGGTGACCTCGGTACGGTGCCGGTGCTGCTCGGCCTCGCAGTGCTCTTCTGGACCGCGGGCTTCGACGTGATCTACGCGCTCCAGGACGAGGAGCACGACCGCCGGGCGGGGCTTCATTCCATCCCGGCTCGACTCGGTGCGGGTCCGGCGCTCGCCATCTCGGCGCTGTTCCACGCGGGGATGCTCGCGCTCCTCCTCCTCGTCTGGCGCCTGCAGGGGGGCGGGACGCTCTTCGCGATCGGCATCGGCGCGACCGCAGCGGCGCTCGTCTACCAGCACTCCGTCGTGCCGCCGCGCGATCTCTCCCGCGTGAACGCTGCATTCTTCACGGCAAACGGATTCGTGTCGGTGGCGCTCGCGGCGTTCGGAATCGCGGACGTGATGGTGAGGTAGTCCCCGATCTACAATCCGCGGCCATGGCCATCCCGTCCGAGGGCGATCTCACTCTTCGCCACATCGCACTCGACGGGCCGATCGGGGTCGGGAAAACATCTCTCTGCGAGATGCTCGCACGCCGGTTCCACGGCACGAAGATCCTCGAGGACGTGGACAACCCGTTCCTGACCGACTTCTACAAGAAGAAGAAGGGCTCCGCTTTCCAGACCCAGCTCTTTTTCCTTCTTTCGCGCTACCAGCAGCAGCGCGAGATCGCGCAGATCGACCTCTTCACGACCCTCGTCGTCGCGGACTACCACTTCCCGAAGGACAAGATCTTCGCGTACCTGAACCTCGACGACTCCGAGCTCCTCATTTACGACCGCCTCTACGGACTGCTCTCCGAGTCGGTGGCGAAGCCGGACCTCGTGATCTACCTGCAGGGGTCGCTCGAGACGTGCATGAAGCGGGTCAAGAAGGCCTCGCGGGCGTTCGAAAAGGGGATGACGCCGGAGTACCTCGCCCAGCTGATCGAGGCCTATAACTACTACTTCTACCACTACGAGGAGACGCCGCTCCTCGTCGTCGACACCAACGAGATCGACTTCGTCAATCAGCCGGCCGACTTCGACGACCTGGTTGCCCAGATCCACCGCGCCCGCAAGGGAATGCAGTACTACGTCCCCGCGGCGCATTCAAAGTCTTAGCGGGGTCAGGTCTTCACTGATCGCACGGGTGCCCGTCTCGCCGAGCTGGTCCTGACATCTTTGCGCAGCAAAGTGTCAGGTGAAGACCTGACCCCTCCCTGAATCGATCCGTACCTGCCACCCCTGCAAGTAGACACTCGTCCTGCTCCAGCCGGCGCAGTTGCCTTCCACGGCTGCGCCGTCTGGGGTCAGGTCCCCAGGGTCAGGTTTCACTGATCGCACAGTCGCCCGATTCGCCGGTCTGGTCCTGACACCTTTGCGAAGCAAAGTGTCAGGTGAAGACCTGACCCCACCTGACCCCT
>CAJDUI010000152.1_pt1 | contig 11448 bp, 9 predicted proteins | sample 7390031 | NCBI WGS metagenome assembly CAJDUI01 (sample SAMEA7055675, study PRJEB34461) | soil metagenome | biome: terrestrial ecosystem; feature: Peninsula; material: soil | place: Antarctica | collected 2016 | reverse complement strand
CGGGCAGCGCGACTACTGGATCGCCCGCTCCGACCTCGACACGGCGCTCGCGGGAGTCGCCCGCTTCTCGGCCCGTCCGGAGATGCCCGGCTTCATGCGGCTCGACCTCTTCCGGCCGCCGACGCAGCTTCAATCGAAGCAGAACGAATAAGGACGAATGAAATGATCTCCCGAAGGAATCTCCTGTTTTCCGGCACCACCGCCGCGGCGGCGACCGCCGCCGGACTCCTCAATCCACGAAAGCTTCTCGCCGCCGCCCGCGAGGCGAGCGGTCGCCCCGCGAACGGCCGCTACATGCCCGTCGTGACGCCCAACGTGGGCCGGCTGCCGTGGCGCATGGAGGACGGGTTCAAGACGTTCCACTTGATCGCGGAGCCGGTCGTCCGCGAGTTCGCGCCGGGGCTGAAGGTCAACTGCTGGGGCTATAACGGTACGAGTCCCGGCCCGACGATCGAGGCGGTCGAGGGCGATCGAGTCCGTATGTACGTCGAGAACCGCCTGCCCGAGCCCACGACCGTTCACTGGCACGGTGTCCTTTTACCCAACGGCATGGACGGGGTCGCAGGACTCAACCAGCGGCGCATCGAGCCGGGCGAGACCTTCAAATACGAGTTCACGGTCCGCCAGCACGGCACGCAGATGTACCACCCGCACTTCGACGAGATGGTCCAGCAATCGATGGGAATGATGGGCTTCCTGATTTTCCATCCTCGGAGACCGCGCCGTCGCGTGGACCGCGATTACGCGATCTTCCTGCACGAGTGGTTCATCAAACCGGGGACTTCGACTCCGGATCCGACGGTCATGCTCGACTTCAACGTCTTCACGTTCAACAGCCGTGTGTTTCCGGGCACCGAGCACCTCGTCGCGCGCCTGGGCGACCGCGTGCGCATTCGCATCGCCAACCTCAGCATGGACTCCCATCCGATTCATCTTCACGGCCACACTTTCCGTTGGACGGCGAGCGACGGGGGACCGCTCCCCGAAACAGCCTGGATTCCCGAAACGAGCATCAATGTTCCGCCCGGCACGACCCGCGACATCGAGTTCGTTGCCGACAACCCGGGCGACTGGGCTCTCCACTGTCACAAGGTCCACCACACCATGAACCAGATGGGGCACAACCTCCCCGTCCTGACTGGAGTCGACACCTCGGGTGTCGAAGAGAAGCTCCGGCAGCTCATCCCGGGCCACATGACGATGGGCACGACGGGGATGGGCGACATGGCGGACATGGGCACCCCGCGCAACTCGCTGCCCATGGGCGGCGGGCAAGGCGCGGGCGTTGGTCCCTTCGGCACGATCTTCATGGGAGGGATGTTCACGATCCTGAAGATCCGGGAGAACCTGGGATCGGAAGAACCGGGCTGGTATCACTATCCCGCGGGAACGGTCGCGTCACCGATCGGTGAACCGCACGCGCTGGCGAAGCCCTCGCCGGCTCACTCCCATTCGCTACCATCGCCGGTGTCACGACTCGCGGCGGCTGCAGCGGTTGGCCCGCTCCAGGCAATCCGGGCAAACGCGTGCGGCGCCCCGCCCTTGCGCAAGTGACCATGACGAAGCCCGCTCGCTATGCGATCTTCGGCGCGTCGATCCTGCTCCTGATCGCGGGAGTTCTGTTCGCCCGCATGCTCCGTTACGGATTGAGCGTTCACGACGAGCCGACGAGGGCCGAGGTTGTCATGGCGGGAGCGCTGCGCCGCTGGGCCTCCCCGGCGGATCTGCGCAAGACGAAGAACCCCCTTCCCGCCTCGGCCGAGGTGCTCGCGGAGGCGCGGTCGCACTTCGCCGACCACTGTGCGGTGTGTCACGGCAACGATGGGAAAGGACAGACCACTATCGGCCAAAAGCTTTTTCCTCGCGCGCCGGACATGACTCTGGACGGGACACAGTTCTTGTCCGACGGCGAACTCTTCGCTGTGATCGAGAACGGAATCCGGCTCACCGGGATGCCGGGCTGGGGAAACGGTACGGCCGAGTCCGCGCGCGGGAGCTGGGGCCTCGTCCACTTGATTCGGAATCTCTCGAAGCTGAGCGAAGCGGATCTTCGCGAAATGGAGATGTTGAACCCCATGACCGCGGCGCAGTTCGAGCAGATGAAGGAGGAGGAAGCCTTTCTCGAAGGAGCTGTCGAGGCGTCGGAATCAAAGCCACAGCCTGCACGTTCTGGACACGGTCACTAGAAGGAGAAAACCATGCGCAAGATCACGCCTCTGTTCCTGATCGTCCTGCTCGCGTCGTCCGCTGCTCTCGCACACGGAGGTCCGGGAAACCTTCTCGGCACCGTCAAGGAGGTCAACGCAGAGCAAATGGTCGTGACGACCAAAGACGGACACGAAGTTACCGTTCACCTGACCGAGAAAACGACGTACGAGAAAGCCAGCAAGGCGGCGGCGATACAGGACGTCGCCGCCGGCGCACGCGTCTCCGTGAAGCTCGAGAAGGACGGCAAGACGGCGGTGACCGTGAAGATCGGTTCGTCCCCGTCGAAGTAGCGATCGGAATCCATGAGCTCGAAAGAGGAGGACACCCCGCAACCGACCTCCTCGCCTTCGGCCGCTCCCGAGCTGGTAACGAAGGATCCCGTGTGCGGGATGACGGTCCAGCCGGGGACTCCTCACCGCGCGCAGCACGGGGGTCAGATCTACCTATTCTGCAGCGCCGGATGTCTCGCGAAGTTTCAGGCGGACCCCGGCCGGTATCTCGGTTCGAAGACGTCGAACGTGCCCGAGCGGATGGCTGATCCAGCGGCTCCTCCAACCGGGGCCGACGCCGCGTACATCTGCCCGATGCACACGGAGGTCGTGCAGGACGAGCCCGGCAGCTGTCCGAAGTGCGGGATGGCCCTCGAGCCCGCGGGCATCCCGACGCCGGCGACGAACACCGAATGGACCTGCCCGATGCACCCGCAGATCGTTCGGGATCAACCGGGCAATTGCCCGATCTGCGGCATGGCCCTCGAGCCGCGCACGGTGACGCTCGAAGAGCAGGAGAACCCGGAGCTCACGGACATGACGCGGAGGTTCTGGGTCAGCGTCGTGCTCAGCGTCCCTCTCCTCGTCATCGCGATGGGCCACCTGATCCCGAACGATCCGCTCGGGCGTCTCCTCCCGCACGGTGTCCGTAACTTCGTCGAGCTCGCCCTCGCCACGCCGGTCGTTCTCTGGGGAGGCTTCCCGTTCTTTGTCCGGGCGTGGCAATCGGTCGTAAACCGGTCGCTCAACATGTTCACGCTGATCGGACTGGGGGTCGGAGTTGCCTATGTCTACAGCGTGGTCGCGACGGTCGCGCCGGATCTTTTCCCGACGTCTTTCCGCGACGAGATCGGGCGGGTGGGCGTGTACTACGAGGCGGCCGCCATCATCGTGACGCTCGTGCTTCTGGGACAGGTGCTCGAGCTCCGGGCCCGGGGCCGCACCGGCGCAGCGATCCGAGCGCTGCTCGGTCTCGCGCCAAAGACCGCGCGCCGGCTTCGGGAAGACGGTGGCGAAGAAGACGTGCCGCTCGTGGACGTCCGCGTCGGTGACCGGCTGCGCGTCCGACCAGGCGAGAAAGTGCCGGTGGACGGACTCGTCGTCGAAGGCCGAAGTTCCGTGGACGAGTCCATGGTCACCGGGGAATCCATCCCGGTCGAGAAGGTCTCCGGAGAGCGTGTGATCGGCGCTACCCTGAACGGGACGGGAGCCCTGGTGATGCGCGCCGAGCGGGTCGGCTCGGAAACTCTCCTGTCTCAGATCGTGCGGATGGTCGCCGAGGCGCAGCGCAGCCGTGCGCCGATCCAGAAGCTCGCGGACAGGGTCGCGGCGGTATTCGTGCCCGCGGTCCTCGCCATCGCGGCTCTGACATTTGTAATCTGGGCGATCTGGGGCCCCGCTCCGCGCATGGCCTACGCGATCGTCAACGCCGTTGCGGTGCTCATCATCGCGTGTCCCTGCGCCCTGGGACTTGCCACGCCAATGTCGATCATGGTCGCGGCGGGGAAGGGCGCAACGGCGGGTGTCCTTTTCAAGAACGCGGAGGCGATCGAGGTTCTCCGCGAGGTCAACACGCTCGTCCTCGACAAGACCGGCACGCTCACCGAAGGGCGGCCGGAACTCCACGCGGTGGAGGTGGCGTCCGGTGCAAACGAAGGGGAGCTCCTCCGCCTGGCATCCGGCCTCGAGAGGGCGAGCGAGCATCCGCTGGCGGCCGCGATCGTGCGGGGGGCGGAGGGAAGGGGCATCCAGCCCGCGCACGCGCAGTCCTTCGAGTCGCGTACGGGCTCCGGAGTCGTGGGGCAGGTCGAGGGGCGCGTCATTGCTCTCGGAAACCGTCGGCTGCTCGAGGAGCTGGGCATGAATACGGAGGGGCTGAACGAAAGGGCAGAGACGCTCCGGGCGGACGGAGCGACGGTTCTCTTTGCCGCAATCGACGGGAAGGCGGCCGGACTCCTGGCGGTCATCGACCCGATCAAGCCTTCGACACCGGAGGCGGTTCGGCGCCTACAGGGGGAAGGGCTTCGCCTCGTGATGGTCACCGGAGACAGCCGGACGACCGCGGAGGCCGTCGCCGGCAAGCTCGGTCTCGACGAGGTGGTTGCCGAGGTCCGGCCCGAGCAGAAGGTCGAGATCGTTCGGCGGCTGCAAAGCGAGGGCCGCGTCGTCGCGATGGCGGGGGACGGAATCAACGACGCGCCCGCACTTGCGCAGGCGAACGTCGGGATCGCGATGGGCACCGGCACCGACGTCGCGATGGAAAGTGCGGACGTCACGCTGGTCAAGGGGGACCTGACGGGGATCGTGCGGGCCCGGAGGCTTTCGGACGCCACGATCCGGAACATCAAGCAGAACCTCTTCTTCGCTTTCCTGTACAACGCGCTCGGCGTTCCCATCGCCGCCGGGGTTCTCTATCCGTTCTTCGGCGTTCTCCTTTCTCCCATCATCGCCGCGGCCGCGATGAGCTTCAGCTCGGTGTCAGTCGTTGGCAATGCTCTCCGCCTGCGGCGAGCGCGAGTGTGAAACCCGACGAGTAGAATCGGCGTGGAGACTGCCTGAGGCGTGACGCATTCCGACAACCGCATCCGATGTGCCGTGTGGTACCTCATGGCGAAAGGCGAGGGAAACGGCTTCGCTGAAGAAGAACCAGGACTACCAGTTCTACGCAACCGTCCGGTTCACCCAGGGCCACCTGCTCCAGTAGGCCGGATCCCGAGATAATCGGGCCGTGACGAGCGGGGCGGGCCGGAGCGGACACCGAACCAATTCGCAGGGGGGCCGACCCACCGGTCGCCGCCTTCGGTCTGCCTTTTCTTCCTGGCGCGCCTCGATCCGCGGCACGGACGTCCTCGTCGCGAGCGTGTTCGCGGCCCTGTCGCTCGGTCTGGGCGCATACCTTCTCGCGCGGGCCCAGGCGGCGACGCACCTCGCCTTCACGGAGCGCGCCCAGCACCTGCAGGCGGCGATTACCGAGAGACTGCTCCTGCCGCAGGAAAACCTGACCACGCTCACGGGGTTCCTCGAGGCGGCGGGTGAGACGACCCGCCGACAGTTTCGTCTGCTGGCGGATCCGATGCTGAAGCGCCATCGGCTCGTTCACGCCTTCGAATGGCTTCCTGTCGTCCGCGAATCCGAGCGGTCAGCCTACGAGGCAGAGGCGCGCGCTGCAGGATTGACGGGCTACCGTTTCTGGGAAATCGTCGACGGCCAGCCGCGTGAGGCCGGCAGGCGCGACTCCTACGTCCCGATCCACTACATGGAGCGCGCGACTCGGGTCGGATCGCGGCGTCCCAGCCCTTCGGATTGATCGAAGACGCGGGGAAGCCGGACGCCCTGCCGGTTGTCGGAATGTACGCGCCGGTCTACAGGGAGGGCGATCCCGCTTCGCTTGCGGCGCGCCGCGCCGCCCTCTCGGGCTTCGCGATGGCGATCGTTCGCGTATCGCCGGTGGTCGATCACGCGGCCACGGCAGTCGACTCTTCGGGCCTGGGCGTCGTTCTGAGGGACCCGGAGGCGCGGGAGATTCTTCTGCTGGCTGAGCGACCAAAGGATGCGGCCGCGCTGCCGCTCAGAAAACGCTTCCATCTCGAGTTTCCGGTGGAGTTCGCGGACCGCCGCTGGACGCTCTCGGTCTTCGCGCTCCCCGGCGCCTTTCTTCCGCCGAGGCGCGGGGCCATCGGGGTCGCCTCGGCCGGCGTGCTCGCCGCGCTGCTCGGGCTCGCCACGGGGACCTCGCTCCGCACGATTTCGCGTCTGCGCCGCCAGGTGGAGAAGGTCGGGCCGTATCGCCTCGTCGCGCGCCTCGGAGGCGGTGCGATGGGCGTCGTCTGGGAGGCGCGACATGCCCTGCTGCGGCGGCCGACCGCGGTCAAGCTGCTCGCGCCCGGGACGGCAGGGGAGCGCGCGCTCGCGCGCTTCGAACGGGAGGTCCAGATGACCGCCGGTCTGACGCACCCGAGCACGATCGCCATCTACGACTACGGCCGCACGACCGAGGGTGTCTTCTACTACGCGATGGAGCTTCTGAACGGTATCAACCTGCTGCAGCTCGTCGACCTCGACGGACCGCTGCCGCCGGCGCGCGTCGTGCACCTTCTGCGCCAGGCGTGCGGCGCGCTCACGGAAGCCCACGCCGCGGGCCTCATTCACCGCGACATCAAGCCGGCGAATCTGATGCTCTGCGTCTACGGCGGCATTCCCGACTTTCTGAAGGTCCTCGACTTCGGTCTCGTCAAAGACGTCGGCGCCGTGGAGCGCATTCCGGAAGGGGAGGCGTCGCAAGCCTCGGACGACGCCGCTCTCTCTCAGGACGGTTCCCTTCTCGGAACGCCTCTCTACATGGCGCCCGAAGGGATGAGCGATCCAACGCAGATCGATGCGCGCGCGGACATCTTCGCCCTCGGAGCCGTCGGGTACTTTCTGTTGACGGGCGCGTCACCTTTCCCCGGGCGTACCGCGATCGAGGTCTTTCGGCTGGAGCGGCAGGGGCCGCCGCCCCCTCTTTCGCAAGCCGCTCCGAATCCCGTGCCCGCGTCGCTCGACGAGACGATCGGCCGCTGTCTTGCGTTTCGGCGGGACGACCGCCCGGGCTCGGCGGAAGCGCTCGACGCGATGCTCGCGGCGTGTACCGTCCTGCCGGCGTGGAAGGTGGAGGACGCGCGGGCCTGGTGGCGGGACCGCGGCCCGGCGGCGCTCGCGGCGGCTCGCGCGGAGCGGGTCGAGCGGGATCATGTTCTGAGCCTGGCTTCCGACTCCAGCTCTCGGATTTGACGGGCCTCGGACGCAATAGAATGCGGGAAACGAGAAGCGAGGTCCGCTATGTTGACCCCGGACGGCGCCTTCGATCGCATCGGGTCGGCTCTCCGCGACAAGGGATTCACGGTCGCGAAAGAGGGGCAAGCCCCCGACTCCCCCGGAGACCGACTCGCCGTGTTCACGGCGCCTCACATGAAGGTGCGCGTCTCCTGGAACGACAAGGCGCGGCTGCTGGCGCTCCAGGTCGATGCGGACGGCGGGTGGGTCGATTTCGCGAGGCAGGGCTTCGGCCCGAAGGGCCTCGAGGACAGCGCGGTCGACGCGCTGGTCCGCAAGGTGGGAAACGAAGTCGGCGAGACGTCGACCGATTCGGACTGAGCGTGAGTCGGGCAGGAGGCTGAGAAGCCTCTGTATCTTGCCGGATCTGCGCCGGCCATCTTCGGCTTCTTCGGATGCGATGCGGGCAGCTGTTTATGGAACGACCCGACGCGCCATGAATAGAACCTGATCCGGGCACGCTTTCGCGATCCGAACGAGCAACGAATGAGCGAGGCCCCCGAAGCCCGGAAGTCGACGTCCGTCGGAAAGCTCGCTGTCCTGATGGTGACGGCGTTCATGGACATGGTCGGCATCCTCATGATCATCCCGTTGATGCCGTTCTACGCGCAGTCGATGGGCGCGGGCGGCCTCGTGGTCGGTCTGCTGGTCTCGTCCTTCTCGATCGCTCAGCTCCTCATGGCGCCGGTGTGGGGACGCTTATCCGACCACTACGGTCGCCGGCCGGCGCTCATCGTCGGTATGACCGCCTCCGCGATCGCTTACGTGGTTTTCGCGTTTGCGGACTCGCTGTGGTTGCTCTTCGTCTCCCGGCTCGTGCAGGGCGCGGGGGGCGGGACCGTGAGCGTCATTCAAGCCTACGTCGCCGACGCGATGAAACCGAAGGATCGCGCGAAAGGGCTCGGCTGGCTTTCCGCGGCGACGAATGCGGGGGTGGCCCTCGGTCCGCTGCTGGGGGCGTTCGCTCTGACGTGGGGAACGCCCGGGCCGGGGTTGCTCGCGGCGGGGCTATCCTTCGTGAACATCGCGTTCGCGTGGAAGTACCTGGTCGAGTCGCGCGACCTCACGGAGGCGTCCGCAGCTCGTAGCCAGCCTCGGGTGCCGGGACGTTCGCGGCGAGCAGTGCTCGAAGTGGCGACGCATCCGAACGAGCCCGCGTCCCGGCTGATCTGGATCTATGCGATCGCCATCGGCGCGTTCCAGGGCAGCACCGCAATTCTCGCCCTTTTTCTGGCGGTGCGATTCGGAGTGACCGCGAAGACGATCGGGTACTTTTTCGCATACATCGGTGTCATGTCTGTGGTCACCCGCGCGGTAATTCTGGGGTGGGCGGTGGATCGATATGGGGAGGCCAAACTGTCCCGCCTGGGTTTGGCGCTCCTCGCGATCGGTCTGGCTCTCCTGCCCTTCATGCACCCACTCGCGAACCCGTTGATTACCTATGTGCCGCTCGCGCTCGCGGTGGCCCTCATTCCGCTCGGCACAGCGTTCACGTTCCCGTGCGTAACTTCGCTCTTGTCTCGTGTCGTATCGAGCCGCGAGCGCGGACTTTACATGGGAGTGCAGCAAACCTTCGGCGGTGCTGCGCGCGTGATTTTCCCGGTGATCTACGGATACCTGTTCGACCGGGTCATCGAGCTTCCCTTCCTGCTGGCATCGGTTCTCGTGGCGGGAACGATCCTGCTCGGCCTGAGGATGGAGGGCTACGCCACCGAGTCGGCGTGAGCGCCGCGATCCGAGCCAGGCCTTCGACCGCTCGACTTCGGGGAGGCCAGGGGATCACCCGACCGATCGACTCCGCTCTCGGTGAATCAGTTCACCAGAGCGAGTTGATGATCGGAGCCGCCGGCACCCCCGAGACTTTGCATTTCCCCAGCCACGCGACGAGAGCCGGGAAGTCCGGCCAACCCGACGCCGCTTGCTCGAAGTGGTCGGCGGCACCGGCGTCCGTCTGATAGATCTCACTGAGGACGAAGACAGTGTTTCCCGTCGGCGCAGAATTCATGTCGAACGGGTTCGAAAGCTCGGGCGACTTGGAGACGTTATAGGTCAGAAGGGCTTTCTCACCGTCGCGATGATGCGTACCCTTCATCCAGGGAGCGTGGCTCGCAAAGATGCGTTCGCCCTCGTTCACCTGATCTGGTGGAGCAATGATCACGAACGTGAGCTGAGTCCTGCCGATGTAGGCCATCGTACGTTCTCCTTTTTCGATTCGCCGTCTCGCCGATCACTTTGATCGTCGATAGAGAGTAAGTGGGACTCTAACAGCCATGCGCCTGCCGCGATTCGAACGCGGCAGTCCGACGCGCACTGAGCGAGGCGAAGCCGGTGAGGCGAGGGGAATCCTCAAATCGGTCGCGCGGCTATCGGCTTCTCACCTTGACGGGAGTCATCAGTTGGGAGTAAGGAAGGTTCTCGGCCTCCGATCCGGAGGTCCGAAACACAAGGAGGTGCTCAAGATGGCAAAGGCGAGCAGAGGCGGCAGAATGACCGCAGCCAAGAAGCGAGCTGCCAAGAAGCCTGGCGGAAAGGGTCCCGTCGCCAAGCGCGCGGCTGGCCGAAAGATCAAGAAGACCTGAGACCCCGGCGCACGCGGAATCCGAATAAAGGCCGTTTCGTGACGGCCTTTATTTTTGGAGCCGGAATGGAGATCGCCGGACGTCTCTTCCCGAGAAGAGTTAAGCGGTCGGCTCGGCGCGCGACCGAGGCGCATCGAGACGAACAGGAGCAACGTCGCTCCATTTTCGATCGATCCCACCGTCGACCCGCTGCGCAAGAATCCGCGATTCCGGAAACTCGTCGCCGGCGGGTGAGTGAATGGTGCGCCCGCCGCGATTCGAACGCGGGACCTTTCGCTCCGGAGGTCCGGGAGAGGGGACTTAGAATCCCCTCACGTGATCCGCTGCCCGTCCTGCTCAGCCGAGGTCCCCGATTCGTCTCATTTCTGCCCCGCGTGCGGCGAGGCCGTGTCCTCGGTCTCGCAGATGCCCACTAATCTCGCATCGCCGGCGGTGGCGGAGGCAGCACGGCGACGCGGCCCGTCTTCCTCCTCGAAAGTCGGACGGCTCGCGTCGTCCGACTCGATCGACGCCGGAGGCTTCACCCCGGGCGCCATACTCGCGGAGCGCTACCGGATCATCGGTCTGCTCGGCCGCGGTGGCATGGGCGAGGTCTACCGCGCCGATGACCTGAAGCTCGGCCAGGCGGTGGCGCTGAAGTTCCTCCCGAGGAGTCTCGCGCAGGACCCCGCCCGACTCGAGCGCTTCTACGCCGAGGTCCGCATCGCACGCCAGGTCTCGCACCCCAACGTCTGCCGCGTCTACGACGTCGGGGAAATCGACGGCCAGCAGTACCTGTCGATGGAGTACGTGGACGGCGAGGATCTCGCGTCGCTGCTGCGCCGCATCGGACGGCTCCAGCCGGACAAGGCGCTCGACATTGCGCGCGAGATCTGCGCGGGGGTTTCCGCGGCGCACGACAAGGGCGTGCTTCACCGGGACCTCAAACCCGCCAACATCATGATCGACGGTCGCGGTCGCGCGAAGATCACGGACTTCGGCCTGGCGGTCGCAGCGGGCGAGGTGACGGAGGGCGAGATCTCGGGCACACCCGCCTACATGGCGCCCGAGCAGCTGGCGGGCAAGGGCGCCTCGATCAAGACCGACATCTACGCGCTCGGCCTCGTGCTCTACGAGCTCTACACGGGGAAGAAGGCCTTCGACGGAGCGAGCTTCCAGGAGTTGAAGCGCAAACACTCGGAGGAGGTGCCCGCGTCGCCCTCGACCGTCTCGCCGGGCTTCGACCCGGTCGTCGAGCGCGTGATTCTGCGCTGCATCGAGAAGGAGCCGGCGAAGCGCCCGTTCTCGGTCGCCCAGGTGGCGGCGGCGTTACCGGGAGGTGATCCGCTCGCCGCGGCCATCGCGGCGGGCGAGACTCCCTCGCCCGAGATGGTCGCCGCGGCAGGGGAGGAGGGCGCGCTTTCGGCCGGAAGAGCGTGGGCGCTCTTCGGCGGCCTGCTCGCCCTGATTCTCGTGATCCTGCTACTCGCGCCCTTCGCGACGGATCTCGGCCTCGCGCCGCTGCCGAAAAGCCCCGACGCACTCGAAGACCGGGGGCGCGAGCTCGCGCAGAAGTTCGGCTACAGCGATCGCCCCGCCGA
>CAJDUI010000107.1_pt1 | contig 11474 bp, 5 predicted proteins | sample 7390031 | NCBI WGS metagenome assembly CAJDUI01 (sample SAMEA7055675, study PRJEB34461) | soil metagenome | biome: terrestrial ecosystem; feature: Peninsula; material: soil | place: Antarctica | collected 2016 | reverse complement strand
CACCGCCACCGTCCGATCCAAACGCGTGTCCTTCGCCCGGTACACCTCCCCCATCCCACCCGCACCCACCTGTCCTAGCAGCTCGTAGGGACCCAGACGGGTGCCGGGCGAAAGCGTCACTTCTTCGCCCCGGCTGCGGAGTCTTCGAAACTCTGCATCCAGACGTCCCCCTCCCGGTGCGTCTCGAGGTACGCGATCTGGCTGTTGTCTCTGGACAGGCTGAACTTCATGGCCCAGCCCGGCGCCAGCGTGCCGAACGGAAGGACTGGCTTCGATCGGCCCCGGGCAGTGTCGATGAGGACCACCCCGCTGTCTTTCTGCAGAAGGAGCCGCCGGCTGTCGGACAACCACACCGGGCCTCGACCGGAGGCGTCCACGGTCGAGGAGCTGCGGGTCGCGAAGGAGTACACGAGAACCTCGGTCGAGCGGTCGGCGCGATCCCGATATCCGGCCAGAAGCTTTCCGTCGGGCGACCAGGAAAACGGAGTGAAATCGGCGAGCGCTAAGGGAAGGATGGAGATTCTCTGCGGACCTCCTGGCCCGAGCTCCAAAATGGATGTTTCCTCGCGACTATTCGGCGAGCCGCTCGCGACGATCCGCCGGCCGTCCGGCGCCCAGGTGGGATACAGGGCTCCGCGTCGGAATGCCGAGACCGGCTCGAGACCCGAGCCATCAGGTCGGATGGTCCAGATCTGCGATGTACCACCGCGGTTCGAGTAGAAGGCGATCCGCGATCCATCCGGCGACCAACGAGGGACCCGGTGCTGGAAAGGTGCGTCCGTCAGTTGGCGGTAGCCCGAGCCGTCCGCGCGGATGAGATAGAGGTCCTCCCGGCTTCCCTTGGGACCATCGAAGACTAGCCACTGCCCGTCTGGAGACCAGTCGAGAGAGCTGATGAGACGCGTGCTCTTGAGAATCGTGACCGGGGTTCCGACGGTCACTTCGCGGGCGGAATCCAGCCCGACCTTCATCAGATTCGATCGCTGATCGAGCGCCGCGAAAAGAAGACTCCCCTCGCGGGAGAAGCTGAAGTGGCTGACCCAGACGGCGGGCGTCGTCATAGGCTCCATGACGCCCAGAAGGCGACCTCTCTTCTCGTCGATGGGCACGCGCCAGAGGTTCATCGTCCCTCCGCGGTCGCTCGAAAAGTAGAGAAAGCCGCCGTCGGGCGACCAGGCTGGGCTCCAATCGAATGGCCCGTCTTCTGTGACCGGCAGGGGTGCGCGCGACTGCGAGCCGTCCGCCGCGACCGTGAGAACGTCGCGCTGCGACTTTCCTTCGGGAAGACCCCAGTACGCGATCCGATGACCGTGAGGGGACCATTTCGGTCCAACGCCATCGCCACTCGAGATGAGACGCTTCTTCCCCGTAGCCGCGTCGATCGCCCAGATCTCGCTGACCGAAGCGCGGCTCGTCGGATCGCGCACCGGTTCGCTCGCCACCACGAGCTCCCGGCCGTCCGGCGACCAGCTCGGATCGAAGCCGAAATCGGTCAACCGCCGGACCGATTCGCCCGTTGCCCCCATCACGAAGATCCCGCCGCCTTGCCGCTCGGAGCGGAAGGCGATCTGCTCACCGTCGGGGGAAATGGCCGGGGCTTCATCCCGCGACGGAGAATCCTTCGTCAGATTGATCGCGTTGCGGCCACCGACCCGCTGCATATAGACGTCGTCGTTCCCGACGGCGTCGCTGACGTAGACGAAGGATTTCCCGTCCGGCGAGAGGTCGGGCGAGCGCTCGACACCCGGCTGATCCGTGAGCATCGTGAATCCACCGCCGACGGAAGCTCCCTGCGGCGCTCCGCCTCGCCCGGGGCTCCATCGGCCGACCGCCCAGCCGAGAGCCACGCCGAGCGTCCCGACGGCGGCAGCCGCCAGGAGCCCTTTGGACCGCGGCCTGGGCGGGATGGCGGCGACCCGGGAACTGGCCGAAATCGTCGTCGTGATCGACTGGAGGTCGAAGGCCAGGTCGCGCGCCGACTGGAACCGCTCGGCGGGACTCTTCTCGAGGCAGTGCCGGACGATCCGGTCGAGCGCTGGAAGGAGCGGGGCGTCGACTCCCGTCAGCTCCGGCGGGTCCTTCTGCGCGATTGCCGCCATCGTCTCCGCTGGCGACTCACCGCGGTAGGCGCGCTGCCCGGAGAGCATCTCGTACAGGACAGCGCCCAAGGAGAAGATGTCCGATCGGTGGTCCGCCGGCTGGCCGCGGACCTGCTCGGGCGACATGTAGCCGACCGTGCCCATCACCGTGCCGGGCTGCGTCGCCGCAACCGCCGTCGGCGAATGCGTCTCGTCGTCCCGCGGAAGTGCCATCTTCACGAGACCGAAGTCGAGGATCTTGACCCGGCCATCCTGCGTGATGAACAGGTTCTCGGGTTTGAGATCTCGGTGCACGATCCCCTTCTCGTGCGCCGCGGCGAGCCCGGTGGCGACCTGTATCGCGCAGTCGATCGCCTTGCGAGTCGGCAGTGAGCCCGTGTCGAGCCGTTCCCGGAACGTCTGCCCCTCGAGTAGCTCCGTGACCGCGAAGACCGAACCGTCGTGCTCCCCAAAGTCGTGGATGGCGAGGATGTTGGGATGTGACAAAGCGGCGACGGCCTTTGCTTCCCGCTCGAAGCGCTCCAGACTGTCGGGGTCGGAAACGAGGCGATCCGGCAAAACCTTGATCGCGACTTCGCGGCCGAGCTTGGTGTCCCGCGCCCGATAGACCTCGCCCATCCCGCCCATGCCCAAAGGCGCGAGGATCTCGTAAGGCCCGAGACGAGCGCCGGCGGTGAGACTCATGGGCCGAGGCCGCCTTCTCTCTCAGCGCGGCGAGATCGCGGCGTGCCAGTTCAGGACGACCGTGGTCGGCGTCATGGCCTCGCGTCCGAGTGGAGCGACGGTGAGAAAACGCTGGCCGTCGGCGGTCGGCACGTAGCGGCCTCGCGCCAGCCCGGTGTCGAAGCGCGTCGGAAAGAGGGGCTGCGGCACGCCGGCCTGGAAGCCGGTTCCCGTGTCGACGGGCACCGTCATCAGCTTCTGGTCGGGCGTCCGGTAGTAAATCTGTTTCCCGTCGGCGCTCCACCTCGGCTCCAGCCCGCCGGCGGTCGAGACCTGCCACTTGCCCGCAAGCTCCGGGAAACCCTGAACGTAGATCTCGGCGCGGCCCGACTCGTTGGACTGGTATGCGATCCATTTCCCGTCCGGCGAGAAGACGGGCAGCAGCTCAACAAAGGCCGTCTGGAGCACGGGAATCGGCTTCCGGTCACCGAAAGTCGGCAGCACCCAGATGTCCCAGTTCGTCGTTTTGCCCCGGCTCATGAAGGCGATGTAACGGCCGTCGCGAGACCAGTCACACGGGACCTTGTCTTCGTTCGTCACGAGTAGCGCCCGCGCTCCCCCCTGACCGCCCGCGGACTTCTCGGAAAGGTTGAGGCTCCCGCCACCGGCGTCATTGGCATAGACGATCCGGCTTCCGTCGGGAGCCCAGAGGGGACTGATTTCGTCGCCGGCCTCGAACGTCAGGCGGGAGCTGACGCCTCGCGCGAGGTCGCGGATCCAGACGTCGTTCTTCCCTCCGCGAGGATCGGAGAGGTTGAAGGCGAGCCGATCGCCCGGAGGCGAGAGCGCGGGATTGCGAGATTCGCCGGGATCGCCGACCGTCTCGAGCTCGCGCCCGCTCCGATCCACCCAGATCAGACGGGTCCCGGACTCACCTGTGCGATAAACCAGGGTCCCGTCGCGGGAGACGGAAAAGCGCGCCAACCCGACCGCGTTGGTTCCCACGTGCTCGGCCAGCGGGACCGCTTCCCCGGTCGTCTTCAGGGCCTTGGCGTCGAAGGGCTGGGCGAGCAGCGTCCTGTCGCGAACGAAGAGCAGATGGCCGGGCGGCGCATAGGAGACGAGCGTCTGCGCCGGCATGACCGGCCGGGTTTCGTTCGAGGACGGTCGCCTCTTTCCGCGAAGCCTCCGGCTTGATGACGGCGACGGGTGCTCCGCCGGCGGCGGAGACGCGATGGATGGGATCGGTCCCCGTGCCGTCGAAGAGGATCACCCCCCCGGTACTCCAGGAGCCATCGGCACCGGTCAGCGCGTCGCAGACTTTCTGCGGAGGACCCCCGGAGACCTCGACCTTCTTGAGCTTGCCTTCCGCGAAGAAGCCGAGAAACCGGCTGTCGGGCGACCAGAAGGGGCGCGTCGCGCCCTCCGTGCCGGCCAGAGGCTGGGCCGTCAGCGCGCTCAAGGGCCGCACCCAGACGCGGCTCCTTCCGGATCCATCGGTGGCGTTGAATGCCAGGTGGCGGCCGTCCGGCGAGATGCGGGGGGCGTCGATCGAGGTCACTTCCGGCGGTGTGGTTATCTCGAACCGGACCGTCCGCTGGGGGCCGGGAGCGCGCCGGAAGTAGCCGAAAGCGAAGGCCCCGGCGGCGAGCAACGCCGCGGCGGCCGCAATCCAGGCGAGCTTCTCGCGGTTCTTTCGTCGGGCGACGACCGGGGCCGGCAGGCCCGCCTGGGAGCCGCCCTCCGCGATCCATTGAAGCTGCAACTTCACGTCGTGCGCGGTCTGGAACCGGTCCTCGGGATCCTTGGCGAGACAGGTCTTCACGACCCGGTTGAACGCCGGCGGAGTCATCGGAGCGACGTCCGAGATCGGAGGCGGATCGTCCCGCAGGATCGCGCCGATCAAGCTCGCCTGACTCCTGCCTTCGAAGGCCTTGCGACCGGTGGCCATCTCGTAGAGCAGCGCGCCGAAGGAGAAGATGTCGCTGCGCGCGTCCGCCTCCTGCCCCTCGAGCTGCTCGGGCGCCATGTACTGGAAGGTGCCGAGGACGGTCCCGCGCTCGGTCAGCGGCGTGCTTGCCTGAGCCTCCGTCGCCAGCCGGGACACGCTCGAGACCCCCGCCTGCCGCGCCGCCGGTTGAAGCTTCGCGAGACCGAAATCGAGCAGCTTGACGCCCGACTTCGTCAACATCACGTTGCCAGGCTTCAGATCCCGGTGAACGATCCCCTGCCGGTGGGCTTTGTCGAGGGCATCGGCGATCTCTCCGCCATAGCGCAGCGTCTGTTCCATCGGGAGAGGCCCCTTAGCGAGCCGATCCGCGAGACTCTCGCCCTCGAGGAACTCCATGACGAGGAAGTTCGTGCCGTCGACGATCCCGACGTCGTACAGCGCGCAGATGTGCGGATGCGAGAGCTGCGAGATCGTTTTCGCCTCCCGCTCGAACCGCTGCCGCAGCTCCTCGCTGGAAGAGAGATGCGATGGAAGCACCTTGATGGCGACCGTACGATCCAACCGGGTATCGCGTGCCCGATACACCTCGCCCATGCCGCCCGCGCCGACGGCGGCGAGCACCTCGTAGGGACCCAGATGCGCTCCGGGCAAAACTGGCATGGTTTTCCGCGGATTCTACAGGGCGAGGATCACCTCGAGCCCACGCGGGCTTCGGCGCGTTCGACCTCCTCGAGCCAGTTGAGGACGATGTTGACCTCGCCGCCGCCGAAGAGCTGGCCGCGCACCATGAGGAACCGTTTCCCGTCCGGCGAGACGTCGTATCCGGGCTGGAACGTCCCGTCCCGGTAGTCCCCCTCGAACAGGCGCCGCGGGCGCCCCCCCGCAAACTGAGGCTCCGTCTGAATCTCGACCGCCATCATCCGCCGCCCCTGACGAAAGAAGAGCTCTTTACCGTCGCGAGACCAGACCGGTTCCACCCCGCCGTCGCTCGACACCTGGGTCCGCGTGGCCATCGACGGGAAGGGTTGGACGTAGACCTCGTTGCGTCCGGATTCGTTGGATGCATAGGCGATGTGACGGCCGTCGGGCGAGAAGGCCGCCTGGCGTTCCTGGAAGGGCGCCCGCAGCAGCGGCCGGCTCTTGAGGTCTCCTTCGAGCGTGAGGAGAGCGACGTCTTCGGCCAGATGCTCGTGCAGGAGAAAGCGGCCGTCCGGCGACCAGGAGGAAGGGATCGGAAACCCGCCCTCGATCTCCAGAAGCCGGTCCACGGGCCCTCCCCCGTCGGCGGTCGTCGTCAATAATGTCCCCCTGGCGCCCGCCCGCGAAAAAGCGACCCGCCTCCCGTCGGGCGCCCAGACGAACCCATGGTTGTCTCCCTCCACGGTCAGACGCGTGGTGGCGCCCCGCTCCAGGTCGTAGATCCAAAGGTCGCAGTTCGTCGCCGGGGTTCGAAACCCGACCCGGCGACCGTCCGGAGATACCCGGGGCGAGTCGACCGGGCGCTGCATGTCGACGACCACGGTCTCCACACCGGTCCGGTCCACCCAGACGAGCGTCCCCGTCTCTCCGGAGGCCTGCGGCAGATACACGAGCGTCCCCTCGGGAGACACTCCATAGATCCTCGTGTTGGCGTTGATCCGCGTGGAAACCTGGGAGAGCACGGGGAACGCGGCTCCAGTCGCGGCGAGACGGTTTAGATCGAAGGGCAGCGCCAGGATCGAGTTGCCCTGGTGGAAAAGCACGTGCCCGGTCGGGACGTATATCGGCGCGGTACCGTCCTTCGCGAGGAGCTCGGGCTCGGGGCGCTCGATCGACGTGACTTTGATCAGGTTCTCTTCTCCGGTGCGGGACGTGTAGAGGATCGCCTTGCCGCCGGGAAGGGCCCACGGCGTGAAGACTTGCGACTCCCCCTTCTTCCGGTCCACCGGCAGGAGCAACTGCGAGCCCCCGCCCGCCGCGGGCACCCGCTCGAGCCCCTTGCTCGGGTCGCCGACAAAGACAATCGTCCCGTCGGGAAGCCACGTTCCCCCGGCGGTGCGTCCGGAGACGGCGCAGATCGTTTGCGCCGAGCCGCCGGAGATCGCCGCCTTCTTCAGCTGCCCTCCCGCAAAGAAGCCGACCCACTGCGCGTCGGGGGAAAAGAAAGGCTGACCTCCCTGCTCGGTGCCCGGAAGCGGTTTCGCTTCGAGGGAATCGAAGGCGCGGACATAGATCCGTTCGAAGCCGTCCTCGGAGCGGCCGCGATAGGCGAGCTTGCTCCCGTCCGGCGAGAGCACGATCGTCTGCTGCACGTCGGCGATGAACTGGAGCCCCCCGAGAAAGAACCGCTTCACCGGAGCGGGCGCGGGCGGCTTCGGCCGCGTCGCAAGGTAGGTCGCGAGCGCACCGAGAAGGACACCTCCGGCGACGAGGAGCACGGCGGCTCCTCGCCGCGCCGGACGCGGCGAGGCGAGTGGCGCCACCGGCTCGGCCGCGGCGACCTCGTCCATCTCGATGCGGGCGTCCGCGACGTCGCGAAAGCGGGTCCGCGGATCGCGGTCCAGGCAGCGGCGCAGCACCCGGCGGACCGAGGCGGGAACTCCCGCCGGGAGCGCGCTCCAGTCCGGCTCCCGCATGAGGACGGCGGCGAGCGTGTCCGAGATCGTGTCCCCTTCGAACGCCTTGCGGCCTGTCAGCATCTCGTAGAGAACCGCACCAAATGCCCAGATGTCCGCCCGCCGGTCCACGGATTTCCCGCGCGCCTGCTCCGGGCTCATATACGCCGCCGTCCCGATGACCACTCCGGCCTGCGTCGCCGCGGCCGTCAGCGTGGGCGATTTCGTCACGTCGGGAGAAGAGCTTTCGCCGGACAAGGCTTTCGCCAGGCCGAAGTCGAGCACCTTGACTTTGCCGCCCGGCGTCAGCTTCACGTTGGCCGGCTTCAGGTCCCGGTGCACGATCCCCCTCTCGTGCGCCGCTTCCAGCGCGTCCGCAATCTGGCGCGCCACGTCCAGGGCCTCGTCCACCGGTAACGGACCGCGGGCGATCCGGTCGGCCAGCGTCTCGCCTTCGACCAGCTCCAGCACCAACGCCCGCCGGCCGTCGGTCTCCTCCAGCCCGTAAATCGCCGCGATGTGCGGATGATTCAACGAAGCCAGCACCTGCGCCTCACGCTGGAACCGCACCAGCCGCTCCGGGTCCGCGGCGAAGGCCTCGGGCAGAATCTTGATCGCCACATCGCGCGACAACCGCGCGTCCCGCGCCCGATACACCTCCCCCATCCCGCCGGCACCGAGCGGCGAGACGATCTCGTAAGGACCCAGGCGCGCTCCGGCCGGCAGGCTCACGAAACGTGCCTCAATTCGCCTTCTCCGGAATCCATCCGCTGACGACCGTGATCGGAAGCGAGGCGTCCTCCGGGCGGCGCGAGTTGACCACGAAGCGCTGTCCGTCGGCGGACGCATCGTAATGGTTCCGGGCTTCGATCAGAGGGAGGATCCGAGTCTGGAAGAGAGCGCGGGGAGGTCCCACATCGAATTCCGGCTTCGTCCGGACCTCGACGGACATGACCTTCCGGTCCGGCGAGATGTAGAACAGCTCGTGTCCGTCCCCTCTCCACCGCGGCTGGCTGCCGCCGCCTGAGGACACTTGTCGGCGCTCGCGTGACTCCGGAAAGCTCCGGACGAAGACCTCGGATATTCCCGACTCCTCCGACTGATAGGCAAGCCAGTTTCCGTCGGGAGAAAGCCGTGCCCCAAACTGGTTGAATTTCGCCTGGAGGACCGGACGGCCCTGCCCCGTCTGCAGGTCGCGCACCCAGACGTCGAGATGGAACGTCCGCCAGTCGACGACCTCGTAGAAGAGGAAACGGCCGTCTAGAGACCAGTCATCAAGGGGGGTAAATGTCGGCGATCGGAAGAAAATCTTCTCGGGTTCCGCTCCGCCCGGGTCGCGAACGTAGATCTCGCCGGACGGAAAGGCGCTGTACACGATCCGACGGCCATCGGCACTCCAAAGGGGCGTTGCGGAGATCGGCGCCTGCGAGGAGAGACGAAAGAAGCTTCCGCGTTCGATATCGGTTATCCAGATGCCGCCCGCAAGACCTTCGGGATCTATCCGCGGCACGGCGAGCCACCGGGCGTCGGGCGAGAGCGTGGGCTCCCAGTAAGCTCCGGCCGGACCGATCGCCCGCAGCTCGCTCCCCGCGCGGTCGTACAACAGGAGCCGGCTGGCGGTGGCCCCGCCGGTCTGACAGACGAGTAGACCGGTGTTCGACGCGGACACGGCCGTGGCGGCGGTCGAAACGCCGTCCCACCAGATCTGCTCGACGACCGGGAATGCCTCGCCGGTGAGAGCCCGCTGCGCGGCGTCGAACCGTTGTCCCATCAAACGCTCTCCGCTCCGGTACAGCAAGTAGCCCGGCGCCGCGTAAACGGCCCCTCCGTCGGAGGAAGCGAGACGGGTCGTCTCGGGCGAGTCGAGCGAAGCCACGTATATGCCGGACGTCTTGGGATCGGCGCTGAGCACGAAGTAGAGAAAATGGCGCCCGTCTGGCAAGAAGCTGGGCCAGCGATTCGTCTGTCCCGTTCGCGCGACGAGTTGCGAAAGACTCGCCGCCCGACCCCCGTTCTCTGCCACGCGATGAGTTTCGCCTCCCGTGTTGACCGAGAAGACAATCGTCCCGCGAGAGCCCCACGAGCCGCCCCGTGCATTAGGTGCGTCGCAGAGGATCTGAGGTGATCCTCCGGAGGCGTCGATCCTCGCGAGCTTCCCCCGGGCAAAGAACGCGAGGAAGCGCCCGTCGGGCGACCAGAAGGGGAAGGCCGCCCCTTCAGTCCCCTCGAGCCCCCGCGCCTCGAGTGCGTCGAGCGGACGAAGGAAGAGGAGGTCGCGCCCGTCGGACGTCGTGGCAACGAAAGCGAGCTTCCGTCCGTCTGGCGAGACCGCGGGCATTCCCTGGAACGCCGCCCCCGCGGGGGGAGGGATCGCGAAACGGAGGCGATTGGCGGGCGCTGTGTCGCCGGCGCGTCTGCCCAGGAGCAGGGAGCTGAGCAAGGCGGCCAGAAGCAGCGCGGCCGCCGCCCAGCCCAAGGTCCCGGGGAGGCGTTGCCCGGTTCGCTCTGCTTCTGTTCCCGAGGTTTCCTCTTTTTCGCGCACTTCTTCGAGCTCGAGCACGAGGTCGCGGGCGCTCTGCCAACGTCTCTCCTGCTCCTTGGCGAGGCAGCGCTTCACGACACGTTCGAGCGCCCGCGGCGTCAATGGTTGGAGGCTCGAGATTGGCGGCGGCTCCGTGTGCAGGATCGCCCCGATGAGAGACGCCTGGCTCGTTCCGTAAAACGCCTTCTTCCCGGTCGCCATCTCGTAGAGGACGCATCCGAACGCGAAGATGTCGGTGCGTGCGTCCGCTTCTTTCCCTTCGAGCTGCTCCGGCGCCATGTACTGCAAGGTCCCGAGGATCGTGCCTTCCTGGGTCAGGTTGGCCTGCGTGGGCAAGCCGGTGAGACTCCCCTGCGTCGTGCCGGACGAGAGAGCCTTTGCGAGGCCGAAATCGAGGAGCTTGACCCCGGAGTTCGTCAGCATGACGTTGCCCGGCTTGAGATCTCTGTGCACGATCCCGGTCCGGTGCGCCCGATCCAGCGCATCCGCCATCTCGATGCCGTAGCGCAGCGTCTGCTCCAGAGCAAGGGGACCCTTTGTGAGCCGTTCGGCCAGCGTCTCGCCCTCGATGTACTCCATGACGAGGTAGTCGGTCCCGTCCTGGTGCCCCACGTCGTAAAGCGCGCATATGTGCGGGTGCGAGAGCTGCGAGATGGTTCTCGCCTCGCGATCGAACCGCTGCCGGACCTCGGGAGAAGAAGACAGGTGCGAGGGCAGCACCTTGACCGCGACCGTCCGCTCCAGCCGCGTGTCCCGCGCCCGATATACCTCCCCCATCCCGCCCGCGCCCAGAGGGGACAGGATCTCGTAGGGGCCTAGGCGCGCGCCGGCAGCAAGCGTCATTTCTGGGGGACCTCCGCGGCCCAGTTCACGACGACGGTCAACGGAAGCTTGTCGGCGAGGACTTCCGGAACCGCCGCAAGGAACCGTTTTCCGTCCGGCGACACGTCGAAACAACCGTCCGCACCACCGAAGGCCGTTTGCCAGGCCTTTTCCTTCACCGAAAAGAGCTCCGTGGGTGATCCGAGCTGGAGCGACGGAGTCGTTCGGATCGGCACCGAAATCAGCTGTCGGTCGGTCGAGAGATAGAAAAGCTCGCGGCCATCCCGGCTCCAGCGGAGCAGAGACGCGCCTCCGAGCGACACCCGGATCTTCTCGCCCGGCCCGGGATAAGGCATGACGTAAGCCTCAGAACGGCCGGACTCGGCGGAGATGAGGGCGACGAAGCGGCCGTCCGGCGAAAAACGGACCTGCCCAATGTGGAACGGCGACTCCAGCAGCGAGACCGGCTTGCCCGTGTCGGACAGCGGAGCCGTCCAGGCCCCGAACGTGCCGCGCTCGCTGCGCTCCACCCAGGCGAGCGTGCGCCCGTCGGGCGAGATGTCCTCGGCCTGCTGGAACGATCCCGCTTTCGGGAAGAGGGGATTCTCTTTGCCGGTCGCGAGATCCCGGTGATAGAGCTGGGGCGGCGTCCCCCTGGTGGCCGAATAGATCAGCCCTCTTCCGTCCCGCAGTCCCAGGGGTGCCAACTCGGCGTTTACCTCCGAAGTGATGCGCGTCTCCACGCCTCTTTCGAGATCGAATGACCAGATGTCGGGGGTCCCGATCCCCGGCCGGGCGCGATC
>CAJDUI010000089.1_pt2 | contig 11487 bp, 10 predicted proteins | sample 7390031 | NCBI WGS metagenome assembly CAJDUI01 (sample SAMEA7055675, study PRJEB34461) | soil metagenome | biome: terrestrial ecosystem; feature: Peninsula; material: soil | place: Antarctica | collected 2016 | reverse complement strand
GAGCGGGAGGCACGGTGGTCAACTACCGAATCTCCGATGCGACGGTGGCAATCGGAGACGCCCGGCTCGAGAAGCTGGCCGGTTCGGGGAGGCATTCGAGTTCGACATGAGCGGCATGCAGCTCGTCACCGAAAGCCCGGCCTTCGACGTCGTTCGCGTCCACCGGGTCCTGCCCAATACGCCGGCGGAGGAGGTGGGCATCCGGCAGGCCGACGAAATTCTGTCGATCGGGGGCCGTTCGTCGACGTCCATGAGGCTCGCGGAGCTGCGGGAGATGCTGCGCCAGCCCGACCGGCAGTACGCGCTGGAGCTCAAGCGCGGCTCGGAGACTCTCTCCGTCGAGCTGAAGACCCGGCGGCTGATTTAGAGTGGGTCGCGCGCGGGGCGCGGCACGCGCCGCCGGAAGACCCACGAGATCGCGATCCCCAGCAGGTAGAGGAGCAACATCGGGACGGCGAAGACGAGCTGCGTCGCGACGTCCGGCGTCGGGGTGATCACGGCGGCGATCACGAACACCACGAGAATCGCGTACTTGAATTTCTTGAGTAACCAGCGCTCCGAAACGACGCCCATGCGGGTCAGGAAGAAAATGAGGATCGGCAGCTCGAAGCACAGTCCGAGACCCAGGATGACCTTCGATGCCGTCGAGAGGTACTCGTTGATGGTGATCACGGCGGTGAACTGGGTGCCCATCCCGACGAGGAACCCGACGACGACCGGGAACGCCTGCAGGTAGCCGAAGGCGCACCCCGAGAGGAAGAAAAAGACGCTCGCGAGCAGGAACGGGATCGCGAACCGCTTCTCCTTGCGGTACAGCGCGGGGGCGACGAAGAGCCAGAGCTGCCAGAGGATGATGGGCGACGCCAGGATGAGTCCGCCGAGAAGCGCCACCCGGAAGTAGAGGAGAAAGGGCTCCGTCAGGGTCGTGTAGGCGAGGTTCTGGCCGGGTGGGAGGAAGCGCCGCACCGGACGGGCGAGCAGCTCGAAGATCCAGGGGGCCTGGGACCAGGCCACGCCGAACGCGACTGCGAGTCCCAGGAGCGACACGACGAGGCGACGCCGGAACTCTTCGAGGTGCTCGAAGAAACCCATCCGCGGGAGCTCGTCGGCGTCTCCACGCAGCCGGTGCTCGGCCGGCTGCTGCTCTCCGGGGCCCACGGGGCCCACCAGCCTCACGGCCGCGGCGCTCCGAAGCGGGTCGTCCTCAAGCGGGCCGGATGGGGTCGGGTGTTGGCGTCGTGGGCTCCTCCACGGGCGCGGCCTTGGGCTCGGCGGGAGGGCCGGGCGGGGTCGAGGCCACGGTGTTGCGCAGATCCGCCACTTGCTGCCGCGTCGAGGAGACCTCATCCCGGATCTCGCTGACCTGGTGCTTACCCTGCTCGATCTCGTCCTCGATGGTGCGTTTCAGGTCGTCCGAAGCCCGCTTGAACTCGGCGAGCCCTTTCCCGAGCGTCTTGCCGAGCTCCGGGAGCTTTCGCGGCCCGAAAACGAGCAGTGCCACGAGAAAAATGACGATGAGCTCGGGCATTCCGATCGGGCCAAACATGTTGGGTACTCCCGTGCAGGATTCTACCGCCGAGCGGTTTGCCGGCCCGGGCGACCGTTCCGCCCTCCGCATGTCACAATGACGCCTCTACGAGGAGGAACCGAGTGAGCCCGATCCGCTCCCGCTTTTCGATTGCCGTTCTGCTTCTTGTCGTCTCGACTCTGGCCGGTGGCGCCTTCGCGACGCTCCTCTTCGCCTCGCCGGAGCGCGACGTGCCGCCTCTCGACGAGTACGCCGATATTCTGAGCACGCTGGCGGAGTGGTCTCCCGAAGCGGTGGCTCCCGAGCAGTTCGTCTACGCCTCGATCCACGGAATGCTGTCGCGGCTCGACCCCCACACCGCATTTCTCGAGCCGGAAGACTTCTCCGCGATGCGCGAAAAGCAGCAAGGCTCGTTTTACGGGCTCGGGATCCAGATCCAGAAGCGGATGGGACGAATCACCGTCATCGCGCCGATGGAAGGGACGCCCGCCTACAAGCTCGGGATCCGCGCGGGCGACGTCATCTCTCATATCGAAGACCAGGAGCTGAAGGAAGACGTGTCGACCGACGAGGTCGTGCGAAGTCTGCGGGGCCCCAAGGGGAGCCAGGTCAACATTACGATCCGGCGGGCCGGCATCGACGAGCCGATTCGAATGACGGTCACCCGCGCAGAGATCCCCACGCATTCGGTGCGGTACGCATTCATGATCACGCCGGAGGTGGGATATGTCTTTCTCGCCGACTTTACACACACCTCCAGCCGCGAGCTCGAAGCCGCGATCGACCGACTCGAGAAGCAGGGCATGAAGAAGCTGCTCCTCGACCTGCGCGGCAATCCGGGCGGGGTCCTCGAGCAGGCCGTCGACGTCTCCGACGTTTTCCTCGAGAAGGGCTCCAAGGTCGTCTACACCCGCGGCCGCACCAGCTCGTCGGCACAGGACTACGTCGCTCCCGGCGACGGGCTCCACTTCGATCAACCGCTCGTCGTGCTCGTCAGCCGCGGGTCCGCGTCGGCCTCCGAGATCGTAGCGGGCGCGATCCAGGACCACGATCGGGGTCTTATCGTCGGACAAAGAACGTGGGGCAAGGGACTCGTCCAGAGCGTTTACACGCTGCCCTACGGTGCCGGCCTCGCCCTGACGACTGCCAAGTACTTCACCCCTTCCGGCCGCTGGATCCAGCGGGATTACAGCGATCTCCTCGCCTACGTGAACCCGGGCGACGAGTCGCCGACGAGCGAGCCGGAAGCGCCGCGCAAAGAGGGGGAGGTCTTCTACACGGACGCGGGTCGCGTCGTTTACGCCGCCGGTGGAATCACGCCCGATACCATGGTGAAGAACGACCGGGAATCGAAGCTGCTCGCCCAGCTTCTCGCTCGCAACCTTCCGTTCAACTTCGCCGTGAACTGGCTCGTGAAGCACCCGGACGTGCCGCGCGACGTCGCTGTGACGCCCACGATGAGGGAAGAGTTCTTCCGCTTCGTGGAGTCGGCGAAGTACTCGACGGCCGCGGAGCTCACGCGCGTATACGGCGAGGATCCGAACCGGGAGCTCGTGGACCTCGCGATCCGGGTCGAACTGGTCAACGCGAAGTACGGGCTCGAGGCCGCTGACGCAGTTCAACGAGGCCGCCCGTATTGCGTCGCTCCCGAAAAAGAAGATGCCCGCGCGCGCCGCGCGGGCGAGCTGACACCGCTCGGCGGCAAATCCGGCCGGGCCCCGGCGGACGCAACGTTGACCCGCCTGGCGAGAACCCGAGCGGCTGTCGCCGTGTCGGGTTCGGTCTGGTCGGCGGGTCGGTCATCGTGAGCCCTTCGCCCTTCCTGTCATCCCGAGCGAAGCGAGGGATCTGTTGCTCTCTCGACTGCGGCCTTCCGCTCATGGCAGGCTCCGCGAAGGACGCTTCGGGGTCAGTCCTGAAATGCTGACTTGACGCGCGACCTCAGCCTCGAAGTCAGCAAATCAGGACTGACCCCAACCCCGCCCAACCCCGCCCTTGAGCGATCGCCCGTTCCCTGCGGAACGGAAGTCACCGGGAATTCCCGGCGACCCGGGCACCGAACGGCTGATCGGGAAGCGGGCTGGCCGCTTCCCTTTCAGTGCGTCAGCGTGTTGTTGTTGACCACGAACTTGCGGCGGCCGATCTCGGTGCGTCGCGGCGCCCCGAACGTCGAGTCGACAACGTAGATCACGAGGTCGTGCTCCGAATCGGAGAGCCGGGTCGTGTCGAGCTGGAACGCGAACCCCAGGTTGTTCGAAGACGCCCGCGGGTCCGCCGCCGGCACGTCGGGACGGAACAGTCCGTAGGTCGCGAGCCCGACGACCTGGCCGTCCACGTCCACCTCGATGCGCTGAACCCCATCAAGGTCCGTAGCCCAGCCGAAAACCGTGAAAATTCCATTGATGAACTGGTAGTCCGACGGGGTGTCGATGTAGCCGAACGCCGGCCGGTCGAACTCGGTTTGGTCGCAGAAGATGTTGACCGACATCGCGCCCAACTGCGTGACCGTCTCCTCTTCGTCGCCCACCCGCACGGCGAGCGTGTGCTTGCCGGGAAGAGTGTAACCAACGACACGGAAGGTCTGGGCCTGCGCCGTCGGGAGCGCGATCGCGATCAGTCCGCTCGGGTCATCCGTGCTGCGGATCAAGGCAAACCCGAAGTTGAAGCCCGCGTTGTCCGCGTTCACATAGCCGGAGTAGCTGCGCGCCACGTCGGGTCGGTTGATGCCGTAGCAGTTGATGAGGTTCCGCCCGACCTGGATGCAGTCGGTGCGGGTGTTGGCGAGGATGACCCCGTCGAGCAGGAGCTCCACGAACGAAACCTGGCCCGCGTCGAGCCGCGCGCCCACGTCCAGAGCCCACCCAGCCACGACGTTCGGAAGGATCGCCCGGCACACCTCGGGGGGGCAGGGCGAGGGAATCCCCACGTCGAGCGAGGAGCAGAAGAGCGAGGCCTTGTCCAGCGGGAAGTCGATCTGGCCGAAGGGCGCGAGGTTGCTGCCGTTGTTGATGACCTGGATCGTCCGGGTTCCGATGACCCGGGACGCGCCTTCGTTATCGGTCACACGCACGGAAAGCTGATGGAGTCCATTGATCAGCTTGGTGGTGTCGATGTTCGCCTGGAAGCCGGAGTAGAGCGAGTTTGGCACGTCCGGGAAGGCCGCCTGGACATCCGGCCTGGTCGTACCGTAGATCGCCGTCGAGGGCCGGCCCCGACCGACCGCGCCGGCCACGATCTGGCCGTCCATCAGAAAGTCGATGTGGTTCACGTCCTCGTCGTCGATTGCCCAACCCGACACCGGGAACGGGCCGTCCGTCCCCTCGACGCCGGCCGGTCCGGGGATGTCGATGTAGCCGAAGGGCGCCTGGTTGATGGTGTTGTCCACGACGACCGTCACGGGTCCGAAGGTGAAGGTTGAACCGTTCGATTCGGTGACGCGGATGGTGATCGCGTGCGCCCCGTTTGCGTAGCGGCTGGCGAGAAACGACGACACGAACCCGGGGCGGGGGGTCGCGCTGTTTGCATACGTGGGGAACACCTCGAGAACGTCGGCGCGGGGCAGGTTGGTGTCGGCCCGATTGGCGAAAGCGCCGTCGACGAACAGCTCGATCTTGTCCACCTGGTTGAAGTCGAGAACCCAGCCCGTCACCTTGACCACACCCGAAACTCGCTGGCCCTGGATCGGCTGGTCGATTGCACCGATCGGCTGCGCCAGTGCATACGGCGCGATCAGACAGGCCCCAGCGGTGAGAAGCGCCAGGAGCCCGGGCGACTTCCTAAGCATACGTGTCCTCCCGAAAATTTAAGAAAAGAATGCGGAAATTGCGACGGAAAGTCAAGCTTCGTCGGAACTTCGCCTCATTTTTTTCGGCGGAACCGCACTCGGAGATGTTAAAACGCGGCGAGAAAGAAATGAATCCCATGAACGCCTTTTGGCATCAGATTCTCTACCCCCATCGGGGGCGAAGCGGTCGCCCGGGAACCGTCCCCTCCGCGCCTCGCGTCTCCCGGTTTTCGCCCGGATCGCTGGTCGGACGCTCAACCCGGCGGGCCCCCTGAAGAACTTGCGGACCCGGTGAAGGGTGTCTTGAGGTCCCGCGCCGTACAGGTCGTCGTTTCCGTCGTCCTCGCCGGGCTGCTGCTCGCCCTGTTCGTCCGGGGGCTCGACCTCGCGGAGATCGGGGATCAGATCGCCGCCGCATCCGGGGGCTGGCTTGTCGCGAGCGTTCTCCTCGCGATCACCACGTTCCTGTTGCGGGCGCTCCGGTGGACCTGGCTCCTCCGTCCGATCGCCCGGGTTCCCTTCTACCCCGCCTTCCTCGCGACCGCGGTCGGCTTCGCCGCAAACAATCTGCCGGGAAAGGTGGGGGAAGTCCTTCGGCCCGCCCTTCTCGCGCGCTCCGAAAAGCTTCCTTTCTCCCCCCTTCTCGCTTCCGTCCTGCTCGAGCGGGTTTTCGACGGCGCCGCGGTCCTCTTCTTCTTCCTGATCGCAGCGGGAAGCGGTCTGCCGAACTCCGCGGGCCTCGGGAAGCTTTTCCTGCCCGCGGCCCTGCTTCTCATTCTCGTCGGCGCTGTTCTTTTCGCGGTCTTCAAGAGAAACGCCACGGAGCGATTCCTCGAGAGACTCTGGCGCCGGCTCCCCGAAAGGTTCCAGCCGAAGGCGCGCACCTTCGCGGAAACGTTCGTCGACGGCTTTGCTTCGCTCAGGAACCCGCGCCTGCTCGCGCTCGTGACCGCCGGCACTCTCGCGATGTGGTTCGTCATCAACGTTCAGATCTACGCCGTTCTCTGCGCCTTCCACCTCGGCCTCCCCTTTTCCGCGAGCTTCGTGGTGACCGCCGCAGCGGTGCTGGGTCTCATGTTCCCGACGCCGGGGGGGCTCGGCTCTTACCACGTTGCGGTGCAGCTTGCGCTCACCGATGTTTACGGTGTCGCGAGGGACGCGGCATCGGGCGTCGCGCTCCTCGCGCACGCATTCTCGTTCGTGCCGATCACGATCATCGGGATCGCCCTTTTCGGGCTCAGGGCCGTGTCGCTCCGAAAGGTCAAAGAAGCCGCCAACACTCGGGAATCGTAGAAGCGGTAAACGGAAACGAGCCGAGCTGCGACCACTCGATTTCCGTTTCCGATTTCCGTTTCCCGGCCCCTCAAAGGTCCTTCAATCGAACATAATGAGGCGTAATGAAGTGCCCGTTCTGCGGAGGAGCGGACGATCGCGTCGTCGACTCTCGAGAGAGCCGTGAAGGCGAAGTCATCCGCCGGCGCAGGGAATGTGAGTCGTGCGGGCGCCGGTTTACGTCGTACGAAACGATCGAAGAGATCCCTTACATGGTCGTCAAAAAGGACGGCCGCCGGGAAAGCTTCGATCGCAAGAAGCTCCGCGCCGGACTCGTAAAGGCGTGCGAGAAGCGGCCAGTCGCTCCGGCGCAACTCGACGCGATCGTCGATGAAATCGAGACGCGTCTCCACGATACGGAAGAGCGGGAGGTGGGGACGACTGACATCGGTGCCAGAGTCATGGATCGACTCCGAGAACTCGACAAGGTCGCCTACGTGCGTTTTGCCTCCGTTTACCGGAAGTTCGAGGACGTCGACGAGTTCCTGAGCGAGCTCAAAACCCTTCTCGGGCGCGCGGACGCGAAGGCCGCTCCATGAGAGCGCCGACGCCGAGCGGGGTGCGATGCGCCGGCTGAGGCTCTTCGGGCCGATCATAGAGCTCTCCCGCCTGCAGCGTGAGGTGAACCGCCTCTTCACCCTCTTCGTCGAGAGCAACAACCCGGTCGTGGCGCCCTCTTCCGCTTGGGACCCGAGCGTCGACATCGTGGACGACGGCGAGAAGATCCGGGTTCTCGTGGAGCTTCCCGGTGTGGAGGCGGGCGACGTCCAGGTGGCCGTGCGCGGCCGGGTCGTGACGGTGCGCGGCACGAAACGCGGGCGCACGCGGGCGCGGGAAGGCATCCGCTTTTCCTGCATGGAGCGATATTTCGGCACCTTCGTGAAGTCGGTGTCGCTTCCAAGACCCGTCAACTCCCGACAGGCGAAATCGAAACTCTCGCGTGGCCTGCTCGAGATCATCCTCCCCCGTGTCCCCGACCTGCGGGAGAAAGAGATCGAGATCGTGGTCAAACCCGAGGAAGAGGTCTAACTTTGGTTGAGATCGACGAGAAAGAGGCCACGCTCGACCGGGACGCGGATCTTCCGATCCCCGACATCCTGCCGGTCCTGCCGCTGAAAGACGTCGTCGTCTTTCCGTACATCATCCTGCCGCTCTCGGTTTCGCGGGAGAAGTCGATCAACGCCGTCGACGCCGCCCTCGCCGAGCAGCGGATCATCATGCTCGTGGCGCAGCGCAGCGCTCAGACCGAGACGCCGCGGCAAGACGATCTTTACCCGGTCGGTACCGTGGCCGCCATCATGCGGATGTTGAAGCTTCCCGACGGCCGCACGAGGCTCCTCGTCCAGGGTGTCACCCGCGCGCGCATCGATTCCGTCCTCTCCGAGGAGCCGTATCTGAAGGTCAAGATCACCCGGCTCGAGGAGCCCGAGCCCGTCGCGGAGCTTCCTCCGGAGCACGAGGCGTTGACCCGCAGCGTCAAGCAGAACCTGGAGAAGTCCGTCACGCTCGGCAAGAGCATTTCTCCCGAAGTCATGGTCATTGCCGCGAACCTGAGCGACCCCGCGCGGCTCGCCGATCTCGCCGCCTCCAACCTGGAGCTGAAGCTCGAGGACGCGCAGCGAATTCTCGAGAGCGTCGATCCCATCGAGCGTCTGAAGCTCGTCAACGAGAACCTCTCGCGCGAGATCACCGTCCTCTCGATGCAACAGGAGATTTCGACGCAGGCGCGTGGAGAGATGGACCGCTCGCAGCGCGAGTACTACCTGCGCCAGCAGCTCCGCGCGATACAGCAGGAGCTCGGCGAAGGCGAGGAGATGGCCGAGGAGCTCGAGACCTACCGCCGCCTCGTTAAGGAAAAGGAAATTCCGGCGGAGGCCGCCTCGGAGATCGAGAAACAGATCAAGCGGCTGGAGCGCAGCCACCCCGACTCGGCGGAGACCGCGATCATCCGCACGTATCTCGACTGGATGACGGGGCTCCCGTGGGCGAACCTCTCGGAGGACTCCGTCGACCTCGGCCGCGCCCGCGCCATCCTCGACGAGGACCACTACGACATCGAGAAGGTCAAGGAAAGAATCCTCGAGTTCCTGGCCGTTCACGCGCTCAAGAAGACGCTGAAGGGACCAATCCTCTGTTTCGTCGGCCCGCCCGGCGTCGGCAAGACATCACTCGGCCGCTCCATCGCGCGGGCGCTCGAACGGAAATTCGTCCGCCTTTCGCTCGGGGGAGTCCGGGACGAAGCGGAGATCCGCGGGCACCGCCGCACCTACGTGGGAGCGATGCCCGGCCGGATTATTCAGGGCATCCAGCAGGGTGCCACGTCGAACCCGGTCTTCATGCTCGACGAGATCGACAAGATTGGCTCCGACTACCGGGGCGACCCGAGCTCCGCGCTTCTCGAGGTACTCGACCCCGAGCAGAACTTCACGTTCCGCGATCACTACCTGGGCGTCAACTACGACCTGTCGCGCGTGCTCTTCATTGCAACGGCCAACATCCTCGATCCCATCCAACCGGCGTTTCTCGACCGGATGGAGGTCATCCGGCTTTCGGGGTACACGCTCGAGGAGAAGGTTGCAATCGCCCGCCGGCACCTCCTCCCGAAGCAGTTGGAGGAGAACGGCATCACGGAAGAGAACGTCGAGTTCACGGACGGGGGCATCCGGAAGATCGTCGAGGCCTACACGCGCGAGGCGGGTCTTCGCAACCTCGAGCGAGAGATCGGCGCGATCTGCCGGAAGGTCGCCGTCTCCGTGGCGAAAGGGAAGACCCGGCGCTACCGGATCACGGGCACGTCGGTCGAGAAGATGCTCGGCGCGGTGAAGCACTTCGCCGACGAGCTCCTGAAGAAGGACCAGGTCGGTGTGGCAACCGGGCTCGCGTGGACCTCCGCCGGCGGCGACATCCTCTTCGTCGAGGCCCTCGCGGTCCGGGGCAAAGGGGGGCTGCGCCTGACCGGTCAGCTGGGAGACGTGATGAAGGAGTCGGCGCAGGCCGCGATGTCGTACGCGCGCGCCCACGCGACCGAGCTCGGGATTCCCGCCGACTTCTTCGAGACCCACGATGTCCACGTTCATGTCCCTGAGGGCTCCATCCCGAAGGATGGCCCTTCGGCGGGCATCACCATGGCGACCGCCATGATCTCGGCCTTCACGCTGAAGAAGGCTCGCCGCGACGTGGCGATGACGGGCGAAATCACTCTCCGCGGAGAGGTCCTGCCGATCGGAGGCGTGAAGGAAAAGGTGCTCGCTGCCCGACAGGCGAAATATTCGACCGTCATCCTGCCGAAGTTGAACCGGCGCGACGTGCAGCAGATCAACCCGAGAATCCTTCACGGAATGACGTTCCGCTACGTCGAGAACGTGGAAGAGGTGCTTGCCTTCGCGCTCCTTCCACTCGATCCGACTCCGGCGACGGAAGCGGAGAAAACCGGGGAGCTTCCGATGCCCGAGGGAAGAGAGATTTCGGTGGAGGCCGGGGTGCCGGGCGTCGAACGGGGACGGCCGGGCGCGCGCGCGGATCGCGTCAGACGAGAGACCGGAAAGTAAGACGTAAGACGTAGACGAATCTGGGGGTCAGGTCTTCACCTGACACTTTGCTCCGCAAATTGTTAGGGCCATCCGGCATAGCGACCACCATGGCGACTCGTGAAGACCTGACCCCACCCCCGACACGGTCGATAATCCCGCCCATGAGATCGGAGGACCAATTCGTCGATCGCCTTCGCGAAGCGATCGCGGGAAGAGCCGACCTCCTCGTCGGCCCGGGCGATGACGCCGCGGTTTTCCGATCCGACGGGCTGCTCGTGGTGACGACCGACACCCTCGTCGAGGGCGTCGACTTCCTGGCCGGAGAAAATCCGACGCGCCTCGGTCGGCGCGCGATGTCCGTCGCTCTTTCGGACCTCGCGGCGATGGGGGCGTGGCCCGCCTTTTTTCTCCTCACGATCGGGTTTCCCGACGCCGCGGCGGACGAGTTTCCTCTCGAGATCGCGGTCGCGGCCGCCGCACGAGGGCAGGAGTTCGGCGCCGCCCTCGCGGGAGGCGACCTCTCCCGCGCAGACCAGACCTTCCTTTCTGTCACCGTCTGGGGCAAACCCGCGGGTGAGCCGATTCTTCGGAGTGGTGCGCGCGCGGGTGACATTCTCTTTCTCTCCGGCTGGCTGGGGGAGGCCGCCGCGGGTCTTGCGATTTCTCGAGCGCGCGCAGGGTTCCCGGCCGGTCCCGGAACCGGCGGATGGGTGCCCGAGCAGATTCCCGTCCAAGACGTCAGAAGACTCCTCGCCGCCTACCGGGAGCCCGAGCCCCGCCTCGCGCTGGGGCGCGCGCTCGCAACCAACCTCCTTGCGTCAGCGGCGATCGACGTCTCGGACGGTCTCGGGATCGACTCCGGCCGCCTCGCCCGGGCTTCCGGGGTTCGCCTCGTGATCGAGAGCGAGAGTGTCCCTCTCTCCCCCGCCCTCCGGTCCTTTGCCCGGCTCGCGGGGATCGACCCGGTCGGGACCGCGCTCGCGGCCGGCGACGATTACGAGCTCCTCTTTACCGTTTCGCCAGCGAACGTCGAACGGTTCCGGGATCCCTCGTCCGACTGGGGCGTCGAAGTCCGGCGGATCGGACGGGTGGAAACGGGGGCAGGCGCCTTTCTCGAGGATGAGCGCGGGCTGCGGCCGGTTAGCGGCCTCGGCTTCGATCACGTCAGAGGAGTACCGTGAAGTTCCCGTTTCCGCTCCCCCGCGCCTTTCGGCGCCGGCAGAAACACCCTCTGAAGCTCTCCCGCCGGCTGAAGATTCTTCTTGCCGACCTCCTCGGACGGGAAGAGTCGCCGGACCGCGTCGCGGCCGCGG